>Ga0123355_10000849_pt1 | contig 42125 bp, 24 predicted proteins | sample TergutEmb28metaG_3_FD_89872 | JGI IMG/M metagenome (GOLD analysis project Ga0123355, IMG submission 89872) | Embiratermes neotenicus P1 segment gut microbial communities from Petit-Saut dam, French Guiana - Emb289 P1 | ecosystem: Host-associated > Arthropoda: Insects > Digestive system > Gut ...
CCCAACCTCGTAGCTGATTTACTAAGCAATTTGGCGGCAATTATTTCAAACGATGAATCTATCCCCGCCGAGACAAAGGAAAGTCTGCTTGCCAAAGCCACCAATGAAACCATTGGCGATTTTTTGGCAGACACTTTTCTTTATGCAGTCCAAAGACCTAACAGCCATACCAACAATGCAGATAACGGCTTATATTCAAAAAAGGATATATGGGAAGCCAGCAAGCGCGACTACATATCATCGCGCAGCGAGGGCAATCGCTTTGCCAATTTGAATATCCTGTCTAAGTTACTACCCCGCGGTTACGTTGTCCAAGACCGTTTTAAGGAGTACGCAAAAACCGAGGACGGCGATATTGTGCCGCTCCAAGAGTTGCTGGACGAGTATGCACCCCATGACGTTTCCGTCATTGGTGAGGGCGGTATCGGCAAGACGACTTTCCTTTTGAAGCTACTGGAGGGCGTTTTTGAAAAGAAGTTTGACAACAAAGCCCCTGTGCCGATTTTCATTGAGCTGAACAGATGCCCCGGCAACATGGGCGAATGGTATTCTGCCATAAACAAGAAAACCAATTTCATTGCGCGGTACATAGCCTCACAGCTTGTCCCATGCGAATTAGAAGATGCGCCCGGTGAGCTGCTTACCTTCATAGATGAGGAATTTAAGAAGAAGTCAAAAGTTCCTAACTACTTGATTCTTCTTGATGGCTTTAACGAGGTAAACCGCAACCCCGGCATTGATAAGCACGGCAACTTCATAGGCTCAACCCTTAGGGAGCTTTTGAGTACGGAAATCAAAGCCCTGATGAACTGCCCGAATGTCCGTGTCATTATGACAAGCAGGAAAATGGACATGGTTTATTTTTCAGGGGAAACGAAAAATATCGAGCTTACCGGCGTAAAGAAAGAAGATATTAGAGGCCACCTGCAAGATAATAATTACAGAGAAGCGGATATTAACGCGATTACAGCGTCTTTCAAACTGATGGAGTGCTTGCGGATACCCCTATTCCTTTGTATGTTCACCGCAGGCGGTATCTCCTGTGATGATAAACCCACAACAAGAGGCGAAATACTCTATACCTTCTTCAACAACGCCCAAGGAATGTACACCGAGCGTATGAATGCCGAAAGAATTAGTGCGCCATCAAGACTAACTATGACACAGACATGGTTTATTTTGGACTTTGTGCTTCCGCATATCGGCTGGACGTTTGAATATACGGATTTCTTTTATTCCGACAAAGCTGGGCTTATTGAATCCATAAACGATTTTTTCACCTCAGAGGATGAAGAAGTGCATTTCTGGAACAAGAAAATAATCGCGTTCCCTGATTATGAAACGGAAAGCAAGAGTTTAAGCGATATAAAAGATGAATTGGTGGATAAGGGCAAAGACGTACTGGACTGCATCGTAAACACCCTTGGCGTAATGTACCGGGACAAGAATTTCCAATACTACTTCATCCATCACCACGTTCGGGATTATTTTGCGGGCATTTATGAAATACAGCGTATGCGTATGGCGGCCGTGTTTTGGGAATGGTATAACTCAACGAAAAAGCACACTTTCATTAACGATGCCTACCTTTCACTCTACTGCGTCAACTCGAACATATGGAGTGAACCCAAGCGGAATTTTATCGGAGAAATTTTGCGTGAACACAAAAACGCCCCCGAGTTAGTTGACGAAAAATGGACGTTGCCAATACCAACCGAGCCAAGGCAGGAGTTATTAAGAACTGTTTTGGATATTTTCAGACTTGCCGAAAGGTTAGTGCATCGCGGTGTTATGAATGTCATCGACACCATGAAAGACGTGCGCGGCATTTTGGCAGGAGAGAATTTTTCAAATTTGAATCTATCGGAATGCCGACTGCATGGTGTAAACTGCTCAATCGGGCGTGGTGACAGCCGTTTATCTGCTGATTTTACAGGTGCTGTAATTTCTGACGATACCTTTCAAGTAGAGGGGCATTTGGAGGAAATACTGGAATTTGCCTACTCTTTCCACGGTGATAATCTTTTCACCATGTCGGCAGAAAATACGGTCAAACGCTGGGACGTTGAAACAGGCAGATGCCTAAATACTATAAAGCTGGATAACAGCGTACTCCACGAGGGCGAAAACCTTATACAATGCAGATTTGTTGTTTCCAATAACGATGAATCATTCCTTACGAGCGGATTTGAATATGACGAGGAAACCAAGGGGCATTTTTGCTTTGTTCAAGAATATGATTGGAAGCACAACCGCATGGAGTACCGCAGTTTGGGGAAATTCCGCGACATAAATATTTTCAACTACTCGCCGGACGATACCCGCATTGTCGTGGTCTATTCCCACAATAATCTTTTCATCTATGAAAAAGGCGAAGGCGTACCGATATTTCACAAGCAGCTTGAAGCAGTCGGAAATGTTATTGACGCACAGATTTTAAGCGAAAATGAGGTTCTTCTGTTTTATACGGTGGGTTCTGTTTTCGTGGAGGAAACCCCCGACGATGAAGAAGATGTCACATATCAGATTGCCATATACAACACGGTCTTGGACGAAACGCAGATTATTCACAGCTACACCGTTCACGTCGATTGGGATGAGGATGATGCTGAGTCGGTATTATCCCCGCCATACTGCGTAAGCTCAAGAAATGAAACAGTCGTCTTTTGGGAAGATGGGCAGTTGAAGAAGCTTACGCTGGAAAACAGAGAAATCGAAGATGTGGCATACAGCCATGAAGAACCCGATTTTATCGTGTTTGAGAAAGGCGCGGATAATCTTCTGCTACTTTATTTCGATACTTGCGTAACCTACAACCTAGAGGATGGGTATGAGCTATCAATCCACCAGTACGAGGATTTGAATTATCAGTTAGCCGGAAAGCACAGTGTTTTAAGCCTTCTAATGTTTGATGAATACCTCAACCCCTACGAGTGGAATTTGCTTCAGAGCAGACCGATTGAAAAGTATCAATACAGCAAACGCTCCATTACCGGTGTTTTTGTGAAAAGCGCGACAAAAGAGTTGATTGTCACCTATGATAATGATTCTTTGGTCGTGCTAAACGAGCAAGGGGATTTGGTTGAGTCTTTGAACTATGGCAAAGGTGATGCTCAAACCTGCTTATCGCTGTACAGCAACAAGCATGACTGCTTAATATTCCTGTACGAAAATGACAGTTACGAGTATGTTGAATGTTGCTATCTCACAACCGGCCAGACACGCTATGCGTATTTTGATTCGGTGGAGAAGAATAAGATTAAGGGTCTTACCCTGCCAATATCAGAGGATAGGATTTTTTGTGAATTTGAAAGAAAGGTTACAGAGATAGACCTCGCAACCCTTAACGCCACGCCTGTATTTGACGCAGGCGAAAACGAAACAGTACAAGCCGTCTACCACGATGCTGATACGGATTTACTGCGAATCATTGTTACCTATATACCCAAAGGCGATAGTGATTCGCAACAAAGACCCCGCGCTTACGAGTACAGAAAAATATCCGATGGGACATATGCCCGTGTTGCGTGGTATGAATTGCCGCATCTAAGCAGAACCTTGCTCAATGAGTTTTCGCCGTTCTACAAAGAAGTGTACACGCAACCTCGCTCGGCTGACGACAGTATAAAGTTAAACAGCGAATACTTCTTAAACTTCGGTATTTTCTTCGATTATGACGACGTTATTACCGAAGCCATGAGTTTTGAGAAGCACATAGAGTATGGCGATAAAGCGGGGCAGACCGAAACCGCATATATGAACCCGCACAAGGCTAATTATGTGATTGGTGATATTCCTGCCCTTGTCACTTATTTAGTCGAGGACAACGAAGTTCCCCTAACTCAACTGCTCCACATAAACGAAGAAGAAAATACAATGGTCGTTATCGACAACAAGGATTTGCTTGTCCTAAAATATGAAGATGGCGAATATTATGAAATATGCAGAGCTTCCCCTTTGGGCGACGGTGAATATGGAAACCCTGCGGAGGGTGCAGAAATTCAAGGTGAGTATGTGTACTTTTGGAGACACCCCAACTTGCTTTACTCGTTTGACATTGAAACGGGTAGCATAAGGCAATATGACGGCCTTATTCCCGGTCTTGTCGTGTTGGGCTGTGATTTCAGGAACTCGGGCATGAGTACCGCCGTTAAAGATATGTTGAATCTACACGGTGGTAAAACTGGACATACCCCAAACCACCGCCGGTAAGCGGTGTCATAGCACCACAGCACCGTATGCACGAACGCCGTAGTTTCTCTCCCCCGTTCTGAGGAAGCTGCCCCTTTTCAGTTACGATAGCCAGACAGAAGTACCATTATAGGGACTGTGGATTGTCGCAAATAAGCCGCACCAATGACTTATTTGGGCTCAACGCTTATCGCTCTTCCGACGAGCCGGCAGATTTTTATTATGTGCCGAGGTCGGAGGTCGTGGCGGCGTTAGCCTCGTTGCTTCCACACAGCCCTGATGTATTTGGGATATGGATATGACCGCATTTGGTGCGGTATTTATCAAGGAGCAGTAAGGGGAATTGATTGCCCCACTACTTTTGCTTGGGGGACGTGCAGACCGTGGACTTTGGAAGCCTTTTAACTGCTTGTCCCGCTTTATGTATCAAGAATACAAGCCATTGGATAAAATTACCAAACTCGCCAAGTCAGAAATGTGTGTAGAGAAACCTAGTGTTTATGGGCATTTCCCGATTTGTTGGAAAATAATTGAAAAACTCGAAACTTTGCAAACCCGCAATTTCACTGGACTCACTCTTTACCGTTTTCTGACTTACCAAACAGGAAATATTTTTGAAAAGGCGTATAATCGTTGCAAAAAGCGCATTGATTGGTAAATTGGGATAAACAAAAAACGCACTCATGCGAGTGCGCTAGAAAACTGCCTTTGATAATATTTATTGTTGCCGAGTATCGGATTAATTTTTGTCGGCTTCCCGTGTTCGTGTGCCAAGCGGTTCAACGCCTGCGTTCACAAGGAAAGCGTTACGCTCCTGTATGGTCTTTCCCCTACAGTCGGTGATTACATAGAGATATGCCGAGTCCTCTCTTGTGCCGGAGAATGAGTGACCTGCCAGTGAAAGTAGCTCTTTTGTTAAAAAGAGGTCTAAGTCCAACCCGGCGCAGATGGCGATTATGGTGCAAACATCCGGCTTAGATTTGTGGCCTTTTTTTATGCGGTTGAAAATATGCTCACCCAACAAGGTCTTTTCCATGAAAACCACACAATTCCAGCCCCTTGCCTCAATAAGCGTTTTCGCTCGTTCCCAAAATGGAGGCTTCATTACACTGCGGGATATGTGAAAATCACGGAAGTTCTCCACTTTTTTGTTGAGATGCCCTTTGATATTTGAAAGCATGGAAAAGTTGTCTGCGCTCTGTTCATACCCAGGCGAGCTTCCGGGGCAGTCTTCCACCGGGCGGTATAAGACGACCCTGCCGCAACTGCCTTGCTTTAGCGGGGCGGTGCGTATGAATGTAAATTGCAGGGTACACTCGGCAAGGTTCGCTTTGGCGTAGTCGGTGAGAGCGTACATTCCATCCGAGTCAATCGTGATATAGCGGCTGTCATTCATTGCGAAGTGCTTTTCCGCGTAAATGAACAGGTCGGAATCAATTATTTTCCTAAAGTCCGGGTTACTGTTGTACTCTTTGGCAGCGTCCTCCGATTCAATAATACGAGTGTACGGCACTGACCCTTTATTATGCTTGTATACACGCCTTGCGGCTTCGTAACCCAAGTCAATCATACGGATTTTGGCGGCTTGTTTTGATACCCTAAAAAAACTGGCCAAGCTGTCTATTATATCCACAATAACGCTGTCCTGTTTGATGTCATTTTCAGTTAGCCCATACTCCGTCATCAATTCCCTAATTTTCATTTGGGTGGTTGACTGAGGCATCAATATCCTTGGGGCTACTTTGTTGGCTTGCCACTCGACCCACTCATCGTCTGTCCGTGGAGTGGTGTTGCTGTAAGCCATTCTTCCTGCGGTGGCTGTACATCGGTAGGCAACAACAGCTTCCTCGCGCAACATAGATTTCATGGCGGCGTATACTCGGTGCCGAAACCAATGATAGGCTTCGTGAGCCAAGGTATTCTTTACGCAACCAATATTGCGGTAGAATGGCGTGCGGGCATCGACGAGAATCGTTCCCGGCTTTACTGAAATTTCATGCGGCATATCGACTTTTGCATCATAAACTTCAATGTTGCCACCCGAAAAGCATATCTGCCCATAGACGCTGAAATTCAGCGACAATCGTTTGTCTTGAATAACGTCAAGACCCAAGTTGAAGCGAATAATGTCCTCGATGGGGACGGGCATAGGTTTTTCAAGGGCGGCGGGGCAATATTCAGAAAGGAATCTTGATGCTTCATCATCCAATTCCGTTCCGGCAATCACAGGGATTATGTTGTTCGTGAGTGTGTTTCGGGGGTTCTTTGCTTTGTTCTCTCCGTATCGCGCAATCCAGAATATGGTGAAATCTTTGATGCCGCCCTCCAACACTGCTTTGCACTGCACCCGGTAACGCCACGGCTTGGTCTTTTGGATAATTCCCGCTTTACTTTGTAGGTCGATTGTAATTTGGCTGCTTACGATAGCGTCAAATAAAAGCGTATCCGCTTGAATCTTCACATTAGAGGCATACAGGAATTTGACGGACTCCAAAACGGCTTTGACGCAGGGCTTTTGGCTTTGGTCAAATTGGCTTGGGGTATTTGATATATGCTGGCTGACGGCTGGTTCAATAGTTGTCCATAAAAACCGTGAGACAAAATTATCAATGTCTTTGGGATGGTTATAGGTATTCATTGCAACTCCCCCATATTCGGACAAGCATGATAGGAACCTGTCTTGCCATAATTTTACAATGATATGTATGTTCGAGGGAAGAAAAACCGTAAGACAAATGGAGTGGGATTTAGCCAAGCGTTGTCATTTCCCGCAATTGCTTAGGCGTAATCACCTTGCTGTAATATCGCTAGTCAGGTGAAATATATTCTTTGGATGAGGTTGGTTAAAAAACAAATAAGAAAGCGGTTGTGTTGGTGCGGCGACCTTCTCCTGCACGGTTGCAAAATATGTCAGCCTTCTTTGAAATATTTGATATATAGGGGTATAATTACAAGCAACATATGAAATCTATGCTACGTAAATCAACGTATGTGTTACTCACTTGCCAATACGCATATTGGAGGCTATGAATATGACCCAACATGAAAAAACAGTGAAAATTATTGCCGATGTCTGCGATACAGTCAATTTTGCCATGCAGCAAAATCATGTGCCGATTGTAAGGCAAATCACAATAAGCAATAACTCCGATGAAAATTTGGTTAATCTAAACGTATCCGTAACCACCGACCCTGATATTGCAGACGAGTGGAGTGTTAATATTTCCGAAGTATCAGCGGGGGAAGACTACAAGCTTGATAATATAAAATTAAACCTCTCGGCAACACGCCTGTTTGAGCTAACGGAAAGCGTAAGCGGCACGTTAGCGATTGAAGTTTCCGACGAAGCAGGCGTTATTGCAGTATATAAGCACGACATATCATTTCTAAGCTACGACGAATGGAGCGGCGCGTATACATATCCCGAGTTTTTAGCGGCATTTGTTACGCCCAATCATCCTTACATTTTTGAAATACTAAAAAATGCGGAAACTCTACTTGCAGAATGGACAGGTTCACCGTCTTTCACCGGCTATCAAAGCAATAATCACAACAACGTGCTTAAACAAATGGCGGCCATTTATGGCGCATTGCAACAAGAAAACATCACCTATTGTGCGCCGCCAGCGAGCTTTGAAAAAACCGGGCAGAAAGTCCGACTATGCAGTGCAATCAAAGAGCAAAAGCTCGCCACTTGTTTAGACCTTTCTCTGCTGTATGCCGGTTGCCTTGAAGCAGTTGGATTAAATCCGATGATTATTATGGTAAAAGGCCATGCTTTTGTTGCCTGTTGGCTGGAAGATGAATCATTTGCCGAGTGCATACAAGACGATATTTCTGTACTTACAAAGAGGATAGCACCGGGCGTAAACGAAATTTGCGTTGTTGAATCGACTGCTTTCGTTAAAGGCGCAAAAGAAAATTTTGAAAATGCCGTAGCAATGGCAGAAAATCACCTCAAAAACCCCGAAGATTTCCTGTACCTTATAGGAATTAAGCGTTCGCGGGGTAGCGGAATCAAGCCCCTTCCGCTAAAAAGAGAAGACGGCAGCTATGATTACGGAGATGGCGCAAATATCAAGCCCTCCGTAACGGATAAGCCCGACGAAATTGAAGTGCTGGGCAAACTGCAATACGTTGATACAATCGAATATACACGCCAGCAAATGTGGGAGCGAAAACTGCTTGATTTAAGTATGCGAAATTCCTTGTTAAATTTTCGTGTCACTAAAAATTCTGTCCAGTTGCTTGCCGATTCTTTATATGAATTAGAGGACGCGCTATCTGACGGCAAAGAGTTCCAAATTTTCAACAAGCCTGCCGATATGACTGATTCTCCAAGGGACAATAAAATCTACGAAACAGTAAACAGGGAATCGCCATGGGTTACATTAATAAAGTCTGAATTTAAGAACAATCGAATACGCACATATCTGGATGAATTTACACTAAGCAAGCAAATTCAAACCCTTTACAGAACAGCAAAAACAAGCATGGAAGAAAACGGCGCAAATACTATGTATTTAGCTTTGGGCTTCCTGAAATGGTACGAAAACAATGTAAGCGAAAAACCGCGTTACGCGCCACTGGTTCTTTTGCCCGTTGACATTATCCGAAAATCGGCACAGCGGGGGTATGTATTTCGTCTGCGAGATGAAGAGCCGCAATTTAATGTCACTTTGCTTGAAATGTTAAGAGCAGATTTCGGAATCGCCGCCACAGGACTAGACCCTTTGCCGTATGACGAAAACGGCGTTGATATAAAAACGGTTTTTCATACAGTCAGGCAACTGATAATGAGCCAATCTCGCTGGGATGTTGAGGAGCTGGCTTTTATCGGCGTATTTTCATTCACGCAATTTATTATGTGGAATGATATTCGCAACAGAGTTGAAGATTTGAAAAAAAATAAAATCGTGTCCAGTTTAATTGCAGGGCAAATGAACTGGACAGCAGATGCAAAATTTCCGCTACCCGATGAACTGGACGATAATATAAGCCCGGCAGATATGGCGGTGCCGATTAGTGCAGACTCGTCACAATTGGCGGCGATTTACACCGCAGGCAAATCTCAAAGCTTCGTGTTGCACGGGCCGCCCGGTACGGGTAAGTCGCAAACCATCACAAATATTATTGCAAACGCTTTATACCAAGGCAAGTCGGTTTTATTTGTAGCTGAAAAAATGGCGGCACTTGAAGTGGTTCAAAAACGCCTTGAGTCCATAGGCGTAGGCAATTTTTGCCTTGAGTTGCACTCAAACAAAGCAAGAAAAAAAGATGTTTTGGAACAACTGGATAAAGCCCTTAACATCGGCAGAATTAAACACCCCGACGTTTTCTATGAAGAAGCCAACTCAATCTTCAGCCTGCGGAAAGAGCTTAACGCTGTTGTGCGCAAACTTCATAAACCCCGCACGATTGGGTTTTCTCTTTATGATGCCGTTTCAAAAACCATTGAGTATTCAAGTGCGCCGGACGGTCTTAATTTCTCCGCAGAGTGGATTAATGCTTTAACGCCGCAAAAATTCTCACGGTGTATTGATTTATGCCGTTTGCTTTCCGTTGCCGTGAATGAATGTCACGGCGTACACAATCACAGTTTAAGAGAATATAAAAACGCACAATATCGCCCTACGTTAAAGCTTGAGATAGAGAGTAGTTTGCAAAATTATCGAGCCGTCATACACGACCTTGCTACAACAGCCGAGGGTTTAAGCAAGCAAGTCGGCTTGCCGATTAATACATTCAAACAATACAGTGATTTTGCCGCCCTGTGTTCTGTTCTATCAGAAACGGGGCGCGTACCGTCTACATTGTTGACGCATAGGGATTTGCCGGAGTATGCAGAAAAAATCAGTTCGGTTTGCGCTTCCGGTAAGCGGCGTGATGCAATAAAGACCGAACTATGCCAAAATTTCTCCGAGAAGCTTTTCAATATAGATGCCGCGCTTTCATTGTTTTATTGGGAACAGGCGGATAAACTCTGGTTCTTGCCCAAAACTACAAAGCAATCGAAAATTTATAAAGAAGTCAAATTATATGCAATTAACAAAAAGGCGTTCAGCAAAAAAGATACCGTAAGGATTTTAAGCCTTGTTGCGGAATATCGGAAAAATTCAAACATTGTTGCGGAAAATGCAACGCTTTTTAATAGCTTATTTGGCATATTGTTCGATAGCGGAAACTGTGACTGGGCGCAACTAGAGACAGTGACGACCACCGCTGTTGGAATTTTGCGCAGTATTCGCACCATTGCGCATACTACTGCAATTCAAGACAGTGCAATAGAGTGCATCGCCGGTATTTGGGACAGAAATTCAGGGCAATTCAAAGAAAAAAACAAGACGGATATGCTGAATATTAAGGCGCAAACAGCCCAAATTGCCGAACGCGAAAATACCCTTTCGGCTCAATTTTTATGCTCTTTCGACCAATGGCATAGTGAGCAAAATTGGGCGAATGCGATGACTGAAAAAATTGACCGCTGGCTTGTAGGGTTGGACGGCTTGCGCGATTATTGTACCTATTTGCAGGTTAAAGCCGACCTCAATGCCGAGGGTATTGAAGTTGTATGCGACGGACTTGAAAATGGGTTAATTTCATGCTCGGAAATCGAAGTCGCTTTTATTAAAAACGCATCAAAGCAATACGTGTATAGCACAATTGATGCAGAGCCGACTTTAAGCCAATTTCGCGGCAATTTGTTCTCGCATAAAATCGAAAAATTCAAGGAGCTTTGCAATCAATACCAAGCATTAACAAGGCAGGAATTAGCGGCTCGTCTTTCGGCGGAAATTCCTGTTGTCAGTGCAGGGGTATCGGGTTCGTCCGAGGTTGGGATGCTGCAACGCGCCATTAAAAGCGGTGGGCGAATGATGTCTGTTCGCAAGCTGTTTGAAAGTATTCCGAATCTGCTAAGGAAACTTAGCCCATGTATGCTCATGAGTCCCATCTCGGTTGCGCAATATCTTGACCCAAAGTATCCTCCCTTTGACCTTGTTATATTCGACGAAGCATCGCAAATGCCTACCAGTGAAGCCGTTGGTGCAATAGCTCGCGGCAAAGAACTGATTGTCGTGGGCGACCCAATGCAACTTCCGCCCACCAGCTTTTTTTCGTCAAACCACATAGATGAAGCCAATTACGATAAAGAAGACTTGGAAAGCGTACTTGATGACTGCCTTGCGATTTCCATGCCGCAAGAACATTTGCTTTGGCATTACCGCTCGCGCCATGAAAGCCTGATTGCGTTTTCTAATCAAATGTACTATGACAACAAGCTATACACATTTCCTTCGCCAAACGATATGAGTAGCCAAGTGCGACTTATTCCCGTGGAAGGGTTTTATGACAAAGGCAAAACCAAGCAGAATCAAGCGGAAGCAGAGGCCATTGTTAAAGAAATAATGCGCCGCTTATCCGACCCCGTTTTGCAAAGACGAAGCATGGGTGTTGTTACATTTAACTCAATTCAGCAAAATTTAATAACTGATATGCTGGAAGAAGAGTTCTCCAAGCATCCGAACTTAGACGAGCTGGCGAATAATTCGGCAGAGCCGATTTTTGTGAAAAATCTTGAAAATGTTCAAGGTGATGAGCGAGATGTTATTTTGTTTTCAATCGGATACGGCCCCGATTCGCAGGGGCGCGTTACGCTAAACTTTGGGCCGCTTAACCGCGAAGGTGGCTGGCGCAGGCTTAATGTAGCGGTTTCTCGCGCTCGCTATGAGATGCTGGTGTATTCCGTTTTGAAACCCGAGCAAATTGACTTAAACAGAACCCGCGCCGAAGGCCTTGTCGGGCTTAAAGCATTTTTGGAATTTGCGGCGAGGGGAAGCTCAATTGTTGCCAATAAAGCAAATAAAACCGAATCCGGCGGCGTGGTTTCAGCTATTGCCGATGGTATATGTAAGCTTGGATTTTCCGTCAAAACAGGCATTGGTGTTTCCGGGTATCAAGTGGATATTGGGATAATTAATCCCGAAAAACCCGACGAATACATCCTTGGCGTGTTATGTGACAGCGAAAATTATTTTAGGGGAGGAACGGCACTTGACCGTAACCAAACACAAGAGTCTGTGCTAAATCATTTAGGCTGGAATTTAATCCGCGTATGGACTTTGGACTGGTTGGAATCTCCGCAAAAGGAATTAACGCGAATTAAGGAAGCCATTGAAGACGCAATAGCACGAAAAGCGGATGAAGCAAGCGCAGACACCATCGAAGCCAACGTGACAAGTTCTGCAAATGCAGACACCGACCATGCTCCAATTTTTGAAACGATTTCAGAGAATACGTCCTCCGCTTCACTTAAAAAGTACACGCCTGCCGTGCTACCTCTCGTACAAGAAGCATATGGCGACAGTGAATATTTTTTGCAGTACAAAAGTACAGCCGCAATTAAATCGCAAATTGAGGAAATTTTAAGCAAAGAAGCCCCCATAAGCCATGAGCTTTTATGCAAGCGCGTTCTGTCGGCATGGGGGATTTCGCGGCGCGGCGCACGAATAAACAAGCGTTTAGACGAAGTTATTTCGTTGTTGAATATTAATAAAACCATGTCCGGCGAAATTGCTTTCTATTGGCGTGATGATACAGACCCTCACACATACGATGAGTTTAGAGTGCCGTCCAACGATGAAGCAAGCCGCCGAAACATGGAGGACATCGTACCGGAAGAAATCGCATCTGCGGTTAAACATATCGTAAAACAACAGTTTGGCCTTGCAATTGAGGATTTGCAGCGTGAAGTCGCCAAAATTTTCGGATTTGCACGATGCACTGCGAACATGACAATTTTCGTTCAAATGGGTATTAAACTGGCTGTGGATAAAAATTGGATTATATTGAATGGCGGTAGGGTTAGCGTTTAATAAAAGTGTTTTTGTGAAAGAACGGTTTCTGTTATTTCAGGTAGAGGGGGCATAAAGAACCTCGGGGAGAAAGAATAAGCATTTTCCTTGAATTATGAGGCTTTTTCTTTTTTGCCATGGTGATTAGACCTTATATACTAAGCAAACACACCGCATACCCTTTTGGACACCTAGACCCCATGTAGGTTTAATTTGTTGAAAGGGGCATCTGCCTGTCATGATTGCACATTTTGAGGCGAATGATTGCGAAAAAGCAACATATCGTAGATGCTTGTATTTGGTGCAAATTTTAATTCCTTTTGGAAGGAAGCCGATGCAAATAATTCATAATTACCCGATGCATATCTTGCCGCGCCCGATGCAATGGCAGTTTCCGGGCAAAACGGAATCACTCTATTAGAAATGTCTCTTATAGCATCAAATGCACCTGGCAAATGTGGGCTGTATGCAGGTTTTTTATTTATTATATTTATGCCGTAATCATACAGCACTTTGCAAACAGCAGGTTCTATCTGTGGCATATATGAACCTCCGCCTGTAAGCACTAGATGCATATTTTTTCGTTCGTTGATACCGCATTGTGCAATGACACTTCGCACAACATCAAGAGTACCATCCAAGAGGTATTGCGTTGCATCTTCGAACTCTTTCCGACCTATATCAAACCCTTCAAAACGCGTTATTGATTCTTTGTTAAGTATTTCAGACACATCATCGAATCTTACCCGCACAGAAGAACGTTCTGTGTCGGAAAGTTTATGTTTTAGCCGGGCTGTGGAAACACTTTCTTTATATCCATACGGATCCAACGTTAATATATTGATTGCCTCAGCAGGAGGACACTTCAGCTTTTTATCGCCTAGTCGTGCTACTATCAGCTTTGCCAAACTTTTGTCCCAGTCAATGCCGCCGATTCGAGCACCGTCAATTGCAAACACTTCATATGTTTTCTTATCTTGCTTTCTCAAGCACGCGACATCAATGGTTCCTCCCCCCAAGTCATACACCAAGACAGGGTCACTTACATCGTTCATTGTTTCGCAATAATCTATTGCGGCAGCAATTGGCTCATAAATGAACCTTACTTTATTAATGCCAGCATGATTTGCGGCATCCAAAAGTACATCCCTTTCCATGCGTGAAAAATAAGCAGGTATAGCAATAACTGCCTCACTTACAGTAACTGCATTTTTACCTATTTGTGATTTCGCCAGCTCGATACAATTTTCAATTAAACACGCTACAATATAGCTAGGGGTAAATTCTTTACCTTGTAACAAAAAATCATCCCATCGGATATCGGCAGTGAAATCACCTAGCACACGCTTGTTAAGCCAAAAATTATTTTTCCCGCGTAGTTGTTGTTTAATGTATCGCACCACGGAGCTTTCTGAAAACCCAGATCCGATTGCATATTCAGCAGCCAAATGTCCGCAGAGGTACTCGCGCTCCTCGTAGTTTGTGCCATAATAAAACACAGAGGGGACACCATCCAGATGCCTAACTGTTGTGTTCTTGAGCACTTTAACAACTCCCGCATGTAAATAAGCTGGATACGAAAAACAAGTGCCGAAGTCTATTCCGATTTTAAGACACTCCAATTGTTCTCTGTTCATAAATCTCCTCCGCCTGCGTCTTTTAGTTCTACAATTGCTTTCAATATAGGGTATTTTTTTAGGTTGCCACTAGCATCAAGCATTCTATAGTCATACCTCATATACCCGGCAGACTTTTGCGTAATACGATAATTGATACCAGTTACGCCATGCGTTAAATGCTGGTGCAAAAGGGGATTAAACATAGCACCCTCTTCAAAATTCGATTCAACTACACCCCATCGTGCAAACTCATATTTGAACTTGTGCTGAATTATTTTAAATTCATCATAAGAGAGTCCTTCTTCTATACCCACCTCTTCCAACAACCTAAGTGAAATCAGAATATTTCTAGCGACTTTGTCTGAAATTTCCCACATCATTGTGGAGATGGACGCTTCATATGACAATAATTCCGTTAAAGTTGCCCATTTTTTCTTCTTGGTGTTTAATCGAAGATTTGCAGCAGATTGCCCAAATGGTTTTAGACTGTTGCATACTCTCTTGATATTGTCTTCTAACTCGTTACGAAGCCGACAAAAACCCCTTGCCAATTCATCAAGATGTTGTGGCTCATAGGTGAAATACTGAGGCTTGTATCCTGTTTCACTATCGCGAAGTTCAGCGTCGGTAAATCCAGCACTAATAAGCTGATTAATAATGCTAATATGCAAATCACTACATAGAGTAGTTTTTTTATCTTTTAACAAATTAGCAGCATCTGCAAATCCAGCTAAACAAGAGTGAAATACTTTTCTTCGACAATCTTCTAATTTCTCATATAAAGTCTTACTTTCTTCTCTTAACCCATCTGCTACTTGCCAACCACTCCAGCTACACAAGTTATGAATTTCACTTTTGTTCACTAATTCCATTATCTGTTTAACAATATCTGATATCAATTGATTGCTTTCAATAACATCTTCCTTGATTGCCATTTTAAACTGGATTTTCGGTATAACATTTGAGGACTCTAGCTCTATATCATTCACTACATTTGTTTCATCATTCGGCAACATCATTTCATCTAAAGAATTGATTAAGTCGTGTGACAATTTATTGTCTTGAAATGTATCTACTTGAGATTTAGACTTCTGATTCTCGTCATACATATTCATGCTTGCATTCGAGAACGCTACTTCGCCTAAAGACTCACTTATGTCATATGCTACATTGTTATCATAAGGCACACATTTTTCGTTGTTAGATGCTACGTGCTTTATTGCTTCAGTTTCATGTAAGGCATATCCTGTATAATTGGTCGCGGTCTTTTGGCCGAGATGGATGGCAAGCATTGCCTTGTTAGCTAACATTCCTCTTGCCTCCCGTTAATTACCTTTGTTTCGAGGATTTTATGAGAATAAAATACTCAATAACAAAGCAACAATAGGTTACGCCAAGTGCATAATCAAGAAAGGGGATATCTACCTAACGCTCAAATATTTAGAAAAGACCTAAATGTATTCAAAGCCAAGAATACATAATCCCCTCCGAGATGAATGATGCCAAAGCCTGATAGCGCAAACGCTATTCCCCTTGCTCGAATCTTTGAAACTTTACTAAGTAAAAATCCCATTATCAATGCAACATAACCTACACCCGCCAATGTTAATCCTTCATCCAAGAAAGATGCTGCACCAAGTAATAGCAGACCCGGAAGAGCAGACGAACCCACATATGAGAAAGTATAATCCTTTTCACTTTCTTCTTTTAATTTATTTGCCCTTGTTCTTATCCACCCTCTTACCCCATATACAACAAACCCAAAACCTGTCAAAATTGAACCGAATCCGACAAACAAGGCAGAGTTATACACACCCATTTCAAAATCATCATAAAAAATATCAGGTATTTCTCCAATTCCTAAACCAAAAAAACCTGTCCCTGCAATTGCTGTGATTACGGAGGTTTTAAGTTCATACATTCTTTTTTGATAGCAACAGCATGTCATGCCAGAAAAATCAATCATAATGCTTGTCAAAAAACAAACACTTACAATTGCTGCACTTACACCAATTATAATAGAGCTATTGTTAAAAATGAAGTTAACGAAAGTGCCCATTATAACAAGTCCTCCTCAAAAATCTGCTGTTATCGTGTTCGGCGATACAGACACAAAAAAACTGAAATCATGTATTGGTTTGTTCTCTGCGTCTGCGGCGAGTGCGACCTCCACGAGGCGAGGACGAACTAAACAAAATCATCAAAATTGAAACAAGCGACAGAGGGATAGCAATCACAAGTATCCACCCTGCAATTGCAAGAGAGCGAGATATATATGATTCACTTTCGTATACAGCGGAATCTCTTTCAAGATAGGACGAGTGATAGGGTGTGTGCGTAGGCTCTAAAACAACTGCGTTGTAGGACTCAAATAGTGACTGCCATTGTGAAATGAAGGTTTCACCTGTGTATAGCACGATGGTATTAGTTGTTGAGTCTAAAGTAATGTCTAGTCCAAGGTGTCTAGCTATTTCCCTAATAGGCACAACTGTTACATCATTCATTATAAAGGGAGCGATGTCGAAATTTATAACATTACCGTTAAGCTCTATATTCATATCATTGTTAGACGCTAGATATTCATATCCAACGTATTGAAATCCATGAACATCGACAACGTCCGTGTCGTAACTAACATCATCCCAGTAACGATAATTATGGTTATAATTATCGTGCGCGCCCTCAGCCCATACCGTATACGAAAAGAGTATTGTAAATATTGAAGTGCTGTACATCAAGAGTAGTAGTTTACGTTTCATAACTTCCCCCTACCTCTTTATTAGCTTTCTCTCTATATAACCTACAAATGCTGTAACTCCCGCAATAATAGAGGTAATCACAGAAGTTCCCGCCAGTATATAAATAAGCGCACGAGGCAATGTCTTTTCAATGACTTCAACCACTGTAAGATTTATGGTCGCCTCCCCTTCATGCCAGAAGATAAATAAGGCTATGGCGACTAGAGCTAAAGCGATTAGTGAAGTCATCTTGACAACTGTACGCAGAAGTCCACGATTCCCCCCATAGATATTAGAATACTTCCAATGTTTAGGGTGAAACTGATATAATGCGCTCTTATACTGCTTAATGGCATCTTTAGGCGGCGGATTCGTTGACAAATGATTTCTTATGCCCATAACAATTGACTCACCTATTTGACTTATGTTGTTAAAATAAAGCGATGATACACCATATAGTGCATTAAACTCTTTGGCGGATTTGGATAACTTATTGAAACACCCCTCATTACTGCAAACATCCGCTACCTCTATAGCATACACCTTAGCCAATACCCCAATTGAATCAACAACTACACTATCTCTATTTTGATATTTGTGAGATGGCGGCGTAATTACTAATCTCAATGCTTTATACAAGTGTCTCAGTTTCTCATACGAATCCCCCTCATTACACAATCCTAAATAGATTTTAGCAATGCCAACTTTGGACTTGTTTTTTTTATCGACCATAGATTCCAACAACGCCCGTGACAATCTCCATTCTTCATCGGGCAAACCCTCAATTTCAGACTTTCTGGCATATTCGAACCAATATTCCATACGGAACAGATATGATTCTTTGTGATGTTGACTCCACTTATCGTATGTTGCATAGAACAACGAGGCACTGCTTTTCACACTGTCGTCAAATTCTTTCATATGAAGCAGCATACCCGAGTGCAACTTGCTATGCGTTGATAGTTCATAGAGCTTAGCGACTTCACTACAAGTTAACGTTTTGAACAATGTTTGTAAATTAACACCAAAATGGGAATATAACTTTTCATCAAAAGCTAAAAATAATGGATCGTTGTCTTCAAATCCAACCTCTTCGTACAGTCTAACCCATAATCGGTGTACGTCATCAACTTCAACGTGTTCATGTCTAAACATAAAATCAACCATAGACGTATAGTAGATACGAATATCGTTTACACCTATTTTATGCCCAACAAACAAACGCGTTTGTTTATGTTCGTCCAGTGCATCTATATACTTCTTTAGCAATGCTGGATTTTTTAAATCCTCAGCATCCCAAAACATCTGGAGGAACAAATTGTTGTATTTGTTTTTATATTCGGATGGCAATAGACTTGCAATTGCCAAAATAGAATCTAGTAACTTGCCGTGCGGTGGAGGTAATTTTCCATCTTTTCGATTACGCTCTATTATTTTGCAAAAATACAAGGGGTCTTTTTTTACATCCTGTTTAAAAAGCACAGGCTCTACATTATAGTGTGGTAACTTTCGTCCCTTGTTTTTCATTCCAGTTAAAATTTTTTTATAATATTCATAATAAATAGTGTTTCTATGTTCAAAATACTTTCCGATAGCGGTGTCAATAGCACTATTTAAAGTTTTGATAGCCTTGCTTATTAGAGAATTTTGCGTAGATTCTAGCAACATCAACATGCTATCAATGATGAGGTTGTTTTCGATATTAGTATCAAGCACTTGTATAAAATAATCCCCTATTATCTCCGCTTCATCCCACCTATTACCACTACAAATTTTATTAAATAGCGGCTGAACATAATCATCGGGCGTTATTTTTTCTAAAGTATGAGGATTTATTACCTCCACCCCTGCTCTTGCGAACCCACAAATAGCAACTACCACTTCCCTTAATATTTGTGATGGGGTGATGGTTTCAACCTCACGACTGAAACTGTTAAAAATGCGAAATAGTATTGGAGAATTTCTTTCAAAAAAATAAGTTAAATCCTCTGCTTCAAAATTATCAAACAGACGCTGAAGCGCATACTGTAGTTTTTCATAATTATAGTTACTTCCCATTTCGAAGTTGCGCCAAATCCAAAATCCAAGTGCGAGTATTTCAAATGAAAGACTCTGTAGGAGTTCTTCTTTAAGTGTGTTCTCCATAAACACTGCTAACTTATCAAGTTCTTCTGGGTCGTCAATGTTCTCCCAATACCATTTTGCTAACAACTTTTCCTCAGTTGTTATGTGGGAAGTATTTCGGGTTTTTCCGTTTCCTGTTAAGTCTATTATAGGGGCAGTTTCGTTGTGTTCGGGATACTCACCAACAAAACATACCAGTTGTATGCCTTTTAAAACAGGGGTAGAATTAGCTCCGACTGCTTCTACCCACCGTGATATTGCACCAAATTCAGATCTAAACCACTTAGGCAACATGGACAGCACCATGAAAATAAAGTCCTGGCTGTTCGAATCGTCAGGCAAAACAATTACAATTCTCTCATCATAACTTATTGCTTTGCATAAACCAACAAAAATGTCTACAAAAGTCTCCTCGTTAATTATAAGCTTTTCCCAATCTTCTTTTGTTACAGGTGGTTGAAATGGGTCGGGGTTAATGAGCTTTTGGTCAAACGTAGCTGAATATTTAGTCTTTCCACCGTCATTCAAAACTCGGCGCACAAAACTTTCGTAGGATTCAAATACTTCTGAATTGAAAAGCTCTCGTCTTGGGCGATTCAAAAAAAACGCCCTATCATCACCATTCAGCACTAATCCATAGCTGTACTGCACGGTGCCTCTATTTGTAAGCATATCCTCAACATAATAGGTGCGACTAAGCATCGTGGTGCTTGATGTAGGACGAAATAACCTAAGTAAAGAGCCTTCATGATTACCACCTGCCAAGCGGCTACTAATCTCACTAAACCCAGATTCAAGTTTTATGGCGACCTTTGGCGGAAGCACCTCCGGACTAAGCTCCACAGTCCATGTGCCACCACCAGAGGTATTGCTACCGTATCTGTAATTAGCACGGGTATATATTTGATGACCTATCATTTTTTGCCTCCACGCAGGGTACCAAAAAAGCCTTTAACTCCAGAATCATCAAGCAGCTTAGTTTGTTCGCCATACGAATCCCATTCTGCATGATATATTTCCCCCCATGCGTTCAACTTTTTACGATAATCAGCATTGCGAGCATTATACTCCTTATTCGATTCAACTCTTGTCCGAACGTCAACATCATCAAATGGGGGTATCAAGTCAAGCGACATGAGCAATCTCAAGAAAGGGTCTGCTGTACGCCAAGGGTTTATTGCATTTTCATTCATTATACGCATTCGCGGTGCGTCACCTTCGTTTATGGTTATGGGTTCAACATTCAAAGGCTCGCTTCTACTCAGTGATGATACGAGCGAGAAAAATATATTACCAAAACTATACTCAAGCATATTGATAGCCGTGGGAGCAAGTTTTTTTAGTATAAAATGCACGTCATCATTTATCTCGTTAAAATACTCGCTATCAAGACTCTCCAGCTTTGGGTCATCGCAGAATATTTTACGGTTGCGCTCAATACCCTTGTTTTTTAGTTTCACGATATTTTCTTCTTTTAAGAGATGGTCTCCCTTTGTAACAACTACAGCGGTTGGCTTAACTATTTTTGCGCCACCCATAATTGGACTTAAATCTTTCGCAAGTCGCTCATGCAAAATTCTAATATATTCGCGTCGTTCCTGCCCTCCCTTTTTGCCTTCGCCAGCAGAATCAAAAATATCATCGCTATAGTCAAATGTAAAAGGGTCAAGAATCATGATAAAGCCGTCAAACTTGGGCAACTGCCTAATTAGTTTGTTGTACTCGTCATTATAATCTTGCTCGTTAAGGATCCATTCTCCGGGTACGTCACGTAAATGCAATAACACACCACTGCTTTCACTTCCATTATTAAAGTCGATATTTACATTCAAAGTGAGAGGTGCTACTTTATCAAGAAATAGGGTTGTTTCCGGCAACAACCTTAATCCTTTTTTATCAAACAGTTCTGCTCTCATTGATTCCAGTGATGAATCCGATGATTTTCTATTATCATGTGCATACGCCGCAGTCCGCACAGTTAAAGCTGTTTTAGCCCCAGAATTGATTGGGGGCAAAGTATATCCGCCATTTTTGCTTAATGTTTCAAACAATGCAAGTAAAAATACTGTTTTGCCAGCGTCACTTGGTCCGAGGGTAAGAATAACACGTGTTGGCTTTCGTCCCGCCGAAGAGTCTAGTTCCTTTTCGCATTTACCACAAAAACGTTTGTTAAAATTCAAATCAGCGATAGAGCCATTTTTGCTCTCAATTTTGAGATGATAAATAGAAGGGTCATCCACTTTATCACGACCATCTTTGTCAATGTGTGTCAATACCTCGGGAGGGCGCGGAGACAGATTCCCATGATTTATAGTAAAGATATAGTCATCCTCTGGATATTTAGTCACAATGTCTGAATATCTCATCATGCCTTGCGGAATAGTTATTTGTTCCTCATGTGCGCCAGCACTTGCCCTTGACGCTTTACTGCCTTTTCTAGGTTTAGCCTCATCGTTATCCACATGGTCAAAATCAGAGTTGTCCACTCGAAACAAAACATCATAGTTTCCCATCTCTTCTAAGCAATATGGACATTTTATTGTATAGTAAGCCATTTCACACACTCCTAATTAACAATTAGAACCCGAATAGGGTAAGTCTTTTTTCTGTAAGCGATATGCATGACCTTGCATCTTCTACGGGTTCTATTGTCACATTACCATCTTCATCTTTGCCTCGACTGAAAGTATAAAAGGGTTCGTATTTTGTTTTTCCGTTCTCTATATCTCCAGGGAATGGCACTACAAACCGCTCTTTCTCCGAATTGAATGAGTATACAATTAATCCCTCCGGTATTACAGTCTCGGACTTTAATGTTATTTTGTGCTCAAAAACATTGGAGTTTAATGCTATTGTTTTAATTTGAAAATACACATCTGCCTTGCCAACAACAATAGTTTTGGTGTATATAGGGCTGAAGCATAACGTAGATAAGTCAGATTCGCTCAATACAGTCTCTTTCTCTGACAAAAAAATTAAATATGTGTAGGCAGCTATGTCATACCCATTTTGAGAGCATGAAATTCGTTCACTAAAAGGACTATTTTTCAACGAACGATAATATTTGTTTTCATTTTCCACATATCTTTTTTGTCCTTCGGCGCAAATACGATAGAAATGAATTATTTCGGGAGCGTCATCGGGAAGTCTCCACCTAAAATGTATTTCACCGTCAGCATAATGCCCCTTTATATTGTTTACTGCAACAATATTCATGCCTCCACCTCCACATCTTCGATATCATCAAAAGGAAACGAAATGGACAATATTGCGATATGCTCTTGCGGAACGAGATTAACATAGTCAACATGCCGGTACTTGTTTACCCACATATTTAGAAAATTGTTACTCTTATTACCCCATACCAAAAAACATTCGCGTCTTGTGGGAGGATTAGGCATTGGGAAGTGAAGCTCATTCTCCGCAGTTTCCAAATAGCTTTTGGCGGCTATGCCATCATGGGAGCCACATCTTTCGCTAAGCGTCTGAAGATATTCAACACGTAGTTTCTTTACGGCTACTACGCAATGCTCGCAAAGTTTGTCTAGCAAAACTGATACTGAGTCACGTATATCACTACCATCTATCACATCGCTGACAATATTTTGCACATATTCACAAAGTTCATTATTTGTAAAAACTCTTGCATACCCAGGAAGAATGACTTGCAAGGTTTCTGTTGTCACCAAGCTATTGGTTTTTTCTACTAATATGGCTTCGATATCGGACAATTGCTCAAGAACAAAGTCGTATGTGCTTGGCACTGTGGTGAAAGCTTTGCTAGAGAAATATTCATCAATAAATCTGCGCCCTAAACCATTTAATCTATCACTCAAATCGTGAGCTGATTTTTTGTATGCATCTTCGTAATCTTCGTCCATACTTCTTTTACTGGGTAATTTGGGCAATGGGGCAAGTCGTACCTCTGGAGCAGATATTTTTGCACTGGATTTGCCTTCAGTAAACTCTCGCAAAAGAGATAGAGGTTGGTTAGTTTCCCTGAATTTTTCGAAAAATTTTTCATGGAACAGCTTAAAAGCGGATATTTTATTCTTTTCGTACAATTGCAAATAATGGTTTTGAGCAAATGCCCACAAACGTTCTCTGAATTCGTCTTCCGAGCTACCATTCCTTGGCATAACTCCATAGAGTGGTGCGAGTGAAATTTCATCGCTTTTGTTACGTGGCATTCCCTCGTACAATCTAGGGAAAATACTGCTCAGAAATTTAAAATCGAATTCGTGTTCACTAACACCATCTAATATTGCCGACTTCATAGAGCCAAGAGCGGCAGTAATACTTTTTAAAGTAGGCTTTACCATATGATGCGATACAAACATAGCCGAAGAAGTGTATAGGGCAGGTTCCCCGTGAGTGTACAAAACCCTCGGCGTGATTACATCTGGGTCGCAGGTATGAAGGAGTACAGTCAAAATGGCAACATCTGCAATAAAGGTATCGCTAATGACACTTCCAGTCCTTGTTGTTTCGGAAAAAATGCACACTCGGCAACAACGAGAGTCACCAGTTAAACATTCGACCATTCTCTTAAGCCCTTCACTATAAAGCCCAAGATTTACAACATTAGTCATAAAGGGTATCCACAGCGGTCGCATCTCAATTTTTTTAATAATGCCATCAAGTTGCATAAGCATTGAAGTAATAACCTCAAGCTTAACACCTTTTGTTCCGATTCCCGCTGTAATAATTGGACAAATATTTAGGTCTATAACCTCGCTTAAATTAGCTTCGTCTCTCCATCTATTTATGATATCTATGAGTTTGTTTTCATTTATGCGAAAATCACCTTCCATTACGCTCTTTGCGTCAAGAAGTTGTATTGCTTTTTCGTTTCTATATAATGTGACTGCACGGTGTCGAAGTTCACGTTCTTGCCCCTCCGTGCAAAACAACAAAAAAACCGTTAGACATGAAGAATCTGGGAGGTCTTCTTGCGCAAACTCAGGCAACTTAGAAACGTCATTTAGTAATTTAGCAGTAAAATCTACACCCATAGTCAATGCCTCCTGCCTAAATCATCACCAAAGTCGATGCTATACACGCCACTGTCAATCTTATTTGTAATTTGGACGCAAACAAGACCTTCCCTGTTTATTAAAACCGTGTTTTTGTCTTCACCGTCAACTGATATTTTGTATTTCGAATTTTTAGGAAATTTTATTTGAAGCAAGGTCTTTGTTTTTGCACGAATTTTAGTGCCTTTGGAAAACCACTCTATTTTTTTAAATGCTTGTTCGTAACCAGTTGAAACTATTAAGTTTTCCATGATGAGATTGTGCAAAGTAATTTTACCTCGCCTATTAGGAAGCACCAGTTTGTGCATTGGCGGTGTGTATGCATCAAGCTCCTTCGGCATACGCATACAGATAAGTAGCTTGCTTCGAGGGTGAATTGCAAGTCCATCATGACTCATAGGGCAACTTATTTTAGGACGCTTTAGCATTACAAATCCAAGGGCTAAAACAAATCCTAACCCTGTAATTATGGCAAACGTAAGCATATTTGTGACCAATTCTGGTGTATCGTTAATAGGCAAGTCATCAGCCTCTTTGTCGTAATCTATAATGTCATTAACTTCAAGATTTTCATATATATCATCATTTGTAAAAGCATACTGTGTAGCGACCATTGCTTGGACAAAAAAATAGTGGTCTGTTGATGTCAAATAGTCAAAAACATTTTCCAAATGATATGGCAAAATCCGAGCGTCAGCCTCTATTGCTATGCCGCCTGTGTTATAAACAATGCGGTTCGCACCCTGTCTGCACATCTCAGAATTAAATACATACACAATACTTATGGAAGCCATTGTGTCAACAGCAATGTCAACTAATTCGTTGCTTATTGAGTAACAGCAAAGATTTCCGCAAGATATCACAACAACGGCAGCTTGCCGCATTGTATCAACTCTTGTTGCAATCATATTTAGGGCAGTGGTGATATTGTCATTTATATTGCAATTTCCAGCAGGTTCTGGTGCGTTAAGAATTTCATCTTGCAACTCTCGCCTAAAACGACTGGAATCCGTCAATCCACGTTGTGCTACCACAGTGCTGGAATTCATAATGAAACCTATGCGCGAATCTAGTAGCGAGGCGAGGGAAACGAAACGGTCTGCGGCTAAACGATTTGTCACCCATGCGTCCGCATTTTCATTGTTGCATATTACAATCACAACATCCATAGAACCCACGGGCAATGCAATGAAACTAGCTCTTACGTCTACAGATAAGAATATAAGCAATAAAAACGAAACAGCGACAATTTTCCTTAAACGGGACATGGCTTACCACCTACCGATTCATGTAATATGTGAAAGCCTCATTTTGTAAAAGCGCGATAAAGGCGTGACCTGTCAAATTTGGATGAACCAAATCAAAAGAAATTCCACCTGCGATTGGATTCAAATTGATGAGCGTAAGTTCTGGACGACCCGAAAATTCGGAATAAACATCGACCACTACCAACCCTCTGTCAGCAGCAACACTTCTAATTGTTCTGTTCATTTCCCTAATATGCTCTCCTGCCCATAGTGAAATAGGTATGGAAATGCGAATAACTTCATGTGGAATAGGATTGTAAATGGTGTTAGTGATGATGGTTGCATGTGGAGCATATTGGTCAAGCCAATCTAAAATTTCAACAAATTCGTTGTGGAAGGTTTGAACTCCATCGGTAAGCATAGTTTGTAATTCTGGTGACAAGTTTCCGTGCCAACTATCAATCACGTCAGGTGAACCAATAATAATATCTCCTGTGCCGACCAATAGCTCACCAAATCCTTTTATAATTTCGCCAAAGTTAGAGAACACATTGCCTATGCGAAATGAATCCGTTTCTTCTGGTGAAGCAACACTGTTAACGCCAGAAATTATTTCGTAAATTACACCCCATCCTCCAGACAATACATAGCCTGCGCCAGTATATATGCGCCTTCCGCCTTCCGTTACTTGAAGATTAGTTAGGTATTCAAAAAATGGTGTGAGCAGATTATTTCCGCCAATGTTAATTGTGACAACTCTCGCATGTGCAAAGTACTCCAATTCTGTCGCAGATAGCCCATGCAGCAATTCTAGCAAGTCGCCAGTTGTATGACCTGAAACTGCTAAATTACGTTGCCAGTCCACAAGGTCATTACTTTGTAGTTTCTCAAAAAGAAAGAAGGCATGTGAGCCAACAGTTCCTTCATCGGGTTGTCGATATCTGAGATACCCAGTTAAGCCATATCCAGAGCTAACGGAATCCCCCAAGGTGATAAAACCTCTGGGGATTATTTCTGGTTGTGCTGAATCGCTGTTCGACAGAAGCAAAATTGAAACTACAACACCAATGGCAATTACGAACAAAACGCCAATCAACGCAAAGACCCAACGAGTATTTTTTTTCGCTAACCGTCTCAGCCTTCGCGTCAATCGCTTGAATTTTCGCACCTTCCATCTTCTCCTCTTTTTTTATATTACTATTCTTTGTAATGCCACAGTTATAGTGGCGCGTCTTTGCATATAACCTGCACCATCTTGACGATAATTGTACCGAGTATCAATAGGAGCGGTAATACCTAGCTGGATAAGCCTTTCTCTAACTATGTGGGCGCGTTCATGGGTGAGTCTAACCCCTGTGCGGTTGTTGTAAGGTGGCTGAATGTTGGCAACATTATTAAACCTGCCCTCCACGTGGATGTAGAGTATTCGATATTGTTCCAAGTTGTTCAAATATGAAACGAAATCTATAAGACGTGTATCTTGGCATGGATAATATCTTGCAGGCAAATCTTCAGTTATGATTCTAATGTCAGAGTTTTCTGCCATAAAAAACACATTAAATTGTCTATATGGTGGAGGAGTTGCCTCTCTAAATGTTATTCTGACCGCATCAGTCCAAATATAGCTGGTATTTTGTCTTGGAAAATTATTGTTGGTATTTGTAACGCGGGCAATGTAATCATATGTTCCAACGATATTTGTACTAATAAATACAGGAGGCGTAGGAGACATAATCGTGTCGATACTAAAGTTAGTCTCAGTCCGATTGCTTACTGGAACAAAGCCCCTCATATTCTCTGTGGAAAGATATGTTGCCAAGTTAACAGGAGGATAATCCATATTGCCAGTCACTCTTCGCGCATACCATTGAATAGAAACAACACCGCCATCCGAGGATGTCGCACGAGTATACAGCTCAATTTGTCTCGTGCCAGTATAGACACCCAAATACTGTCCCCATGCGGCGGGAGCCGGTCTTGCACCTACGACATCACCAACTCGTATGCCAATTGGCATGGCGTTAGGCGGAGAGATGCCTGCTAATATGTCAACGATTATTGCATCTACATCAGTTGGTCGTGACCGCCGAGGAATATCACCTTGCATTACAATAGAGTACAGCGCAACCTCAAAAACGCGAATGCCAACCGCTTCTCCTACGAAAGTAAAGCTGTTGCCTGTACCGACAATATCACCAGTCTCATTACGCCAGTATATAAGTATGTCTCCATTTTCTATTCTGTCAGGCAAACTTGCTGTTATGGTGATGGTAATATCATCTCCAACATGGAGACTTCCCGATGGAGAGATTGTGTATGAAATAAAATTTGGAGGGGCAGGTTGAGGATTCGTAGTTACCAAATGGGGGTCAATAGCTGTAATCCATTGGCGTGGATGGCTATCATCCCTAGTAATATGCCTTACATTATCTATGCCCCAAAACGCATCTTGCAGAGATTGAACAAAGAGTGCAGCAATAGAAGGATTTGCCCGTAGATTTCGATGCATAAACAGACCAATAGTTGAGTTGCTATCTGCTGAATCATTCAATAGCATAACTAGGTGCATATTTTCTGATTCGTAGTAATCTTGAAAATCTTCAAGTGAGGCTACAATAACATTGGCGCGAGATTCACCATCTTCAGTATTTAATAACCCATAGCCAACACTCACATCTGACGGTAAGAGCCAACCATCCCGCACAAGCCCATCAAGGATACTCGAAGTCAATGACATATACCCATACGCCGCATCGCCAACAAAACCTAATCGAATTGCAGTGTCAACACCCTGTCCTCCACTACTATGTGGCGGAGAAGGCGTTTGTACAGGTGGCGTAGGTGTCGGGGGAGGATATTGTGAAGTATCACTACTTTCCGAGTTTTCCGAACCACCGCAGTTCGCAAATCCTATCGCAACAATCAACAACAATAGCAAAACAAGACTCCATTTTTTCATAACTGATGACCCCCTTCCTCATGTTGTCATTTAACTGCACTAAGTTAATTCGCCTTTGTTCTCTTCAGTAAAAATTACTCCACCACTTTGACTGGAGATTGTAATCTCCGCTGGCTTTACAACTCTCGGGCGTTGTGTTGACCACGATACATCAAAAAATGTGTGCATACCATCATCTTCAAATCGCGCCCGCTCACGTCTATCTACTTGAAAAAACTGTGGAAAGATAAGGTACTCATCATTATGTTCATCAAGTCGTATTGCAAGCATACACCTATCAAGGGCATCTAGTTTATACATATCAGGAGTATAGCGTGCTGTTGTGTACGAACGCTCTCTATCTCGAAGGCCAAAAAATTCGCATCTATAATTCCTTCTGAAGTCATCTCTTTCGCGGCTACTCGCACTATCATCACTGGCAGAATTATATTCCGCAATTATTTGTGCTATGAGTCTTGTAGCATCAACGCTCCGCGGCTTTTTTGGTTGCGCTGGCGGAGGTGACACCTTGAGCCTTTGGGTCGTTTCGATATCGCCAAAAAATGGGTTATTGTCAAAACCTCCCTGCTTTCGGTTCACGTTGTGATGTTCGTTACCACGGCTATCCTCAGTTGAATCAAGTTGCTCGTATAACAATGATATGGTCTTTTCGTGCTCCTTAACCTTTGCGCGCAACACATTATTCTCATGATAGAGTTCTTGTTCGTGGTACTCCAATTCATCATAATATGTGTTACCATGTCCGACCCTTCCATGTCCATATTCTGAGGAAGATTTCTGAGGTCGTTTCTTTTTTCCACCTCGCCGATTCCTCCTTTTGCCATGAGTAATCCATCGGATAAGTCGAGGACTACACATGGCAACAATGAGGAGTATCACAGCTAAGCCAATAACAACGAACAACACAAGGTAGGCGACTGTCGCACCATTAAAGCCATTAGACAAATTGTAGGCCTCGCCTGTGAGGTAGTCTGCTGTGTATTCATATGATTCATTCATCTGTCGCTCTCCAACATATTAATCGCAAATGCAAGGGTAATGTTTTCGGGCTGACGAATATCTAACTTCCTTTTCTTGCTATGAGTATCTGCACGACGATACTGACTGTCAATGAACGCTTCGACGCTTGCATCAAGTGTATCGTCACTACCATCGAAAGGATTGCATTTAGCAGAAATTAAGTTGCCATAGTCTGCAAAGAGGTTCTGAAACACAGCTCTCTCAGGTTTCGACTCGCAAGACAATCTATAGAAAGAAGCAAGGAAATTTCTCAGTTCTGCTTTTGCCTCTCTCTCGCTTGAAGATGACGATGGTAGCGGTCTGTTTGACTTTACAGTTAACTCCTTATCATTTTCACTTGAAGATATTTGTACAAGCCCTGCAGCAACTTCATGTTTTCTTTTTTCCTTTCTTGTGCGAAGGATTTTAATTTTTTGTGGATTCACATTAACCTCGATTGTCTCATTTTCAAGAGAAACCGCCTTGACTTGAGCAAACCCTGCCCCATAGTAATCTGGCATATTAAATCCTGCCCAATCAATTACATTTGAGCCATTACCCGCTAACACAATTTGCCCAACATTGACATTACGAGAGATAAAATCGGCATCCTTTTCTTTTAGGGATTTAACTACAGACCCTAAGAAAAAGAATATAGCAGCACAAGCAAGCTCAATTTTATAAAGTGCCTTGCTTTTTTGATGGCTAGAGCTTCCAGAATTTTTTAATATTCGTTCTCTAATCTGATTGCCTAGTGCGGGATCATTAGTGGCTCCAAATTTGTCCAGAGCAAGGTCGTAGCATTTGAAAATTCGCTCCAAATTGAAAACAAATTTAGTCAGATTTGAATCTTGACCTTTATGGAATTTCATCGCATTGAGGTTAGACAAGACGAGTGCGCTCTGAAAGCTTGAACTCTCGCCCGCAAAATCACGATACATTGCCTTCATATCGGAGCTATAGCTTTTTACGTCAGTTCGTTCCGATTCCGTCCCGAACAAATTTTCTGCTAAGTTGTGTTCTGGCTCCCCCACTTTATACTTTTCAATTTTGGGTAAAAGCTTTTCATAAATGCCCAACAGAGCATTGCAGAGGCCAGTGGCATTCCCCGTAAATAAAGCATCACCTAAAATCTTTCTTGCTCCTATTTCTCGCGAAAGTTCAAACACTATCTCTCGCGGGCTTTCTTCATTATTCGTTGGCTCATCCTTATCTTTGAAAATAGCCATATCTAAAGAGCCTCCTCCTATATCTACAACCATTACACCTCGCTTGAAGTCAGCATTATCATGTTCATCAATAATGCTTTCGTCAAGCGATGCGGCGCAATAGCTCTCTGATATGAAAAGGGGAGAGTGTAGTACAGCGTCGTTGTTAGAGTTCGTTTCTAAAATAGTTGCATTTAGGTCGTTTACAATACTTTCGCAAGTTGACTCAAACGTACTCAACATATTGTTTTCCCCAAAAACACTTGGGTAAGATATCCTTACTCCAATATTTTTGATAGTCATTCCTGCTTTGCGAACAACAGCAACATAAGCAGAAGCTAGCATTTGTTTAAGAAAAACCATGCGAGCATTTCGATGTTCATCTAACCATTTCATTTCTGTCACGCAAGCCTTTGAACTGATTACCTCCTCAACATTTCTATCCATCTGTGTAGCAGGCATTATTACAATATTACCATTGACCAAAGGTTCATTGCCTGGTTTTTGCGGATACTCTACACAGATGGAAGGAAAAGTTTCAGAGTTACCAATTCCATCACTTGGCTTAGGCAATCTAAAGAACATTAAAGCAGTATGTGTAAACTGCTCTAAGTTGCTGGTAAGTACTTTGCCTGTATCCATTGTCCAGTTAAAGGGTTCAGGGGCGTTTGATATATTAAGATATATCAAAGAGTTAGATGTTCCAAAATCAAGCCCTACTATAGCCTTTTCAATAAACTGCTTTGTTGGCTTTTCATTAATAAATTCGTCGGGAAGATTTAACATAACACCATTAATAGAATCGCCGCCGAAACCAACGTTTGATTTGAATTTAAATCGCAAGAATTTAGGAAAAATTTTCAATTTTTCATATGACACCTTTTTGAAAATAGGAGACTTTTTGGTTTCGTCTACATCTTTAGTTTTTAGCTGAATTTCATCGGGCTTGGCTTCCATTGCGTATCCAACAACACTCATTTCCGCAACATTACCGAAACTTGTTTTTGTTACATAGTTTAGCTTGTAGCCTGTAAATCCTTTTATTTCAACGGCTGGCCAAACAGCCGCCGTACCTAGCGGATTGTCGCTATAACGCCGTTCACTATGGTAACTTTCTGTGTAGCGTTTTTTTATTACTAAGTTGCCTAAAAACACATCGCCGCTTCCTTCAACGATAACAACGTAGTCAGAACCTTCCGCATGTGTTTCTATTGAGCTAATTTGAAAAGCCTTGGTACACTTGGTATTTTCACCATTACGGTCAGTGGTTTCGGCAACTCTGTAATTAGCCTCTAGCTTATTTAAGAAAGTATCTTTGAATGGCAAAATTACTGATTTATTTGAAAGACAACGAACCCCGTTTTTATGGGTGGCTTCATCATAAACGGAATATATAGATGCCTCTGAATTGTTGGCATCAGGAATGCGCGCATTTTTTAATTTGCCTGCATTTGCACTCGCTGCATCACCATATTCAACGAGCATTAAATGCCTCTCAAACAATAAATCATCAATACAACCAGGAAGATGAAATACCATTGAACCGGGCTTATCGTCATTTGGTGCGGGCATATAAAGTCCGCTGTCTCCCCATAAAGACGCATCTTTCAAAAAGTCAATGACATTATCGGAGTTAATAAAGGCTTTTCCAGAGCAAGCTTCTTGTAATAAATCCTCAACTCGTTTTTCTATCACTTTTCGAATTTTGTCGAGTTGATCATTCTTAAGAAATAGCTCGCTACTTAAGTTATCCAACAGACCTTTAAACCAAGCAACAATAAGCAATTTTTCATGAGGGAAGACGTTAATCTCATTTATCATGTTTGCTATATAATCTTCTGAATCCACGATAGGGTCGATTTCGTTGTGCAATTCAAGTATCAATACTGCGCTTGTGTCAGCTATCCACCTTCCATTGTCGGATCCCAAATTTTCCAAATCTTGTTTCAACTTGTAGTCTTTATAGCTTGCAGATACTGAGCCTTTATATATGCAATCGTTTGTGTCCGCAATCCTAGAACTGGATTTGTGTTCAGTAAACTTTAACTTTAAGTTGCGTATATCGTTTAATGCCCACAAGGAAAGTAAGTTCAACCAACCATTGCGTATTTTTTCACACAATGGTGACGAATTATCGCCATAAATAAAAGCAGCGCGGCGTTTGTGAATTGGCATATGGAAAGGGTTGTTATCTCCATGATTTGTAGATTTGAAGAAATTTAACCCCATCTGTTCAACACCTGACTTGTCGGAAACACCTCGCTCAATAGCAATTTCCGATTTAACCAATTCAGAAACATCTGTTGCGGCTTTTTTCAAGTTTTCGGGGGATTTATCGTAGTTGATTACTGATTGTAGCCAGTTCCATAAGCACACATTGGCAAAAATGCCTGTTTCGAGCAAGACTGCATCATAGTCATAGCTATCTACAGGATAAAACAGTGTCTTATCATCTTGTCGTGCAAAAAGAACGCCCTCCCTTACAAACATTCCTTTGCCGCCGTCACCATCTTTATCGAAGCTAATTTTCAAATCGTTGATGTCATTTAAGGCGAAACAAGCAAAGAACTTGCGCCATTTTGTTAGTGGCGGGGGTGGGATACGCTTTCTCATGGTCTTATTGAGACAATTGAAGAACCCACTAAGCTCTTCGGTTGAGATGCTGTCGAAGTCGTCATCGTTAAGTGTACCAGTGACATCACTATATTCGATATCGCTGTAGCCAACACTGCTTCTGGAGTTATAAAACTCAAGTGCAAGCTCTTTATTGAATCTGTCGCAAAGCCAGTGAGCAACCGAGTTCTCTTTATTCGCCTTTTTAACTTGCTCTTTTATGTTGTTTATCCACTTACCTATCAGAATACAGTTATCAATTTCGGCCACAAGACCCGGTACAGACTTGCGTGCTTCGGTCAGAGCATCTTTTAGGTTTTTGCTGGGCAGTATTAATAATCGAGGGTGCGTTACCCCTAAAATATATGGATTATCTGCTGACATCGGATTTTTTATCTGAATAAAATAACTATTAGCCCAATCAGCATTGGGCATAATATCCTCTAAGTGTTCAGCAGAACTACGATAACCATCTAGCCGCTCATTCTCGACTCCAATTATTTTGCAAAGAGTTGAACTTGCGTCTTTTGACAAATTTACTGGATTGAACTCAATGCCATACTTATTTATCGCATTGAGGGCAATCATAGACATTATCGTGCGCCAATCCTCATAAACACCTTTGGCATACGGTGCGTCTTCGCTTATTCTTTTTATTTCTGCTTTATGGTCTTCATCTTTAGAATTTGCGTCAGGCTCCCCGCCCTTTTTTATGATGCTTTGGCGCATTTCCTTTAATGCGTCATAACTTGCGGCAGGGCGAAGGTGAGACGGACCATTTTTGGTTTCTTGAACGGTTGCATTTGTTTTCAAACTGTTCAAAGTAGGTTTTAATATATTTTCTCGTGTAGGATTTTCTGTGCCCTTCAAGTCAACGGTAAAAAAGTATGACATTTTAGCTCCTCCTTCTATCTTCCTGCCGTCGTTTCCGAAATTCGCTTATAAGCGTCGGCAACAATATCAACAAACATCCTCATTTGCGTTGTGCCATCATCATCGCCCATTCTTTTTGAGTAGGAAATATCATCTAACACGGGGTCTTCTATTCCAAACATTTCGTGAATATCAGCAGAACAATCTAGCCAATAATGAAGTTTGCATTTATGGATGCAGGCTCTATTCAACAAAAGCTTTAGCCCTAATGTGTCAGCTCGTCTTCCTTGGAATAACCTAGGGAGAAGCGATTCCCTATGCCGCTCACATCTATCTGGGTTACCCGCACAAGCTGGACTTGCACCCGTTTCCCAACAGGGGCGTTCTTTTACGCTACCATAATCAAATGCCAGAGCATAGTACCACTGCGCACTTTCGGTAAAGTATTTAAACAGACTGGTAAACTCAGGTATTGCGATATTGTTAAACCAACGCTCAATCTTTTTCAAAACTTTGCTTAGCTCGATAAATCTGTGTTTCGCCCAGTCCGGCAAGTCTTGCTTTCTTTCAAATGTATCATCATCATCATCTGCATCAATATCCCAACTCACTAAGCTTCCACCTGCAAGGTCAAACAATGTTGGGACTATATACATGGAGTAATAGTAATTTAGCAGCAAAAAGTCCTCTATGCTCTTCCTCAATCTTTCATCAAACTCTGCTTTGCCCTTGACCCGAAAATCCCTCCACTGTAACCGTTCGATGTGATACTCTCGAATCTTTCCAACTTGGTCATCTAAATCAAAGGGGTTAGCATACCATCTTGTATTGTCGGCGTTACCAAGTTCAGAATCTGGTGCATCAAAAAACTTGCCTGCTTCTGCGGCAACCGAAATTTCTAAAACATGAGGCCAATTTTTCTGATTTCTACCTTCTTCTGAATACGCTCCACGCACAGGTAACTCATGGTCTCCGACCATAACAACCGCATCAAACACATTCACCATTTTTTCATATTTTTGCAAAGCAGCTTCTGCATTTCTTTTAAAATTTTCATGTCTAATTTTTTGTTTTATTTTATCGCCATTTTCATCTTTGATAGCTTCGGCGTCGCTATAATCGGGCTTGAAATAGGGGAGCATCATGCCTGCATGAATGTGGAGGTTGGCACGGTCACTTTCACCCACCATTTCTATCAATCTTTGGCATATGAAAGACATTCCTGATGCCCCAGTTCCACCAAAAAGAGAGCCACAAATGAACACTTTAACAGTGTTGCCTGACTTAGCATCATCAGATATTCGTTTTAGCAATGCATACAATGGGCCATCGGTTTTGTTATGCACTGCATAGTTATAGAAAACATTGCCGAGAGTCAAGTTGCCATAAAAACCTGTGTCTACTATTTCGCTAGCTTCGTCCTTTGTTAAAATAATTTTAGCAAGACTGCGGTCATTGGTGTTGCTTCCAGCAATCGCATTAACACTGGTGTTTCCTATTCCTTCAAGCGGTGTAACTTTAAAACTCGGCAGCACATCGGGATGTTTAATTTCCGTCTTGAAAATTGTAGGAACGCCTTCTAGCTTGAGACGACATTCATTGTAGCGTTCGATTAATCTTAGCGTCTCGTTCGTGTTTCCGTGTCCTTGGTCAACGTCTATCATGACACAGTTAATAATAGATGTGCTAATATAGCCACATTCACATAGTCTAACTGCGCTTTCTATCACGCGCGACCCTACACCACCCACACCGATTAAGTAATTGATTGTCATACTAAAAAGCCTCCCTCTTTGCTTGATGTTATTAGTCGTTGGATGAAGTGCGCCTACTTCTTTTGCCCTTACGTCTGCCTCTGATTCTATTAAAAAACTTGCAAAGCTTTCTCTCTATCGTTACACCTACCAGAATCCAATGTACAATAGGAATGAGCCAAAAAAAGCTGCGCCATATGTGAAACAATACAACTCCTAATTCATTTGCATTTCTACCACCATCGCACCATAATGTCATAGAAATCAAAATGCTAATACAGGCCACAGCCCATATAACTTGCGGTATTCTTGCCCATTTAAGCTTACGATGTTGCGCAGGTCTAGGTACGCTCTTGTACGTAGTTGGCGACTCTGCATCATCAACTATATAAAGTGCGAAGGCCGTAGATAACAGGGAAATGACAACAAAAGAGATATGCACGAATATTGCCCATCCCCTCCAAGTTGCTACGTCAGCAGCCGTATAAAAATGGACAATATTACGTATTCCCATTTGGGTTTGAACAAGCACAATGTGTAAAACAATTGCAACAACTGCTAAAGCGGATAGTATACACATGGCAACATTAATCTCTTTTAGCAAGTCGTCATTTTTTGTTACTTTAGTGAGAGTGACACCTTTTCGTTTTTTTGGCATTGCAAAAGCACACCTTCCGTTTTTGTTATCCGCGTACAAAATACAAATGTAATTCCGCAGCTACATTTCTACTGAGACTTTGACGCCGATGTTGTGCTGCAAGGTTAACATCTTGAGCAAGTTGTCTAAAAGTCTCTTGAAACAGAGCTGTGGTAGAGTTTCCTAAAATTGGTGTCCGATATATATTTTCGTACAGTCGCAAAGTAAGCATCGTGCGGGAGCGAGGAACAATCGTCACATCTAAGTACACACTTACATTTATATGTGTACCGCCCTCTGGGTGAGGTGCCTTTGAATTTATGACAAACCTTGAATCCCCTATGCCGATTGTCTCTAATCCTCCTCGTCGCAACTCTAAAAAAGATAACTCGTACTCGAAATTTGCTATTCTGCTAATGCGGTAAGGAATATGCAAACGCACATCGAAAGTAAGATGTGCGATACTACCATCAACCTGATTTGGGGTTATATGATAGAACATATGTGTCCCCCCAAAATGCCGTCTAAAAGCATCTTCCTCGCCATCCACTAAATCCACGTCAAACACTTGCACAACACCCGTAGGAATTGATACCTGTACAACATCGACCGATGGCACTCCAGGCGAACTAGCCGCATTTGTACTTACAACAGAAGCAATGGGAGCGTGGGTGTAAAAATCAAAATGAAAAGTTGCCATTGGTAGCCTTTCCATAAGGTGCTGACTGAAAGCAGAAACCTCCATAGAAGAGCCTAGAACAATAAAATGAAATGGATTATCATTGTTTGGAAACGTAAATGTCCCTATAGCTGCGTGAGGGTTTTCTTGGAGATACTTTAGAATCTGCTCTCTAACGGACTCATCTTCAAGAGGAATCCCTTCCACCGAATGTCCTACAAAGTTAGTTACAACAACCGAAATTTCACGCTGACCACCGCGTAAATGTGCAATCTCCTCAAAAGTACGACTAAGCCGCGCATGTCCATGATGAGTAAGCGCAGGAGAGTTGTATACAATGCGATTCCTATAAATATCAGGCGCACGTAAGTATTGGGAAAAGTACCATTCTAGCTGATAAAAATCTGCGTTAAATATTTGAGGAATCTGTGGAGCAACATCTCCTGGGCGATACCACCAATAGGGGTCTAACGGATAAGCAAAATGTTGAGCAGTGCGAATATACCCTGCCTCTACTCTGTTCTCTATCCACTCAATGTCAAAACGAAAAGTATGCAAAGAAACACCATGAAAACCCCATAAATTTTCCGCGGTGCCTTGCAAAACACGAACCATGTCAGCATATATGCTGGCATCCTCAAATAGAGACAACATATCTGTCGTAGCCTGAATATACAAATTGACTCGCACTGGATGGTTGCTATTCGATACTCCTTCGTGAGAAGGCGGGAATACTCCGTCAACACCAGTAAATCCCTCTCCTCGTCCGCAACCAACAAGAACGACGGCAATGAAGCCAATCACAACTAGCACACAACACCGTTTTCGCAAGTTAAACCCTCCTACTGTTAACGTCGTACACGCATAAACTCCCACACCTCGCGAACCTCGTTTCCGTCAATAGTAAGGTTTAGCGTCATTCTTGGGAAGTTAGCGGAACGAGATACATCATGCACCATAACCCTCATCTGCCCGCCATCTTCTATTATTGTGATAGTTGTATCATCGTTGCGGGTTGAGCCAACTTGTCGAGACCAGCTAAAACTGATGCTACCTCTTGAGTTGTAACCCCTGCCGCCGCTACTATCGCCCTCGAAGTGTATTTCCATAGGCTCCATAAAATGTCTTGCCATTAATTGTGCGTTAATTAATTCTACTTCACCTGAAGATAATTCTTCCGCGCGGGTTGGGCATAATGTAATGCTCACCCGTTCCCACTCTCCAACAGTAGATGTGCTAGTGGCGACAAAATATGCACCAACACATGCACAAACAACAGCACATACGCAAGCGGTAATTATCCCTATCTTGTTCGCTTTCTTTTTTTTCCCAAACATAATAATTTCCCTCCATTAAGGATTAATCTTCTCAAAAATAATGGTTTTTTTCTACAATGCCGCTATATCCGACAAAAAATTTTATATATGTTGGAAAACAAGAGAAAATACTTCTGTTGTTACACGAAATTACTAGGGTCAGAAATCATACTCATTTATGGCAATGGACTTGGAATGGTGGAATACTGCCATTCCTTTGAGTGTTTGACCATAAAGTTGACCAGAATCAGATTTTTTATTGGTATCGTTTGCCTAGTAATTCCATGTTGCGACGCTTGTGTTCGTCCAGAACGTGTGCATATTTCGTGAGTGTTATGGTTGCGGACGAGTGACCAAGGATTTCGCTTAGAGTTTTTATATCAAAGCCCGTTTCCAAGGCTCTTGTGGCGAAGGTATGCCGCAAAATATGAAAATTTACATTCCTTACTTTAGCGATTGCCAGCAGTTTCTTGAATCGACGCTGTATTGTGCGTGGTTCAATGGGGTTTCCGTTGAAAGTTATAATATATGAAGCAGTGCTGACTTTTTTATGCTCCCCAAGCATTTCTACGAGAAAGGTGGGCAATGGGATGTCTCGCCGTGACGTGTCACTCTTAGGGGTTAGGCAGATTATTTTCGTTTTGCCAGTGCCTTCTGTATTTCTGATGCGTTGAACCGTGCGATTTACACTAAGCACGCGCCGTTCAAAATCAATGTCTGCCCACAACAACCCGCTCAATTCGCCCACCCGGATTCCAGTGTATAGGCAAATAAGTATGCCTATACGGTTAATATCATCAGAGTTTTTTGCGGTTAATTCCAATCGTCTCTGCTCATCATTGGTAAGCACCTCAATTTTATTCGGTTGCTTCTTCGGTAGACTTATTGCCAAGGCATCTTTCGGCAGCAAGGTTTTAACTCCATTTTTCAAGAAAGTAAAAACGGATTGCACGGTAACGACCGACAATCCGCTTTGCAGTAAGCCATCAACGAAGCCTTGTGCCATTTCGGGGGTTAATCGGCTAACAAAGGTATCCTTGAAATGGGGCGATATGTAATTCTCAGAATATCTCGCATACAGCCCATAAGTAGATTCTTTGATTTGATGCTTGATGTTATTGAGGTACGTTTCTACTGCATTTACAATTGTTTGCTTAGGCGGTTCCAGTAAATCCGTATTTTTACGAATTTCAGCTTTTGCCTTGTCAAGCTTTAACTTTACTGTGGCATATGTTGGCGCGTATACCGACCCATACTTTGCTTTGCCGTTCTCATCCCGATATTTAATATAGCGTGCCTCATACCTACCATCTTTTCGTTTAAAAACGTTCCGTTCCCTTCGAGCCATCGGCGTATCCTCCCTGTTCTTGACCAAAAATTTGACCATAATCAGAAAAATTATACTGGTCTATAGTTCAAAGAACGAAGGCTCGAAAGGAAATCGGACGGAATTATTGGCCTATAAAGTATTCATGATATAACCTTAACGTATGATGCCCGTCATTGGCTAACCTTTAGCAGGCTATGCAAATTAGCCAATTCCTCCATCTGATTCAAGGCACATCCCTTGAACTGTTGATTAAACGAGTTAAACAGATTTGTAATCGCTGAAAGTTGGGCATCCATTCCCGTGCTGAACATCTCGCCTTCACCTGTACGAAGCCAAGTGGCATCAACATTAAACTCCGAAACCAGCAATCTAATGATTCTTTCAGATGCCACCTTGCTATTAATTTCAATCTCTGCAAGGTATCCAGAGGATATAGCCATGCGTTCAGCAAATTTAACTTGGGAAAGCCCTACGGCGGCACGTACTTGTTTTATTCTCTCATGTATCAACATTTGACTGCACTCCTATAAAGTATTTGATTGCCCTAATTGACAATATTTACCAATATTCTGCTTCGATTGACACCAGAATAGCTGGCATGGTATACTAGACAAGCAGGTGTTAATTGGTTAGGAGTATTTTTTACGATACTCACTTCCCCACTGTATTGGTAATATTAGGCTATCCAATTATTTACATTTGTATGCAGCCATAAATGAGTATGATTTCTGACATATCCGCAGCCAAATTTCACTGTTAAAAGGCTGCTTGTTTTTTTTACACCGTTAAGATATTACAGGAATAACGAAAGTGTCTGTCCTTGTTTTTAGATAGACACTTTCGCTCTATTTTCTTTTTCTACTGACTTACTCCGCTTTGATTTTCTCCAAACAACCACTACATACATCTTTACCTTGCAACGATTTTGTAGCTTCAGTCGTTCCGCAGAACACGCATTTTGCCCCCGGATATTTTTCCGAACGCTGTAGCATCAGCGTATTGCTATCTACATAATACATGGCGAGGGTGTCTTTTTCACCCCAACCAAACTTTGCCCGAAGTTCGCTTGGCAATGTCACGCGACCCAGCTCATCAATTTTCCGACTGCCTAATCGTTCCATGCTTTCCATAATCGGATGCCTCCTTGAAAATGTTTTTCAGCGACAATGGCCGCCGTTTATATTAGGGGATTTTTAAGTCACCCTTTTACTCCCATCGCTTGTCAATTTCCTCCCGTTGCCGCTTTTTCTCCGCTTCCATGAAATCTTTGTCTAAGGAAATCAGGGTACATTCCTCGCACGCGCCGAGGCTGTTAATCGTTATCATCTCGAAGCTACATTTGAAAGCCTTGTTGTAGATGCAGTATTCATATTCGCATTTCATTTGACTCAGCCCCCGATTCGGTTTGATATACTCCCTTATTTATGGACAATCGTTAAGGTAAGGTGAATAATAGTGTATAAAATTGCCCATAATAATAGATACGGAATAGTCTAACTATTTTTGCAAATAGCCGTATAACCACCCTACAAATTGTCAAGACTTCTAATGTAGCATAATCACGGCTCTGCTGGAGAGCAACCGGACGCTTGCTATGGCATATACGGTAGGGCGGCAGGCACATGGTCTGCCGCTTTTACATTACCGGTCTGCCCGAAGCGGAAAAACTCCGGGGTGTGGGGCAGAGCCCCATATGCACTTACTTTGAGGCTTGTAAAACCATCAAAAAGCGAGTATCATAAGTCTGCGGGGTGATAAAAGATGAAAGAAAACCAACAAACAAATGCAGATGAACTGATAAAACGTCTGCCGGAGGGTTATGAACGAGCGTGCTTTGAGAATAAAGCAATTGAGCGCAGACGTGAAATAAAAAGTCCGTTGGATTTAATAAAGCTGGTTTTGCTGTACCTCATAGGTGGGTATTCACAAATTGAAATGTCTGTAATTGCC
>Ga0123355_10000850_pt1 | contig 42082 bp, 38 predicted proteins | sample TergutEmb28metaG_3_FD_89872 | JGI IMG/M metagenome (GOLD analysis project Ga0123355, IMG submission 89872) | Embiratermes neotenicus P1 segment gut microbial communities from Petit-Saut dam, French Guiana - Emb289 P1 | ecosystem: Host-associated > Arthropoda: Insects > Digestive system > Gut ...
AATAAAAACAAAAAAAAATGTTTGTTTATTGAAAAAAAAAAAAAAAAAACAAGGTGCTATCGTGTGTGTTCCCCCCCCCCCCCCCCCTTCAAGTATCACAATGATGCAGGTCCAATAAACATCAGAGCCACATATAATTTATTGCCTGATATTCGCAATTAGTTTTTAAATACTTCCCTACCCCTAAACCTGTTATCAGTTGAATTATTGAAAGACTGTCTATTTTGCATTCACCCACGCTGTTAGTGTTGAGTGTTAAAGTTTTATTTACATTTGAGCCTCGGCCGGTCAACGTCTGAAATAATTTCGAAATTCGTATTTCCTGTGAATGGCACATGGTGGGACAAATCTCTTGCGTAGTTTCTGGACGTATCGTAAAAATACCTTGATAAGCAAGCCTAGCAACATGCACACCACCTACCGCCGGAAATGCTGAGCTGCTTGTATTATTAGTATCATTATCACAACTATTTAGGGTCTCTCTAGGAACAAAAAGATAAATACTTGGCGGGAAATGCGTAGAGATATGCGTCATACAAACGTAGAGCTTACCATTAGCGTGGACGGTGTACTCAAGATGAGCAACAGGAACAGAGATGACGTAAAAGAAATGGTTAAGCTAGGATCAGCAGGTCGTTGCACTTGTCGGCAAAGGACGTTGCTCTCTTCAATCCACTCATCGTCTGCGAGTCTGTATAAACACTGCTGCGGGAACATTCATCCAGTACCAAAACGCGTATGGTGATGCAGGTTGTACTTGTATGCATTTTCTGTCTTATTAGTGTTGCAAATCCCCCAGGCTACAAAGACGTATTTACGAGAGATCGTTTTCTGTTAGTATTCTTCGCTACAAAACAAACGTACCTTGACACTAGCCAAGAAGAACAGTAAATACAGCGGATACTGTTACACCCTTCAACTGCGCCATGATTCATATTCTGAGAAACTAATATATATATGTGCCAGTACACACGTGGACAATCCAGACGACAGCCAAGGACGTTTGGAACAAACTTTCGGTCCTGTTTGATGCATCGAGGAATGCAAACTCGCACTGGCACCTACTGTCTGTGTGTGTGTGTGTGTGTGTGCGTGTATGTATGTGTGTGTATGTGGATGTGGATGTGGTTGTGGTTGTGGGTGTTGGTGTGGGTGTGTGGGTGTGGCTTTGTGGGTGGGTGGCTGGGTGTTTGCTATTCTGTTTGTTGAAGAAAGAGCTGAAATGTGATTCATAGCTTTCTTAAAATGGATTCATAGAGTTTTAATTAAACCAGAATTCTGCTTGCATCAGTGTTATGGTTTCGTTCATGAACACAGCAAAGAAACGTGCCTTTAGCTCAGAGTAACCCATCGAAAATACTTTCAACAGAAACGTATAATTTGTGTCTTAGTTTTAGCGAAGTTTTCATTGTCTGGACTGTACAACATCTACGACAGATAAATGAGGATTAGTGGATAGAATTAGTGCAAAGATACGCAGTACTGGAATACAGGCCATTGAAGTCACAGAGTATGAAATTAATATAAATTTTATTTCAAAGTTCAGTTCCTATATCACACACAACATAGCTTCTCCATTTAAAGGGCAGGCGATTAAAACCGTTTATTATGAGGATAATATGAAGCTTAAAAATACGGTATAGAAATAAAATGCAAATTTGTTTTAATGTTGTAACAGATGGTACGTAAAATAACCACCACATACATATTCAGACATGAATATTCTCTACGGAAATAATTCCTATTTACTCTGAGAATCGTATGAGATCCATAAATACATTCTGAGGACAAAATAAAGATTTCTTTAATGTCAACTTTTAAAGTGCCACATGCTTTAAAGGACAAAAAATGTTGTTCAAAATTGTTTTTTCGTGTTCATGTGATTTCGAACAATCAACGATTTTTTCCTAAATTGTATCAACATAGGGTCTTCATTATGGAGACATATTTCATTCATTTCCGTTAGCAAGAGGTCAAACGGATGATTATTAAATGTAGCAACTGCATTGTTCATGCTGTTCAAATTTACAAAATTCTCTAGTTATATCGTGATCAAAAATTGGAATCCTAGTTGAAGGGGGCGTCTTACATCTCACTTGAGAGAAATTCACGAAGTGTAACTCATCAGCATCGCGCACTCTTCCCATGACAAGCTTTGTGCACAACACCTTTGTTGGGTGGCGTGAAGGTGGCCTTGGGAAAGATTGCACCCAGGTTCAGATCTCAGACCTAAAGACATGGTCAGTCTTCACGTCGGGAGAAAGCACAGCTTTGGTCATCATGGCTGAGTGGATCTCAGAACCGCAGTAATTAACGAAGAAACAGCATCCTGCTGGCACGGTGCAGTCCGGAGCCAATTACCTGATCTAAGTTGGCTGCGCGTACATTTTGTAGTACCGCGCGTTATTTATAGGTAAATCGTTTAACGACGCGGTGAGTTAGTATACATACGGTCGAATGTTAGGATTTTTAATGGTGTGGAGGGAATGTTTCGTAGCCTATTTTTTTTTTTTTGGCCATCCTATAACCCGTCACGATGGCAAGGAAAGGAGGGGGGAGGGGCTGTTGAGTAGAGTTGTAGCTCTACTCTAACCTAACCTAATTTTAGACCATATTTTGTCCCTTCTATGGAGGGATTAGGAATAAACCGTGAACCTTCTGACTCTCTGTCATAATCCTAACCTTCTGAGATAACTTGCCAGCTATGCATCACAGTAACAGAAATGCTGTGTAGATGGGACAAAGGCAATAATCATAACACCGCGCAGCATAATTGTATTAGTGTATGGATGGATTTATGTGTACATAAAGAAGAGATTAATATGCAAGCACATTTTTCCCGTACCGGCATGCTGGGGAGTTTTATGTTCATGTGACAGAATTATTCGAAACACTCCTGTGTACGCTATAGTTATAATACTCATTATTTGATACCGATATATACGATATCAGTGTACAGCGTATGGAAATAAAATCTCAGAAATACAAAAATGTATATATGTGTGTATAAGCTAATAATTAGGTATTTTATTTTTCTGAAGTATAATTTAAGAACACTATATGAACGTGCCAAACCCAATGGCCGCGTGGTCGAAGGCGTGGGTCTGCGGCTGCTCGCATGCTGGGATTGCGGGTTCGAATCCCGCGAAGGGCGTGGCTGTCTGTCTCTTGTGTTTCGTCAGATGACATTTGTGTGATGTGCCGATCCTTCATCCAGAGGAGTCCTACCGACTGTGGTGTGGCTGGGTGATCCCGAAACCTCGACAATGAGTAGGCCTAGGCCCACTACGGCTGTCGAGCCGTAACAAAGTTAATATACCTCATATTTTGCGTGATTGCTGGGATCCGCCGCGAAGTAAATGAGAACTGCGCTCTTCTTCATTATTACGCAGCAAGTAGTAGTAATTTCTTACCGACGTTTCGCAACAATCTATCAGTTGTTGACCCTTGAAGATGGGACCGATAGGTTGTCCCGAAGGGTCGGCTAGAAATTATCACTACACGCTGCGTAATAACCCAGAAGAGCGCAGTTCTTATACCTCATATTAGTTGCAGCCGAAATCTCCCATCTCGGTAATGTTAGTGTTTAACACACCGTTAACTTGAGACTAAGACATCAGCCAGACTCTGCCGTCTTCCTCACGTACGGAAGACGCTGAAGGTGAACTAATTCACCAATTATTAGACGTCGCAGGAATAATTTCACAGAGACGTTATAACAATTCTTAAGTACATGGTTAGCTAATTACGCTTATGTCCACGCCTTGAGGCTATTCTGCATCTCGTATCTCTCGAATTGACGGAACTAATATGCGCGTATGCGGGTCAGTGACACTGCTGCGTGACGGTGGCGTATCATTCACTTCATCAAGCGTAAGAGAGAGAGAGAGAAAAAGAGAGTTACGTGTTACATCGTCACCGCAAGAGGTACGAGAGAGAGATCAGTCATTTGGTTGTCCAACAAATGTGCTGTCGGGGAATAACGGAATGAGAACAGACCCCAAATTACTTCACCGTGTGCCTGTGTAGGAACTGAGCGAGACTAATGGAATTACAGAAAGAAGTGACGCTATAGACGTGGAGCTGTCTTAGCTGCTGTCCAGAACGTCCGTGTTCATGTTGCAGTTACCCCCAAAGCCCTAATACCTGAAGAGACACGGGAAAATTATGCAAATGACCGAACCTGACCCGAAATTGCTGTCGTTCTGATTCTAGTGTGGTAATGTGTCAGAACGAAATCGTTGTAGATGTACCACTTTTGTGCGTTTGCTGAAAAGTCCCAAGCATAGGTATGAAGTGAGTCTTACTTTTCCTGAGTCTCTACAGGCGAGGGTCAAGATGCTTAAAAATAGACCACGGCAGCTTCGTCATCGATCCTTCCCAGTTCACAGTAGACGATCCCCCGCTATACATACATGACACTAAACATTTGCTGTTAGCAGGGTGCCAAGGAAAATATCTGGCACTAAGAGGGAAGAACTAGAGCAATGTGCGGAAAATGGCACAGTGAAGCGCTTCATTGTTCTGTTCGGTCGGTAGTTAGTGTGACAAGATCGGGAGGATATGGTAGGCCGAGCGTGTGGAACGTATAGGTGGGAAGAGAAATGCATGCGGGGTTTTAGGTAAGAAAACTTGAAGGAAAAAGCCCACTTGGAAGATTAAGAAGTAGATGGGAGGATAATCTTAAAAGTACCTTAAAAATAGGACGTGGGGGCTGGGAGTTGACTCTTCTGGCTTATGATGGGGTAAATGGCGGGCTGTTGTGGCCATGGAATCCATAAAATTCAAGTAATTTCTTGTCTAGGTAAGGCAGTATTAGCTTCTCAAGAGGTTTTTCGAGACCTACTAATATGTCAACAAACCAGTTATTTCAATGTTGGACACTGTCCAGTATCCAACATTGCATGGTGTTTCGGCAGCTGGCTCTACGTCCTTCTTCAAAATATTCCACCATTACTTTTGACAATGTGCATTGTGTGACAGATATTTGAAGTTTGTGGTATTTCAGGAACCGTCTTTATCGCCGTGACAGTGTCCACTGTGTGACACAAATGATATTTCGGAAGATGGCTATACCCGCGTTACAACTGACTCAGACAAAGGCCAATGTTGAATATAGTACTGATAAAATTGTCAGTAATCTTTGGAGTATAGTTAAACTAGCGAACCCTGTGCAGGTTAACGTCTGGTTTTGCATTTTGGTTGGGTAGCGAGGTAGTGAATACATGGTTACTGAACACAGTACAAAAAGTCAGTCATTTCTTGCAATATAGATTAGAAATCTGGCCTGAATATTCTCGGCGGTCTGTAACAGGCTTACTTGACGCCGAGAGCCGTCTTCTGAAATGCTGTGCTTCTTGAAACAAAAGCAGCGACACGAAGCATAATGTTCAGCACATGTGCCAGTTTAAGTGATGTGTTTTGCATATTCACCTCCCTTCACAATAATAGCACATAGTTTTTAGAACCGTCTCCTCACATTTCTACTCTTCAGACAAATTCTGCATCACTTGTCCTCCCTGCCTCAATTTTTAGTTTGTGCTAGCAAGACCTGAGCATTGAGGCAGTAACAACCACAATTCTTCTTATTCTACTTATTCTCGCTTCTTCTTTCCAAAGATAAGACCACTTGGGTCCGTCTAAGAATTTGAACTAAATGAATCATCGTTTCTCTGCTCTTCCAAACTCCTTTCGCCCTTTCCAAGTAATGTCTCCATTTAAATGTGGAATTGGCAGGACTCTTTGCAGGATTGATTTCTCCCAATTTCTTTCTAGTACCTTCATTATGTAAATCGGTGTTTCTAAACCGTTCTGTTACTACGGATCCGGTACGAAATATCCATAATTTTATGGACCCTATCCATAAAATTATCCCGGCTGACGGAGACCCCTTACGCACACCGCGAGGTAACATTTAGAATATTTACAAATAAAAATACACCTAAACTCTAAAAACTTTTGTTAAGGCAAAATAAACGACCGTTGGTTGCAACATATCGTTGTGAAAGGCATAAACTAAAATTAATAAAATCACCATAAATCACAACAGTTGTATATAAGGTTATTTATTATGATTTTATACTACACGTTTCGGCTTCTTTTGGCCGTCGTCGGGTACATCTAAATAATATATATATATATATATATAAGATAATTGCAAACATTGTAAACGTTTATTCCAAACCAGCAATACGTCCTGCAGAAATAACAATAAAACTAATATTAGGAAAATCTTACCAAATTTAATCTACATGAATCGCGTACCCCGTAGGCATAATTCGCGGATCCCCTGTTTAGACACACTAATTTAAATGCTTTTTCTTCTGGAGGCACTCTAAGTGGTCTGAGACATTGTGTTTATTGAATCAACAGTCCTCCCACGTTAAATCAACTGTGGTAGCAAAACGATCGTGCAATAACAAACGTGACACGCCCTAAACGTATGAAAATCTAACGAAGGTCGTAGTCTTCACGCTGACCGTGATACTGGCCAGGGCGAATTGTACTAATTCAAAAATAAAGTGACAAAGAAACCTGTGGAAACAACAGTTGCTCTTGACGCCAAATTACAGTTGAACCCGGTTATAACGACATCGGTTTCTACGACACCCCGTGTATAGCGTCAGATACTCTGAGGTACCAATTAATTCCTTCCTGCTAGCCATAACGTTATATTCTTGAATTAGAACAACAATCGTTTGTAACGACACAAAATATTCCGCCCCTTTTACGACGTTATAACCGACTTCGACTGCAGTTTTCTGCCTACTTTTAGTAACGTGCATGAATCCAGAAGCTCCGCCTACACGCTGAGGGTGACCTATTGCAACAACCGCTTAAAACGGTTGTCTGGGATTCCGTTTTGTTTCAGCAAGCGACATCACTCCACGTTTTGTGTTACGAGAAACCCGTATGGCAAACCTCTGATATTTTCAGTTTTACGTTATAAATATCAGCACGTCTTCTTAGCAGTTTAAGATGTTCCACATCTACTTAAATTTTTTGCCGAAGAAAAGATTCAGGTTCCCGACGTTTTGAACTCAGTACGACCTACATACATTTGACAGTCGGGTTAGCGTAGGCGATATAGTGACTAGATTACAGGCCTGATAACAGAGGAATCGGATTTCCATTTTCCGCAAGGGCAGGACACTTTTCTCTTCTCCGAAGCTTCCCGACAGACTCTGCGACCTACTCAGCCACTGTCGAGTGGACACTGGTGGCTGTTCCCGACGGATAAAGCAACAGGAGCGTGAAACCAACCGCCCACTCCCATTTAATGCCTAGTAAAAAATCTGTGGAATCATAACTCCATTCTTCTGTAAGCCTCTGTCGCGTGCAAAAGGGACAAGTTTTAGTCACCACTGACGATTTTGTCGCATGTCGTTGTGCTGTGTAACCAGCGTGGTTAAAAGTGTATCTCTAAGCACCTTCAGAATTAATGTAGATTTTAAAGAGACGTGTGGGTTTGGGTAAGGTAAGAATAAACAGAGGTGTAGCAAGTTGACTAGAGCTACGATAGCAGAAGAGCCAGCGAGAAAACAACACAGGCCAACCAACCAGCGGCCGGAGATATATATATATATATATATATATATATATTAACAGATTCTCTCTGTGGCTGTCTTGTTAAATTAAATTAATTTCTGTCCCTTTTCTGTTCGTGTCGTGACCATTAATTGGCGGTCATCTGAACAAGGTAGTCGACAATTCGAATGTAATTACGAACCACAAGCACTGGCATTTTTATGCTATTTTGTAATCTCAGTTCGGCAGCGACAACATGGCTGCCACGACCAGTTGACGCCATGTTTTATTCCTGTTCATTTGACTCTGACTGTAAGACTTACGCTACATCAGTGGCGGTTTTTGTCACAGTGTCTTAAAATGTATTTATTATGATGAGGTTCGATTTAGTTGAGTTTGTTTTAACTGAGAGGCGATTTTCTGGTCACCTGAGATGGCATTTAGGACATTCCCGGTGGTGGATTGCTAACACTCGCTGTCAGAACGCAACTTCAGCAAGTTACGATGTTACATCTTACATCGCAAGCGTGTAGTTCAGTCTTGAAATAAAATTACGTAACGGGTGATTATTTATTTTCGGTAACACGGTTCTAAATGCTCGTCAGTAGGATTTTTTGACTTGTGCAAAGGCGTTGGGATTCATGTGTACTAAAATTCAGCCAGTAGCCCAGTTTAATTACCACTTGCTTTAACTCATCTTTATATTTATGCAATTACATCATCGAGGTCGTTTGACCTTACAGTGTAATAAGAAATGAAGCTGTAACGTGACACGCAAAATGAAATGCCTCACTGCAATTAATCATCTGTAAAGTGATACATTGCTACTGGGGCACAATTCAACGGCTAATGATATGTTTGCATCAAATAACGTAAGAATGTATGAATGAACTATTTCCAACGTGTTATGGCTCAGACGATTTAGTTTCTGGGCTACGTGCTGCGCGATCTAGGAACACAAGTTCGATTGCTTGTACAGCAGAGGTTCCCAATCGTTTATGTGTGACCCTAAAGCAGCAAATGCTGTGACCTACGACCCTACCATGGTAACAGCAATAGACAATGATATTTACTGTAAATGAATTAATACTAATGCATTTTCTTCAACACAACATAACATTGCCACTTATTTTTTTTTAATGTTATATTTTTAACATTACTTTCTCAAATCCAGTATTTTTTGGGTCAATATTAAACTCACAAAATAGGCAAGAAACAAATCTTTCTTTAACCTTTGCAAGTTTATGGGTTACTTGATGTACCAACAGGTGTAACATTCAACAATTGTACGCTTTGTCCACACTGTATTTATGTGTTTTGTATTTATTTCAGAACAAACAGCGACTTGTGCCACTTACACCATAAAATGATTGGTTTTTATAACCGAGATAGTGTGTTTACTGCGCGGTACGGACTGGGTTTTTAAATAAAGCAGTCTGCGCTTCGTCTTTAAAGAGTTAAATAACTTATACCTGTGCTGCCTAGACAATACATTTGCGTCTAAATAAAAACTTGTGAAGTACTGAACATCTGAAACGTTACGTAAAGCGAACAGAACAATAACGTCAAGAATTTAGTTACTGTAAAATTTAACACATGCGTTATTTGTATTAAATAAAGATTTTACATTACTAACATTCAAGTTAATGCAGCAGTTAAAGTGAAGTGAGTTAAAATAAAGTGTGTCATTAGTTATTTAAAATTTAATCGCTCGATTAGGTTTAAAATTAATAAACACAAATTCAATAATATGTTCTCGATCATTTCGTTTGAATTCACATACATTTTTTTCATAATTACAGAGTTCTCCATAAAACACTCTCGTGATCGAACGTCAGACCCTTTGCGACCCTGATTTAATTCGCGACCTTAGGTTGGGAACCACTGTGGTAGAGGAAAGAAGTTTTTCTCTCTTTTACAGTGTGCAGATCGACTCGTGGGCCATCTTGTAGGATGAATCCCAGCGACATTTTCCCGGGTCGTAAAGCGGCTGGAATGTGAAGCTAATCATTTCCCTCCATGTGAAGTCGAGATTGTGAAACGTTTGGAGCTATGCCTCCAAATCTCCATACATTTACATGGAGTAGTTTTTAATTAAACACGGGGGACAACTTTATGATATCAGTATTTGCTAGGGAAAATACAGATATTTAGGAATGCGTGCTCTCTTCCTATGGTCATTTTCTATGTATTATAGCCCAAGGGCTACCGTCGCTAACTGAGGGCTTTTGAGATTTGCTTTAGTTATCTCATGAAAATGCCAAGGCAGTACTTCAGAGCAAACCATGGACGCTCCCTTTCTCCTTCACTGTACTGCATTATTCACCGCTCATATACCGTTCTACACTTTACAATCTTAGATAGTGAAAGAATTATGAAACAAAAGAAGGCTGAATTAAGCATAGACGTAATTTGGCTAGTAGAGTTGAGAGGGGTGGGGATCGACATTGTGTGTTAGGAATTTTCATTTACGAAAGAGTCAAGTTAGAAAGAGGGGAATTCTCACCCCGTTTTTTATTAGCCCCTCTTCAACTCAGTAGCCAAAAGAAAACTACTCTTAGGTAAAAAAATATTGGGGCAAGGGGGGGGGGGGTGTATTTCCCCCTTGCTTCTCCCCAAGTTACGCCTGTGGAGCTAAGGTTTAAATATAAAGTAATACACATACGTACTAGATACATCACTTGTTTATATCACTTCAGTTTTTTTGTGAAATAAGTAAAAGTGAAGTTGTTTCTGTGCACAACATTAAGGCATACAGGGGGAGAAGAGGTATAGCTCCACTCATTCTTAACCTGGGCGCGAGGTGGTGAACACTGGAATCAATCGTGAGATAAAGGTAACGTTGACCTTGGGCTTAATTAGGCACCGTGCCATGAAGATACAGCCCTGTGCTTAATTAGTCACCACCCCATGAATATGTATGAGTGGAGTTCCATCTTCATGAATTCTTTTATCTGGGCAGTCAGTGTAGATGAGTTGCCAGCTTCGGCTCCCGTTGCCTTACGGCAAGGAAAAATATCCCGCATTATCTAGGGAATAGGAGATTGCTATGCCACTGAGCCAGTCTGGTTGCGGTAGGCACTGAAGAGAAACACTGCCCTGTCAGGAATCGAAATGCAGTGGTCCACCTCGTAACCATTCGGCAGACTAACTGAACTATCCAAGCTGCAGAGTAGGGAGACAGGTTTTGACTCTCTACCACTTCATTTAATAGCACAATATCAGGACAGTTAAGTTAAGTACTTATGCGTGTAACGCTAAGTTCAGTTCAGTGAAGGTTATTTTGGTTTCGATGCTGCACCATGCTGTTTAGTGCAACAAAGGACCAGTGACTACAGGAGTACAGCTGTCGAGGAGGCTAATTGTTTGGGAATCATATTGTGGCCTTTAAGTGTACCCATAATTTATGTTGTTATTTGATTAATTTGAGTAGTGGTAAGTATGATAGAATGTTGTAAGCGCACAGAGACTCTTGTAGAAAGAATTAATATTACACATGAAATTAATGAAAAGGGACAAGACTAGGTATGATATATTTTGAAAAGACGTCAGAGCCTGGCGTTTGGAACATTGAAGTGTTACAGCGTATTAATTTATTTCCTTGATGAAGTCTTTTCTTGAATGAGTTAATCTGCATTTATGCATACTCTCAATGTCGAAGCTAATAAGATATCCCTATTCCAGACATAAATGAATGTGAAGACCCTGCAGTGGCTGCTAGATGTGTTGAGAATGCCGAGTGTTGTAACCTGCCCGCACATTTCTTGTGCAAGTGCAAGGCTGGATTCGAGGGTGATGGTGAGGTGGAATGTCGAGGTAAATAGCATATATAGTTCAGATAAAGAATTGTCATCAACTGAACACTCTCTCACGCAGTGTTACAAATAAAATGGACTGTGGAATTGTAACTCACGAAAAGGTAAAGCAGTCCCTTTGCAGGCCTCTTATAGGCCGTAGGGTTCCACGAGATTGAGGGGCCCAGATCTCTAGGCAGTCAGCACATGAAGGTGGTAAGGTTGTCACCCTTAAGCACCTGCCACCTTAACCCTCAGGAAATACTCCTGGTACTCATTTCTGTTAGAGGCTGAGTCTACCTACATTCCATGGTTTACCAAAATTTTCTTTGGAGGAGCCCTTAAAATAATTTTTCATATCCCGTGAAACCCCTCCCTGTAAAAACGTTTATACACAAGAAATTTTGGTAGCAGGGCAGCCTTTCTGTCGCTACCGGTGAGGCAGCTCTGTAAAAAAGACGAAACGAATACATACGCAATAAAACTAAATATAACATTAAAATATGAATTGACCGAAACCTAATAAAACAAAAGAAAGGTTAATTTTGGTAGCGCACAGAGATTATTTAAGTGCTGTGAATTGCCGGATAGTAATTCCCGTGCTATTTGGCGGGATTTTGAAATTCTTCGCGGTATTTCAAATTTTTTATTTATTCATTTCATGATTTCACGCTTTACCCCTAAAGATGTTCTGCGGAAACCTGGCTGGGAAGCACTGCTTCATGCTGTGGCGTCATTGCAGAAATTGTCGTATAGTTTGACCATGGCGTACTTTGAGATAGTGCTCCCTAACCTTCTTGGACAGACTGGGGAAAACCTCTAATAATCTCAGTCAGGATATTCAGTGTCTCAGCACAGATTCGAAACGGGCACTTTCCAAAAGCAAACAGGTAGTGTTACTGCTGAAGCCAATTTGAATGCTAACTCATCATAATAATGCAGTAAAGAATTTCTAGAAATTTTGTTCTGGATGATTTTTGGTATTTGGTTTTCAGGTATTTATCATCTCCAGAGAAACAATTATGGTTGCTGTCACTGTGTTAATTTGAAAGGGCAAATGTGTGGAGTAACGAAATATGGTACATGATCTCAAATTGTTGACTTTTCAAAATCTTACTTCTTTTGTTTGTGACATGTAATGACAAGATTCAGCAACTTTTAAAATTATGTGTAAGACCCCCCCCTTGCTTTCATACTTCATTAACGGACTTAAGTTTAGAATAAAAGTAGGAAATAATTCATAGCAAAGTAGTGCTACTTGTCCTGTGGTGGTTTGGAAGGAATGACAACGAGTTGCACGGTGGTGGGATACTAGACACTCCGCAGTTGATGTACCATAAAAGTGATGTGTTGCAAAACTATATTTTTAATTACATTAAATCTTGTGATATTGTAAAACAGTCACAGACCATAAGGTATAAAGACAAAGCCATTCTAAATTATACTCTGAAGTACAAATTTCAAACTACTGTTAGTTTTACAATCTGTTGTTCTTTTCAAGAAAGTCTGTGTATCTTTTTGTGTCTTGATGAAATAGCATTTTATTGGATTTATATTTTTTTATGACTCAGAGAGTGATGATCCAGCTACCCTAATTTACTTTCTTGGTTATAATCTGAATACAAACTTTTTATTTATCTCATACTGAAGTTTTTCTCATACTAAACTGCATAAAATAAATTTAAATTACATTGATATGTAAAGTTTTATTCAAGTAGTGTGTGTGCATGCATGTGCATATGTGTGAGTGAGTGGTGAAAGTTTGGAGTATCTTTACGAACAAAATTGACACCAGGCTTCCTTTAGAATGCAAAAACACTAAGTTAATTTCTTGTATCTGTATAAGACAATACTGAGAGGTTTGACTAGATGCTGGCTTTGTTCCATGGGTGATTTGCAAAGGCCAAAGCAGTCTAATTCATAGAAGCTAGGTTTTCTGAAATGCTAGTATTTTTAGTTCTTTGTATCACATAAATAAAATTGTTTGCAATAGGAGATTTATGTGCTGATATAAATATTTCAAGTCCACCAATCATTGGAATAAACAAATGAATTACCATTTTAATTAGTATGATAATAACACCAAAGAAAGAAGCTGCCTGAACATATTCACTGAAAGGTGTCTTTGATGTTTCATAATGCTTTTCATAAAACCAGTTATAGTGTCCAAACATTGCACAGTATGTTTACAAAATAAATTATATTTCAGACATTGATGAATGTGAACACCCAGGTATATGTGGAATAAATGCAAAATGTGTGAACAGTCCTGGAAATTACACCTGCAGCTGCTTAGAAGGATTCATTGGAAATCCATTTGATGGGGTAAGAACATATTTTGCTTTATGGTAGATATTTCTTTAATATCTAGGAACAAACAAATTTTTGAACAAATCATATGCAGATTTAATATGTACAGGACCTACTGAATGGAATTGTAAACCTTGGTTTCGATTTGCTATGTAGAAGTTATATTTATGATAAATATGATACTGGCAACAGCATATTTAAGTTATAACAAGTACAGAAGTATAATATCAGCAGAAAATGTCATCCAAGTGGAACTGAAGCCCACAACAATTACTTACTAGATGCACATGAGAACGTTTCTCAAAGTAATGAGTGTTTACATTACAGTCTTCTAGGATGGGACACCACGTGGTTTTGTAGCTAGGTATCAATGTTTCAAAGGAACCTGTTGCCACCATTTTCATGGTAGCAGCTGGTCCTTCCCGACCATTCATGCCCGTCTACCAAACTACACAGTGTCATGCACCAGAAGTGTGTTAGGTACTAGGGAGGATATCTATACCAGAAAATGTTTATTTTTTTTACTGTGTTGAAGCACGCTTTGAATTACCACATTAATGGTGGTTAAAGAAAAATATCATGTGTACTTTGGAAACTTTCGATGACAAAAATGGTAATGAAAGTAATTTTTCATTTCTGTGAACCTTTTTTGTATTTCCATAGTTTGTTCAGGGTTCCTGCTCATTGACCTTCTATTGAAAAGTTAGCCAACATGGCTGCTAAAATAACAACATTTAATTAAATGTTATCTTGTTCATTAACAATATATTACTACACTTTATTATAGCGGTAGATTGAATGAAGAATTTTGTTTCATCTTAACATTATTTTCACAGTATTCATTGTATGTGTGGTTCTTTTTCCATCCCAGTGTGTTGACCAAGATGAATGTGAGGATCAACATATGTGTGGGACTGGTGCCATTTGTACGAATATCCCGGGTGGGCACAGGTGTGAATGCCCAATTGGCTTTGGTGGTGACCCATATACTACAGGCTGCGTAGATACTGATGAATGTACACGCAGTCCATGTGGAAGGGATGCTCTTTGCAGGAACATTCCTGGAAATTTCAGCTGTGCATGCCCTCCAGGATATGTTGGAGACCCATTCCATGAATGTAAAGGTGAGTTGGTTACCTTTGTTCTGTCTCTTAATGAATTTTAAGTTCTTGGCACTGTGAGTCATCACAATTAATGAATGGAAGATAAGGTAAGCTCCTAAAAATGAAATATTTTTTCAGTGTTGGATAAAACATAATTGCTCGGTCATAATTTTCCATGTACCAGAGTATGAATACAGTATACTGTGTGTTTATTTATTCTGAGAGCACACTGACAGCACATTTGAAAAGGCAGGTCCCCCTCCTCTCCAGACAGCAGCAGTAGCCTTACTTGTTTGCTACCGATGCATAACTTTTTTACCAGTAACTTCCTATTCTAAATCAAAGTATCTCATTGCAATTGCTGTCATATTTTCATACTAATTGAGGTCTACTGCAAGAGATAAAACAGTTGAAACATTGTAAAATGTATGGCAGTGAATTATATGATATTTATTCATGAACTGTACTGTACTTACAGTGGAAAGAGAAGCAGAGGGCTATATTGATCATAATTCCAGAACAGATGAATATCTGTCATTTTGATGTAATATTACTGAGATCAATAAATTGGGGTTTCATCTTCCTTCCCCACCATTCCACTTCAAGCTCTGTATATACGTGGTGTAATTAACAGGGGCGCACCCAGGAGGGAAGGGCTGCTGGGTTGCAGCCCCCCTCCCTGCCCAAAAAATCAAAACTTAAAAAACACATTGTTTGTAGAAATGATGATCTCAAACAATTTATGTGATTTACCCTTCAGCTGAAATCAGCCACTGAAATCAACTGATGACTAGTACATTAGAATTTTGAAAAATACAGTTTTCCTGAATTTATTTCTCCTGATTTTATATAACAGGTCTGCATAATGTGTGAAACAGCAACGTGACTTTTTGTGCTGCTGTAATGAAAAATTAATTTTTGCTTAGAAATTTTGCAAATATTCTGTTAATCTTGTAGCATTAATTAACCCTTCAGTTATGACCTCAGTGCAATGTATGCTCATAAATGCAATTAAGGTTCCCATAAATTTAAAATCCTTCATCCTAGGCAGTAGTTGGAATTTAAACCACAGTTTCATTGAAGGGTTTATCCTCACAATGACGGAAATCAATTTAAATGTTTACTTACACATGACAATATTGTTAGTATTTATCTTACAAAGTAGGCAGTGTTTGTACTTAATATTAACACTTTACTGTGAAATGTATTATGTGTTTCATTCATTCACTGAATGCAAGTTGTGATTCATCCTTATGTAGAAAGCCACACAACAATAGTAGGAAAACCTATTGGTAATTTTCATGATACATTATTATTTGTCTGTTTCCATATGTGGTTGAAATTACCCTTTTGGTTTTTGGATTTAGCATGGTCCATAAGAAGTATGCCAGTCAAGAAATGGTTCTGTTGGAATTACATTTAAAGTTGTATGCAATTTTATCAACTTATACGAGAGTATGACAATACAAAAAAGTTACATTTGTGAAGACTCCTAACACTTCTGTCTTCAAATATATGGTTAGGGCAAATAAGAAATTATATATAACATGCATAAGCAGTGTTTGGGGGGGGGGGGAATACTCTGTAGTCCAACATTAAATGGAACCATACTCAGAAAATCATTCTAGGATTACAGAGGGTTGAATGTCTGCTAAAATGTATTCTGCATCTCAGTAACTTGAAACAGATTAGGATAAATTTCAAACAGTCAGATGTATAGCAATCAAACTTCTCTATGCCTGGAGTGACAACAAACCAAGCTGCCCCATATGTAAAAATTAATGCCATTTGTCATGGCAGACTTTCAGTTACAGGTTTAACATACCAATACATTAGCAACATAAATAAGCACAAATCCAAAAATGAAAAAGGTTAATTCAATGCCCTTGTAATTAAGATGCACAATAAACCTGAAATGGTGTTCTTTTTTTGTGTAACTTACACCTTTAACAGACATTAATGAATGTGAGAAAGCCAATGGTACTAGCCCATGTGGAGGAAATGCAGAATGTGTGAACACAGCTGGTAGCTTTAAATGCGAGTGTCCAGCAGGCTACACAGGACTGCCCAATCAAGAGTGTCTTGACATAAATGAATGTGGTCGTCCCAACACTTGCGGCATCAACTCCAAATGTATCAACCTTCCAGGATCATTCAAGTGTCTGTGCCCACATGGATTCAGAGGAGAGGGTCATTTGTTTTGTGAAAGTTAGTCTTGTTGATTCCCACGAAAGTTCCACTCATTTCTTCGGCTGGAATCATCTGTTTTCTCTTAAAATCTTTACTCTTTTTTATTACTTTGTTTGTATGAGCATGTCTACTGTTGGAATGTCAGAGATGTTTCAGCTTCAAGAATATTTCTTGTACTTTTTGTTACTCTGTGGAATGCTGTATGATGCTGAAGATTTTGTCCATTTGTGCTCTTATAAGGTGGTTTTGTGGGAAGTGCTTTCAAGGTTCTTATTTAAAATTATTGCTGAGACCTTGACATTTAAAGATGGCTTCATGTCAAGTGTATCTGCTTTTTAAGTCATTGATTAGGTGATATGTTGCTTTGTTTTTCATATATGGCCTCTCATCCTTCCAAGGCCATTTTTAAACTTTCGTGATTGCTGCCACAACATTTCTTTCTTGTGTACCTATGATATTTTGCTTGTGTTTTAATTCTACATGCTTGAAGTTCATCACATTTCTATGTGAGTGAACAACTCCTTTCAGCTCAGCCATATCCATTTCACTTGCATATTTGCATTGACTGTTTTAGAAACTAGAATATGAATCTGTTGTTCCAGCCTGTGAGTTTAAAGGAATGTTTTTAAGAGGAAGCTGCAAATTTTCTTCATATAATTATAGGGCCATGTTATCACATCATGCAATTTTCGTGTTATGAACATGGCTTCTCCTTCTAGCTCTGTTGATCTGAATAACTTATTCATATTTATCAACTTGATATTTGCAGAAAATTCCCTCGTTTTATCACCTGTCCTGAAATGATACTTACTATCAGGTCTGTGCATGGTAGAATTATTTTAGTAGTTGACTGCAGAAATTTTTTTCTGAACCTGGAAAGTAATCAGCAGGAAATGCTGGAAAGTAAATGTTTAAATTGTTTCTCTTTTAGATCAATATACGTTCCACAGGAACCTACTATAGAAATTATGAAAATTTTTAGTGCAGTTGTATTAGAAGTTACTGACTTACTTGTACTTAGTTCTATAAATCCAGACATTGCAAACACGCTTAGAAAAGACTACAACAGAATATTTGGTCCAATATGATTAGCACAAAGACAGTAGGAAGTAAGACATAACAATTATTCTATAAGTTAGATAAATGATGGTTTGAACAGACATGTTTAACAAAACTGTAATACATTATTATAAAATGAAACATCCACATAATTTTAATATTCTGAACACTTCATACAGATTCCCTGAACACTGCTTCAGGACTTCAGATGAAAATAAGGCAGGACACCTGAGTTATACAATACTGGTTCACCTGTATAGTATTTGATTTACTATATTTGAAATTTGCTTAAATTTATGTGTAATAATGTGAATATTACATGTGCTTTCTAGATGTAAATGAATGTGACAACAATCCCTGTGGTGAGAATGCTGTTTGTGCAGACACTGTTGGCAGCTTTGTCTGTACATGCAAAGAGGAATTCACTGGTGATCCATTCCGAGGATGTGTTGGTGAGTCATATCTCCAGCAGTTATAAGTGAAGATCATAAGTTTCTACTTCTGTACAATGGAATATAATAGAATAAAAAAAAACATGGAATAAAATAAAATAGAATTTGCTTACATTCCACAGATCCTTCACAGTACAATGATGTAGAACATGTAGGTTTGAATTTATTACAATTTGAAAATCTGTCACAAATGTAACAGGAATTTTAATAAAGGAATGCAGTCAAAAAGATTTTAATGGTTAAAATGTTTACCTGTTTGTTATTTTCAGATATCAATGAGTGTGTAGCTTTAGATAAGCCCTGTGGAACAAATGCAATCTGCGAAAACTCTTCACCAGGTTACAACTGTGTCTGTCCACAAGGATACACAGGCAAACCAAATCCAAACGTTGCATGTGAACAGGTGGACGTAAACATCCTATGTAAATCTAATTTTGACTGTGTGAACAATGCAGAATGTATAGAAGGACAGTGTTTCTGCCAGGATGGCTTCTTAGCCCAAGGAGCTGTCTGTGTGGATGTCAATGAATGCCAGAATCAGCCATGTGGTCCTTTAGCAGTATGTACTAACACAGCTGGAAGTTTCCACTGTGAATGTGAACAGGGCTTCATGGGTGCACCGCCCAGGATGAAATGTAAAGGTATGAAGTTACTGTAAATTTTCCTTTAGTCATTTTGTAAGCATTCAAAATTTCATAAATGTAACAACTTTGTAACTGTTGTTAGTTATGTTTCATACTATCAGCATTGTCATGTTTGTGTTGACATAATTAACAGTTCTAAATGAAATACAGTCAGTAGAGTAAAGTGAGAAATCAGAGGTTCTTGCAGCAGTTATATATGAAGAATATTGTGTTCTAGGATGCAGTCTGTAGTTAGAAATACCTATCACTTTCATTTTCAGTGTAGAATAACAAAATGAATGTGTAAAATATATCAGAGCTGTGTAATGTTGGTAACAAGTAGGCAGTATTGCATTTGAAAGCCAAAATACGCTTTTGGATATAGTTGCATACATGCGTATTCTAAGATACTATGTCACGTGGTAGCTGATAATATCACAATTGGACAGTGGTAGCCTTTTATAGAAACCATAGGCCATATCCAGGTAATTCATTTAGACCATACTGCAATTTTGTCTGAACGTCTATCTTCCACTCGGTACCAACGGCAGTTCTTAAGTATATGTATCCATGCTCACTGATAAAGAGTTTGTTCATCTACTTTTTCCCACTAGGGGTCAGGGTAGTGCAGTTGCTATAGTGACTAGACTATGGGATGGATGTTCCGCGGTTTGAATCCAGGCAGGGACAGGAGGTTTTTCTCGTCTCCCAAACATCCAAACTAGTTCTGGGGTTGACCCAGCCTCCTATTCAATGGGTACTGGGATCCTTTACTGGGGTTGAAGTGCCTGAGGTGTGAAGTTGACCACAAACTTCCATCTGGTGCTGAGGGGTTATACCTCTTCTCCCCCTGAATGTTTTCATGGCTTGGACAGGGACAAATTTTTGTTTTTATTTTGTCCCACTTTGTAGAACTTTCTGCTCTTTGTGTAGCGGAGAACTGAAACAGTTGTCAAAATTTTGTTCTTATAGTGCAGCAGTATCAACTGTACCTCTGACTGTTTACATGTCAGTGTCCATTATTAGTAGCATTATTTGCAGTACCATGACAAAATTTGGGGTTTTTAGTATTATAGATCTCCATATATATTTGTTCATGTATACAGCAAAAGCTTCTAGCATTTAGACTGTACAGAGGTGAATTCATGGTACTTGAAGACAGCAAGATGGGGATTCATTAATCTAACTTCTTAACCTCATCTTCAAATGTGAAATAATAAATTTCTAAAGAAAAAATCTTTCATTTCTTCAGTCAGTTACATACTCATAAGCTAATGACCTATGAGGCTAGCACACCTAAACTGTGAACCACTATGAAATATATTCTCTTGAAAAGTTCAGCTAGACTTCTTTATAGGTAACGACATATATTTTTTGAACTAGAGACATTATTCATTTTTAACATATCTTGTAATTAAATACTAGGGCACCATGTAGTAGCAGAATGTTACCATGTCACAATATATTATTTACAGCTCCATGTGAGGATGTGAAATGTGGTCCTCATGCATTCTGCAAGCCTGAAGGTCAAGAAGCTTACTGTATCTGTGAAGAAGGATGGACTTTCAACCCAAATGATGTTGCTGCTGGTTGCATAGGTATGTTTTAAAACAAGCAGTTTTAATGGCAAATTCAGAAATGTGTTAAAACTAAATTTATATACCATTTGAAAAATGTACATAATTTGGGACTCTTATGTCCATCATAATTTAGACTTATTTTCTGTAATTCCACATTTCATTCACTTTCAGATATTGATGAATGTGATAAGCGGAATGGACCATCCGGTCGATGTGGTACCAATGCTGAATGCACAAACACTCCTGGAGGCTTTGGATGCCAGTGCAAACAAGGATTTTCAGGAAATGCCTATAAGCAGTGTCTAGGTGAATGTTACTACATGATTTTCTATCAGCAGTTTAGAACTAACTATGTACCTTAAAATCTCTTTTTTTTTTTTTGTTTGTTTTAATTGAATGTTATATTCTGAGCCATATAGAAACTGATGAGACATATAACTTAGGATCTAAAGTAAAAATTTTTGTATGAAGTATTTACCTACTCAGTGAATTCTGTTATTTCTGTTTTCAGATATCAACGAATGTAGCCGTAATGATGCATGTGGTACAGGTGCAGTCTGTCATAACATGCCAGGTTCATATAAGTGTGAATGTCCTGAAGGTTCCGTCCCAGATCCTGACCCACACACTAAGTGTGCTGGAGTGGTTACCTGCTCTTTAGACAACGACTGCCCAGGAAATGCAATCTGTGATGACCACAAACGCTGTCTATGTCCAGAACCTAATGTTGGAAATGAATGTAGACGTAAGTGAACAGAAAATTCCTTCACATAGTTTTGAAACTGAACAGTAATTTTAAAATAGTTTGCATTGTACGGTAAATTTGAAAGATAATAAGAACCAATGGCATTGTTTTCAATTATGTAAAATTTCATAAACTATGTATACAAACATGAAGAACTACTCAATGAAATGTAACATCTCAGATACTGAAGGTGATCCATATGAGATCTCTAAGTTATGAATACTTTGTGGTACAATGTGTGTGGATTAGTGTAAGTCATTGCACATATTCATTTCACTTGAAATTTAGACCTGTGTTCTGTTTTTCATTTGTATTCAATATTATTCAGATTTCCCTAAGAGGTAATTCAATGTGTTTCACTTCTCAGATCCCTGTGAGACTGTATTCTGTGGTCCAAATGCACAATGCATGCTAATAAACAACGAAGCTAAGTGTCTGTGTAGCACTGGATACACAGGTACACCAGATGGTGTAGGTGGTGGCTGTGTGGATATTGATGAATGTGTGGCTAATCCATGTACTTCTGGAGCAATATGTAACAATGAACCTGGTGGCTTCTCGTGTGAGTGTCCTGGCGGCACTAGTGGTGATGCCTATCGAGAAGGTTGCACAAAGGAACTACCATTCAGTTGCTCAAAAGAAAAACCTTGCCCTGGATCAGAGCAGTGTATACGAGATGAGTTTGTGGGTAGCAGTGTCTGTATCTGTCAGCGTGGTTACACACGAGACCATGAGACAGGGAAATGTAGAGACATTAATGAATGTTTAGAACTAAGAGATAAACCTGCCTGTGGACTGAATGCTGTGTGCAGAAACCTCCCTGGCAGTTACGAGTGTCAGTGTCCACCTGGATTCAATGGAAACCCATTTGCTCTCTGTGAAGGTAAGAGTTTTGTCCTTAGCAGCTAGCTCTACTACCATAAGTTATACTGTATCATTTGGCTCCTTAACTATGCTGCTTTATTACAGTCTCAATGCTTGAGGATTTTGTCTGAAGATATTTCTCACTCAAAATTCACATGGCAGAACATAAGAAAATTTAAGATTAGCATTAGACTGCTAAAAGACAGCATGGCACATACAATCAAATTTTGTACATGTACTTAAGAAGGAAAAGCCAAGTACAATTAGAAGCAGTTTAGTAAACTATTACTTTGTATAGTGTTCCCTATTACAGTCCTCTCACCAACACTAAAGTAGAATCTGATGTCTTGTTATTTGAGTATAAATGCATTTATCATGTTTAATCTTTATGTAAGTTTTATATTATCAGTGGCTCATACATCTTTCAGAATGCAGTACTCTAGAATGTCAGTGTCAAGCCCCATACCAGATTGTAAATGGCAACTGTGTACTTGCGGGATGCTCAAAGGGAGAGCCTTGTCCTGCAGGAGCAGAGTGCATCACAATAGCTGGTGGAGTCAGTTACTGTGCTTGTCCTAAAGGATACAGAATAAAACATGATGGCTCTTGTGAAGGTGAGAATCAGTATAATTTTGATGAAAAACAGTTGCCAGCATAGTTCTATTTCAGAATTATTCACTATACCCAACTTCAGCTACACAGTCATCATTAAATCTTTCAACATTTTATACCTTACAAGGAAATTACTTTATTACCCTGCTCCGAGCAGTTCAGTATTATGCATATTTGTGCTTCTAGATGTTAATGAATGTGAAGAAGGACGACAAGTGTGTGGGTATGGTGCCGAGTGTATAAACCGACCTGGATCACACGACTGTGTCTGCCCACGAGGTTACACAGGAGATCCATACAATGGTGTATGTTCACCTAATCGTGTTAAGTGTGTCAGTGATGGTGACTGCTCTCCTAATGAGAAATGTGTGCAGCCAGGTGAATGTGTCTGCCCACCACCCTTCTTCACTGATCAAGTGGATGGCAATAAATGCAAAAGTATGTACAGAGTACATCAATATAATAAATGCAATCTATAGAATACAACTATTCTCTTCATTGCACTTACATGGGCCCAAAAGTAAATACTGTCACTGTCATCTCTTATACATATTCCTAGTTCTGAAAGGACAAACTGTTCATATGGTACTTTTATTTTACTACAATAATTATTTCGATATGGAAGTGCAGTTTGTATTTTTTGTATGGAACATGGCCTGCCAAATACATAGTATTTATGCCTATTGAGCATTTTTCTATTGACATAATTATTATTAATACATAGCTTTTGTTTGGACTGAAAATTAAACTTAAAACACTTATATTCAGTCTTCACAATCCAACTGAAAATTTTTGTGTTTCTATTTCACATCTAAGCATAAATGTATTTCATAGGTAGGGTATTTGGACTCAGTGGATGCCTGTTGAACAGAATGATGCAACTGAAATTTTGTGAAGTACTGGTCATTCAAATCACAATTTTTACAGTTGTATCAGTCAGTCAACTCTCTTTCTGATGAGTGCTTTACAATGTGTACAGAGATGCAGTATAAGTGTAGTAAAAATTTTGTGGCATGCTATAATGTGTAATTTTTTATGAAGGTCCTTGTGAAAGATTTCCTTGCGGTATTAACGCGAAGTGCACTCCAAGTGATCCTCCTAAGTGTATGTGCCAGACTGGTTACAAGGGAGATCCACTACATGGCTGTGTGGATATAGATGAATGTATTGATAACCCATGTGCATATGGGGCTCATTGTCTGAATGAGAAAGGAGGCTACAAGTGTATGTGTGCCAGAGGAATGACAGGAGATCCTTACAGGGCAGGATGTGAGTATAGTGCTACATAAATCCAGTACTTTCTGTTAGCATGTATGATTTGTGGGCTTGAAAACAGTTCAGAGTCAAAGTGAAGAAATGCAGTGGTCTTCAAGCTAGAACTGCACTGTGTACATGGTATAAGCTTAAGCTTGTTAGACTGTGATTGTTACACTGAAAGTCCTGTTTAATTTCATCATCAGTACTGGTTTGTCTACTTATTTAGTGTGTTGTGCATCAAAGTATGAGGCTGTTTGTGCCTACACTTCTGTCAGTCAATAATTAGAGTGGCAGGATAGTATAAATTGCCTACACTTCTGTCAATCAATAATTAGAGTGGCAGGATTGTACAAACTGTCTGGACATTTTTACATGGTGGTATGAACTAAGGACTGCACATTGATAAACATAACTTGCATCCTTTTGACTTTTGCAAATGACTGAAGAATTAACACTGCCAGAAAATGTAGATATGATCACAAAACAAAATGCTTCCATAAAAATTCTATGAAATTATGCACTTATACTGTTGTGTACCCCTGAAATGTGTTGATCAGTGTGAAAATTCTACGATATTTTATATGGTATCTGTATGACAGACAATATTTTTGCAGATAATCAATACACGAATTACATTCCTGGATCCTTGCATTTCATTTGAAGGACAGTAACTTCCTGTAACTGCCATACACACTCTAATTTCATAAACTTTTCATACCTTTGATGATTATATTTTCGCACCTCTTTTCTTTGTGCAGGTATTGGTTCAATTGCTCCTAAAGGAGAATGTACTACAAACGAACAGTGTGCTGACCAGTTAGCATGTATAGAAGGAACATGTATCAATCCCTGTACCAAACTGCCATGTGGAGCTAATGCTTACTGTGAGTCAGAGAAACATGCTGCTTGGTGTCGCTGTACTGTTGGTTTTACAGAAGGTGCTAATGGAGAGTGTGTATCTGGTAAGAAGAAACATCATCTTAATTGAGTTGATCATTCTGATTTCATTTGTATGGAACTGTGCTCATTGGATGGATGCTTAAAGTTACAGATTTTAGAGTAAAAATGCTTTCCCAACAATTCAAATTCACTTTGTGTCCTCACTTGTATGTTCTCTCCACTTCTTCTTCCAGTGTGTGATGGCCTATACTGTGGGCAAGGTGCTCAATGCATAGCAACTGCCAGTGGCCCAACATGTGCTTGTGTAGAAGGTTTTATTGGCAATCCATTCCCTGGTGGGCATTGTGTCCCAGACATCTGTTCTTCCAGCAATCCATGTGTTGAGCCTAGTGTTTGTATAGGAGGCCGGTGCAAAGAACGCTGTGAAGGAGTAATTTGCGGTGTTGGAGCTACCTGTGATAAGAACACAAACTTATGTGTTTGTGATCCATTCTTCGTTGGTAACCCAGACCTCATCTGTATGCCTCGTAAGTGCAGAGCATATTATTTTTTAGCTTTTGGTATTATGAAAACACATGATGTACATCACCAATAAGAGTGCCTGCACAGTGTAAGGTATGTACTGTCTTCTACAATTCAAATATTGGGTCATGGGTTTGAATCCCACCTAAGGCATGAAAGTATATCTGCTTTTTCCTCCTACACCCCATGTAGGCAGAGGCCATGTGATGGGTTTAACCCTTGATCCCTCAACCAGAGTCCAACCAAATGTCCTGAGACCAGATATGTAAATCCAAATATCAAAAGCCCCTAAATGGCAACGGCCTGTACTACAATATATACATATGGACCAACATAATGTAGGTCACTCTTAATTATTTGAGAATCATTATTCTTCTAATTCAGTTTTTACAATTTGCTCTGAAGGTGATATGACTAACCTTTAATTGCTGTAATTTTATTGGTGACTTTAGTTAGCTAAATGTACAGTCATGGGAGGGGGGGATGCGGTGGTTGAGGCACTGCGCTCCAAGCCAGAAGGTCGCAGGTTCAATTCCTGATGGTGTCACTAGAATATTTCATTGACATAATCCTTCTGGTCACACTACGGCCCCTGGGGTTGATTCTGCCCCTAACAGAAATGAGTACCTGGGGGTAAAGACGGCCGGTACGTAGGGCTGACAACCTTACCACCTTCATGTGCCAAACATTTTGAAATCAGAGGAAACCTCAACCTCCTGGAACCCTCACAGCCTGTCCAGGCCTGTAAAGGGATTGCTTTAAATGTGCAGTCATTATTATGCCAGTGTTTAAAAACATGGTACTTTGTAAAGGTTTTGATAGTTTAAAGTTAAGTCCTCAGCTTTGAAAGTGATCAGGGATGTAGTTGGGTGGAGGGGGGTACGGCTGCTATGGGCAGCAGAGTCATAGGGGCTGGCAAAATTAATATTTTAAATTAAAAATGTGATTTTTTACCCCAAACATTTAAAATTATTGGGATGAAGGGAAATTCAGCAAATAATTGTGATTTCTGAAGTTAATAATTTATCTTATGGGCAGCCATTGCACTTACTCGTCCCGAGCTCCAGAAACATAGTTATGAAACTAAAAATAAAAACGCTATTTTGCTAATTTCACACTGCTATTAGGCTTTTGTGCTTTGGACAATTAAACAGCGCAACATCATCCCACTGTTTCTTACGGAACCGCGGGAAAAAGACTGTCACGGGACAGCATTCAATGTGTCAGACACACGAGATCACAACAAAAAATTTTTACAATTTGCACTTCGACCAACGAAAATAATAACCAAATAAAAGCTTACTGTACGACCTTCATGCCAATTCTTTTTCTGCCCAAAGAAACCTGTAATAACCGTTGAAAGCTTACGTTTCAGATAAAACAGCTCCACTTTCAAGTTCAAAATGCACTATTCGTAACGTTCGCCAATGTATGTACAGTTCCTTAAGTTGCACTGGTCTCGGCAAATCTCGGCACTGCATCGGGTCACGTTCGTCTCCCGCCACTCACGATCATTATGCAGTTCACTAACGCTGCAGACGCCACAATCGTTATTGTAATTATCTACAGTTACGTATGAACAGAAATAAACAAAAACGGCGCCATACACTGCTCGTGGACGGTTGCACCATCTTAAGCACTAAGTCAGAGTCGACTTCTGTGTTACGAAAACGCCCACAGCCACCTGTGAAAGCAATTCTCGATTGAGAATCTTTGACTCGTCGCCAGACCGTTACTGTGAAATGTAGCCTATCGCTTGTAGAACATTTTCAGTTCGATGTCTTTTTACTGAGACCTTCACAAGCGGCTTTTTATTACTAGCTGCTTCCTGTACAACTGCCTGACACACACGAAGTCGCAACAGACTTGTGCAGTCTGGTGGATAATACAAAACTTCCACGTTTCTTGGAAACTTGTCCACAAGCAACAACATATATCTAACCTACACTCGTGGAGGTGTCCAGTGCCTAACAAACTACGTGATAATGGTTGTGGCCTGCCGTGCTTTGTTCGTATAGTGTTTCACGGGCAGTTTCTTTTTCCATTTTTAAATGAACGTATTCTCGGTGAATTTCGAACCACGATTGGCATGAGTAACAAATAACAGAATTAATAACAGGTATGACACACTAAGCTGTTGAATGCTGAATTGTTACCGGCGTCGCGAACAGACAATCCGAAACTATACTGCACTAACTGCAGAATACTAATCCCAGGTTTGCCACCACACAGCTTGAACCTCCCCCCACCTCTACATTGGGCTGAAGTTTGCAGTTGGTTGACGTGTGTCCATATGTCGTAATTGGTGTTTACCAGTATGGCCATGGTACGGGCACTGCAAATCCCCAAATTATGACTTCGCAAGTACATGCACTATACTAATACCTGCGTTACAAAATCATCGCGTACTTTTTATCTACTTCTCACAATCATCCGGACAACACTGTAGGCCAGGACCAAGCGTTCTGAACCACTGACGTGGTGAAACAAGACTTCGAGGGCCAATACATGTGACACAAAAGCTCGTCATACTATACGGTTACTAACACTGATGAGTATAAGGGTCACAAGAAAGAACACGCAGTGAAGAAGTATAACAAAAAGAGTAAACAGACTACAACACAGGCTGTATGTATGAATGTGATATAATATGGCGGCGGCCGTTTCGATTCCTGTGTGTGGCGCTGAGGGCGACCACCTCCGCTACAGTTGTGGAGTGGGATGTCAGTGCTATTGCTGGCGATGTATTATGTAAGGTACTAATCTGTGGTGTTATGGCTGTGTGTGTGTGTCGAAAGAATTGCTTGTTTTGCGTGCTTATGCCCGTTCGAGACGGAGAAAGGTTAGGGGTATGAGGTAGGGCTAGAGTCAGCGTTGTGCTCTTTTCGGGGGCGTGCGCGTGCGCGCGGCAGTGCTGCCACGTACACTTAATCTGCTTTGGTACATTGCTGCGCACGCTGAATGGAGCGCCTTTCCTCCGCCCAGTTACATGCCCTGTACTATACCACTTTCTCGTCCACGAATACGCCTTACCAGCAAGTTTTCCATGTTGAGGGCTACCCCGTGTCTATTACTGTATGTCTTCGAGCGCGGTAACTGGTTGGTGAGGGACGCCATGTTGGACCACATTCTTAAGTAGGTCCTAGACGTTAGACAAAGAGAATGCTAGAAATGTGCTTTAAACGCACTGGTATCCAGTCAGTATTACAATATGGGATTTTTTAGTCACTTGTTTGGATTGCTATAAGTCATATATATGACGTGGGAAAATCCAGACAGTGTGCATGTTAAATGTAAATAGAAGAAAGTGGGCTATGCAACCCCTAAATTAAATTATGCACATCAGCATAAGAAAGCAGAGCAGGTAATGAATAAAATACATAATGCTGGGTGAGATTTAGCCATAAATGAACAACATTTATCCATACAAAGAAAAGATACGGTTAACTGATGAACAAAATGTGAAGAGCAAAATATTGGTTTTGAATTAGTGATAGTCTGCAAGGATATAGTAGAATGTTTCATACCTGTGTTCATAGTACTAGGAAGGCCATGTAATCTGAGCACCAAAAAAAATTGTGCATATGTTAGTCATTTCCATAACATAGAAGAAACACACTGCAATTCAGGAAGCAATGCAACACTGCAGGTAAGGTTCATATACCTCTAATTTAGGGTCTTGTGTTTATTGCTGCACTGAATATGGCAGCTTTATCACATAGAAATCTGCATCCACTCAGGCATCCTGCAACAGCCATGGTGCTGAGGACAGTGATATAAAAACACACTTTGTCAAGCATAACAGAAATTGGGAAACTTGTGGATAATAAAATGCTGGCTGAGTTACATATACAGGGAGTGCCTGTAATATTCTAGCACCCTCTGTATGTATTACAACTAAGTAAGGCAATAAAATGATAGTTATTCATCACCACTTGCTTTGGTGGGGAGGGGGGATAATTTCAGTTTTTTAATAAGTTGTATTTTGCATGTAAAATTTTAATGGCACTTGACTATTTATGCACCCTTCAAGATGGCAGAATTCTATGACATGTGGAATTATATGATTAGTTTTAATTAATTGGTTTGAAATGTTGTGGTATTCAGGCAGTTGTATTAAGTCTGAATTTAATGTGGTTCATTGTGCTGTGTTTACTTATCTTACATTAAATTCAGACTTAATAAAACCACCTGAACAACTATATATGCATCATTATTAATAACGATACATACATGGTGGTTCATTTTTTTTTTATAGTTGTACACGCCTGAGAATGGCTTAACATAGCCAAAACACATACCTGAATATGAATTTTAGTGAAGAAATGTGTTAGGTTGTTAATTGTAGGTGTTTGTATTTTTTAAGTTTGACATGTAAATGATTACGTTTTTGTCCTAATTTTATTTAAAAGATAACTGTCTTCTGGAATGCAGTGCCATTTAGTTTAGTAAACAGCCTACCTGCCTACCAAACAGTGTCGGGTCATATCACTGAGTACAGCAACCTCCTTAGAAATTTCAAATATTGTAGAATTTTATTTACTGTGAAAAATATTTGTACTCAACTAGATGGATAAGCTATGCTGTGACACAGTTCAATTAAATGTGCATACATAATGGACACTTGTAGATCTGAATGAAATATAATATACTCTTCTTTTCTATAAAGTAGATGAAAATAAATATGGAATTTATAAATGTGAGAATCAGTTTGGTAAGTTGGCTGATGTAATGCAAGTTTATGAAATATCCTGAGATCATGTATCACATCAAGATAGATGGTGTTTCATTATCTGACAGTTGTTTAACAATTAAGTTATGCATAAAACAATATGAACATAAATACTTGCAACAGACTGTTTTTGTGTACACACCAGTAGATTCTATTAAGTAATTCAGAGAGATGTGTTTCAGTAAGTCTGATGTTTGTGACATAATGCCACAGATTTGGTTTTTAATGCTTCATTTTATGTAACCCTTTGCCTTTTCTTGCAGCTGTGGTTGCTCCAGTGTGTTCACCCGTTTGTGGTACAAATGCCCATTGTGAGTATGGTGTAATAAATCAGTGTGTGTGTAATGCTGGAACAGTTGGAAACCCGTATGAAGGGTGTGGACCTCAGAAGAAATCATGTTCGACTACAGCTTGTGGTGTTGGAGCAGAATGCAGAGAGGGCATCAACAATGTGGAATGTGTATGTCCACAGGGCTTTGTTGGAAATCCGTATGTACAGTGTCAAGGTCAGTGAAAATGAATACTTTGCTGGAGTATATTGTTCTGAAAACTGGGTTAGTATACTAGTTACCTGTGTTTAAAAGTCATGTTGCAGTATGAACTGTGCCGCATAATTTTGAAAACAACACTAGAATAATGTTGCATCAATAATCATTGCAACTTTCATGCATTTATTATTGTCAAATTATGTGGTTTAGGTTTATCTTGCAAACTCTTCCGAATTGCCTTGTGAAGATATGCCATAGCCACATAATAAGCCAAAAGTACATTAAATTATTCCATTCTTGAAGACAAGGGACTCATATGAACTTATATGAACTTGTTAGTGTGCTGTGAAATGTGGTAAGTTTTTGTAAGTGGTCATGCTTTTATAGTAAGGTAATGTAGGTAAAGCAATCCCTCTACAGACCTGGACAGGCCCTGAGGGTTCCAGGAAGTTGTAGCTCCCAGATTTCAAGATATTTGGCACATGAAAGTGACCAAGTTGTGAGTCGTATGCGCTGGCCAGTACAGTAAGATCAAACTATTTATTTCTCATTGCTCAATTTCAGATGTTGATGAATGCAGTGGCACTGCATGTGGAATCAATGCAGTGTGCATCAACACACCTGGCAGTTATGATTGTCGCTGCAAGGAAGGATATGTTGGAAACCCATTTTCAGTATGTCAGATTGTTCCTCCAGGAAGTTGTGATGATCCAGCTACTTGCAAATGTGGCAAGGATGTTCTGTGTCCTTCAGGGTATGTTCATTCTGTGCGTTTGAAGTTGATGCTTTGTCTCCATATCTTTTCCGTCAAAGAATAACTATCTGGTACAGCAAAAGAATATAAATTTCACTCTTTTGGAAAATTAGATGGAATTTTGCATTTCAATAGCTAAATAGCTCTAGTGTATTCCTGATATCTTTTTCAAGAAATTTTAGTTTTATGTATGAATTCTGTTACAGCACCTATACTGCATGATTGATTTGTTGTTTGTGTACTGCTGGGGTTGCATAAACATACTGTTTCTTTATAGGTACACCTGTGATGGTGGTCACTGCAAAAACTTATGTGACAGTGTAAGATGTGGTCCTCGTGCAGTTTGTGATGCTGGAAAATGTGTTTGTCCTCGTGGTTTCTCAGGCAACCCAAGTGATATAAAGTCAGGTTGCAAATTAAGAGGCCAGTGTCAGAATGATTTTGATTGTACTGCAGCAGAAATTTGCTTCCAGCTTGGAAAGGGTGTCAGAAAATGTGTAGATGCTTGTAGCAAGCTTCAGTGTGGCCCTAATGCTCTCTGCGTGGTTGATAACCATCGTTCATCATGTATTTGTGCTGACGGATACACTGGCAATCCGGGTGATCTTTTCGTAGGTTGCAAACCAGAGAGAGTAGCCCCTAAAGGTGAATGTGATACAGACAGTGACTGTGCTAAAGGCTTGGTATGTGTTATCACTCAAGATGGCTTGCATGCATGCTTGAATCCATGTTCTAATGTTGCTTGCTCTCAAAATGAGGTATGTCATCTTGATCAGTTTGGCCACCCAGCGTGTAACTGTTTGGATGGATTTGTGTGGAATCCTGTGAGCTCTGTTTGTGAGAAACCTTCTCTGCCTGATTGTACAGCTGATACAGATTGTCCACAAACGTCTGCATGTCGACCTGATGCTCTGGGTGTTCTCAAGTGTGTCTCTGTCTGTTCTGAATTCACTTGTCCTGCAAATGCTGTTTGTGTGGCCTTGGGACATCAGGGGCAATGTCAGTGTTTACCAAGTTACACAGGAAATCCTAATGATCGAAATGGATGCAAACCTGCATTGAGGAACCAATGTACAACTGATGCACAGTGTCCTGAATCTGATACGTGCAGATCTGATGGGGAAACTGGAATTCTAGTTTGTAAACCTGCCTGTGATACTTTGAAGTGTGGCCCACACGCTGTATGTCTTGCTAACAACCATGTTGCACAATGTCAGTGTCCTCCAGGGCCCTATGCTGGTGACCCAAATGACCTAGAATCAGGCTGTAAGACTGTACCATGTGTTTATAACATTGACTGTCCACCTACACAACTCTGCAATAGGTTAACTCATACATGCTATGATGTTTGTGAAGAACATTCATGTGGGCACAATGCAGTGTGCATAGCAGAAGACCACCGCCCTGTATGCCAGTGTCCGCCAGGTTTCCGAGGCAATCCATTGCCAGATGTGGAATGTGTTCCTACTGAAGTGTGTAGTCCAAATCCTTGTCATCCATCTGCTATTTGTGAGGGGTCACCTGCAGGTCATACGTGTCGTTGTCCTGCTGGACATGTGGGAGATCCTTTCACATCTGGTTGTCACCCAGAAGGTAACTGCCCCAGTGGAGATTCTGACTGTCCACCTCAGTCAACCTGTAAGGCTGGGAGGTGTGTGAATCCATGTGATGGTGGCTGTGGGCCAAATGCACTCTGCAGTGTAGTAAATAGAAAACCTGTGTGCACATGCCCACCGAAGTTTGAAGCCGGACCATCCGGTCCTACTGGGGGCTGCTTGAGGACAGCCATTGTTTGTCAGAATGATGCAGACTGCCAGGGCACTATTTGTCACAGTGGACAATGTAAAGGTAAGTTACAGAAATTAAAAAATATGTTCATACTCAAAAGTGTACCTTATTTCAATTCAAGTCAGTTTTACCCACAGCTTTGTCAAAGGAAATCGGAGTAAATCTGATGGACTATTGTATGATAGAAGCCAGTTTGAAGTATTGCTCATCTGAAAGCTGTGTTTACTTCACAGTTGCATGTCGAAATGCTGAGGACTGTACATATGGTGAGCGATGTGTACATAATATGTGCACACTCCCCTGTGCAAGCCACACACAGTGTCCGGCTGTCCAGGCTTGTGTCTCCAGTATCTGCCTCATTGGTTGCCGGTCTAGCAAGGACTGCCCTGGTGAACATGCTTGTGTCAATAACAAGTGTCAAGGTAAAAGTTTGTCCCCTGCAGATGCAGTATTTTTAATGATAATTTTTATATATCTTCTCCAAACTGTTTGAGTTTAATTCATGTTATGTTAAGCAACAGTCATAATCAAATACTGCATGCTTTGAATGTTCTCAATAGATCCTTGCAAGAAAGAAGGTGTTTGTGGTCCAAATGCAGTGTGCCACTGTGTGAATCATGTTGCTGAATGTACATGTCCTGATGGATTTGTGGGCAATCCAGTGCCTCAACAAGGATGTGTAAGAGTTCCCACAGGCTGCAGCTCTAGTGTGGAGTGTCCTTCGGGACATTCTTGTCTGAACAATCTGTGCACAGTGCCATGTGTAGACAACTCACAATGTGCTGTAGGAGAGCGGTGCGCTAACTCTGTGTGCGTGAAGGTGTGTTATGGAGACAGCAATTGTGTACCTGGTGAAGTATGTATTGAAGGAACCTGTCAGCCTGGCTGTGGCACGGATTCAGATTGTAAAGCAAATGAAATATGCATACACAACAAGTGCAGGTAATTTTGTGTGCAGTTCTAATAAATCTCTTCCACAATGTTATCGCATATTAACATTTCACTTTTTCTTTTCTGAATTTGCAACAGAAAACATGGTTTCAAAACCATGTCATAGTAAAGTGGAATAATATAAATGATATGGGGCTATTGTCTGTTATTAGATCTTCATTCTAGTAATAGGTCTTTCTTTTCTCAGCTCTTGTTTATTGTAATATAACTTTAGTTGCATGCTGAAACATAAGGTAAGACAGGGGTGTACAATTTTTGCACAAGTGTAGGAACCAGCCCAAAATTTTAGTGCCATAATGGTGACATTTACAAGTTCCATACTGAGGACTGACAAATATTACATGCCACCATGCTAAATTTAGTTGTGGTGACCTGGTGCCTAGGGTACATGTGTCCCTGGTGCATGGTATTTTAATATGTAGTGCCAACTGTGAAAGTGAAATTTCTCAATCTGTGAAGAACACCACAGAAAAATACCCAATAGGCTTTTACATGAATAAGAAGACCATTCCATTTGAAGTACATATCTTCTCAGTGCCTCTCTGTTTGAGTCTGTGGCTGATTATTGTAATAATTATACTGTAACATGTCCCCTGTTTTATGTGTATTAAACTTCTGCTTTGCTCTCAGACACACAGAAAATTATTTTAATGTGACAGGTGTTAATTTATTATCTTTTACATTCATGTTTTATGCTTTATAACTATCCACACACCAGAATATTTCTTTGTATTCTGAATGTTAGTTTGCAGTTTCCTTAAGATTATGGTTTTATGGTTGTGACACCTTGTAGTCTGGTAGAAGGTTACCAGTGTCTGGAGAAACCTGCTGCTGCCATCTTCAAGGCAGAAGATTAATATACAATGTCACATTTCAGAAAACTGTAACCTTAATATTCTTTACTGTGAGAACCTATTATCTTATTCCAGTATGCTTCTTTAGATTACTTTATTTTATTGTAGATGTGGCAGTGGTTTCACATCTGATCTGTCTGGTTGTCTTGACATCAATGAATGCAAAGATTCACCCTGTCATCCAAGTGCTGAGTGTGTCAATGATCCAGGGTCATACCGATGTGTGTGTCCTTTGGGAACTGTAGGAGACCCATTCCTGGACCCAGGTTGTGTGACTCCCAGTGAATGTCATCATGATACTGACTGCAGTGATACTTTGATGTGCAAGAATGGGAAGTGCACAGATCCCTGTGTAACAAGTGCAGGTGTCCAGTGTGGACCTAATGCTGTTTGTAACGTTTTTGACCATGTTGCTGTCTGTTCATGTCCAGCTGGACATCTTGGAGACCCAAACAGTATTGCTGTGGGATGCTTCAAAGTGGAATGTCTTTCAAATGATGACTGCTCGCTTGACAGATTCTGTGATGGTCAGAGCAACAAATGCATGAGTATGTATACAAATATAGTATTTTTCTGCAACTAGTACAGCAGTCAACTCATGATTACCCATGTGCAGATGTTTGAGACAATTGAATGTGGGGCCCCACAAAGCATACACTCCGTATATTTGCCTCATGTACTCCTTTATGATAAAATTAATCATTGAAACTAATTTTGATGTATTCTTCCATTCATGAGGCACTGAATTTAATTACGTAGTTGCAGTCGTATCATTACTCATAGATATAATGGAGTTGCAACTTTGCTGTCGGTAAGCTAGTTATGACAACTTGAACACAGTTTTAAAAAGCTGCATGCCTAAAATTACTGTAATTCGTAGCTGTTAAAAATGAAGTTACTTCCACAGACTCAAATTACTGTAGTCATAATACTGGTAACTACCTTTGGAAACTACAGCACATTAGCAATGCAGTAATTGCTGGTACATTAAGGATTAGATGGCTGGCAACTTATAAGAAAGAGATAAACCAAAATGTATAAGAAATAAGTATGAGACTTCTTTAAAATATTCCCTTTAGTATTGGGAATGTAATTTCTGTCCCTCCATTACTGTGGTTAATCCAGAGTTGACCGTGTATTCATTTTCATAAAGGCAATTTGTTGCTCTTTTAATGGAGTCTTGAAGCTCCAGGTCCACCCATGTAATTATACATAGGTGATGTTTTTCAAAATTGTCTGATTTTCATTATTTGCAAAGAGAAATGTTGAGATTTGTCTGATGAAATCTTTGAGTGATTTGATATGAAAATCAAGCATTTTCTTTTTTAACTGAAGTACATGCTTTGCTGAATTGTGTATTCTACCCCTAGTTTTAATGTGTGTTACAAATTCAGATGTAGGCACAAACTACATGCTATGAAGAACATTTCTTGTTTAATGTAGTATGCCATTTACAATCGAATAATAAAATATATTCCTTGGTTTTGCTTCCAGATCCATGTGATCAAGTGAACTGTGGACGTGGAACCTGCAAGGCACAAAATCATGAAGGACTTTGCTCTTGTTTCCAAGGCTATACAATTGACAGCGGAAGATGTGTGGACATTGATGAGTGCTTAGAAGATCCATGTCACAGCACAGCAATGTATGGAAAAGAAGAAGATTTATTTTTCATATCATATAAATGTGCCTTGCTTTTTTGCTTCATTCCTATACCAAATAGTCACTTTGAAGTGCATGCAACCCATCTTTGCTACCCTCATAGTGTCTATTACATGTGTAATCTGACAAGCAGCTGACAAGCAAGAAGATAAGTTGTAAGGCAGGCAGTGGCTTTTATTGTGGCAGTAGCATTTTTTATATAGCACCACATCATATTACAAAATGCATACCAATAGAAAAATTACACAGGCATTTCTGTTATGGTGCAACATTGATTCCTAGGAGACTTAATTTCAGTGTATGTTTAAAGAAACATAAAGGGTGACCGACAGGAACCGGACGTTTTTGAAATGATCAGTACTCACCTGTTTTTTAGCGAAAAAGCAATTTTGTTACAGAAAAATCTTCGTAATTACATGCCATTTGAATTGCATATTATGAATGAAAGATAATGTCAGGCAGGTGGTTTCCACTTTCTTGAATGCAGTTTTCAAGCCTTCGCTGAAAATCGGCGTATACGCATTCCAGCATCTCACGATCAATTGTTGTCACATCCTCCCTGATTGCCTCCTTCAGATCGGACAAGGTGCGAGGTTTGTGAGTATAGACATGTGATTTGAGGTATCCCCACAAAAAAAAGTCACAGGTGGTCAAATCAGGGGACCTTGGGGGCCACGGGATGTCGCCGAAACATGAAATGACCTTTCCTGGAAACATGCGATGAACCACGTCCATTGACAGTCGTGCAGTGTGTGGGGTGGCACCATCCTGTTGAAAATAAACATTTTGCATGTTGTGTACACGTTGTCTTTTCATTTGTGGATGCAAGAAAGTGTTAAGCATGTGAATGTAACGTTCAGTGTTGACTGTCACAGTGGCACCATTTTTATCTTCAAAAAAATACGGGCCAATGATACCGTCCACTGCGCCATAGCTACTGAAATGGCATTGTATGGCGAGGCCAACGACCACTGGTTCGACACCCTACCTCACATAGGAGCTGCCTACTAGCCATTTCAAAAACGTCTGGTTCCTGTCTGTCACCCTTTACTTAAACCTCAGAGCTTTTATTTTGGCATTATTTATTCCACGCATCTTGATTGACTTAAATTGTTCATTCACGACACCAACAATGCACCTTTGATATAGGTAAAAAAAAACAATCTTAGGTCACTCCTGCATGTTTTGGAATCACGCCATCTTCAGGGAGCTCTACACCAAGATTTAAAACTTAGTAAAATATAATAGATTACAAAAGTAATTCATATTATATTGCAGTATTCTTGCAGCTAATGGGCTTTACAAACTGTGATTTAAATAGTATATTTCAAATTATGATATATTAGCACAATAAAACGTTAATATTTATTATGGTATATTCATCAAGTATAGTTAATAGGTTGTATGTTAACCGGTTGTAGTTTTTCTGTGTATAGAAACATGTAAGTTATCTTTGATCCCGTATGGATCTTGTCCTTTGTCCTTAAGGGATTGAAGATACATTAGATGTTCTTCTAATATAAATATCAAATATTGTAAACTTAATCATTCACTTGTTACTGTTCTAATATCAACATCAAGTATTTTAAACTTAATCATATATTCCTTACAGCTGCAAGAATTCACCTGGAAGTTTTACATGTCAGTGTCCAGATGGTCTTGTAGGGGACCCTGTGACAGCTGGTTGCAGGAAACCTGGCGACTGCTTTACTGACTCAGATTGTCCATCAACTGCTGCATGTGTGGACAACCGTTGTAGAAATCCTTGTGAAAATTCTGTTGCTTGTGGCCGTAATGCTGAGTGCCTACCTACAGCACACACAGCTGTGTGTCGCTGTCCTCCTCAGACTCGAGGCGATGCTAAGGTCAGATCTGTTGAATCTTATTTGAAACAACTCTGTGAATTTCAGTCATGTCTATCAGTAAAAATTTTAGACAAAAATTTTCAGAATTTTTATAGTCTTTCCATGGATATATTTTTAGATAAGTACAGTTGATGCTTCTTTCTTCTTAGATATATTCCATTTTTCTCAGTTGTGTATACTAGGCAAAAGGTTGTGGTTCAAGTACTCACAAAAGAAATTCCTACAGAAACAGTTATAGAAGAGTGACACCAAATACTTTACCCTGAGACATTATTTTGAATAAAATATCTGATTATGCATCTTTTACTTTTTCTTAATTTCAGTTATCTTTTAGAACTGTTAAATAGCCTGTCTTAATTTCTTTTATGCTTTGTAATCTGAGGGTAAAGAAGTAGCCTCCCATGCCAGGATTTGCAAGTTTGAAACTAGCCAAATCCATTGAATTTTTTTCATATCTTGTGATCCTTCACATTTGAAAATTATGTTTTGTAAATATGGAGTTTTGACTCCAGGTTAAATTCTCTGTGTCCTTGTGTTTTTATATGAGTGAACTTAAATCTCAAAAGTAGATTTCTTCATGCATGTTGGACAGGCAGGGTCAATAAAAACCACACTTTGAGAAATAAGAAGTACTGTATATAAATAAATTTAGTCTGTTCCTTTTAATTGTCTTTCTGAAGTAATGATTTGTATGAAGACAATTTATTTCAATACACATTTTGTGTAATGTTTCAAGATAATTTTGGCAAGTTCCAAATATGAATATTTATAAACCCTACACTCAAAATTTTAATTTCACTGAACCAGAAAAAGTATAATTTTAAGGCAACACATTCACTTTTGTGTTACTTTTATACAGGTTGAATGTGTGCAGCTGGAATGTGCGGATAGCAATGACTGTGCACCAAACAAAGCATGTATTGATTCTCGTTGTGTGGATCCCTGTTCATTACCAAATGTATGTGGGCAGTGTGCTGATTGTCTGCCTGTTAACCATGTTGGAGTTTGTTCCTGTCAGCCTGGTTTCACAGGGAACCCTCATCTAGGATGTGTTCTTGTGCAGTATTGTGGTACAAACAGCCAGTGTCCAGCTGGTACAAGATGTAACAATGGGATTTGCACATGTAAGCATGAGTATTGTGGGGAACTGTTGTCAGAATTTGGGCAGTGGTTGAAGGAGGTTATTTTGGCAGATATTAATGATTTGTCTATATTAAATGCATAATCAATATGAGTATAATTTCTTTACTGTGATATCAGCTTTTTCCTGTCACCTACTTCTAAGCCTACTGTAGTCACAAAACATGTTTCAATATTGTTGTTTGCTGATGTATCATTTATGGGTCAGATATTGTCTTTAACATTGCCCTCTGCTAGGATGTAGTGATGAACCAGACTGCATGGTGTCACATCCCAGTAGACAGTATTCATCATAGTCCCTGATGTGAGAACCTCAGAACAGCAGATATTATCATGATCATAATGGTATAAATATTAAATGATGAAAAACATAAAGAAAGAAAAAATACATGCTTTATTTTTTGTACTTGCAGCTGAGTGTTCCAGTTCACGTGAATGCATCAGTGATCAGCTGTGTATTCAAGGTGTTTGTCAACCAACCTGCAGATCAAATGACAGCTGTCCTGCCTTCCAGTTTTGCCAGAACAGTATTTGTGTGCAGGAAGTGCGATGTCGAACAGATTATGACTGTAGTGACACAGAGAAATGCAGAGAAAATGCTGTGGGTCAAGCAGAATGCTTGAATGCATGTGATGGCCCAGTTGCCTGCGGTCGCAATGCTGAATGCACTGCACAGCATCATGAACCAGTGTGCACATGTAAACCTGGCTACCACGGAAATCCAAGAGATGACAAAATTGGATGTCAGCCCATTGAGTGTGAAACTAGTGAACAGTGTTCAAATGACAAATTGTGTGAAGACTACACATGCAAGATTGCATGCTTGGTCAAAAACCCATGTGGAATCAATGCTCTTTGCTCAGCTCAAAACCATGAACAGGTAACAGAACTCTTTATTGCTACTATCATCATAAATACATTATTGTTGTTGTTGTTGCTGTTGTTTTTGTTGACTTAATCACTTGTCATCATCTATGTGTTGGGAAACTTTCATCTATCCCAGATTGTTGATGGGACTAGGCTCTGTCAGGGGAAGGAAATTAACTTTTTCCCCTAAGGCCAAGGGCATACTGTATGGCACATTTGTATGGCACCGCTTTTTGTCCCACTCTTAGGATGTTTTTTGGTTCAACCTATATAATCTAGATATTGTAGGAGGTTTTTGGTGATTGTTTCTTCCACTGAGACATCTAAGGGGCACATAGGTATGTTGTTGAGCATACAGATGGTTATTATTTTTGTCGTCATCATCATCAATATCAGAGTTTGTCAGCAAGGGTTTAAACGAAAGTGGAGTTGGCATGCAAAACATGGAACATAAACAGTCCTACATTTCTGTTGGTCTGTGTATGAAACTATGACATTTACTGTACGGTTTGGATGTATTTTGTGCAATGAACAGCTACAAAGTTAAGCTTTGTATTTTAACATGTACGAAGTGAAATGTGAATGAGAACAAGTAATTCAAAAGATCTTATTACCAACAAACAAAGTGTATTCTACAACTATAGCTTTTATTTTTATTTTACATTCCATGACTACTTTAAGATAGAGTATTACCTTTTTGACACAGATGCTAAACTTTAACTTTTATGGTCATTTTCTTCAGAAAAAAATTGAAAATATTTCATGAGAAAATCTCTGTTATGCAAGAAATTTCTCTGACTTATGAGTCTGACCCATAGGAGTACACAAAACTGGAATTTCAGGACATACATTTGTACCACCCCTACTCCATATTGAAAGCCATTCTACAAGTATATGGGCACCCATGGAACTCTACTATGTCTGCTTATTGTCAGTTACAAAAATTTTTGTTTTGGATACATTTTTGCTGATGAAGTGAAAATAAAGAAACTTAAATGACAGAAAGTTTAAAAGAAAAGTATAGTCAAGACTTGTCACATGGTAAAGTAGTAATCATTCTTCTAGGTTTGTTACTGCCAGCCTGGATATACTGGAGATCCACGGATAGGTTGCCAGTTGATTGATTTTTGTGCGGACTCACCATGTGGCTCAGGTGCTCGATGTGACAATGCTCGAGGATCCTACAAATGCTTGTGTCCAATTGGTACAGTAGGAGACCCGTATCATGATGGATGCCATGCTCCAGTTGAGTGCAGTCACAATGAAGACTGTCCAATGGCTGCAGAGTGCACACAATCGAAAGGAGTACCAAAGTGCAAAGGTAATGAGTGTTATTGTATTGAGATATAACAGAAGGGGGGGGGGGGGGGGGGTTTTTTTGTTGTTTAGTTATTTAGTTAGACGAGGCGGTATGTAAAAAAAAAATATTAAAAAAAAATAATT
>Ga0123355_10000851_pt1 | contig 42067 bp, 33 predicted proteins | sample TergutEmb28metaG_3_FD_89872 | JGI IMG/M metagenome (GOLD analysis project Ga0123355, IMG submission 89872) | Embiratermes neotenicus P1 segment gut microbial communities from Petit-Saut dam, French Guiana - Emb289 P1 | ecosystem: Host-associated > Arthropoda: Insects > Digestive system > Gut ...
CTCGTTTGAAGTTTAAGTTCGCACTTGGTGCGAACTTAAACTACATTTTAGCCCTCCATTCTGCAAAGGTTCAATGCAGAATGGAGGGCTCGTTTGAAGTTTAAGTTCGCACTTGGTGCGAACATAAACTACATTTTAGCCCTCCATTCTGCAAAGGTTCAATGCAGAATGGAGTGCTCGTTTGAAGTTTAAGTTCGCACTTGGTGCGAACTTAAACTACATTTTAGCCCTCCATTCTGCAAAGGTTCAATGCAGAATGGAGGGCTCTTTTGAAGTTTAAGTTCGCACTTGGTGCGAACATAGGGGAGTTAGATATATTCGCATAACACAAATATCGAAGAAATTCGTAAATTTGTAACAAAAACGTAACCTAGAAGTAGTTTTTTTTTAACGTCTATGATACGATAATGTAAAGGAAGCATTTATCTGCAATAATAGCAACAGCTTCCAATACAATACCAAAGAGGTGTACAAATGCACGAAAATTACCAGAGTAAAATTACTACCAACCAACAGGCAGTACATTGTATGCAGCAGGTAATCAGCAATGTGGAAAAAATCATTGTGGGCAAGCGTTACGCCGTATCTTTGGTAATGGCGACCTTGGCCTGCCGCGGCCATGTATTAATCGAAGATGTACCGGGCGTAGGCAAGACCAGCCTGGTAGCGGCCCTGGCCCGTTCTGTTAACGGCAGCTTTAAGCGCATACAGTTTACGCCGGACATTATGCCGTCGGATATCACTGGCTATTCGGCCTTCTCACCCAAAACAGGCGAGTTTGAGTATCGTGCCGGCGCGGTTATGAGCCAGTTTGTTCTAGCCGACGAAATTAACCGTACATCCCCCAAAACCCAGTCAAGCCTACTTGAGGTTATGGAAGAAAACCAAGTAACCGTAGATGGGCAAACCTACAAGGTACCGTCCCCGTTTATAGTGCTTGCAACCCAAAACCCTGTAGAATACTTAGGCACATATGCCCTCCCCGAAGCGCAGCTTGACCGGTTCTTTATGAAAATAACCCTAGGCTACCCGGACAATAAAGAAGAAAGCAAAATGCTGGACCGCTTCAAGGGCCGCAGCCCAATGGGCGAACTAAGCCCCGTAGCCGAAGGCGACGACATTTTAGCTATCCAAAGCCTGGCCGAGAAAATCCACGTAGATAACAGCATCAACCAATTCATAGTAACTATTGCCCGCTACACCCGTGAACAGGAAGATATCCAGCTTGGCGCAAGCCCCCGGGCAAGCCTGTGCTTATTTAAGGCTGCACAAGCCTGGGCATTATATAGCGACCGGGACTTTGTAACCCCCGATGATGTAATACAAATGGCTCCGCATGTATTAGAACATAGGATATTAATGAAACAGGAGGCTGCAATAAAAAAAATACGCGCCACCGATATCATAGAAAAAGCCATTAAACAAGCAACCACAGAACTTAGGAATTGAGGGTGCTTAAATGGTGAACATAAAAAGATGGCCCATTAAAGCACCTGACACTATGTCTGTATGGTTTAACCGTGTCCGGTATATTGTTATATGGGTTTTGGTTGGCGGAGGCGCATGGCTGTATGGGGAACGTATGATGTATGTTGCCCTTGCTGTGCTTACGGCACTGCCAATCATCTCATATATAATTGCGGCCGTAGGGCTAATGTCGCTAAGGATAGACCATCACCTCCCGCGCACTATTCCCAAAAGGGAGCATGGCGAAATAACGGTTAGTATCATAAATATAATACGCATACCTTTTGGCAGGATTCTATGCGTGTTTTATAGCGATGATTTTGCCGTGTCTGTCCAGGATTCTTTGGTTGCAGACGTAGGCTCGTTAAAGCCGATAAATCAACTGGTGGAGTTTACAATCAGCTACCGAGGGGAATATACAATGGGCATAGAATCCCTTCAAACTATGGATTTAACCGGCCTGTTCAAGTTAACCCGTAAGCTTAATATGAGTACTAAAATTACCGCACTGCCCGGGATAGCAGATATGTCCGGCTACCCCATAGCCAATAATTTGCTAACCCAAGCCCAATCCCGCCACGATATTCGGGACGAGGATTACGCCACCATATCCGATATCCGCCCCTACCTGCCTACAGACTCTATTAAGCGCGTGCACTGGAAACTAACCGCAAAGCGCAATGAGTGGCTGGTCAAGAATTTCCAATCCAACGCCCTGCATCAGATAACCCTAATAATAGACAGCAAGCGCATAGGCAGCGATTATCAAGAGCAAATAATAATGGAAGACCGCATGATAGAAATGTCTTTGGGGCTTGCGCGCCACTGTTTAAGGCGTGGTATGCCTGTAGACTATATGGCCGGAGAGGGCCATAAAACCGCAGGCCGTACCCCCGCGGATTTTGATGCTATATACAACACCGCAAGCAGTGTGCATTTCGAGGAAAGCCCCAACCTAAGCCCCGGTGCAATTTTGGGGCAATGTTTAAACGACGCCGCCGGCTATGTAAACGCCATCATATTAACCGCAAGGCTGGACGCTACGTTATACGAGCGTATAGCAAACGCGCAAAATAATGGCCATTACGTAGCCGTTATTTATTTCGCCCCCCGCAACCCAACCGGTGATACGGAGAAGATATTTAAACTGCTGGAAGAGGGAGGCGGGCATTCCTACCGTGTAGCTTTTGATGATGTGGCGGCAGGAGTGGCGTAAAGCAGTTTCGAGAATGGTGCTGAACGACAGCGAAGCTGCCTAAAAGGAGGTTTTGGTATCATGGCAACAGATGTAAAACAAGCCCCAAAGGCCACAAGACATTGGGCTGAATATGTGTTTTGTTTGCTGGTTGGCAGTATGTATATTTATTCCCTTAACCGGGTTATTATCAGTGCAACGTTTATCAGGGTTACACAGCTTAGGTTATTTACTATGGGGGCTGTTGCGCTGGTACTCTTTGTGCTGATTTTTTATAACCGTATCACACGTATTGTAAGTGCCGCTGTAGTTACTTTAAGCGCTTTTATTCTCTTTTTTACCTTCGAGCGCTGGGAAAGGCAGATGCAGCATTTATACGATGTAACACGTATGGTACGGGGCTATCTGTTATACAGTCCTGAGTTAGGCGCCACTTTACTATGGGCAATTAGCCTGTTGCTTGGCCTTGTAGTGGCTGTGTTCATGCTGTACCGTTTTAGCTTTTATCTGCTTGCCATTACTGGCGTTGCTATTTTTCTGTTTACATGGGGCCCGGGTTTTACCAGGGATATTGTGTCCTTTCTGATTTTCTTGGTTTGCTTCTGCCTTATTTTGATTCGTAAAACAAACCGTGGCCTTTCTGCTGTGTATGTGGCCGCACCTATTTGTATTGCTCTTGTATGGTTTGTTCATGCCAGTGTGCCAACGGAAGCGGATTTATTCCAGCGCCGTACTTTGCAGGAACTTTTTGACGGGCCTCTTGCCGCCATTGGGGACTTTATTTATATCATGACTAACCCCATGTATTTCTCTTTCCAGTCCACAGGTTTTTCCGGGCAGGGGGGGCGTTTGGGCGGGCCGGTTACCCCTAATAACCGAAATGTTATGACTGTAATGGCACCGGGGCGGACATATCTGGCCGGGGCCACACATAACACGTATACGGGCTATTCGTGGATAACCACTTTAGAACCGGGCCAGCTATATACCCAAGGTATGAACCCCAGCCAATTTGAAATGCTGGAAACCACAGTGTCGCTTATCCGTAATGCAACCCATATTTCAGATAATTCTTTTATGCCGGCAAGTGCGCTATGGGGTATTTTCCCCACAGAAGACCATAGGCATTTGTCCACCGGTCAGTTCCCGGCGCTGGGTATCGGCGGCACTGCTGCCGACACAATCTCCCGTGTGATATTCCCACTTAGGATATTCCCACGAAGCGGGGATCAAGCAGCTATGATTAGCGCAGTAGGCACCCAAAGCGCATTCTTACCTGCCGAAGGCGTACTGTTAGCCGGCAGCCCCGATGTGCACTACTTACATGCATACTTGCCAATGGAACAAGTAACCATTGCCATAGGCACTAACCGTACCGGAACCGTTTTTAGGCCGCCTAATACCAGGAGCCTATGGTTCCACCCTGCCGGAACAGATTATTTGCCATCATTAATGTATGACCCAACCGGTGATATGCGTGCCCCAGGTTTTATGGCCAGGGGTACCCAGTACACCCTAAGCTTTTTGAATGTTGACCATAGGCTTTCGTTTATAAGCAATATGCTAAGCCAGTCATTTGAAGGGTTCCACGCCACTATGGAGGAGCATGTTTTTCTTATTCCTTTTGATTACATGCCCCAGGAATTTTATGAGTTCTATCATGAACATGATATTGAGGACTATGCGTGCAATTCCACCTACGTGACAATTATTTATTACAATGTAACTGATGATGCCTATCCTGGCCGAATGTATGCTATTAGGTACCCCAGGGAAGTACTAGGTATACCGCAACACGATATTGATGTAACGGCCCAAGATATTAACGATTTATTCGAGATGTTTGCTTACCAAGGGCCGAATCGTGAATTGCAGTATCTGCCTTCATTCTCTTTACTAAGCGCGAAGCTTGACTCATTCTCATATGGCGTGTTAGCCCGTTATGCCGAAACTGTGCGGGAGCATTTCATGTATGTACCGGAAACAGTACCCCAAAGGGTTCATGACCTGGTTTTTGAGATAACCTACGGGCTGGAGACTGATTATGAGCGGGTAATGGCCATACGGGATTATTTGATTCAATTCCCATATTCATTAACTCCGCAACCTGTGCCTGCAGGGGTATGCTTTGTGGATCATTTCCTTTTTGTTGGTCAGGAAGGCTACTGCTCTTATTATGCATCGGCCATGGCTGTTATGAGCCGTATTGCCGGTGTGCCGTCACGTTATGTCGAAGGGTTTTTATTGCCCCCTGCCCCTCCTGAAGCCGATGACGATATAGCCATATTCGTTGTAACCAATATGATGGCTCATGCATGGGTTGAGGTGTATATGGAAGGGTTTGGCTGGCTTGTAGTAGAAGCAACCGCGCCCTATGCATTCTTTCTGGACCAGACATTAACATTACCCCGAGGCGAGTTTCAAGCAGGCTGGTTTGATGAAGACTGGTGGTCGTATATGGAGGATTATTACCATCTGTTTGCAAGCGGAATGTCTCCCTTTACCCCAGGCAGTGGCTCAACTGAATTCGGCCCAGGGGACATGACTGACCCACTGGGCGGAGGCACATTAACAATGGAACGGTTACGTGTAATAGTACTTGTTGCATTTGTGGCTGTTTCGATAGCTGTGCTTGCGTTTTTATTAGGACAGTATATCAAAGTAGCAACCGTGACCAGGCGCGTAAACCGCTTGCCTATAAACCAGCGCATAACCACTTATTTTTCCGGGATAATTGCTATTGCCTCTCATGTAACCAGTGCTAAGGACCCGGCCGAAACACCGTATTCATACGGGCAACGGGTAGGGATGCGGTTTGCATTTAAAAATGATTCGGCGCGTTTGCGTGATTTGGTTGCGCTATATTACCGTGCAAGATATGGCAGCCGTCAGCTATCAGATGAAGAATGCGATGTAATGATGGAAAGTTACTTCGACATGGTAAATTACATGCGTGTAGAGCACAAAACTTCCCATTTCTTATATTTGAGATATATTTTGCGGATTGGGGCAATATAGATATCAGTAACTATTGCGGTTTCGTTTGAAATTGGGCCTTAGACTGCGCCTGTAAATGCATCAGCCCATTTTAATCGAAGCGCTTATATGCGTGGCCTGTGTGTGTTGGTATAATTAGTAATTGAGTGCGTTATGCTCTTAATTCTATTACAACGTATACAGGCTTTTTTTATTGGTGTTTGTGGTGTATAGCAATTTATGCTTTAAACAGTCCCGGCCAAGCCGAAAATCGCGAACGCTTCTATGCGCTTTTGGCGACAGTCGGGACTGATTTAAGGTGAAATTGCTATAATACCGATTTCAAATTTAAACCTATCTGACAGAGCGGCTGCGGGAAACGCGGAGCAAGCGCTTTCCCGCGCTTAGCCGCGATAGGCAGATAGGATTTAAATTGGAATCGGTATAAAATTGTCAATCTTTGAAAAATCTTAAACTTTCATCGTCTTTAACTTGGGTTTGGCATTTTATTGTAGTGTCCTGTGTTTTAATTTGTTATACTGAAGTATATGGAACTAAATACAATAAATTACGTTTGGTTTATTGGGAGTTCTTTGCAATTTACTGTATGATAAGGGGGGATTACTCTGGAAGTATTATTTGATTTGCAACATGTGCGAAAAGTTTATCGTATGGGCGAGGAGCGCATTGTGGCCCTTGACGATATTAGTCTAACCTTTGAACGAGGTAAGATTTATTGCCTATTGGGTACTTCCGGCTCAGGTAAATCTACATTGCTTAACATGCTGGCCGGGCTTGAGAAGCCTACTTCCGGCACTATTTTGTTTAAGGGTAAGCCCCTTGAGCGATTAACCGAAACCCAGCTTGCCTTGTACCGGCAAAGATATGTAGGGTTCGTTTTTCAATCGTATAATCTCCTGCCTACCCTTTCGGCTTTGGAAAATGTCACTCTGCCCCTAATTTTCCGTAAGATACCCAAGCGGAAGCGTACAAGCGCGGCAAGGTCCATGTTAAAAGCCGTAGGCTTAGCAAACCGGGCACGACATAAGCCGTCTGAACTTTCCGGTGGCCAGCAGCAGCGCGTGAGTATTGCAAGGGCCTTTGTAAACGAGCCCCAGGTTATTTTTGCCGACGAGCCTACCGGCAACTTGGATACCAGAACAACCTTTGAAATGATGGACCTGATTACAGGTATCGCCAGAGCGCGCAACCAGACATTAGTTATAGTTACCCACGACACGGAAATATCCCAATATGCCGACTGCGTAATAAGTATCCGGGACGGTATGGTGGAAAGTATATCGGATACGGCCAATATGCCGTTTACTGAGGAAAAGAGGAGCGATATTAATGAAGAGGATTAAAAGGCTGTTAATAACGGGGGTTTTGCTGGTAGCCATGACCATGCACATGATTGTACCGGCTGTGGCGTCATCTCTTCCGGGTGACATTAATGAGGCCCATAGATGGATTGAAGCACTGCAAAACCAAATAGATAATATGTACGCCGAGATAAATCGGCTACGCGCACAGGATAATAACAGGCCTGACCCCACCCCGCCGCCGCCCCAATCCCCAATGGTACGGTTGGTTAACCCAAGCAGCGTTGTAGTAATGCCCGGCGAAGTACTGGAAGTAAGCATAACCGTACGAAATATTGGCATGGGTGCGGCTCAAAGCGTGTTAACCCAGGCAACTGCCGCCGGGCCTTTTATGGTTGAGTTTCTTGGCGGCACCAACAGCGTCTCCTCCCTAGCGCAAAACGCCCAAAGGCAAATGGACATGCGCATAACCGTGGATGAAAATGCCGAACCCGGCAATCACACAATAACCCTTAATCACCATTTTCGTAATAATGCGGGAGTTAACTCCAGCAGTTCTGATACCATAAGCGTAAGAATTGGCGGTGAGGCCGTTGGCGCTTCCAACGTGCGCCTCAGTAATATCCGAACCTCTACCACTACCATAGGGCCGGACCAATCCTTTGTTGTAACAGCCGACGTTCAAAATACAGGCACTGTACCCGCTAACAATGTACAGGTTTCTGTAGGCAACCTAAGCGCCGCTACTATTTTCTTAACCAGCGGCTTGGACCAGGCTTTTTTCTCAACTTTAAATGCAGGACAAACCCAGCAGGTTAGCTTTACATTCCAAACATCCCGCAATATACCAAGTAATGTATATCAGCTGGATTTTCGACTAAGCTATGAAGATGCGGCTGCGGAGCGCCCGGCTACTCCCTTCTTTGTAACAGTACTGGCTGAGGAATACGCAGTAGAAAGCGCCAATATAGAGATACGCGGGCTGACCTCCCCAACAGGCCGGCTAAACGTAAGCCAAACCGGGCTTATATCGTTTGAGCTGGCAAACACCGGCGACGCGGTAGCTCAAAATATTCGCGTATCCGCCACTGCGGCAGATACGACGGCCTTAGTTCCCACTGTCCACTCCAATAGGCAAAGCATACAAACCCTTGCCGTTGGAGGGACACATGCATTTGTGTTTGGGTTTATGCCTACATCAAACTCTCAAACACAAAGCTACGCTGTACAGCTGCGGGTAGAATATTCTATTCGAGGCGTGGAAGAGGCATCAAGCTTTGTACAATACGTAGCCTTTAATGTATATAACCCAGAAGCCGAGCCAACTCCCACACCTTTGCCTGGCGGTGTTCAAATCCCCCGGATGATTGTAAGCGCCTACACGCCTAACCCTCAAATACCCCGTGCAGGGCAAAATTTTGATATGGAAATTTCATTCTTAAACACTTCAACGACACGTTCTGTAAACAATATCCGCGTAACCCTAAATTCGGCTGAAGCAGTAGGCACAGCAGGCGCAAGCGGCTTAGGCGCGGTGTTTACGCCTGTAGGCGGCAGCAATACGCTGTTTATTAATCATTTGAGCCCGGGTGAGTATATAACCAAGGATTTGACGATGTTCACAATACCGGATGCTCCGCCCCGGGTTTATACCCTGGATGTTGTGTTCGACTTCCAAGACGATGAATATGTAGAGCATACCATGACTGAAAGATTAAGCATTCCCGTAACCCAGTTGGCACGACTTGAGACATATCCGTCGGAACTTTTTCTGCCGGAGGTTGGGGACATGTGGAGTTTTATTGACTTCGATTTTTCTATAATCAATTCGGGCCGTGTTAATTTACGCAACTCGTGGGTGCGTGTAGAGGGGCCTTTCTATACCAGATATTCAAATATGTTCCTCTCGACCATTGCCGCAGGGCGTACTATTACCTATAGCGGCCGTGTGCGGCCACTGGAGTCGGGTCAGCTTGAGGGTGCAATTGTAGTGTATGGTGAAGACGATGCCGGCGATATAACCGAAGTACGCCACGAATTTTCTATTTATATAATGGAAGATATGGGCGGCGATTTTGACCATGACCCTGGGTTTGATGGCGGCTTTATGGGTGATGACGGCTTTTTCGAAGGCGGCGGCTTTGGACGGCCCGGTTTTGACGAATGGGATGATGGCAGTGGAGATGGCGAAGGCGGCATAGCAGATTTAATACGCCGTCCAATTTTCTTTGGCCCTGTATTGGGCGCTATTGCCGCTGTGGCGATTGCTATTGTAGTTATAGTTAGGCGCAAAAAGTCTAAGCTGTCTTTTGATGATGATTTTGATTACAACTAATAGCTTGTGTGATTGTAAAGAAGGTGACGACGGATGAGTATTCTTGACGTTTTAGGTTTATGCGTGCGAAGTTTGGTAAAGCGTAAACTGCGTACTTTTCTTACACTTTTAGGTGTCATAATCGGTACTGCCTCAATTGTACTCATGATGTCTTTGGGTATGGCAACCCAGGCTCAGTTTGATGACTTGATGGAGAGCATGGGCGCCGATATGACCGTAATAACTGTAAGGTCTGCCCAATGGGGCCGCCCCACCCCCGGCGGGGGGTGGGCGCAGCCTGATGATTTTGTACCGGAACTTGACGATGCCGCAATAGACGCATTTGACCAATTGCCCGGGGTTTTGGTAGCCTCCCCTGTAATTCAAGGTTCTGTTTTCTTTCGCAGCGGCAGGTACGTAATGGAGGCTTGGGTAATGGGTGTGCGCCCTGCGGCCCTTGCTCAAATGGGCTATACCCTTCAATACGGACGGTTTCTGGAGGATGGCGATGAGTTTGGTGCCGTGTTTGGTGCTTTAGCGGAGTTGGACTTTTACTTACCTACCGACAGCGAGATGCCAAGAGGCTGGAATATGTGGGGGCTGGATTTAGACAATATTGAGCATTTTGTAGATGTATTTAATGACCCAATTCTTCTTTCCTATGACCGCCGCTTGGCGCCGTGGTGGACCGGTGGTTTTATGGGGAGCGGCATGATGGACGACGATGACGACGACTTTGGCGGCGTAGATGTTGACGAATTTTTTAGGCCGATTACAACCTTTGACTTGGACGTTGTAGGTGTCCTTGCCCGTGTAGATGAAACCCAGCCATGGCGGGACAGGCAAATATATATGGATATCTATGTTTTGCAGGAATTGGATTGGCTTCGGCGGGAAGCCCAACGTGAAGATGAGCAGGAGTGGTGGGGGATTTTCTCACCTATACCAGGTGTAAGAGAGCGTGCTACATTTGATACCGCATTTGTGCGTGTAGAAAATGTAGACCATACCCACCGTATAGCCGAGGCCATTAACGATATGGGCTTTTGGGCCGAGTTTCATGGGGAATGGATTGACATTCAGCGCCGCCAACAAGAGGGCATAAGGGTACTTTTGATTGCAATCGCTGCAATTAGCTTACTGGTAGCCGCAATAAATATTGCCAATACCATGATTACTTCTGTAACCGAGCGTACCAAGGAAATAGGCGTAATGAAGGTTATAGGCGCCGCAATTAAGGATATCCGCCGTATGTTCTTGCTGGAAGCTGTAATGATTGGGATACTTGGCGGTATTTTTGGAATAGGCGTGAGTTTAATTGGCTCATATGCGTTAAATAACTTTGATATCGAATTCCTGGATGGTTTGCGCCCACCTGATATGAGTGGTGTAATGGGCGAAGCGCCAGCCGTAGGTGACGTTGTAGTGTCTTTAATAACACCTTCACTATTGCTTTTAGCCCTTGGTGTCGCTGCCGGGGTAGGGCTTGTTGCCGGTTATTTCCCCGCAAGGCGTGCCACCAGGCTTAGTGCCCTTGCGGCAATTCGTAGTGATTAATAATACTCTTTCGGAGTTGAGAATGGATAAGCGTCGTATCATTTTAGCTTCTGGCTCGCCTAGGCGGAAGCAGTTGCTTGAGCAGGTAGGAATTCCATATGAAGTAATAGTCAGCAATGTTGACGAAACAATTAGCGGTTTGCCGGATGTACAAGTGCGGGATTTGGCTTTGCGTAAGGCTAACGCTGTACGGAATATGATACAGGGTAACGCGATAATTATAGCGGCGGATACACTTGTATATATTGACGGACAAGTGCTGGGCAAGCCTGATAGCCCAGACGATGCCTTTGACATGTTACAAACTTTGCAGGGGCGCTGTCATACAGTGTATACAGGTGTGGCGGTTTTATCTATTGAAGCGGGCAAGGTTAGCCAGCAAGCCTTTGTTGATGCTACGAGGGTTTACTTTCGCAGCCTTTCTGATACAGAGATATGGGCGTATATTGGTACCGGAGAGCCTTTTGATAAGGCAGGTGCATACGGCGTACAAGATAAAGGTGCGCTGCTGGTTGACCGTGTTGAGGGCGATTTTTTTACAGTAGTAGGTTTGCCTGTAGCAAAGCTTGCAACGGCACTTCGTGAGATAGGCGTCGAGGTATGGGGCAAACAGGTATGATAATTGGCATAGGCACGGATATAATTAAGACAGCCCGCTTTAAGGTAATGGGCGAGCATTTTATGACTCGCGTTTTTACACCTACTGAGCGGGCTTATTTAGTTAATAAAAGTCATATCTCGGCTGCCGGTATTTTTGCTGCTAAAGAGGCTGTTGCCAAGGCGCTTGGAACTGGGTTTAGGGGTTTCTGGCCATGCCAAATTGAAATTATTTATGATGATATGGGTAAGCCAGATGTGGTTTTGCACGATGAGGCGGCGCGTATTGCTAAAAAGTTGGTAAGGGGTAAACGTCGTTTTACCCGTAGATACTTGATTGATATAAGTATTTCGCATACTGATGCCGATGCTTTTGCATTTGCTGTAATAAGCGCTACATAAGTTTGCAATATGTTGACGTATCGCTATAATGATGTGTAAAATTACTAAAACGATAAAGGGAGGGCATTATGAGCAAAGGGAAGATTACAGGGTTGGCACACATTGGTGTGTTTGTTAGAGACATTGATAAGTCTATAGATTTTTATAAGCGCCTAGGCTTTACACTGGACAAAGAGGAACAAATAGGAATTAGACTTGCGTTTTTAAGTGCCGGTACATGTTTGATAGAATTGGTTGAGAAGACAGACATACCTAAGCGGGATGCAGGTGTTGTAGACCATATTGCTGTAACCGTAGATAATCTTGAAGCTGCTATCGAAAACGCAAAAGCCCAAGGTATCGAGATAGACTCTTCTCAAATTAATGAGTTGCAAATACTAGGCGGTGTAAAAAATGTTTTCTTTGACGGGCCGGACGGGGAGCGATTAGAATTTTTTGAGTATTTATAGTGTATCGTAAGTCATTTGATATAATAATTGAACCATGTTATGAGATTGAAGTGCTCTTGTAGTTGTCAGTGTTTCTATTGAGTATGATAAAGCCGTCATTGGCAATTGAAAGCACAATAATGTATGTAAAGCACGAAAATGATATCATCAACCGTAAAGGAATGCGCAATGCGCATTCCTTTATTATTTTACAGGCAATAACTTATACCGATTCCAATTTAAATCCTATCTGCCTATCGCGGCTAAACGCGGGAAAGCGCTTGCTCCGCGTTTCCCGCAGCCGCTCTGTCAGATAGGTTTAAATTTGGAATCGGTATTAGTTCAGCGAAATTGGCAGATTGTTTCGAAGTGTCTAAGCGTACTATTATGTGTATATTTCGAAATCAATGAGAAGCAGTCATACCTGTGTCCGAAAAGGCGAACGTTTCTACACATTTTCTCCCTCGGCCAGGCAGGCAGGACCGATTTCGAATTAAGTCGCTATAGTAGCATTTTCTAATGCGGCAGCAAGAAGGGGCGCGAGCTGGGCATCTAGTCTTGACTCGATACGTTCGATAACATTAGTGTTGGGTTTGTTCTCTGGGTGTTTTGCTACGAATAAAGTACAGCAGTCTTCATATGGGCGGGTTGAGATATCGAATGTGCCTATATCCCTTGCAATATCAACAATATCTTGTTTGTCCATGGCAGCTAAGGGGCGCAATATGGTGAGGCTGGCAGCCGAATGAACTGCAGCCAGGCTTTGAATAGTTTGGCTTGCGACTTGGCCAACGCTGTCTCCTGTGATTAAACACTGAGCCCGTACATTATGCGCGTATGCACTTGCAATGCGCAACATGGCCCGCTTCAGCATAATTGTTAGTTTTTCCTCTTGGACATTGTCTTTTAGAAAGAGTTGTACGTCTGTAAATGGGATAATGTTTACATCGGCACTGCCGCCGTATCTGGCCAGTATTTGTGCTAAGTCGCGAACCTTATCAGCGGCCCGTTCCGATACAAAGGGCGGAGAATGGAAGTAAATTGGAAATAACTCTACACCGCGTCGTGCAGATAAATACCCAGCTATTGGGCTGTCCAGCCCGCCGGAAAGCAGCAGTACACCCTTGCCTGAAGAACCGTATGGCAGCCCTCCCACACCTTGTAGGCTGTTTACATAAAAATACACAAAGTTCCGGATTTCTATGTTTAGGATAATTTCCGGGTTATGCAAGTCTACACGCAAACCCGGGGTATTGTTCCAGATATAATCACCTATTTGTGCGGATATTTCCTGGGATTTTAGCGGGAACCGTTTATCGCTGCGCTTTGTATTTACTTTGAATGATTGCGCGTTTGCCTTTGCACCGGAAAAAAAGTCATGTGCGATTTGCCGTAAATCTTCTATTTGCCGCAGGCTTGTTTTAATGCAAACAGCAAACCCTGTAATGCCCAAAATATGCTTGACCCGTGAAAGAACGGTTGGTGTATCCAGGTCCCCATCCACATCCTCTATAAGAAAGCGGCCCTGTTCGCGCAGTACGCGAAGGTTGCCGCTAAGCCCCTTTAAGTTATGGCGTATTGTGTTCATGACTTGATGTTCATAAAACGTGCGGTTGCCTTTTCTCAGCGAAATCTCTCCGTATTTTACAAGAAGAACTGTTTTTGTTGTATATTCCATTATTCCCTCCAGGTTTATTTCCTCATAACAAATCGTAGCCGCTTAACAGTATCATATATTATATCACATGCTTGTTCAGCTTCTGATTGAGTGTTGAGTGGAGAAAAGCTAAGCCTAATGGCAGACTGGGCAATTTCTTGCGGGAATCCCATAATTTCTAATGCCGACTTTACACGCTTACGGCTGTTACATGCTGCGCCCATAGAAACATACACGCCTTTTTCTGAAAGGGCGTGTACAAGTATTTCTCCTTTTACGCCAAGGAAGCTTATGTTTATGATATAAGGTGATACATTTTTGCCAAGAGCGCTTACATGAACATCCGGCAGCGCGTTTTGCAAATTAAGAATTGTAGATTTTAGTTTTGTAACATGCGAATGATTTTTTCGCTGTTCTTTATGCATGTATTCGATTGCCGTGGCCATTTGAATGATGCCTGTAACATTTTCTGTACCTGAGCGAAGATTGCCTTCTTGGCCGCCTCCATATAGCAGCGGTGTGAGGTTGACGCCTTTTTTTACCCATAAGCCCCCTGTACCTGTTGGACCATGGACTTTGTGCCCACTAAAGCTGTACATGTCTATGTTATGCAAATTAATATCCTCTTTGCATAGGCCTTGTGCTCCGTCAACATGAATCATTGCATACGGGTTATTTTTTTTGAGTTGAGTGGCTATTGCGCCAATATCGTTAATATCCCCTGTTTCATGGTTGACGTGAGATATACATAACAGGCTGGTTTTACTTTGTGACTGCCCAGCCCAGCCCCGGTCTTGTGCAAAGCGGATAGGAGCAAGTATCGATGGGTGTTCATATGGCTTAGATGTTATGTCTATCCCATGCCTTTGATTGGTAAGGGCACAGCCTAGTATTGCAAGATTATTTGATTCTGTTCCGCCTGATGTGAAGATTACTTCATCGGGTGCGGGGATGTGAATTGTAGCATCTATAACAGTCTGCCTTGACGTGGCCATAGGATTACATAATACCGTCGCAACTGTTTTACGAGCATCACGAAGAGCCCTTTCAGCACTGATGCCTAAGGTATGTGGCGATGAAGGGTTATAGTATGTTTTTGGGACAGCAAATGGCGATGTTGTTGCGGCATTGTCAAAGTAAATCATTTACCTACACCTTCGTTAGTTTTCCCATATACATAATATTTGAGCGAGCGCAACTAGCCCTGCGGTTTCTGTACGCAAAATACGTGGGCCTAGGCTTATAGGCACAGCCCCTATATCTTCAAGGGCCTTGACTTCGCTATCATCGAACCCGCCTTCGGGGCCTACCCATAATGATATAGGTCTTGGATGTATGTTGTTAAGGACGCATTTCACAGTACGGATACGTTCCTTTTCGTATGCCAGTAAGCATAAGCTATTACTGTCATGCTCCAGTAACGCATCTGAAAAATTTATTGGCGGTGATATATATGGAATGATACCGCGCATACATTGCCCTGCGGCTGACTCAGAAATGCGCGTAAACCGCTCGGCCTTTTTAACAGGGTCTTTGACTTTAACGACTGTACGCGCCGTACATACCGGTATGATTCTATATATACCGGCTTCTATGCATTTTTCTATAATCCAGTCAAGCTTATCACCTTTAGGCAGGCCCTGGAATAGGGTAACCTGAATGAGGCTTTCTGTATTTGATGGTGACTGTGACATGATAGTGAACGTAACGGATTCAGGTTTTGCTGTTATTGTTTCCAGCCTGGCGCAAAAGTCGGTGTTTTGGCCGTCGCAGAGTATGAGTTCGCAGCCTATGCTTAGGCGCAGCACGTGTAACATATGATGGGCCCTGTTTCCGGTAAAGCGCACGGTATTACCATGCCGTTCGGATGAAGAGAAAAAGAATTTACTCATTTGCCACCACGCAACACCAGCCTTCACTGTTTTTTATTTCATATGTGGTGAAGCTGCTTGCTGCTAGTGCCTGCAATACTTCATCTGTGCGCTCGGTAATAATGCCAGATGCTATAAGAACTCCGCCTGGGGTTAGCAATTCTAGGCTCTTTAGTAATGGGGCAAGTTGTATAATTACATCCGCCACTATGTTTGCTATTATAATATCATATGAATGCTTAATGATTTGAGACTGTAGGCTTGGGCTTGTAAGTATGTCTCCTGTGTAGGCCTCTATACTGCTTAGAGAGATTGGGTTAAGTACAGCGTTTTTTCTTGTTACTTCTACTGCTGACGGGTCTATATCACATGCTATTGCTTTTTTCGCATCAAGTAATAAGCTTATAATTGATAGTATTCCACTTCCACAACCGATATCAAGGATTGTACATCCCGGCCTAATATGTTCTTGCAGTGCCTCAATGCATAACATTGTTGTGGCGTGCTGCCCTGTCCCGAAAGCGGAACCCGGGTCTATTGTGAAGACTACATCACCTTCGCTACTTTTTGGTGTTTCCCATTCAGGGACAATTAACACTCGCCCCACCCGTATAGGATGAAAGTGTTTTTTCCATTCATGCAACCAGTCTTGGTCGTTTACACTTTCGGTGGTTAGTAAGCACTTAGGGCCTTGTATGTTATCTAATTTCTGGCTAACTTGTGACAAAAGACTGGTACTTTCTTCGTCTGTGCCTAGGTAGAAGATTAAAGCGGCTTCGTTACCTTTGCGAGATTCTAGTAGGCCTTCATCTATATAGTCCCACTGTGGAGTGGCAGAGTTGATGAGTGCGTCTACTTCATTAGGGTCATTAATTTCGACGCTAAAAATGCCCATGTCCATTAGCAGGGCGGTTATACTTTCTATATCTGGTACGGTTGTTTTTATTGTTGCTTTTATCCATTCCAAGCAATCAGAACCTTTCGATAAATTTCTTAGGAACTTAGTAAAATCAATATTGGATATTGTGTTTGTACAGGACATCCCCTTGCATCATAATATTTGATATTGAGATGCACGTGTTTGTCCGGTGAAATCACAATATCACGGATTGAGAATGTCTCGTGAAACTAGGTAGTGCCATTATACACGTAGACTATGAAATGTAAAAATCATATAAAAAGAGGCTGTCACATGACAGCCTCTTTGAAAACCAGCTATATCATTTTCAATTGCTCTTCTTGCGTAAATCTAATAGTTATTGCTTAGTAATAGATAATGGAATACACCATGTACACCGCCTAAGTGTGAGCCAAACCCAATGTAATTGTTATCCGGCGACAGTATAAAATGCCTGTGATTAGGGTTATTAAGCCATGTAGTTAAGATAGCGGTATACGACCATCCGCCCCAGTTGCCACTACCACCAGACCATAGTAACCAGTTTCCAGCATCATTTTGCCGGACTCTTAACCTTGCGCCAAAGGCCGTTGCTGTGGCTCGCGAGCCACCATACGGGCCGAAATTACTTCCCAAGTCAAGGTCTAAGTTTGCCAAAGTTTGAGTATAAAAACGAGCGGCATGCATCATTGGGGCAGAAATAGCTAGTGGGTGCAACCCATAATACTCACGTGTCTGGTTAATGAGGTAAATCATTTGCAACTCGAATGCGCTGGCACCACCATTGTAATAGTACTCAGCTATCCACGCTGCACGGCTATCTGAAGATAATCGCTCGTTTGGCAGCTGAATTGAAGACCTTGTGTATATAAACTGCGTATGATGTGGGTTATTCTGATATGGATACTGTGGACGTGGGGTGCTTGCCGGTGGTGGCGTTGCTCCCCCAGTGTCATTGCCGGAACCTGAGTTATCACTAGGGGAATATCCAACTCTGTACAAAGTATAGGATACACCAGAATCATAATAGCCAACCAGTACCAGACGGTTTCCGGTAATGGAATAGTGTGCCAGTGAAGGCCCGCCACAATCCCCATCCTCATCACCATCACAATTATTACAAGTGTCAGGTGCATCACATATCGACAACACACCGTTATAAGCAGTCCAGCGCATATTGTTGCCTGCTATTGAACCTCTGCCATCGTTATTGAATATAATAACCAATTCAACATTATAATGATAATCAGTACCTACCCACTCGCCTACTAGAGGATGTGAGTTTAGGTCGGGTATGGGTGTTGGTGTAGGGGTTGGTGTGGGAGTAGGTGTTGGGGTAGGAGTTGGCGTGGGGGTAGGAGTCGGAGTTGGTGTAGGCGTGGGAGTTGGGGTAGGCGTGGGAGTTGGCGAAGACGTAGGATTAGGAGTTGGTGTGGGAGAAGGGGTTGGCGTTGGCATGACGCTTGATATCATAGCAACTCTGTTTACAGGATCCCAAATAGCAGTACCGCCTAACGCCTCAGCAACAGCCCTTAAAGGCAACATTAGCCTATTATTAACCATACGCTGTGGGACATCCGGCGTAATAATCCTGTTATTAACAATAAAAGCATTTATGTCTGCAGGTATAATTACAACCGTATTGTGGTTGGTTAACCTAGCCACACGTGACGACGTATACCAAGTGACATAAAAGCCCATGTGCTCAAAAACGCCTCTAACCGGTACTAACACACGATTTTCTACCATAATGGGCTGCTGGTCATTAAAGTGAACCCGGTACCCGTTAATGGTTACAGACACGGCAGGAACCGCCGGCGGCCTATTCGGCCTATTTGGCCGGTTTGGTCTTCTAGCATAGGCAAACACAGGAGCCGCCACAATAACAACAATTAACATACATGCTATAGCAAGTATGCGTCTTTTTTTGTTCATAAGTACCTCCTAGATGCATTATATATGTAAGTGGACTTTAATATACCATGAACTACGAAAAATGCATAGTGGTTAAGATTAATAATTGCCTACAAATTGTTGGAAAGAGCGGCAACACAGCGAGGCTTACCAACATGCGGCACAGTCGGTTATACCAGATGAGAGAGGGGCTGGCAGAAACTCAGTTTTGATGATATAGACAAAGGCTTTGTTCGGTTTTGTCAATAATGATAAACCTTTTTCGGTTTGCCCATATGGGCTATATGCACGAACTAAAAACAAAACAGCATAAAGCAGGGTCGGCAGTGTTAAAATAACGAGGTCGGGACTCTCTCTTATGCATCAGACATATTGGCTAGTATAGTGAAATCAATGAGAAGCAGTCCTGCCTGAGCCGAAAATCGCGAAGGTTATAGCAATTCACCTTTAAATCGGTCCTCGCCTGTCGCCGAAAACACGTTGAAGCGTTCGCGATTTTCGGCTCGGGCGAGACCGTTTAAAGGGGGAATTGCTATACAACGTGTTTTCGGCGACAGGCAGGGCTGTTTTCGAATTATTTCGCTTTTGCACCGAATGACGAAAATGTATGTCTATGATATGATTTGCCGGATTTACTACTTATACAAACGGAGAATCTAATGAAAAACCGCAACTTAACCCAGGGCAGTATTATCAAGGCCCTATTACAACTAGCGTTACCCATTGCAGGCGGGCAATTTATGCACATGGCCCATGGCCTTACAGACATGTTTTGGCTGGGCCAGTCAAGCAGCAGCGCCTACGCCATAGCGGCTACCGGTACTGCCGGGTTATTTATATGGCTGTCTGTAGGGCTTATGTTGGTAGGTCGGGTTGGCGCGGAAATAGGGGTAAGCCAATCCCGGGGAAGGGACGATGTGCCGGAAGCATACCGCTATGCCCGTACATCCCTGTTTCTTGCCGCAGGGCTTGGGGTGTTGTATGGCGCGTTTTTGTTTATATTCCGCAGCCCGTTAATCGGGCTTTTTCGGTTTCAAGAGGCCAATGTTGCCGCTTACACAATTACTTATATGGGCATTATGGCCTTTGGGATACCGGCCAGCTTTATAACATCTTCTATTAGCGGAACGTTTAACGCCTCAGGTAACTCCCGTACACCGTTTATTATAAGCGCCCTTGGTATTGCGCTTAACATGACATTAAGCCCGATTTTTATACTGGGGCTGGACATGGGTGTTGTAGGCGCGGGGATTACAAGCGTTACCGCACAGTATGCGGTTCTCGCCGCTATGCTTATAGCTGTTAAGCGCTTTAAAAGCCGGCCCTTTGCAGTTTTTAAACTTACCGAAAAATTTGATTTATCCGCTATTCGCAAAGACTTTACCAGCGGAAAAGCGCGGGATATTTTTAGGCTTACCTGGCCGGTTTGTCTTGAAAACACTTTATTTCCGCTGCTTACTATGGCCACAACATATTTTGAAGTAGCTTTTGGGTCCTTTGCTGTGTCTATTAGTAGGGTAGGCACGCAAGTTGAGTCACTTTCATGGCTGGTGGGAGCCGGATTTGGCGCGGCGCTTACAGCATTCGTTGGGCAAAATTTTGGGGCAGGCAAACATGAACGTATTAACGCCGGGGTACGATACACAACGGTTTTTATGCTTGGATGGGGGCTGCTGGTAGCATGTGTATTATGGTTTGGAAGCCCGGTGATTTTGGTAGCATTTTTACCGGACTTTGCAGATGACCCGGATATGGTACGCTTGGTTGTAAGCAATTTGCGAATTTTAGCCGCCTGCCAAGTGTTTTCAAACCTTGAGTTTGTGGCTACCAATGCATTTAGGGGTAAGGGGCGCACTTTACCTCCTTCAATTACCGGTATTACTTCAAACGTAATACGTGTGCCTCTTGCGTTTGTGTTGTCGCGGTTTACACCACTTGGCCTGTTGGGTGTTTGGGTGGCCATATCGGCTACGGCCGCCTTTAGAGGTGTGTCTGTTTTTATATGGTACCAGGTAGAGAAGAAAAGAGAAGACCGTAGGGCCCAGCCCCATACGGCAATGGGAGCGGATTAGATGGAGATAAGATTACAAAAATGGTTGTCCCAAGCGGGAGTTGCGTCTCGAAGGAAAGCGGAAGAGATGATTCTTGCCGGGGATGTGGCGGTTAACAATGTAACTGTTACAGAATTGGGTGCCAAAGCAGATGTAACTCGCGACAAGGTTACGGTAAAAGGGCAGCCCTGCGAATTGATTAGCACCAAGGTTTATATTGCGCTTCACAAGCCGGAAGGGGTTGTAACAACCGTGTCAGACCCGTATAACCGGCGTACTGTTATGGATTTTATCCCTGCCGGTACACCTTGTTTTCCCGTAGGCCGCTTGGACTATGATACAGGTGGCCTGATAATACTAACCAACGACGGGGAACTCGCCCAGCGGCTAACTCACCCGAAACATGGTGTGGCCAAAACATATTTAGCAACGGTAAAAGGCATACCCAACCGGGAGGCACTGGAAGCCTTTCGTAAGGGCTTAATGATAGAGGGGCAGCTAACATCGCCTTGCGAAATTGAGATATTAAAAAAGGAGCCCAACGCGAAACTTCGCATTAGGCTCCAGGAAGGCCGAAACCGTCAGGTACGTAAAATGTGCGAAGCTATCGGCCACGCAGTTATTTCTCTTAAAAGGGTGGAAGTTGGCCCGGTTAAGCTAGGGGGGCTGGCCAGGGGGGAGTGGCGGTATCTTAATAAGTTGGAAAAGAAGGCTCTTGCAGCAACTTAATTATGCCCGTTATACTGGTTTAATGAGTGGTGAAACCCTGTTATTGCGGGAAGTGTCCGTCATAGTACTAAGTCTCCGTCATTGCGAACGTAGCTAAGTGTAGACGGCTCTGTTTATATAAAAGGAATTTTACACACGCACTTTACTGAAAAGTAGTGCGCAAATTAAGCATAGCGCAGTACGAGAGTTAGACCGTGCAGACGGTTCAGCAAGCAGTAGCAAGAGAAATTTATATTTTGATCGTCAGCATTTATCAACGGGGGGAGAGTATGTCAAACACAGAGCAAAAAAGAGCAGGCAGGCGGAACTTTAGAGATTGGCCAAAATGGCAGAAAAATCTTACGTGGGTCATTTTTGCCGGTGCAATTGTTGGTTCAATAGTTATTTCTATATGGTCAATGTTTGATAGCGATTATACTTATGAGAATTGGGAACCGGCTACAGCTACTGTTGTTTCTGTTCAACCGCGTACGCATTACGCTGGCCCCGGTAGGGATATTCGGCTGCGCGATGGACTTGCTGTAGAGTTTTATGTAAATGGCGAAATCTTTTCCAACAATAGCCTTACAGCTTCTCCTGGCAGGACGAGCCGGGGAGATGAAATCGAGATTCGTTTTGACCCCAACAATCCAAATAGAATAACCAGAAATAATCCTCCTTTGTCTATAATTGATGCTATGATTTTTCCTGCCATTGTTGTAGGGTTCATCTTATTTCTGGTAGCTATCGAAACACTTAGTGAGCGAAGAGCGCGCAAGCGAGAGCAGGGTGCATAGTATAAGCATACATACCTCCTTACACAAACCCCTTCCTATTATAAGCCCGCATAACAAGCTTACGCCCAAGGTCGAAGAAAATTACCGTAGAAGCCAGCACTATAACCAGCGCCAATTCCTCAAACCGCAGCCCGGTAGTCCTAAACACCGCGCCGCCGTAGTAGATTAACAGCACCTGCATAACCACAACAGCCAGCATCACACCAACAAACAGCCGGTTGCGCCGGATATGCGCCAATAAATTAATACGGTGGGTGCGTGCGTTAAGGCTGTTAAACACCCCTGCAAAGATAAACAGCGCGAAAAACGCAGTAAGCAAGTAACGTTCATCGTTACGGAAGGCGGCAGCAAAGAAGGGCAGTTTAAAGAACAACAGGCTTAAAAACGTTGTATACAGCCCGGTTGATATAATCTGGTTGAACATGTACTTATTAATAATAGGCTCGTTACGCCTCTTCGGCTTCTCTTTCATATATTCACGAAGGGGCGCTTCACCTGCATATGCCAGACCTGCCAAAGTGTCCATAATCATGTTTATCCATAGCATTTGGATTACAGTTACAGGAGAGTTAACCCCTATAAACGGCCCTATTACAGATATCCCTACCGCACACAGATTAATTGTTAGCTGAAAAATCAAGAATTTACGGATACTTTTAAATATCGTACGCCCATACAGTATTGCCTTTACCATCGACGCAAAATTATTGTCCATTATCACAATATCGCTGGCTTCTTTGGCTATTTCCGTGCCGTCACCCATGGCAAAGCCTACGTCGGCTTTTTTTAATGCGGGGGCATCGTTTATGCCATCACCGGTCATGCCGGCAACTAATCCCAGTTCCTGGGCAAGGCGTACCAGCCGGCCTTTGTCTTGGGGAAGTGCACGGGCTATTACACGTATTTCCGGCAGGCGCCTTTTTAACTCGGTATCGGATAAGCGGTTCAGGGCTTGGCTGGTTAGTATACGGTGGTCTTCTCCTGGGGATACCAAGCCAAGCTGGGTAGCTACACTTACGGCGGTTTCACGGTTATCCCCTGTTACCATTACCACTTGCACCCCGGCACCCATTACATCACGTATAGCCTGCCCCGCCTCACGGCGGACTTCGTCTCTTATGCCCAAAAAGCCTACCAAAATAAGATTACCCTGGTTTATATCTGTATTTGCGGATTCGCATAAGGCCAAGAGCCTTACACCTTCCCGGGCTTGGGATGAAAGCATTTGCTTTACGTCCGCAGGGTGTGTAAAAGGCACAATCTCACCATTTTCATTATAGGCGTAACGACATTTAGCCAGCAGGGCCTCGGGCGCACCTTTTATTAGAACAACGGTTTCGTTACGGCCTCGGCCCCGGCTATCGGGATAAGATATTTGTGTTATTGCAAGCTTATCCTTGGAATTGAAGGGTTTTGTAAAACCCTTCTCATAAACAGGTAAACTTGGCACATCTTCCATTACATATTCCAGCAAGGCCCGGTCCGTAGAGTTGCCGCCTATTGCAACTGCGCGTAATTTCTTTGCGCTTATTTGAGCGGAATTATTATAGTAACAGTTTAAAGTTACGCGCCTGTATAACAGCGGAGAATCATTTAGCTGCTGGGCGCTTATTTTTCGCCCTTCAGCTGTGATAAAGGTCATAACTTCCAAAAGGCCCTTTGTTAGTGTGCCAGTTTTATCGGTAAAAAGAATGTTTAAACTGCCGGAGGTTTCTATCCCTACCAGCTTCCTTACCAGAACATTGTCCTTTAACATACGGCGCATATTGGCAGACAATACTACGGTTATCATCATAGGCAGGCCCTCTGGTACGGCCATTACTATCACGGTAATACCTAAGGTAAGGGCTTGCATTGCATCCCTTATTACCTGGTTGCGGTTAGCCAAATGGGCAGATATCAGTTCCAAATCAAAATTATTGGCGGCTATAATCCCATTAAAAAGATTTGCAATGACCACAATCGCCGCCGCCGCATACCCAAAATAGCTGATAGTTTGCGCAAGCCCCGTCAGCCTTTCTTTTAAGGGGCTTATTATCGTATCTTCCTGAACATCCAGTGCCAACCGCCCATAAAAAGTGGCATCGCCTACATGGGTTACAGTCATAATTCCTTCGCCGCCCACTACTACGCTGCCCCTAAATAAGCCGCTCTGGGAAAGAAAATCCGACTGAGGATAAATATCCGAATCGGCGGTTTGATAATCACCGGCGGAATCCTTATAGCCACCGTACCTGCCATGGTCACGTGACCTGCCTGCAGGTGTACGGGAATCCCTTGGAAACTTATATGCCTCCCTAGTTTCACCGTTAAGGGCGGACTGGTCTACGGAAATTTCGCCGTGCACCAGTACGCCGTCTGCCGGTATCCGCTCACCTGCCTGCACAAAAACAATATCACCCACAACAATATCAGCAATAGGAAGAAACATAATTTTTCCGTCACGCCGTACCCGGCATTTAACATTTGCCGCTTCCTCTTGCAATTTCTCAAAGGCTGACTCGCTGCCATATTCCGAAAGCGTGGAAATCAAGGTGGCAAGCAAAACCGCAACGGCAATCCCCACAGACTCGTACCAGTTAGCGTCCCTAAATAGCAGCAAAAGATTAACCCCAAGGGCCACCAATAAAATGCGTATTATAGGGTCCCCAAAACTGGCAATATACCGCCGTAAAAAACCAACCTTTGCCTTCTTAGTAAGGGCGTTGCTGCCATGGTGGCGGCCGGAAGCTTCTGCTTCATCAAGGGTCAACCCTAAAAATAACGTTGATTCCTTCAACATATATCTCCCCTTTTGAATGGGTATTTTCCTAGAGTAAAATATATGTCACGTAACCGGAAGGTAGTACAAGCGTTCTATTACATACACGCATGTATTATTTATAGATTGTTTACGACATAATCCGCCCATAAACGCAAAAAAACCCAATCAATTGATAAGGGCCTTTGAAGAAATTTGTTTCTATCATACAATTGGCATTATTTAGCATATTAATTGCCCATACTTGCACCATGATATAATGGCAAAAATTTACAAAGGACGTGCTTATCATGTTAGCAGCGCATTCACCTTATTTTGCCCGGGGCGGAGAAATTTTGCACCTGCCCATAGGGATAGTAAACACAAACCCATACCAGCCGCGCCGCATATTTGAGCGCGAAAGCCTGGAGGAACTGGCAGTATCAATTCAAACATATGGCGTACTGCAACCCATTAGTGTGCGCCATATTAACGGTGCCGGGTATGAGCTGGTAGCAGGCGAGCGCCGCCTGCGGGCGTGCAAATTAGCGGGCCTTGCAACAATACCGGCTATAGTTGTAGATATCACGGACCATGACAGCGCGGTTTTGGCAATGATAGAAAACCTGCAACGTCAGGACTTACATTTCTTTGAAGAAGCCCAAGGCTTTTCCAACCTAATGATGGGTTACGGCTTTACCCAGGAGGCATTGGCCAGCCGCATCGGCAAAAATCAATCAACCATAGCCAACAAGATAAGGGTGCTGCGGCTCCCAAGTTCCGTTCAGCGGTTAATAATTGATAATGCCCTTACCGAGCGCCATGCCCGTGCACTACTAAAGCTGGACACAGAAGAACTTCAGCTTGAAATCCTGGCTAAGGTTATCAAACAAGGGCTTACCGTACGCAAAACAGAAGCGCTTATAGAGGCCACACTTTCGCCGGCGGCCCAATCTGCACGGGGCTCGGCTCCTTTTAGGGCGTACATACGGGATATCCGTATACTTACCAATTCTATTAAAGAAAATTTGGACATGGTGCGCCAGTCGGGTATAGACACCCAGTTTGATATGGAACAGACAGACACAGGCTATAATATTCTCATTAAGCTAAATTATACCAACGGACCGGTGGCCAGGAAGGCCAGCGGTGCCTAAGTCAAACGAATACTTACACGCCTCAGTTGGCTTCCGTCAGCTGAGGCGTTTTTCTTTGCAAAAAATGCTATAATCATTAACGCTATAAATAATTTGCTTATTACAAAGCCATAAACCGGGAGGCGCCCATGATTGCATACATAAAAGGCCCACTAGCATATATATCAGACCAAACAGCGATAATAGACGCCAAAGGGGTAGGTTATCAAGTGCATGTATCCCCATCTACCCTAAGCCGCCTGCCCTCAAGGGGCAGCGAAGTTCAACTGTTTACGCATTTACAGGTAAGCGAAAGCGGCCAATCCCTGCACGGCTTTCTAACACAAGAAGAACTGCGGCTTTTTACATTACTAATATCCGTATCAGGCATAGGGCCGAAGGTAGCAAGCGGCATCCTATCCACTCTATCCCCTTCCCAAGTGATAATAGCCATAGTTGCAGATGACGCGGCAGCCCTAAGCAAGGCCCCAGGGGTAGGCAAGAAAACCGCCCAGCGTGTACTATTAGAACTAAGAGACAAAATTAAAACCGCCGACCCATGGGAAGGCGGAAGCCCGGAAGAACAAGCGGCAAACTTTAGCAGCCCAGGCCAAAAAAGCGAAAAACAAGACGCAATGGACGCTCTGCTTGCCCTAGGCTACGGCCGCGCCGAAGCAATGCAGGCAGTACTGGAAGTTGCGGAAGAAGCCATGACGGCAGACCAAATAATCCGCCATTCTCTGAAAAAATTAGCAAGAACAACATAGCAGCTTCGAGAACAATGAGGAATACTATCGAAACTGCACTATAAAACGGAGGGAATCTATGAACAACCAACTGTTAAGCAAACTGGAACTTTTTACAGACAACAATCAAAGCACAAGGGGCGACTTTATCTGGCAAAATGCCATGGCAAAGCGCCTTGTGGCATTAGCCTATGCATTGGAAGGCAAACAGATAGACATAGACGCTATCAAAGAGTGCCATAGAATGATGAAAGATGAAGTTGGCATATTTTCAACCTTTAGGGGCAATATGGCCGTATATATTGCTGCATCCCTTTCGCTAAATGAAAACCCGCAGCAATTGCTTACAAACACATTGGAAGTTTATGACTTGCTTAAACAAGAAGGGTTTTGGGCCAGCGACTACCTGGTAGTAACAGCTTACGAGATAGCCGTAAACACGGAAAGGATGATGTATAGCCATATTGCCCAGCGCTCAATGGAATTTTACAGGGAAATGAAGTCAAACATCCGCTTCCACATAGGCCAGGACGATTATATCTTTGCTGCAATGCTGGCAATGTCCGGTATCGATATACATGACGGTGCTTTAAAAATGCGCCATCTGTTTTCCCAGCTAAAATCGGAGTTTAGTGCGTTTATCTCCAGAGGCAGTATTGTAACCCTTGCGCAAATGCTGGTGCTTGGCGAAAGCACAGACGAATGTATAGAGCATATGCTAAAACTTAACAGGGTGCTGCGCAAAAAGAAAATTAGGCTGGACAGGACATACACCGTACCGTCTATGGGTGTGCTGGGTATGCTTGGGGTAGATAAGTACGCCTTTGCCGATGATTTAATAGCCGCTAGGGATTACTTGCGCGCACAAAAGGGTTTTGGGGCTTTTTCGGTATCAAATCAAGAGTTGCTGCTGTATGCGGTATCGCTAATATCCAATGTGTACACCGCCGATACGGACAGTTCAATTATGAAGTCCGGCGTTGCCACTAGCATTACGAACCTGATAATAGCCCAGCAAGTAGCTATGATAGTCGCAATATCCGTGGCCACCACAACCACCGCAGCATCTTGTTAACACCGCCGCGCAGGTGCAGCCAGCGGAGCGGGGCCGGGATATCCCGGCAAAGCAAGGGAGTTTGAGGGCGCAGCCCTCATTAGAATGAGGTAGACCATGACCGAAGACCGCCTAAACACAACCGGTTTTAACCGGGTCGAAGACGAGGACATAGAACTAAAGCTGCGTCCCGCCCGCTTCGAAGAGTATATTGGCCAGGAAAAAATAAAAGAAAACATGCAAGTATTTGTACAGGCGGCCCAAGGCAGGGGTGAAACCCTGGACCATGTACTTTTGTATGGCCAGCCGGGCCTTGGAAAGACTACACTCTCCGCCATAATAGCCGGCGCAATGAACGCCCGGTTAAGGGTAACCGCAGGCCCTGCAATTGAACGCCCAGGGGACATGGCCGCAATATTAAACGACCTTAACGAAGGGGATTTCCTGTTTATAGACGAAATCCACCGCCTTAACCGCAATATTGAAGAAATCTTGTACTCGGCCATGGAGGACTTTGTGCTGGATATAGTAATAGGCAAAGGCCCCGGCGCCAGAAGCATAAGGCTTGACCTTCCGCGCTTTACTTTGGTAGGCGCAACAACCCGCATTGGCCTGCTAACCGCCCCTTTAAGGGACCGTTTTGGGGTAGTGCACCACCTTGAGCCATATAAAGTGGAAGAACTGGCAACAATAGTAACACGCTCCGCAAAGGTGCTGGAGGTAGGCATGACCCCGGAAGGAGCAGAAGAAATAGCCCGCCGGGCCAGGGGCACCCCCCGCATAGCCAACCGCCTGCTAAAGCGGGTAAGGGACTTTGCACAGGTGCGCTATGATGGCATAATAACCCAAGATGTAGCTAAGATATCCCTAGACAGGCTGGAAATAGACCCAATGGGCCTGGATTCCGTAGACAAGAAAATCCTGTTTGCAATAATAGAAAAATTCGGCGGAGGGCCGGTGGGCCTGGATACCTTGTCCGCCAGTATAGACGAGGAAGCGGGCACATTAGAAGACGTTGCAGAGCCATACCTTTTGCAGCTAGGCTTCATACAGCGCACGCCAAGGGGGAGAACAGTAACAAGACTGGGATATTCCCACTTAGGGATAGTGCCGCCGGCACCTGTTATAACTACGAACGAGCAGTTGACATTGCAGTTTTGATACTAATGGTAAACCTTTTCCTGGCTTTGTACCATAGCGATTGGAGATAACAGACGATGAACCCACTAAAGCGTATACAATACAATGCCCCTGTTACCTTGACATTTGCGTTACTTTCGGCAGTGGCGCTGGCTTTGTCACATTATACAAGCGGTGCGTCTAACCGGCTTTTGTTTATGGTTTATCGTGCCCCGTTTACGGACCCGCTTATGTACCTGCGCTTGTTTACCCATGCGTTAGGGCATTCGGGCACGGCTCATTATATTAACAATTTCATAATTATATTGCTGGTAGGCCCAATGCTTGAAGAAAAGTACGGGGCTAAACCCATGATTATTATGATGGTAATAACGGCCTTTGTTACGGGGCTGTTATGGGTTATTATGTCGCCCTACGCAAAGCTTGGGGCCAGCGGTATTGTGTTTATGCTTATACTGCTAAGTTCGTTTGCTAACTTGCAAAAGGGCCGCGTCCCACTTACCCTGATTTTGGCGGTGGTGATATACTTGGGCCGGGAGGTTGTTTCCGCCGCAACCCTTGACGATAATATCGCTTACATGAGCCATATAGTTGGGGGCATTTGCGGGGCGTTATTCGGGTTTATACTTGATAAAAACTAGCATAAGTTCGCCTTGGCGTGTTTATATATGCGTTTCGATTTGAAATGGACTGAAGCAAGCCGAAAAATGCAACGCTTCAATGCATTTTTCGGCGCAGCCTGAAGTCTAATTTCAAACGAAATCGCAAAAAATTCAAAGGAGTGATGATGTGAAAAAACTCATCAAAAAAACCACGGCTTTACTTTTAGTTGTATCCATGCTGTTTGCAAGCGTGACAAACGCATATGCAAGGAGTGCGGAAGATTTCCATGTTGTACCACTGCGTGCAGTTCTGGAAGAAGCAGGAGCTTTTGTGGATTGGGTAGATGGCTTGGCCATCATTATAATGCCAAACGGCGACAGGTGGGTGTTTACCCCCGGCGCAGGTGAGGCTACCCTAAACTCGGAAGCTGTGCCCCTTTCACGCCCTGTACTTGTGGTAAACGGGGTTTCGTTTATTGCATATGCGGATTTGCAGTCTTTGTTTGACATAGACGCCCCGGCGCATGAAGAGACAGCTGCCACATTGCCGGAAGGAGAATTTGCCCTAACCACCTTAACGGCAATGGAATTAGCGCCGGCCTTTATGGATACCGTGGGCGTAACCGGCTTAACAATGGCCGTAGTAGATGTTGAAACCGGCTTTACCTGGACCCAGGGCTTCGGTTATGCGGACAGCGTGCGGGGCGCTTTGGTGGACGAGCATACACTGTTTCAAGTGGGCTCTACCTCTAAACCCTTTACTGCCATTGCGGTAATGCAGCTGGTTGAGCAGGGGCTTATTAACTTGGACGCGCCGGTTGTTAACTATATCCCCGAGTTTAGTATGCTGCCAAGCCCGGTGCTTGGCGGGGATTCCAATGATATTACGGTGAGGATGCTGCTAACCAATACCTCCGGAATCGTGCGCGACAAACTCCATGGCTGGCTTATTACAGGAAACGAGCATTACCAAGGTCACACAAACAATCTTTTGGATTGGCTGCAAACCCGCGAACTCATTTTCCCACCGGGTGCGGCATATGACTATTCTAATAATAACTGGACTTTGCTTTCCATTATTGTAGCTAGGGTACTGGGTTTTGATAACTACTTCGAAGGCTTTGTAGAGCATACCAACGCCACTATTTTCGAGCCATTAGGCATGAACAGGTCTACGTTTGAACTTACAGCCGGGCTTACTAATGTGGCAATGCCATATGTTACCCTGGGCAACCAGGATGTTATGCACAATGTTTCGCCCCTTGCGGCAGGCTCGCTGTTTTCCAGTGCGTACGAGATGGCGCGTTTTATGCATACAATTGGCGGCAACGGCAATCTTGACGGCCACCAGCTGCTTCCACAGTCAGCCCTTAACTATATGATGCGGGAACACTCTGTTATGGTGCCAGGAGTGATGGGGTATGGGCTTGGCTTTATACGAGTCCATGCAGGTGAACATTTACTGGTAGGGCATGGCGGAAATATCTCCCACTATCATACGGAAATGCTTATAGACAGCGACACCGGGATTGGCGTATTTGTTTCCACAAACACAGTATCGGGAATTCTGATTGCTTCCTCCCTTGCACTTGCCGTAATGGAAGCCGCTATAACCGAAAAAACCGGCAATGCGCCAGTGTTTGCGGTAGAGCCGCCGGCCGGCGAGGCTTTCGCCCTTTCTGAGGAAGAACTTGCCACCCTTGCCGTATTTGAAGGGCTTTACAGCTTTGGCGAACTTGGCGTATGGGAAATGGCAATAACCGACGGCGTACTAACATGGACAAGCGGCGAAATTTCATTTGAACTTACCCCACTGGCCGACGGTACCTTCGACAGCCTTGCCGGTAACTACGCATTTGAAATGATTGACGGCGCGCCCACGGCAACCCTTACGGCCGGGGACGATGTGGTTGTAGGCGTAAAATTTGACGCCACAGATGAAATCCCTCTTCCCGAAGGTTTTAGCGACTGGGTTGGCGTTTATAACTTTGTGCCGCAGGTTGCAAATGAGGCAGGCTTAGTTACGCAAATTGTTATTTCTATAAACGCACACGGCGCCCCTTCGATAACTATAACACAGCCGATTCACACCTATCTCGGCACTACGGAAGCGCCCCTGGGCGAGTACAACGGCTACTGGTTTGTAGGGACTATGCCGTTAAGGTTTATATTGGATGACAATGGAAACAGAAGCATCGATCTTATGGGCGGGATATTTGTGAAGCAGTAAAGGATGGATGAAAGTTGTTAAACAGGAAAGATGTAGTTCGTAGGCATAACCCGGTTTTAACAGCCATTTCCACAGATTCCCCATTGTCGGTAGGCAATGGGGAATTTTGTTATACGGCGGATATTACGGGGCTGCAAACCTTTTACAACATATATAAAGACGCGCATTTCCCCCTATGCACCATGAGCAATTGGGGATGGCACACCGCGCCTACGCAAGATGGCAAGGTATACGAATGGGAAGACTTACAGCTTACCTCATACCCACATGCAGGGCGGGAGGTTTACTATCCCGTAGAGGCTAAGCCTGGTAACGAGGAAGTCTACCACTGGCTGCGTCATAACCCCCATAAGTTTAACCTGGCACGGATTAGCCTATGCCGGGCAAACGGCGAGGCAATTAAACCGGAAGATATAAAAAATGCCCACCAGGAACTGGATTTATATTCGGGTATGCTGGACAGTCGTTTTATATTGGACGGAAAGCATGTAGGGGTAACAACCGTATGCGACCCCGAAAGCGACACTATCGCATTTAGGATTGTCAGCCATCATAAGGGCCTGGGTGTGAAGCTGGAGTTCCCATACGGGCACCACGATACAAGCGGCTCGGACTGGGAAAGCCCAGGCAAACATACAACCACATGGAAATTACGGGAAGACGACAGTATGGTTACAGCCCGCAGGCAAATGGATGATATGGAATACTATGTGGATTTTAATATCCCTGCCGGGTGCACGGTTAATGCGGACAGCCACGTATGCGAAATTATGTCTGACGGGACTGCCGCAGATATCCGCTGCGGATTCCGGTTTTCGCCAACCATGGAGAATCCGGCACCGCATACACATAAGGCAAGCAAAGAAGAGCCGACGAAAAGTGCCGGAAACTCGTCTGCAAAGGCGTCGCTGTATACAGCTTCTGTTAGCGAAGCAAGCTTTGCGGACTTTTATACCGCAAGCGGAAATGCCTACATAGCATGGGCTGAGTACTGGAACAAAGTGCGCCTAGCGGATTTTAGCCAAACATCCGACCCACGAGCCAAGGAACTGGAGCGGCGCATGGTGCTTTCGCTGTACCTGTTAAGGATACAATCCATGGGCAGCCTGCCCTCGGCGGAAACGGGGCTTACGGTTAACTCGTGGTACGGGCGGTTTCATTCGGAAATGTATTTATGGCATTCGGCATTTCTACCCCTATGGAACTTGGGAGAAAGGCTGCTGCCAAGCCTAAAATGGTATTACAGCATCATCCCCCAGGCCAAGGCCCTGGCCCATTCCAACGGCTATAGCGGCCTGCGCTGGCCAAAACAGCCCGCAATTACCGGAAGAGACGCGCCTTCCCCAATTGCGCCGCTACTGGTATGGCAGCAGCCCCATATTATTTACATGCTGGAACTGCTATATCAAAACACCTATAAAAACCGCGGCTTTCTACAGCAGCACTGGGAAATGGTGCATCAGTTAGCGGAATTTATGGCAAGTTTTTTGCATCTAGACACCACAACAGGCCAATACGAAATGCTGGGCCCCCTTATCCCCGCCCAAGAAGAGTTTGGCCCTATGGAGGCAAAAAGCCCGATATTTGAAATGGAATACTTCCGCTTTGGCCTGGGTATCGCCTGCAAATGGGGCAGCCGCCTAGGGCACGATACCCAAGAGTGGCGCAACATAGCAGACAATATTGCCCCGCCCGTAATAAAAGACGGCCTATACCTGGCCCATGCCCTATGCCCGGACACCTACACAAAATACAACAAAGACCATCCCATGATGACAGGGGTATACGGCCTGTTTAAAAGCCCCAAGATACAACCGGACACAATGAAGGCCACGCTAAAAAAGGTAATAGAATGCTGGCAGCAAGAAACAATGTGGGGCTGGGACTACGCAATGATGGCAATGTGCGCAATCGCCATAGGAAACAGCGAACTTGCGGTAGACCTGTTGCTGTGCGACTCGCCTAAAAACCAATATGTAACCAGCGGCAATAACTATCAGCGCACCAGAACAGACCTTCCGCTGTATTTACCGGGGAACGGCTCCCTGCTGCTTGCGCTGGCAATGCTGTTTGACAACCCGCCTAAGGGCTGGAGTATAATGCCCCTATAAGGCGATGCACTCACAGATTATCCCACTTGGCAGATAGTTCGGCGATGGACGTTTCAATGGATTGGAGATGAGCCAACAGACCATCAAGCAATGTGATTTACAATTATAAGAAATGGTGTTCCTTATCGGTAAGCCGCCCGGTTATGGCACGTTTGATTTCAGCCTTCTTTCATTGGATATTCGTTTTGCGCCTTCGTCAATATCGGAAGAGGAGAACTGGCCGTTTTTGACAAGAACGCGAATAAGGTTACGCCCGGAGCGTAAAAGGCTGGCAATCCATTCTGCGTCCTTTATGTCGGTTTTCTTGTCCGGAACATTTTCATGTGCCGCGCATTAACAACATGGATTTCCATTTCACCATCTGTGGCATCTTCCAGTGCCTTGAAGATGGGTTGCCAATACACGCCGGTGCTTTCCATAGCCACATGATGACAGCCTTCGGATTCAACCCATTGCAGTATTTGAGCAAGGTCATCAGGAAAAGCACCAAACACCTTGATTTCTTTATCCACCGCTTCACACTTGCGTTCATTAGTTATCTGCTCTCGTGTTTTGAGGATACAGACAACAACAGAGTCCTGATGGACATCCATACCACAACATTTGTGTAAGATCGCTTGCATTACCAATACCTCTACAGATGCGACTTGCAAAGTGCTGACCCGAGATTTTACGAAGCATAATACCCGTGCTATTCCCACAGCACAGGCGCGAGGCGACATTCGGCGGCGCTTAAGAGTCACAATGTTACGATAGGAGACGAGGTTATACCTTCAATATTTATCCAACCTTTGCATCTGCCCCGTTGTTTATCTGTTTAGCGGTATGTATTTCAACTCAAAGCAATATCAATTCAAAATAATAATCACCAATCCATTTTCATGCTCGGTTGGTGACGGACATTGCCCGTAATGGGCGGATAGGAGGTTCATCATGTATAAGAAGAAAATTATAATCGCGGTTTTGGTAATCTTGGTTTTTGTTGTGACATTGAATACCTTCATATTTGTTGTTTCATCAAACAGGGAAGGAGTAATAAGTTTTTCAGGCACAGGTAACGACATGTTAAGCATCAACTACGAAAATGGATTTTCAATCAATGCCCAACACATTAACGGAAGTCATTGTATGCATGTAAATTTTAATACATCTAATCTAAATAACCTGCACGTGCATAATGCTAACACAGGAGGCCAAATGTTTTTTGAATTGACTCAGGGCGACATTGTTAGGCGAACCAATATCACCGGAAATTTTAATGGGAACATAGACACTAGCACATTTGAATCGGGGAGAGTGACTATGCGGGTTATTTATGAGAGAGCGGAAGGGATTAACTTTTCGGTTAGTTGGTGATACTAATAAGGGTGATTTTTTATACTTCAGAAGTAAAACAGTAACACGAAAGAAAGTCCCAACAGCTTTTCCCACTCAGCACTGAATACATCTTCACTTGCCCAATGGGGCCATACCTTAGAGGCTAGACATATGCTAATATATAACACTTAGAGCATTATAATAACGACCTTTTCATCGTCTCAAATATCTCATGAATATCAGATAATGAACAGAATTTGTATGTTGCACCATTTACGGTTCGTACACCTACTGAATCAAAGAATAGAAGATACGAGCACTTATACAGATCTACTATCTCGCGGCAGTTAATATAAATATCAATTGGAATAAGCAGTTTAAACATAGGCATATGAAAATGAAATGTCTCTCTCGACAGCGTTAGTTGACCATTAAAACTACAACCTATTATTGGAACATCACATAATCTCACATAAAATGACCTCATAGGTTCTCAACTCCATTCTCTGTTTCATATGTATGTTCACAATTCATATGCTAGTACAGTATTTCGGTGTACTGGCAAGCACTTGCAGTCATTTCAGTATAGTTTGTTTGATACTAATTGTTTATATAATTTTCTGCCTGTGTCATAAAAAAATCATAGTACATTCCTTTTTTAAACAGAAGCTCATTGTGATTGCCATATTCAACCATTTCACCATTGCTCAACATAATAATAGCATCAGCTGTAATGGTTGTAGTTAATCTATGTGATATAAAAATTACCGTTCCATCAGTAATCTCATATAATAATCTATTCATTTTATGCTCTGCCCATGGATCAAGCGAACTTGTAGGTTCATCAAAAATATATAGTCCAGCATCCTTATTTAAAGCTCTAGCAATGCATATTTTTTGCGCTTCTCCCCCTGACATAAGAGTCCCATGCTCGTCAAACTCTTTTGATAAAGATGTATTATACCCTTTAGGTAAATTAGTTATTACGTTAGAAACATCTAGTTCATCAAGTACTTCTCTTGCTTTTTCGGATAACTTACTTTCAAAAGCAATGTTTTCTTTAATCGTGAAGGCAAATATTTGATAGTCTTGAAAAACAACACCTAATTGTTTTTGCAAGTCATCTCTTTTGTACTGTTTCATATCCACATCATTAATTAGTATTTCGCCACTTTCTGGTTCATACAGTCCAAGAAGTAATTTAACTAGAGTAGTTTTTCCTGAGCCATTGTGACCTACAAGTGACACTTTTTCACCTGGCATAATCTTTAGAGAAATATTTTTTAGTGCATATTTTGTTGAGTTTGGGTATTTGAAAAAAAGATTTTTTATTTCAATTTTTAATGCCTTGTCTGAATTTAAAGTATGATTGCCATCCGCCTGCTCGCATTGGTAAAAATAAATAAATTTAAAGTTATCAATATTTAGACTATTTTTATGAAAACTTGATATTGTATTAAAAAAACCACTCATTGTTCCTTCAAGTTGCCCCGATGAACTTAGTAATGCTGAAAAGTCAGCAATGTTATGTATTCCGAGCCAAACCCTTGAAACTAAATAAAGCATCATAGCGGTAGATGAAATGGTTGACAGTAAAAGTACAACGACACTAATAAATGCTATTTTGTAGCCAAATTTTCTTATTATTAGCAATAACGAATCAAATGACTCGGAAAAATATCTCGCCCCAGTAGACATTGCATTGTTACATTTAATGTCTTTAGCGTAAATGGGATTATACAATAGTTTTTTTATATAATTTATACGTCTGTTTATTGGTGTAAGTATCTGTGACGTATTAAAATTAAGTATGCCTGACACTAGCGATTGCACAAAGCCAACTACAACTGAAAAGACAACAAATAGAATCACAACCCAGTCCATTGAGATAATAAGAGCGAATAGGGACAATAAAGCAATAACACTTCCAAAGAGTTGGAAAAAAGAGTTGAATACCGTATGCACTATACTTTCCGACTGTTTCAATGCGCGTGCATATTTATCATAAAATATTGGATCTTCAAAATTTTTATATTCAAACTCGCTTGCCTTTTCAATAAAAACCTTATTTACATAGAAATTAATTTTTGATGCCAGAACAGGCTCTATAAGTGCCGTGTTAAAGGACGCAAATAATTTTGGAAATAACTGCATTACTGATAAGCCAATAATTATAATAAAAAGTTGGTTTAACATATAAGTCGTTCGATCAAAATCGTTTTCAAGTAATGAGATAATATACCTCACAATCATTATATTTATAACAGGGAGGACAGCTGAAAGTACTGTGACAATTATCTTTATCACAAATCGCAACTTTGAAATACGCCATGTAATTCCCAATATAAATACATTGTTTGATATGATACCATAAAACGCCTTCAACCGATTAGTCGTCATTTTCTTTATGTTCTCCTGTGCACAAACTGTGTTCATTGTTACATGAACTATTCGCACAGCTATCGCTTGAACACTTTGCTTTCATAATACTTTCTACATACTTTATAACTTGTTTTTCAATAGTTCCTTTGACTTTGAAACAGCCTTTTGCATGGTACGTTCCTACTTCGTTATAGCTAATAACTCCACAACCACCCCCACATGTTGGTAAATAAACACATTCCTTGCACTCTTCATTTTTTAGCGGATCAACAGTCATCCAATCAAAAAATGAATGCGTCACATTAGTGAAGCTACCTTTTTCACTTATCTTCCCCATTAAATGTTCTTTCTGGCCAACATGCTCCCAACATTTATACAAATCACAATTAGGCGCAATCGTATATTGATTATCACCATATAAGCCGCAGTACATATTTCTTCTTATAGGCCGTATGTTATACTTAAAACCCTGCATTTCCGCATAGTTCCATAAATCGTACAATACATCACCAATTTCATTTTCTGCAAAACAATTACTGGAATAACCAGAACAGGAACTTGTTTCACCCCTTACAATACCGAAATCTACATTGCAGTTTGTAAGCCCTTCGCCGTTTTTTCCAATATATTCCAATAATTTATATGCATCGTTTATATTTGCCTTATCAATATTAACCCTAATTACAGTGCGTATATTGTTTTTTTCGTTAAGAAGCTGTAATGCATTTAATGTTGAATCAAAAGAACCTTCTCCTGTATGATACATTCGACGAGCATCATGTACATCTTTAACACCATCAAGCGTAATTTGAATTATTTTACATTGGTTCTCGTGTAGTTTGCCGATGACATCTTCGGTTAGAAGCGTTCCATTTGTAGTTATTGCACTGGAAAATGACATGCTATTGTCATTACAGAATGTTTGAATACATTCAAGAATATAATACCCAACACCAATATTTACCAATGGCTCTCCGCCAAATAACATAATAGATACACTTTTAGCGCCCCTGTCTGTCGCCAACGTTTTGATAAAATTTATGCACCTATCGGCGTATTCCTGATTCATCGACTCCATGCACGCGCCACGATCTTGAAAACAATATACACAGTTTAAATTACAGGCCCATGTTAACAAGATGGTTGCAGTAATATGTTTAGAGCCATACTTCTCACGCCAAAACATGTATGAAAACACATTATTCTCATCAATAACATCTTTTATTAAAATTCCCGTTTTATTGAATAAAGTTATGGTTTCATTATCAAGCTGTTGCAAGTCATTATTCCTTATTATGTCTGCCGTTGCATTGTCAATATCTAAACAACTCCCATTGAATGTATTAAACAAATATTGCTGATTGTTACTGTTACCAGGTACAAGTAAATTGTATTTTGAAAATTTCATGACATCCTCCTGTCGGTATTTTTTTGCTAGTGCCAACTAATAAAATAATGTTCTACTTGATTCAATCATTTTGACAAGACAATGTTAACCATAAGTATTAAGGCGATGCAATGATAATGTCATAGCAAGACTATATAACCAGCATCGCCTTAATACAATAGATATGTCATGCAGGTGTATTAAACAATCTGCTACTACTGCATAGACAAGTCAGTAGATTAAACAACTTCAGCTTCGTCATCAGAGAGGAGGGCTATGATGCAAAAAAAACAAACATCTATAGCACATAGGTCTAATATACAAAAATTTACTGGGCATCCAGCCAAAAAGCATCCGTCTCCGGTGCAAGAGTTTGAACCGCAAACAGCACCAGTACAAGTTGCTCTTTGGCAAAAATCTGTGCCACAATGATCTGACCCACAATTATTACCAAAACAAATGTCACCAACACATGTATTTGATGCACAAGTATTTGGCGAACATTGATTCCACTGGCAACTGCTCAGTGCACTTGATGAAGAATACGCATTTCCAATGTAGCTTACCATGAAAATCACCTCACATAAAAAACCAATCAACAAAATTTGTCTGTTATTGTACGGCCAGCCAACACTATACGGTCTGGAGTATTACCTTGATGAACTAATGAATCAATGGCATCGCCTCCCTACATGTCAATATGTTTCCTGTTAAAGAGTAACCCTCGTCTTGAAACCCCAATAAATAGCCACTTGTAACCATGTTAGTGTAATAACCACTACGACAGCTATGGAAACACTCTTTTTTCAGGGCATAAAGCCTCATTCATTTATGTCGATAAAGCACCTTTTGTATATTCTGAGGATAGGCTCAGACATCACAAGGGGCTTTTTGTCTTTTTTTACATAATATGCTCCATGCAACTTGTCATAATCAACAGCATGAAAATAGTCGAATATTTTTTCAAAATTAGGCAATACAACCGTCTCTATATATTCAACAGACTTGTCATTGTAAAGGGGTAGCCGACCTCATATTTCGACATAATGCCACAATGATCCATATATAACAGCGCTCACTTCATCTTTATATAAATTTTGTGCTTACATTAGTAATTTTTTTGCTTTGGCACATTTACTCATGCTTGCTCAACAACAAACTGCATCATGCATAGCCCATAGGTACAGCATTGAACCTTTCTCAAAACATTTAACAGTCTGGTCAAGATAATTACTTGCTTCTTCCCATTTTTCGCTTTGCTTACGAAGACGACCAAAGTTATGTAATGCAAGGCCAATATAGAGGTCATCTTTCATGCTATTAGCATATATTAGATTGTGTTCTAGCAGTTTTTCAGCCTTTAGCAAGTCGTTTACTCTAATATAATTTTTTATGAGTTCATTACCGAAATGTAAATTAAGCACACTTGCCCTTTTATTGGTATGTAAATCACGGGTATTCTCCAGAAAAGATATTGCCTTAAAAGGAAACTCAAGATATGTATAACAAAAAGCAATCCCAAGATGCAGCCACTTAATATCTTCTGGTGTAAGTTCTTCGAGTTTGCCGCTTACTTCATGTGCCTTTTTGTAAAAGCTTAAACTTGCCTCATATTCTACATGACGGGTATGTATTGTAGCCATATTAAAATAGTAATGGTAATTATGCTCTGCTGTTGGGCCGTAGTTTTACTTTGGTACTGGTCCAGCATGCTGTGTTCAGGTCATTATCGGCATATATTATATATGGGCCTCAAATAGGCGGTGCAATTGTGTTAAATCATCATCGCCGTTATCCAAGTCTATGACACTGGCCATTTCTATACACATATCATTAGCTTCATCAAAGCGCCTATCTTTTACAAAGTCGTACATTATGTATAAACGCCTTTTAAAAGCGGCAACTTCAAACTGCGACAGTGGCATGTGGGTTAAGTTCAAATGCTTCCTGGCAAGCTGTAGCTGTATAACCGAATAATACGATTCACCGCCTTCTACCTGCTTTACCAAGTCCGTGTCTACACGCATAGCCTCTGCTAAGGCCAACCGGCCTACTCCAATAGCCTCCCTAATATGCATGATTTTTTCTCTTCCAATCGTGTATTCGTCATACTATTGACAGGGTTCCTTTCCGTTCGGCAATGTTCTACACTGAGAGCATACTAGGATATTTGTGGTATGTCAAGTGAAAATTTCATGTCTGGTCGTTATTTTCCACGTTTGCCATATAGTAGATTCTCAATGCAAATGTTGCAGTGGTGAAAGTATTGACAGGCGGCCTTGGCCAGGCGTATGACAAGATAGTGCTGCTGGACGCGGATGTTCTTCCCATATGGGGATATGACGATTTATTTGCACTGCAAACCCCGGCGGGGATACTAATGGAAAAGAAAGGGGAGTGCTACACCGGCGCGGCAGAAACGTCAGATGAGTGGAGTTGGCACAAGCAGTACAACCCCATTTGCCCTCACGGAACCGGGATTCCTAAACATTTAACCGACCGTGTAAGCCAAGACTTATCCAATATGGGAGTTAACGCGGGGTTATGGGTTTTAACGCCCTCAATTGACGAGTATAACAAGTTGACAGCCACCCTAGATAAACCAGAGGTTGCGCGCCTTGTAAGATGCTTTCCATGGCCCGAAATGCAATTTGCCACAGTATTATGGTCTGGCCGTTGGGTTAATATTGATATCCGGTATTGCTCTATTGGCGGGTACCCGCGAATTGAAGTTCTACGGGGTATTCATTATGCAGGGCTTAAACCATGGCAGGTAAAAAGCCGTTCTGCCGCTCATTATGCCAAGTTTGCGGATTTTGTGTTGTGGCGGCAGTTTTTTACAGCTATGTATTGGAGTATGCCGCAGCTGCAAGGGCATCCGTCCCTGAAGCGGCTGTGGGAGTTTTGTAAAGTATGTAACCAAGAGCTTTGTGTTTAAACAAAAACACCAAGTGCGAACTTAAACTTCAAACGAGCCCTCCATTCTGCATTGAACCTTTGCAGAATGGAGGGCTAAAATGTAGTTTAAGTTCGCACCAAGTGCGAACTTAAACTTCAAACGAGCCCTC
>Ga0123355_10000852_pt1 | contig 42059 bp, 41 predicted proteins | sample TergutEmb28metaG_3_FD_89872 | JGI IMG/M metagenome (GOLD analysis project Ga0123355, IMG submission 89872) | Embiratermes neotenicus P1 segment gut microbial communities from Petit-Saut dam, French Guiana - Emb289 P1 | ecosystem: Host-associated > Arthropoda: Insects > Digestive system > Gut ...
AAGGAGCATCTGAAATGTCTGCATTCGTTACGTTAAAGGAGCATCTGAAATGTCTGCATTCGTTACGTTAAAGGAGCATCTGAAATGTCTGCATTCGTTACGTTAAAGGAGCATCTGAAATGTTGAGGAAAATTTTAAGCGGGTTTAAAATTCTATTTATCATGGTGCTTATGATGGCTGTCGTCACTATTGCGCTAATGTATGTAAGCAGAGTACCCAATTTAGCCGAATGGCTAACTGCCGGCGCGCAGGAAGCTGAAGACGAAAACGGGGCTGTATCCCGCATAGCCACCGCTATTTTGGGCGGCGACGGCGAAGTTATAGCTGTGGAATTAGAACCTGAAATAATACTCACAGGTGTACGATATTCGGAAACCGGCGGCACGTTAGAACTCCCCATAAATGGCGCAACAGGCTGGGCTGCGACAAACACCCCCTTGCGTAGCGAACCTACTTCAAATGCCGGCACGGTTCAAAACCTATCACCGGGGCAGGGTTTTGTTATATTGGAAGGCACGGGCAATTGGTGGCATGTAGAACTTGACGGCGCAACCGGCTGGGTAGACCGCCGCGCATGTTTCATCAACTTGCCAGATGTACTCCCTTCCATTATATATACAAATACGAACGTATCCGCATCTCTCAAAAGCTCCAATGGTTTTGATATCCCAGACGTATCATGGCAGCAGTTGTACAACGCTCGTACGTACAACCCACGCCTTGGGCGGGAAGAATATATAATGCCTGCAAAATTCACCATGGCATTAGCCCTTTACGAGGTACAACAGTTCGCCTTAGCCGATGGCGACACCATAATTTTATACGAAGCCTTCCGCCCAAGTGACGCACAACGCGCCGTTGTAGACGGCATGAACACCCTTATTGCGGAAAACACCTTTGTGCGTGACGCAATTACACGCGGGCCTTGGAATTTGGGTTGGTTTATCTCAACGGGGGTTTCCAACCACCAGCGCGGCGCGGCAGTGGACGTAAGCATAGGCAGTATCCGCTATTTCGAATACAGGCAAACGGGTGACTTTATTTACAGGCATATTTTGGACTATAGACAGTACATCATGCCCACCAACATGCACGAACTTAGCCCATGGGCTGCTATTGTGGACTCTCCGCGCAGTATTACCGCAGCACAAATTCTTGCGGGTAATGTTAACATGAGCTCTACGGTTACACCGGGGGTTATAAATTTGCAGACTGCGTTTGCGCATTCGGGATTCACCCCTCTTGCTTCCGAATGGTGGCATTTTAACCATCCTCCCAGTGTTAGTGCCGCAAGGGACAGAGGTTTTACAGGCAACTTCCATACAGAGACTGTTTACAGCAGACCACCTGTAATTGCCGACTAAGAGCATGGAGTGCTGTTGAAATGGTATTTTCCACACTTACATTTATTATACTTTTTCTGCCGATATTTCTTTTGGTTTATTTTTGTGTACCAAAACGGCATGTTAAGGCACGTAATCTTGTACTACTCTTATTTTCTTTGTTATTTTATGCCGCCGGGGAACCTGTTTGGGTTGTTTTGCTAATATTCTCCGCGTCTTGCGACTGTCTGATTGGCCTATTTATGGAAAAATATCATGGCAGATGGCAGTCTAAGGTACTGATAGTAATTTCACTATGCTGTAGTTTAGGGCTGTTAGTAATTTTCAAATATACAGAATTTTTGCTGGGGCTTGTGGGTATACAGGTTGCATTTGCTCCCATTTTACCGATTGGTATTTCTTTTTATACTTTCCAAACAATGTCATATGCAATAGATGTTTACAAAGGCAAGATAAAAGCTCAGCGCAGCCCTCTTGCCTTTTTGACATATGTGGCAATGTTTCCGCCACTGGTTGCAGGCCCGATAATACGCTACGCAGACGTAGAGCATATGCTAACCGAACGCGACACCAACCTGAAAAAAGTAAGCGAAGGCATTTCTCGCTTTATTATGGGGCTGGGTAAGAAAGTTATTTTTGCCAACCATGCGGGAATGGTGGCGAATGAGCTGCTGGGTACGGCCAATATGTCAACACAAGCCGTATGGGTGGGGCTTGCCATGTTTATGTTTCAGATATATTTTGACTTTTCCGGCTATTCGGATATGGCAATCGGACTTGGCAAAATTATCGGGTTTGACTTTAAGGAAAATTTCAAATATCCGTACGAATCCCGCAGTATAACGGAGTTTTGGCAGCGTTGGCATATTTCTTTGGGTAATTTTTTTAGAAATTATTTGTATATACCCCTCGGCGGCAACCGAAAACGGGCCATTTTCAATATCATGATAGTGTGGATGGCTACCGGATTGTGGCATGGTGCCTCTGTCAATTTTGTGTTGTGGGGTTTGTATTTTGGTGTTATTTTGATTATTGAAAAATATTTTTTAAGAGATTTTCTACAAAAGACAAAGTATCTCTCCCACCTGTATTGCTTATTTATTGTATTTTTTAGCTGGTTGATATTCTATTTTACGGATTTACAGCAGCTGCGCTTAGCGGCAGGGCGTTTTTGGGGATTTGGTGGATTTTTGACAGATTATCGCGCTACGGAATTGCTACTGGCAAACCTTTGGATATTACCTGTTTTTGCGTTATTTTCTACCAGCAAAACTTATCAAATATTGCAGATTACAAAGGCACGCTGGCCTATTGCCGAGCCTGCGTTCAATCTGGTGGTGCTGGGTGTAAGTTTTGCTTTGCTGGTTGGGCAAACATTTAGTCCGTTTATTTATTTTAGGTTTTAGAATCCATACGCATTGGTCCGTAATACGAAAACAAAATTCAGTTGCCTAGTGTGGCTAGGCAACTGACTTGTACTCCGACTCGCCTAAGTCACAGGAAGATTTACAGGATGGTGATTAAATGCATAAATTAAATATCGCTATGTCCCTTACAGCATTGACTATTTTTACAATTCTCGTCCTTATTTTGCCTGCGGATCCAAATGCTTCCGCATTCGAAAACCGTGCAATGGAACGCTTTCCGCCGGTTTATGCCAGAAATGTTGTCAACGGGGAATTTTTCACGGGGTTGGAATCTTTTCTGTTGGACAACACGGCGTTTAGAACAAATTTGCTCAATTTTGGCAATATTGTAGAAATTTCATACGGGATACGACTGCCGGGCGGTGCTGTAATGGTTGACTTTGGAACAGAAGATTTAGGCTATGGCCTTACTCCGCTTCTATATGAAGAAACCGCACCGCTAACCACTCTAACCGGCCGTCCCGTAAACCCTGCGCTGCCGTTTGGCGTGGACAAGTTCTTCAACGAACACGCCGTTTTTTACCTGCGTTATCGTGAAAACAGAACTTCTGCCGCGCGTTACGCAGAAGTGCTTAACGCCTACAAAACGGCATTGCCCGATAATGTGCGCATGTTTTCCATGCTTGCTCCTGTTAAAGTGGAATTTATGGGCGCGAGATACGCGGCGGTAAACAGTTCCCAACTGGAAACGATACAATTTATCAACAGTCTTTTGGATGAAAGAATCATCACTGTGGATGCTCATAGCATTTTGGCGGAAAATGCTCAAGAATATATCTTCTTCCGCACAGACCACCACTGGACGGCAATTGGCGCGTACTTTGCCTACTTGGCATTTGCACAGACGGCAGGGCTTGTGCCTATAACCATCGAAAATTATACCGAGTACACAATCGACGGTTTTCTTGGTTCGCTGGCGGTGGGTACACGTAACCGCACTATTTTAGAACACCCCGACACCATTCATTTTTACCGGATAAACGACGGCACCACTTTTTCCACGGAGCTGTTTGTTATACCCTACTTGTCTGCTGCTTGTTACAGAATATTTTTTGGCGGCGATGTGGCGTTTAACCACTTTACATCATCCAATCAAAATGGGCGCACATTAATGGTGATAAAGGATTCCTTTGCCAACGCGCTGATACCATGGATTGCACCTCACTATGAACATATAGTAATAATTGACCCACGGCAGTTTACAGGCAGCGTAACAACTGTAATCGAAGAATTCGAAAACATAGACCTGCTGTTTGTAAACTACATGCCCGCAACTGCAATGCCCGAGCTAATTGAACAAATTTACAATGCCCGATAAGGAGCATACCAACCGATTTGTGACGCCGACGAAGGAGGCATGGAACTATGAAAAAGCAAAAAAATACTGCGAAAAAAACACTCGACTATCCACCTATAGAAGTGAGTTATTTAGCATCCCTATTGGATGATGCCCCTAAGGGGGATACCAAAAATAATACCCCTGCGGCCGAAACCAAAAGCACTGACTCTGCGCCAAAATACAAAACAACCATGAAAATAACCCGTAGCACTCTGAATGCAATTCCCGCTACCCGCCGCAGCGGACTTGCTCCTATGCCCAAGCCTCCCAAAAAGACACCTGAAATATGCGACGCGCTGCTCATGCAATCTATGGACGACGAGGTGCCTCCTCCAGACAATGCACCTCAGGACAATAAAAGCGAAGATGTCAAAATTCCGTGGTTTACCGTTGCCTGCTTGGCGATTTTGTGCGTTCTTTCTATAGGCACAGGGGCTTTTTACTGGTACACCACGTACTACACTCCCACAAGGCAGCCAACAGATGCTGTAGCTGACGCAGTGGATATACCGCCGGCCTTAGTTCCATACGAACCTACAACGCAAAACCCGGAAATTTACACAGAGCCAACTCCCCCACCCGCACCTGTGCGCATTCCGCTTGACCCAAGGCCGGAATTTGTTGTCTTATGGGAGAGATTTGGCAATCCAGACATTGTAGGGCATTTATATATAGAAGGAACCGACTTTGAAACCTACGTCGTACAAGGTACCGACAACGAATTTTATACTTCTCACGACATATACCGAAACCCAACTGTGGGCGGCTGGGTTTTTCTGGACTACATGGTAGACATTCATCTTGACGTGGACGTAAACGTGGTTATACACGGCTATAATGGCAGCCGTTTACAGCAAGTAATCACACAATATTTCGATTACGATTTTTTCCTTGCGCATCCGGTTATTTCCTTCGACACCAAGTTTGCAAATTACAACTGGGAAATTTTTGCGTTTTACGTCGCACCAAAAGAATTCCCTTTTGCCCAGGTATATCAATCTCTCGATACATGGGGCCAACGTGTGGAAATGTTTACACTGGCATCGCTGTACAACACGCGCTTGGATGTAACGGAGTACGACCAAATTCTAACCATTGTCACACCAACAAGTACCACCCCCGGATTGTATTATGTTTTGCAGGCAAGATTGTATAGATATATTACGTCGTAAAGCCGTTGATTTTTTTATAAACCCAAACTACTTGACAAAATTGTAATTAAAGTGTAACATTCCAATAATTTATCATCACAGCAACAAAAACTATTAGGAGGTTTTCAAAATGAAGAAATTAGCAATCCTTACGCTGTTACTATTCGTGGCTATGTTTGCACTGGCTGCATGTAACAGAACTCCGGAGCCTGCAGCACCTGCAGCACCGGCAACCCCTGCAGCACCGGCGGCAGACCCTGCGGCACCAGCAGCACCGGTAGCACCTGCCGAGGCACCAACAGAAACAGCCCAAACAACCATGACCATCGCAACGGCATCTTTGGCAGTTGCCCTTGACCACACGTCAAACGACTCGCCATCTGCCCAAGTAAACAGGCACATCTATGACACCTTGCTTGTCATGTGCTACGACACTTTCGAGATTCAACCTCGTCTGGCAGTTGAATGGAACATGGTTGACTCCCAGACAGTTGAAATGACACTTCGTGAAGGTGTTGTATTCAGCAACGGCGACCCTCTTACAGCTTACGATGTTCAGTTCTCTATTGACAGAGCCGCGGAAAATCCACATGCCGAGCCTATCGTAGGTATGATTAGCCATGTTACAGTACAAGGTACATACGACTTCACAATTCACCTGGAAGTTCCGTTTGCACCAATACTACGTCACTTGGCACAACCTATCGCAGGTATCCTTCCACGTGATTACTACGCGCGTGTTGGTGCCGACGCATTTGCGGACGCTCCTGTTGGTACCGGTCCATTCATGCTTGAAGACTGGGTTATTGGCGACAGAATCAGCCTTGTTCGCAACCCTAATTACTGGGGTCCCGCACCTGTACTTGAGCGTCTTGTTTGGAGAGAAGTACCCGATGCTTCCACCCGTCTTATCGAAGTTGAAACAGGCGGTGTAGATTTGGGTCTTGGTATTTCCGCAGCAGACCTTGCAGTTGCACAAGCATCACCGGATGTAACCCTTGTTCGCAGACAAAACCTGTCTATCGACTATCTTGGCTTTAACTGCCAAGCACCTTATATCAGCGACTATCGCGTGCGCCAAGCTATTGCTTATGCACTAGATACCACAGCTATTTTCAACACCGTATGGCGCGACTTCGGTTCTGTTGCCACCGGTCCTTTGAACGACATCGTTTGGGGTGCAGCTCCAACACAACCTTTCCCACAAAATCTTGACAGAGCAAGAGAACTTCTTGCCGAAGCAGGCTACCCAGACGGCTTTGACGCAACCATCTGGTACAACACCGGTAACCCACAACGTCAAGACCAAGCAGAAATGATTGCCCACACATTGCGTGAAATCGGCATCAACCTTGAAGTACAAGGCATCGAGTGGAGCGCGTACCTAGAAGGCACAGCCAGAGGCGACCACGATATGTTCATCCTGGGCTGGGTATCCATCACAGCTGACGCGGACTACGGTCTATACGGCCTATTCCACTCCTCCATGCACGGTCCTTCAAACCGCACATTCTTCAGCGACCCAGAAGTTGACAGACTACTAGACCTAGGCCGCGAAGAAACCGACCCAGCAGCACGCCTACAAATTTACTACGATGTACAACAACTGCTACGCGACGCAGCACCATGGATTTGGTTGCGTCAAGGTGAAGAAGCGGTTGCTATCTCCAACGACCTTCGCGGTTTCGTTATCAACCCTGCCGGCCACCACAACTATACAAGACTTTGGTTTGACTAATAACTGCCCGGCTTAATCACTGAAAATATTCCAAATAATGGGGGCGACGGTATTGTCGCCCCCAAGTTCTATTTAGAAAATGAGGTGACGTTTTGCATAAGTTTATTCTAAGGCGGATTGTGATGCTTATCCCCGTCTGGCTTGGTGCGATTTTTGTCACGTTTACGCTTATGTATATTTCGCCCGGCTGCCCTGCGCAGGCGGTTTTGGGCGAGGGTGCGTCTATCGAGGCTATTGCGGCAGAGCGCACGAGAATGGGGCTTGATGACCCCTTTGTTGTCCAATTTGTGCGGTATGTGGGTAACGTTGTGCAACTGGATTTTGGCAACTCCTTTGTTAGCCGCCGTCCTGTTTTTACCGAAATAATTGCCAGATTCCCAACAACCGCTCAGCTTGCCGGTTTGAGCGTTATTACGGCATTGCTTATCGGCATTCCGCTTGGCATAATATCTGCCACAAGGCAGTATTCGATTTTTGATGGCGGTGCCACATTCATCGGCCTTTTGGGGGTATCCATACCCAACTTTTGGCTGGGGATGATACTTATTCTTTTCTTTGCCGTTAACTTGGACTTGCTGCCCGCCACGGGGTGGATGAGCCGCCCCGGAGACTGGATATTGCCCACATTTACTCTTGGTGCAAGCGCGGCGGCAATTATCATGCGTATGACCCGTTCGTCCATGCTGGAAGTAGTCCGGCAGGACTACATACGTACTGCAAGGGCCAAAGGACAGACAGAGTTTAAAATCATCACCCGTCATGCATTAAAAAATGCACTCATTCCTGTAACCACCGTTGCAGGCTTGCAGTTTGGCTTTTTGCTTGGCGGCGCAATTTTGACCGAAACAATTTTTGCTATCCCTGGTGTTGGCAGGTATATGTTCCAATCTATTCAATCGCGGGACCATCCCGTTGTTTTGGGCGTAGTTTTACTTATTGCCATCACGTTTAGTGTTGTGAATTTGCTGGTTGATATTTTATATTCCTTCATCGACCCGCGGATTCGTTCACAATACAAATAAGGGGGTATACAATTGAGCGAAAATAAAGAAAAGATAGAATTCACACATAGTGAAAGAAAGCGTCGCAGCCAATTTTTTGTAATTTGGGCGCGTTTTCGCAAAAACCCCATTGCAGTAACCGGGCTTGTGATAATAATTTGTATGTTTATCTTTGCGGCTTTGGCAGATGTGATTGCCCCGGGTACGGACATGCATCCGGGTTATGACATGCAGGATTGGGCTAACTCATTCCAGCCTCCATCCCGTGAGAACATCTTTGGTACAGACCACACCGGGCGCGACATTTTCGGACGTATTGCCCACGGTGCGCGAATAACGCTGATGGTAGGCTTTATCGTGGTGTCTGTATCCATGACCCTTGGTGTGACACTAGGTTCTGTCGCCGGGTTTTACGGTGGCTATATCGACAATATTATCATGCGTGTGGTAGACATTATCATAGCCATGCCCACTATCGTGCTTGCAATAGCCATTTCAGCGGCACTACCGTTTGATGGACTGTACAATGTTATGATTGCGGTAGGGGTGGGGGCAATACCCGGCTACGCCCGGATAACCCGGGGCCAGGTGCTTACCATCCGCGAACAGGAATTTATTGAAGCGGCACGCAGTATCGGTGCCAGCGACGTTAGACTTATAAGGCGGCATGTTTTGCCTAATGCCATGGCTCCTATAATAGTTGAGGCTACAATGGGTATGGCGGGTGCAATTGCTTCCGCAGCAGCTCTATCCTTCCTTGGTCTTGGGATTTCTCCGCCAACGCCGGAATGGGGTGCCATGCTTTCCGATGGCCGCCGCTTTATGCTTGCGGGCTATTGGTGGATGACTATTTTCCCAGGTGCCGCAATTGCAATGATTATCTTCTCCCTAAACATGATGGGCGATGGTCTGCGGGATGCACTTGACCCGAAACTGCGCTCCGCAGGTTTTTCCAAGAAGAAATTCAAGCGTATGTTGAAAGCAAAGCAACAATTGGGAGGAGGTGTGCTACCGTGACAACCGATAACAAAACCGACAACAATGATTTATTACTGGACGTTAAAAACCTTTCCATACATTTTTTCATCGAAGAAGGAACCGTTCACGCCGTCAACGACCTCAATTTCTCCCTCAAACCCGGCGAAGCCATTGGGCTTGTAGGGGAAACAGGTGCAGGCAAAACAACAACCGCACTCGGCATAATGTCACTTGTACAAAGCCCACCGGGTCTTGTTGTGGATGGCGAAATCATCTTTGAAGGGCAAGATTTGCTTCAGCTCCATGAACAGGAAATGCGCATGGTCAGGGGTAATAAAATCTCTATGATTTTCCAGGACCCAATGACCAGCCTTAACCCCGTTATCCCCATTCGCGACCAAATTGCCGAGGTTATATTGCTGCACCAGAAAATCTCAGCTAAAAAAGCTATCGAAATGGCGGAAGAGATGCTTCGCAAAGTAGGTATACGCGAGGAGCGTTCCAAGGAGTACCCTCACCAGTTTTCCGGTGGTATGCGCCAAAGAGTTGGTATAGCCATTGCTCTTGCCTGTAACCCAAAACTGCTTATCGCCGACGAGCCTACAACCGCGCTTGACGTAACAATCCAGGCGCAGGTTTTGGAGCTGATGAAGGATTTGAAAGCGGAGTTTAACACCTCCATGATAATGATAACCCATGATCTTGGTATTGTGGCGGAAATATGTGATAAGGTTGCCATTATGTACGCCGGTAGCGTGGTAGAATTTGCGGACAAGCGTGAGCTGTTCAAAAATCCCAAGCATCCGTATACCATTGGGCTGTTCGACTCAATCCCGGATATCGAAAAAGACGAGGAGAGTCTTAAGCCTATCAAAGGGCTTATGCCAGACCCCATGAACTTGCCAACGGGTTGCCCATTCCACCCGCGGTGTGACCATGCCATGCCAAGGTGCGCGGAAATCGTACCCGCGCGCACCATGGTGGCTCCTGACCATTACGTAAAATGTCTGCTGTTTGAAGATGACAATAGAGAGGGGGCGTCGTGATGGATGACAATATAAAAGACGTAAAAAACCTTGCGATGGACGAATCTCCAATGGAAGTAAAAGCCCCTGCGGCGGACGATATCTTAATGGAGGTAAAAGACCTCAAGAAGTATTTCAAAGTAAAAAAAGGGATGCTCCACGCCGTCGATGGTATCGACTTTAAAATAAAACGCGGCGAAACCCTTGGTCTTGTTGGCGAAAGCGGCTGCGGCAAGTCTACAACGGGACGTGTTGTGCTTAATCTTATCCCCTCAACAGGTGGCGAGGTTTTATTCGAAGGCGAGGACATATTAAAATACGACAAAAAACAAATGCGCAACTTTAGGAACAACGCGCAAATTGTTTTCCAAGACCCGTTTGCCTCCCTTAATCCACGAATGAGCGTTTCTCAAATAATTGGCGAACCGCTTATCATCAACAATAAGATAACAAGCAAGGATGATTTGACAAGTCAGGTGCGCAAGCTAATGGATACCGTTGGGCTTGCAGACCGCCTTGCAAATGTCTATCCCCATGAGCTTGACGGTGGGCGTAGGCAGCGTATCGGCATAGCCCGTGCGTTGGCACTTAACCCATCCTTTATCGTCCATGACGAGCCTGTATCGGCACTTGACGTGTCTATTCAAGCGCAGGTGCTTAACCTTTTGGACGAGCTGCAAAAGGAACTTAAACTGACGTATTTGTTTATATCCCACGATTTGGGTGTAATAAAGCATGTTAGCAATAACATTGCCGTTATGTATCTTGGTAAAATTGTGGAGATGAGCGACTATACTACCATTTTCAAAGACCCGCTTCACCCGTATACCAAGGCGTTGATATCTGCGATTCCTATTCCTAATGTGGACATTAAGCGCGAGCGGATTATCCTTGAGGGCGATGTACCAAGCCCCATTAATCCACCACCAGGGTGCAGATTCTATGGCAGATGCTTCATGAGAGAGGAAATGTGTGAAAATACTACTCCTGAGCTTGTGGAAGTTACGCCGGGTAGGTTCTGTGCTTGCCATTTGGTTGAAAAGCCTAATTCATGATGCAATTTTTGAATAACAGACATGTGAAGCGTTTTGTAAAATTCAGTTTGACCGCCTTTGGGTTTATGGTGCTGGGAGCAATTATCAGTATCCTCTACGGCTTCTTTGTGGCGGGACGGTTTACGCTTGAGTTTGTTTTTATAGTTAACTTTTTTATAGCGGCAATTGTTATAATTGTCGCTATAATTTTTATTTTTTTCCCAACATTTTTAAAGCGCGATAAACTTTTGGACGATTCTACTATTGTTCAAAGATATGCCGAAGCACGGGAAGAAAAATTTAAAAAAGCGCATGAGATGCTGTATGTTGGGCTTTTATATGGTGTTTATACTGCGGTTTTGGAGCTTGTTGTGTGGGCAATAGTGCCTTAACACTCAAGCTTTACGAATTTTTTTCTTCGGGGATAAATAAAAAGGCAGAGTTATAATGAGTATATGGAACAAACAGCAATAACTACACCAGCCGCCTAATATTTCTTTCGCGCCCGCCAGGCAAAAAGTCAACCGGCGGTATCTCAATCATGGTATAGCATCCCGCCGCCTGCCGTGTAGATGCGCGACCTGCGGACACCATAATTTGCGCGGTAAGCGCAGGGTTGTTTACGCGCATGTTAAACTCAAATAGCTGGTTGTCTGTTGTGCCAGATACACCCTTTCGCACCATATTTACTCCATGACCCTTATCTTGCAGCGCGTCCACATCGTCCACAAACATGATGTGTGTCTCGTCGTTTACAAAGTACGGGTCATTTTTAATTGCCTGCGATACGGCGGCAGCTTCTCCTGCATTGTTAAGCTCTACATAAACCATGCGGCGGTGAATGCCCGTTCCAAGCGGGATTGTCACCGACAGCGCGTTTTTTACACCTTTTATACCCTTCACAACCACCGTATGCCCCATGCTCATACCCGGGCCGAAGTTTGTGTACGTTAAACCCTTTGGCGCGGCGGCTTCCAAAATACAGCGCATGACGGAATCCGTCCCCGGATCCCAACCCGCGCTCATAACCGCCACGGCGTTGCCCGCTTTTGCGACCTTTGATAATTTTTGTTGTACATCGTAAATATCTTCGTGGATGTCGTAGCTGTCTACTGTGTTTACACCTCTTGCCAAAAGTTCCTCTGCCATGCTTGGGACGCTGCGCGACGGAGCGCATAGGAATGCCACGTCAATTGCGTCAAGTTCTGCGATATGTTCTGCTACGGTAACCCCTGCGGGAATGCCTTTTTCTGCCGCTGTTTGCGAATCTCTCAGGACTACACCGATAACTTCCATGTCCGGTGCTGCTTGGGCAGCTTCGTACACGCCCTTGCCAATATTGCCGTAACCGACTATTACCACTTTAATTTTTTGCATTTTGTCTCACTCCTAATTCCATGCCGCTGACAGCAACAAAATATTTGGATGAAAAAAGAAAGTTCGCCTTTTTTCACACTTATTCATGTGGGGAAATTATATTGTAATTTAATAGTGGCTGCAAGTACAATTTCAACTGGTGACTCACAGTCACCAGTTGAAATTACATTTAAAGCCCTGCATATGTAATTTCTAAGACTTCCCACTCATCCTAATTTATGTTATTCTCATAAAAATCGATAAAGGAGCAACCAATCATGCCACAATACGAAACGGAAATTAAAGCATTGAAAAAATTACTTTGGGAATTCGGCCTGTCGGACTCAATTGCAAAGATACAAGTAACACCTGCCGATGGCGACGAAGCACCCGCGCTTGTTTGCATTGTAACAAAGGGCAGCAGTGCCAAGGTTATAGCTACTGTTTTCAACGAGTACGACTATTTTCCAAAATATGCAGTAATTCGCGAAAAATTCATGGATATCTCCAACATCGAAGTTAAGTTTTTGATATAGCTGTTTTCAGCTAGGGTGTGTTCGATAATTCCATTGTGCCGAATTTTAGTGTAAATTTTGTGCTAGGCTAGGAGCAAAAAGCCGCACGTACCCAGAGGTACGTAAGGGTTTTTGCGACAACGCATAGCGCAATATTTACCGAAAAGGTGGTGCAATAGAATTATCGAACACACCCTAAATAGCTCTTCCAATTCGTACAAAAAAATGATACAATTATAAATAGGGTTTCCTTCCTTTGCATATGCAATTGGAGGTAAGATATGCAATATATAGAAAATTTTAAAGGCGAAACACTCGAAAAAGTACCCACATCGGTATTTGTAGACTACGAAGCATGGTTTTACGGCTGCAAAAACCAGTATCATGTCGGACCGGACATTATGGGGTGGTTTAATCATGTAAGAGACAAAGGTGAACTAAGGGATGTTATTTTCTTTGCGGACTTTTCCCAAGAAGCTATAAAAGACCATCCTACAAAACTTAGAAGTATTTCCGCAAGTATTGTTGACTGTTCTAAAGGCGACAAAACCAAAGATTATACCGACTTTATTATGCTGGATCATATCTATCAGCATCTATTCAGACGGCAGGAAATTAAACACTTCATTTTATTCACCGGAGATAGTCATTTTCAAAGTATTGTTGCGTTCTTGCGCAATTTTAATGACAAGAAAGTTGGCGTGTATGCAATCGAAGGCTCTCTTAGCCCGTTGCTTATGGATGCGGCTAATTGGCACACTAAAATTTTGCCAACAAACGAGCGCAATAACTCCTTGGAGCAGGCAGTTTTAAACAACTTGATATGGGTGCAAGAAAAAAGCGACATTATAGCAACTTTTAGAAAAACCGTTTCTGTTGTAGCACGCAACAATCCCGAATTTTCTGAAGACGATGTTTTTTCTACATTAAGTAAAATGATTTCCGACGGTATCATAACGCAAGAGGATGCCACTTTACCAGTCACAGGGCATGCGGTTAAAAGACTTATTTATGACAACAAGCAGTAAGAATTCAGTTTAGACGCAGAGTAGGAAACCCTAAATTTTACTTGTCAAACTTAAAAATCTATGGTAGACTATCGTCATATTCATATGATTTTGTCAAAGAAGAGTGGGTGCTTGCCCACTCTTGTGTTATGTATGGGGAGGCACGTGCGAAACATCCACGAAGCGGATTTTCACACCAACCTATTTGTGACGCCGACGAAGGAGGCATGGAATCATACATGGTTGAAACATTAGAAAAACTACTCGCCCCTGTGGCACAGCAAGAAGGTTGCGAACTGTACGACATCGAATATGTAAAAGAAGGTAGCGAGCGCATTCTTCGGCTCTTCATAGACAGTGCGGATGGCATAAATCTTGACGACTGCGAACGGGTAAGCCGCGCAGTGGAAGCCGTCTTGGACGAAGAAGACCCCATCACGGGCGAATATCGCCTGCAAGTAAGCTCCCCGGGAGTGGAACGCAAACTTCGAAAGCCCACACATTACACGCGCTTTGTCGGACACAAAATGGCGGTCAGGCTTTTCGCACCGCATGACCCTGTAACCGGGCGCAAGAAATTTACGGGTAAGCTAACAAAATTCGAAAACAACAAACTCACCATCCAAACAGATGACGAGGAATTTACAATAGAACTGAGTCAGGTATCCGCTTGCAATTTAGTGGTTTTTGGATAAGAAAAGTATAAGGGAGGACCCCCATGGATAACGGCAGGGAACTTATCGACGCATTAACACAGGTGTCCAAGGAAAAGGGCATTGACAAAGAAGTTATTTTTGAAGCAATTGAAGCATCTCTGGTATCTGCTTGCAAAAAGCATTTTGGCGCAAGTGCCAATGTCCGCGTAATTATAGACCGCGAAACAGGCGAATACATTGTACTGGCAACAAAAATTGTTTCGGAAGAAGTTACGGACGACATGGCACAAATAAGCCTTGAAGCCGCTCGCAAATTAAATTCCATATACGAAATCGGTGATTCCGTTGAAGTAAAAATTAAACCCGGCAATTTTGGGCGCATTTCTGCCCAAACGGCCAAGCAAGTAGTTGTGCAAAAATTCCGCGAAGCAGAGCGAGAGATTCTTTTTAACGATTATATCGGCAAGCAAAACCAAGTGCTTATGGGCGTTGTACAAAGGCGTGACCGCCGCAATGTTATCATAAACCTTGGGCGTATAGAGGCGTTCCTACCTCCGGCAGAGCAAATACCGCGCGAAGTTTATCATTTCAATGATCGTATTCGAGTGTATGTGTTGGATGTTAAGCAAAGCAGCAAAGGGCCTATTATAAATGTGTCTCGCACACATCCGGAATTGCTGAAATATTTATTTTCGCAAGAAATACCCGAGATTGCCGACGACGTTGTAGAGATAAAAGCGGTGGCACGGGAAGCTGGCGCACGTAGCAAGGTAGCGGTTTTCGCAAAGCATCCCCATGTAGACCCTATTGGCGCATGCGTTGGACAAAACGGTCAGCGCGTTAACGCTATAAGCAACGAACTTCGCGGAGAAAAAATAGACATTGTACAGTGGAACGAAGATTCGAAAAAGTATATCGCCGCCGCACTTAGCCCAAGCAAGGTTGTAACCGTTGCCGTCAGTGAGACACTTCAGGAAGCACGGGTTATTGTACCCGACCATCAGCTTTCTCTTGCCATTGGTAAAGAAGGGCAAAATGCGCGTCTTGCGGCACGCCTTACAGGCTGGCGCATAGATATTAAAAGCGAATCACAAGCCGCAGGTACGGACTTCCTTGTATTCCCAGAGCCTGATGTGCCTGTTGAAGCTGCAATAGAAGTATCCGAAGCCGCATATGCGGATTTTTATGAAAAAGAAACCCCCGCAGATGAACCTGTAAATGAAGTTGCAGAAGAGACACCAACAGAAGAAACGCCTGTCGAAGAAACTCCGGAAGAACCACCTGTACAAGAGCCAGCCGTTGAACCAGCGACAGAATACTATGACGAATACTACGACGACGAGTACTATGACGAATACTACGACGATGAATACTACGACGAATACTACGACGACGAGTATTATGACGAATACGAAACAGAACCTCAACCAACCGCAGACAAATAATGGTGATGACAAAAAAAATCCCCCAACGCAGATGCGTTGGATGTCGCGACATGAAAGATAAATTTTTGCTGATACGTATAGTCGCAAACGCCAACGGCGATATAATGCCTGATACAACAGGCAAAGCTCACGGACGCGGCGCGTATTTGTGCAAAAACAACGAATGCTTGGAAAAAGCACAGAAATCTAAAGGGCTGGAACGTTCGCTAAAACGCGCCATTCCGCAGGAAATGTACGCTACATTAAAAACCACAATTCTAACATGAAGCGTACGATACATCGAAAATCGTAATTTTAACACGAAACATATGATACTTTGAAAACCGTGACATCAAATGAAAGGTAAGGTGGCTTAATGCCAAGGACTCGTGTGCATGAACTGGCCAAGGAGCTAAATGTAAGCAGCAAGGAGATCATTTCTAAATTGGAGGGTATCGGCAAGCCCGTTTCCAATCACATGAGCTCTGTAGATGAAGGTGATGTTTCGCGGCTGAAAAAAGAATTTGCTTCTGCGGAAAAATTACCAACGCCCAAGGCAGAAAACAAAAATCCAAAAGCTGCGGAAGTGATTGGAAAACCGGCAAAAACGGTTGAAAAATCAACCGGAGAAGTGGTAGAAAAAAAACCACCTGCCGATATAACGCCGCCAACGCGTCCTGTTGACGCCGACGGTAAAACTTTACCGCCGCGCCCTAGACCAGTTGGACCGGATGGGCAGCCTTTGCCGCTTCGCCCGCGCCCGCTTGGACCGGATGGTAAACCTTTACCACCTCGTCCGCGCCCGCTTGGGCCGGATGGGCAGCCTTTACCACCTCGTCCGCGCCCGCTTGGACCGGATGGGCAACCTTTGCCGCCTCGCCCTCGTCCGCTTGGACCGGATGGTAAACCTTTGCCGCCTCGTCCACGTCTTGGACCGGATGGGCAACCTCTGCCACCTCGTCCTCGTCCGCTTGGACCGGATGGGCAGCCTTTGCCACGTCGCCCACGCCCTGTTGGACCGGATGGGCAACCTCTACCTCCTCGCCCTCGCCCCGTTGGACCGGATGGGCAACCTCTGCCGCCTCGCCCCCGTCCCGTTGGACCGGATGGTAAACCATTACCACCTCGTCCGCGCCTTGGAGTAGATGGGCAGCCTTTGCCTCCTCGTCCCCGTCCCGTTGGACCGGATGGGCAACCTTTACCGCCTCGTCCACGTCTTGGACCGGATGGTAAACCATTACCACCTCGCCCGCGCCCTGTTGGACCGGATGGTAAACCATTACCACCTCGCCCACCTCGCCAGGATGGTACTCGCCCTCCACGTGACGGTAATCGTCCGCCACGCCCAGACGGTAGTCGCTCACCGCGCCCTGATGGTAGCCGCCCACCTTACCAAGGCGGTAATCGCCCGCCGCGTGACGGCAGTCGCCCGCCTTATCAAGGTGGACAGGGTGGTAGCCGTCCCCCGTTCCAGGGCAATCAGCAGGGTGGACGCCCAGGTGGAGCACCAGGTAGTCGTCCTCCTTTCGGCGGTGGTCGTCCCGGCGGCGCACCCGGTGGCAGACCTGCACCCGCAACACGCGGCAAAGACGATAAAAAACCCGAAACTTCAACAAGAGGCGACAAGCGTACTATTTGGAATCGCCAACAACACGCTCAAACCATGGGCGCGAAAAAAGACAGAAAAGACAGTTTCGGTAGCGAAAAAACAATCGACCGCAAAGGCAAAAAGCCTGCCATAAAAAAAGCTCCCGTAAAACGCATCGAACCGGATATTTCGATGATAACTGTTGCGGAAACCATAACGGTGCGCGATTTGGCAGAAAAGTTAATGCGTTCCAACGCCGATATTATAAAAATTTTGATGAAGCAAGGCGTAATGGTAACAGCCAACCAGACCATTACTTTTGAAGCGGCTTCTTTAGTTGCTGAATCATATAACGTTTTGGTGGAAGAATATGTAGAAGTGGATGTATTCCACGAGGCATTCTCTTCCACACCGGAAGATGATACAAATCTTGAACCGCGTCCGCCAGTTGTTGTTGTAATGGGGCATGTTGACCACGGTAAAACATCTCTTTTGGACGTAATTCGCAATGCAAATGTACAAAAATCCGAAGCAGGCGGCATTACCCAGCATATAGGCGCGTACAGCATAAAAATCGACGACAGACGCGTTACTTTCCTTGATACACCGGGTCACGAAGCATTCACTGCCATGCGTATGCGTGGCGCGCAAGTGACAGACATTGCCATTTTGGTTGTGGCGGCAGACGACGGTGTAATGCCGCAAACCGTCGAGGCTATTAACCATGCCAAGGCCGCAGGTGTCGAAATTCTCGTGGCAATAACTATGATGGATAAGGAAAACGCCAACCCCGACAACGTAAAACGCCAATTGACCGAACACGGCCTTCAGCCCGAAGATTGGGGCGGCACAACTATAACCGTACCTGTGTCTGCGCGGCAGAAAATGGGTATCGACCAGTTGCTGGAAATGATTCTTCTTACAGCGGAAATGAAGGAGCTGCGTGCAAACCCAAATAAATCCGCTCGCGGCAGTATTATTGAAGCAAAACTGGACAAAGGCCGCGGCCCTGTTGCCACTGTCTTGGTACAAGAGGGAACATTAAAAGTGGGCGACCCTGTTGTTGCGGGCGGTTCTTTTGGAAAAATCCGTGCTATGACAGACAGTCGCGGACGCAATGTAAAACTTGCCGGTCCGTCCATGCCTGTAGAAATAATCGGTTTGGCGGAAGTTCCCACCACGGGCGACATCCTTTACACCGCACAAAACGAAAAACAAGCCCGCCAGCTTGCGGAATCCGTTAAAGCAAAAGAGCGCGTGGGCATGATTAAGACAACAACAAAAGTGTCGCTTGACGACCTGTTTAGCCAAATTCAAGCAGGGCAAATAAAAGACTTGAACGTAGTTGTAAAAGCCGACGTACAAGGTTCTGTTGAAGCGTTACGCAGCAGTTTGGAAAAATTAAGCAACGACGAAGTTCGTGTACGCATAATCCACACAGGAGCGGGAGCTGTTACAGAATCCGACGTAATGCTCGCCTCTGCGTCCAACGCAATAATAATCGGCTTTAACGTACGCCCCGAACCTGTGGCAAAATCCGTAGCGGAATCCGAAAAGGTAGATGTGCGCTTCTACAGCGTAATTTACTCCGCCATAGACGACATCGAGGCCGCCATGAAAGGTATGCTTGACCCCGAATTCGAAGAAAAAATCATGGGTCACGCAGAAATTCGTCAGATTTTCAAAGCATCCAACATCGGTACAATCGGCGGTTGCTATATAACCGAGGGTAAAGTTACCCGCAACGCAAAGGTACGCATTGTACGCGACGGCCGCGTAATTTACGACGGTACGCTTGATACGCTAAAACGTTTCAAGGACGACGTGCGCGAAGTCGCGTCCGGCTACGAATGCGGTATGCTATTTAGAAACTACACGGATATCAAAGAAGGCGACAAAGTCGAAGCTTATACTATGGAGGAAATTCCTCGATAGGAAGGAGTTACAGATGAAAACACGTATCATCCGCATAAACGACGAAATCGCGCGTGTAACAGCGGAAGTCATCCGTTCGGAGCTATCCGACCCGCGCATTGGCACGGTTGTTACCGTGTTACGCGCAGACACCACCACAGATTTAAAGCACAGCAAAATTTTCGTCAGCGTTTTAGGTGAAAAAGAGCAGCAGGAAAAAACCATGGAAGCACTTCACAAGGCTTCCGGGTTTATTCGCAAACGCGTAGCAGATATTGTAAACCTCAGGCAAACGCCGGAGTTAAAATTTATTTTTGACGACTCCATCGAGCATGGAATGCGTATGCGCAAGCTAATCGAAGAGGTTAATCGCTAATTTAGAAAAAAGGTGAACTTCCTTTTTTCATCAATCTTTTATACCGCCGCAAGTGGGCTTTGCCCGCGTTAAGCGGCATGTATTAAGGAGCAAATTTTGGAAGAAATAATCCGGTTAATCAATGAGCGCGAAAATTTTATTTTGGTTGGACACACAAGCCCGGACGGGGACTCTATCGGTTCATGTTTCGGGCTTGCTTTTGCGTTGGAGAAATTAGGCAAACACGCAAAGGTAATCCTCGAGCCATACCCTCATAAGTACTATATAATCCCCGGCCGTCATTTTCTATTTGACGAGTCGGAAAGTTTCGACGTTGACGTGCTTATAGCCCTCGACTGCGCCGACGTAAAACGGCTCGGTCCGGGACAACCTCTGTTTAACCGCGCAAAAACCACCGTATGTATAGACCATCACAAAACCAATCCCGGGTTTGCGCAGCTTAACTATATAGAGCCGCAAACGGCATCTACCAGCGAAATTGTGTTCCGCTTAGTAGAGCAGCTCTACAGTTCGGTTTCCAATGTATCTTTGCAAGAGTACAAAATTGACACAAATATCGCATCTGCCATTTATGCGGGCATGGTAAGTGATACGGGGGGGTTCAGGTACAATTCCACCTCGAAGTCTACCATGAAAATTGCAGCAAAGCTAATCGACACCGGCATCCCGTTTACGGAAATTTATAATGAGGTCATGCACAAGCATAGCTTCGGCGGGGCAAAAGCAAAAGGAATTGTTTTACAAAACGCAAAGGAAGCAGCAGACGGGCGGATTATTTATTCATATATCACTCGCAAAACACTTGTCAGTCTTGGCGCGTACGCATCCGACCTTGACGGTGTTATAGAGTATCTAGTGGACACCCGTGGGGCGCAAATGGCAATGCTCGCATACGAAAAAGTGACGTCACCAAATATTTGCCCCGATACAAATGAACCAACCGTCAAAGTAAGTTTTCGCTCCCAAGGGCCGGACGTTGGCGCAGTGGCGACAGCACTTGGCGGCGGAGGGCATCAATTGGCGGCGGGTTGTACGATTACCGGCGATATTGAGACCGCGCTTGCGCAGGCATTGTTGTTGCTGGAAAGCGAATTAGCGGCCTACAACGAACGCAATTAAGGAATGGTTGCAGATGACAGGCGTAATCAATGTTTATAAAGAAAAGGGCTACACATCCCACGATGTTGTAGCAATAATGCGCAGGCTGGCAGGTACAAAAAAAGTTGGCCACACCGGTACTCTTGACCCGGATGCAACGGGTGTTTTACCCGTTTGCATCGGCCGTGCTACCAAATTGGCAGACTACTTAGCCTCGGCAGATAAAACTTACATTGCCGAGGTTATTTTAGGTGTGGAGACCAACACCGGAGATATCTCCGGCGAAGTAATTGCAAAAAAGCCGGTAAGTTTTGACGAAAATTCGATAGCAGAAGCAGTAAACTCGTTTTCCTTTGAATTTCGCGGAGAATATTTGCAAATCCCACCTATGTATTCTGCAATAAAAATTGGCGGACGCAAGCTGTACGAAATTGCCCGAAAGGGCGAAACCATCGAAAGGCCGCCGCGTCCCGTTATTATTCATTTCATACAGGTGCTTGACTTCGCGCCGGAAAAAAATGCTTTTACCATAAAAGTGACATGCTCAAAAGGCACGTATATTCGCAGCCTTGCGACGGATATCGGAAAAATACTTGGCTGCGGTGCGACAATGGGCGAACTCGAACGTACGCACAGCGGTATTTTTGCAAAAGCGGACGCACATAAACTTGACAAAATAAAAGAAACTACCGAAACCGGACAGTTTGAGAAACTACTCATGCCAGTGGAAAAATTACTCCCATACCCAAAAATTTATATATCCGGACACGATTTAATCCTTGCAAAAAATGGTAACCCCCTACCCCATTCCGCATCAAAAGGGAAGTACTGGCTTTGTAGTAACGATGGTATTATCGGCTTGTTTGCAAGCGATTCTAAAAAACTGCGCGCAGAGGTAATGTTATAATCAGGAGGTAAATTTCTATCCGCAAATTTTCAAGTGGTTAGTGACAATGCGAAATAGGATAAACAAAAAGCCCCAATCCACATAATTCGTATGGATTGGGGCTTTTTGGCTCTGATTACTAACTAATCTCCACATTAACCTTCTTGTTCTCGTTAATTGCGGCGGCTTTTACAACTGTGCGTATGGCACGGGCTATGCGGCCTTGCTTGCCTATTACTTTGCCCATGTCGTCGTCGGCAACTTTTAGGCGCAAGGTGGTTACGCCGTCTTTATCTTCTTCGATTACTTCTACCTGGTCTGGTGACGATACCAGATTTTTTGCCAATGTAATTAATAATTCCTTCATAGGTTACCCTCACCTTTACACGCCGGCTTTTTTCAAAAGTGCGCGAACTGTGTCTGTTGGTTGCGCACCTTGAGAAAGCCATTTATTAGCGGCTTCTGTGTCTACGCGTACTTCTGCCGGCTGTTTTGTGGGGTCGTATATGCCAATCTCCTCCAAAACTTTGCCGTCGCGCGGGTTGCGGCTGTCTGCCACAACAATTCTGTAGAAAGGTGCTTTTTTCGCGCCCAATCTTTTTAAACGGATTTTTACCATTCGTTACTGCTCCTTTGTTTGTAGTTTTGCCATTTTCAGGCGGCTTTTTTATGCGGCTATGCCGCTATTATAAAAAGGGAAACCCTTTTTTGCCCATTTTGCCTTTCTTGCCAAACATACCGCCACTTGTGATGCCCTTCATCATTTTACGCATTTCCTCAAATCGTTTTAGAAGGCGGTTTACTTCTTGTATTGTTCTGCCACTACCCGCTGCAATACGCCGCTTGCGTGAACCGTTGATAATGGTGGGGTCGTGGCGTTCTTTTTTTGTCATAGATTGGATTATTGCCTCGGTATGCGTAAGCGCGTTTTCGTCTATATCGATGTTTGCCATTGCTGGTTGCCCCATGCCGGGCATCATACCAAGCAAGTCCTTGATTGACCCCATTTGCTTCATTTGTTGCATTTGTACAAGAAAATCTTCTAATGTGAAGGCATTGGTGCGCATTTTTTGCTCGAGTTCTGCGGCCTGTTTTTCGTCAAATGCCGCTTGCGCCTTGTCCACCAATGTTAGAATATCACCCATGCCCAAAATACGAGATGCCATGCGATCCGGGTGAAATACTTCCATGTCTTCGAGTTTTTCGCCCATACCTACGTATTTTATGGGCTTGCCCGTTACCGCTTTTGCCGACAAAACCGCACCACCGCGAGTGTCACTGTCCAATTTTGTAACTATAATGCCGTCCAGCCCAAGTTTTTGGTCAAAGGTTTGGGCTACGTTTACCGCGTCCTGTCCCGTCATGGCATCTACTACCAGTAAAATTTCCTGTGGGCGCGCCTTAGTACGTATTTGATGCAGTTCATCCATTAGTTCTTCATCTATGTGAAGCCGTCCGGCGGTATCTATTATAACAACGTCATTGCTGTTGGCGGCAGCGTGTTCGAGAGCCTTTTCGGTGATTGTAACTGGACTTACTTTGTCGCCCATTTCGAAAACAGGAATGTCGTAAGTCTTACCCACAATTTGCAGCTGTTTAATGGCGGCGGGACGATAAATATCGCAGGCAACCAAAAGTGGCCGTTTGCCCTGCTTGCGCAAAATGCCAGCAAGCTTGCCGGTGCTGGTAGTTTTACCCGCACCTTGCAGTCCAACCATCATGTAAACCGTGGGTGGTTTTGACGAGAACGTCAATTGGCTTTGGGTGGACCCCATTAGATTTACAAGGTCGTCATGTACGAATTTGATAACTTGCTGCCCCGGGTTAATACCCTCAAGAACACCCTTGCCTACTGCTTTTTCCGTAACACCCGAAACAAAATCCTTAACTACACGAAAATTAACATCCGCTTCGAGAAGTGCGAGTCTTACCTCGCGCATGGCATCTTTTACGTCTTTTTCCGAAAGAGTGCCTTTGCCGCGCAATTTTTTGAATACACCTTGTAGCTTATCTCCTAAATTTTGAAATGCCATAGTTGCCTCCTTCGTCGGCGGAATAAATAGATTGGTATGAAAATTACAGTTTTGCCAATGAGGCATTGATATTACTTGCAATTTTTGATATTTCTGCCCAATTCATGTCGTTAAGCTTTGTCAGCTCTACTTCAATTTCTGCGATAACTTTTTTTTGAGTATGGTATTTGCTCACCAATTCAAAGGTCTTTTCGTATTTATTAAGCTGCTCTTTTGCTCGTTTGAGGGAGTCTGACACTCCTTGGGGTGTAATGCCCAGTTCCGCCGCAATTTCCGCGAAAGAACAGTCATCCATTGTGGACATGACAAAGACATCGCGCTGTTTTTGGGTAAGCATTTCGCCGTAAAAGTCGAATAGTAGTGTTTGATTCTGTCTGGAGGAAAGAATATCCATTTGGTTTATGTCCTCTCAGGAATTGATCGTTCTAAATACGAACTTTGTCCGTGTTTGGAACTGCTCGCCCATACATCCAGGGTATAAAGGGTTTGAACTTTATAAAGGTCAATGCCTTTATAAAGTATAAACACTTGACAGGGTGATGTCAAGTCTACGAATAAAAAATTCAACTGGTGATTCTCACTCACCAGTTGAATTTTATCCACACCTATCTCTGCTGCAACTTCTCCATAAATCGCTGTGCATCAACTACAAACCGCTCATGCGTACCTTTGCCTATTTCATTTACACCATCGTGTGCCGTTACTTCAAATAAAATTTTACGACCGCCCACTTGTAAAATAGTGGCTTTAGCGGTAACGGTTGCGCCAAGCGGAGTGGCCGCTAGGTGCGCCACGTTAATTTGCGTACCTACAGATGTCTGCGTCGGCTCTAAGCTGTCCGCTATGCTTTCACATGCCGCCAGTTCCATAAGGGCAATCATCATTGGGGTGGCGAATACATCCAAGCTGCCGCTTGCAATAAACTTTGCCGTGTTATTGTCCGACACAACTGTTGTTGCCGTACCTGTTTTTCCGATTTTGAACATTCCCCTATCCTCCTAATAATTTCGTTGCATGAAAATTAAATTCAGTTGGGTTCTCACAGAACCCAACTGAATTTTGTTTTTGTATTATTTCCGATACGGTGCGATAAACTCCAGCAACGCTTCCTTTGGCCGCGCGCCAAATGTGCTGTCTACCATTTTGCCGTCTTTTACAATTGCAAGAAACGGAATGCTTGCCACACCGAATTTTCTTGCCAAGTCCATTTCTTGCGCTGCGTTTACCTTTGCTATTTTTACATCGCCCACTTCCGCGGCAAGCTCGTCTACAATCGGCAAAATCCGCAGACATGGCCCGCAGCTTGGCGACCAAAAATCCAAAAATACCGGCTTGTCGGATTGCATTACCTCTTCTTCAAAATTGTTCGTTGTAATTTCAAGTGCTCCCATGTTTATCCTCCTATTAGTAGTGGTTTTTTCTTATTATTCCCATTTTATAGTGCGAACTTGCACAGGAAGTTGAACTTCTTTCCCGTACACAGTATAGCATAAAGTTTGCACTATGTCATTTTCCTTGGTACAATTCTAGTATTACATAAATTAAGAAAGGACAACACCATAATGACACATGAAAAATACGTAAATTTGGCAAAGGAAATGGGTGCGGCGGCAGCCGTAAAGTTTGACATCAAGGACATTGTTTTCGACCCGAGGGTGGTACTAAAATGCATTTTCGGCTGTGCAGACTTTGGCCGAAATCACACCTGCCCATATCAAAAGTCGCCGCTTAGCATGGACGAATACCGCGAAATTTTCAATCATTACTCGTGGGGCATTATAATCGGCTGCAAGGACAAGCCCACCAGTCAAAAAATTTCGTATGAAATTGAAAAATTAGCGTTTTTGGACGGGTATCATTTTTCATTTTCTCTAAGCGACTGTGGACTATGTAAAGAATGCTCGCGTATAAGTGACAAATGCTGCAATGTACCTACTAAAGCGCGCCCGGCGTTTCATGCGGTGGGGATTGATGTTTTTAAAACCGTGCATAAATTTGACATGCCTCTTGCGGTTATGCAAACACCGGATGACGAGGCAAATTGGTATTCCGCTGTTTTTATAGAGTAATGTGAGACCAATTGGTATTCCGTAATTTTTATAAAATGAGGTGAGGGAAATTATAGTCACTGGAGCAATAATTAATGCCGTTGCCATTTTGGTTGGCGGTGGACTTGGTTTGCTGTTTATGGGTAAGATATCCGGCACTTTTGCTAAAGGAATATCCCGCGCAATCGGGCTTGCGGTTTGTATTATTGGCATATCCAGCGCGTTACGCGGAGACATTATGCTAATGGTAATTTCCATGGCGGCAGGGTCTTTCATCGGAGAAATGCTTAAAATTGACGATGGCATAAACCGCTTTGGACGATGGGTTCAAAGGAAATTCAGCAAAAACGAAAACTCGTCTTTTGCTGATGGCTTTATAACTTCGTCATTGCTGTTTTGTGTGGGTGCAATGGCAGTTGTCGGCTCTCTCGACAGCGGACTGCGTGACGACCAAAGCGTTATAATTGCCAAATCTGTTTTGGACGGTGTAACTTCACTTGTATTTGCGTCTACCATGGGAATTGGTGTGCTTTTTTCTGCGGTTCCCGTTTTTGTTTATCAAGGTTCAATCGAATTTTTTGCGGGGTTTGTGCAGCATTTGATAACAGATACTTTGATTGCGCAAATTTCCGGCGTGGGCGGGCTTATGATTATCGGGATAGGCGTGAACATGGTTTTGGACGCAAAAATAAAGGTAGCCAACTTGCTACCCGCGTTTGTGATAGCAGTTGGCTATTATTTTATAATTTTGACTTAATAAGGAGCGTTTAATCAGACAGTTGTTTAAAGCCCAACCTATCGCATAACCCGCCGCGCAATCGCCATAACTGCTCTAAACCACCAAGGTTCCATTCTTTTGCCAACGTCCTTTAATTTCTGTGCAATCTCAATCTCCTGCGGGCAAAGCTTCTCGCACTTACCGCAAGCAGTACAATCCCTCACAGAAAACGCTCTATTAAACCCGCCGCTGGTAGTGGCATACAATTGAATCCCCGTAAAGCGGCTAACCGCATAGGATGCGTTGTACGCCATAAAACTGTCGGGGATGTTTATCTTAACCGGGCAGGGCAAACAATAATTGCAGCCGGTACATGGGATTTTGTAAGTAGCAGAAAACGCTGCCGCAACCTGCTCAATAATTGCTAATTCTTTCTCCGACATACCATTTGCTTGCGCACTTGCTGCAAGAGCGACATTTTCTTGCAATTGTCCGGGTTCGTTCATACCTGACAGCACAAGGGTAACTTCCGGCTGGTTCCACAACCATCGCAATGCCCAAGAAACCGGCGAAGCATCGGCATCTTTTGCATTAAACAGCTCCACTGCCGCCGTCGGCAAATCTTTGGCCAATCGTCCGCCCAACAACGGCTCCATTATAAACACGCTAATCCCTTTCGCATGTGCATACTTTAGCCCCGCGGTACCCGCCTGATAATGCGTATTAATGTAATTATACTGTATCATGCAAAAATCCCAGTCGTATGCGTCTATCAAAGTCGTAAACTCATCCTTCGCGCCATGGAATGAGAAGCCTATGTGCTTTATCTGTCCCTTAGCGCGTTTTTCGTTTATCCATTTTTCAATCCCAAGGCCGCAAAGCCGTTCCCAATCGGCCTGCTTTGTCATGTTGTGCATGAAGTAGTAGTCGATGTAATCGGTTTTTAACCGCTCAAGCTGAATATTAAAATATTTATCAAAATCCCCATATGTATGGCATTTGAAAAGCGGCAATTTGGTGGCAATATAGACTTTGGCGCGTACGCTATTTTTCTCTAATACATGCCCTAACGCCGCTTCGCTTCCGGGGTAAATATACGCAGTATCAAAGAAATTTACGCCGCGCTGTATGGCATCCATTATAAGTGCGTCAGCTTTTTGCAAGTCTATATTACCGAACGTTCCCGGAAGACGCATACAGCCAAAGCCCAGCGCGGATAGTTTGTTGCCTGATTTAATATCTGTTCTGCATTGCATAATATCACCTCAATTAAATTATATCGCGGTTTAAATTTAAAATACTATAGCACATAGGTTGAACTTTTACAAAATCTAATGTATAGTCGTTTCAGAAAAATATAAGCCCCGGCACGGCGCAAAAGCATACCGCTGCCGGGCTTGCAACCAAGGAGGAGAAAATGCAATCAATCACAAACGGTCAAACTTTCCTAGGTATAGAACTAGGCTCGACCCGCATCAAGTCCGTATTAATCGACCAAGACCACAAGCTGGTGGCATCGGGTTCTCACGCATGGGAAAACGCCCTTGTAGACGGGATTTGGACTTACAGTCTCGATGATGTATGGAGCGGCTTGCAAGCCAGTTTTTGCGATTTGTCACAAAACGTGCAAAAACAGTATGGTGTACCGCTTAAATCCGTAAAAGCAATCGGCATTTCCGCAATGATGCACGGGTATTTGGTCTTCGACAAAGACGATAACCAACTTGCACAGTTCCGCACATGGCGCAATACAACCACAGAGCAAGCGGCGACGGCATTAACGGAAGAATTCGGCTTTAATATACCCCAGCGTTGGAGCATTGCGCATTTATATCAGGCAATTTTGAACAAGGAAAGCCACGTCGGTGATGTGAATTTCCTAACCACTCTTGCGGGCTACGTCCACTGGAAACTTACAGGCGAAAAGGTAATTGGCGTAGGCGACGCATCCGGGATTTTCCCGATAGACAGCAATGTTTGTGACTATGACGCCGAAATGATGAAAAAATTCGATGCCTTAACATCCCGCAACCTGAATGACATATTCCCAAAGGTGAAAAATGCAGGCGACTTCGCAGGTAAACTTACCCCAGCAGGTGCAAAGCTACTCGACCCCACAGGCAATCTCGAAGCAGGCACCCTCGTTTGCCCGCCGGAAGGTGACGCAGGCACGGGCATGGTAGCAACCAACAGCGTTGCAGAGCGTACAGGCAACATTTCCGCCGGTACTTCTGTTTTCGCAATGATTGTTTTAGAAAAAGCCCTGTCTAAGGTGTATATGGAAATTGATATGGTAACAACTCCATCCGGCAAGCCCGTAGCAATGGTACACTGTAACAACTGCTGCACCGATATCGACGCATGGATAAAGCTATTTGAAGAGTCCATGGGAATTTTCGGCGTAAGCGTGGACAAAAATAAACTCTACGAGACTCTATATCGCCAAGCACTTGAAGGAGATTTGAACTGCGGTGGCGTTTTGACATACAACTACTACTCCGGCGAGCCGATAACAGGCTTTGACGAAGGCCGTCCGTTACTTATACGCAAGCCCGATGCCAAGTTTAACGTGGCAAATATAATGCGCAGTTTAATATTCTCCGCCATTGGTACGCTCAAAATAGGAATGGATATCCTGGATGGCGAAAATGTACGCCTAGACAGCCTGCTTGGCCATGGTGGGTTTTTCAAAACCCCTGAAGTGGGACAACGCCTTATGGCCGCCGCACTGGGCACTCCAGTAAGCGTAATGGAATCCGCGGGCGAAGGCGGCGCGTGGGGTATAGCAATTTTAGCCGCGTATGCCGCAAGCAAATCCGAAAATGAAACACTGGAGGCATACTTAGCAAAAGTTTTTGCAAATGAAAAAGGCACGACTATACAGCCATGCCCTGAAGATGTGCGAGGTTTTGCAGAATATATGAAGCTATACACAGCAGGCCTTGCAGTGGAACGCGCTGCGGTAGACGCAGTTTAATACGAAAATCAAATTCAGTTGGTTACTGTGGGTAACCAACTGAATTTGATTTTCATGCTTGACCGGTGAAGATATAGTCATTTTAGTTGAAAACAGTCCGAAAGCGAGTCCGAAATGCGCGGCATTAGGCGCATTCTCGGACGAAGCTTGAGGCGATTTTCAACTTAAATTACTATAACCCTGAATGGGCGTTACACAACAACCGCTTTGGCAATGTTAATCACAACCTGCACCGCCGCCTCCATAGACGGAATCGGCACATATTCATAAGGCCCATGTCCATTATGCCCGCCGGCAAAAATATTCGGGCAAGGCAGTCCCATAAACGTTAACCGTGACCCATCTGTACCGCCTCTAATCGGGCGTATTATTGGGGTTATCCCTGCTTCGATTATTGCGTTTTTAGCAATTTCGGCAATCTGTGGATTGTCTTTCAAAATTTCATGCATATTGCGATACTGTTCCTTTATTTCAAGAGCTACAGTGCCTTCTCCGTATTTTTTGTTCAAAGTATCCGCCAGATTTGTTACAAATTCTTCACGTTTTTGCAAAATGGCTGCATCGTGGTCGCGCAGAATATAAATAAGTTCCGCACTTTCCACGCCGCCGTTTATGTTGCTCAAGTGATAAAAGCCCTCGTAATCCTCTGTGGTTGCGGGGGTTTCGTTTTGTGGCATAGCTTGAGTAATTTCTCCTGCAATAAGTGCGGCGTTAATCATTATTCCTTTTGATGTACCAGGATGAACGCTTTTTCCCGTTACCGTAAACCGTGCTTGGCTCGCATTGAAGGACTCTGTTACTATCTCGCCAATTTCGCCGCCGTCTAAGGTATAAGCAAAGTCGCATCCAAAAGCTTTAACATCGAAATATTCCACGCCGTAGCCTATTTCTTCATCCGGGGTGAACGCAATGCGTATTTTGCCATGTGGTATGGTTGGGTCTGCTATTAATTGCTCCATTGCTATTAAAATTTCCGCAATGCCCGCTTTATTATCGGCACCAAGCAAAGTATTTCCATCCGTTACAATTAAGTCTTGACCTATATAGTTGTTAAGACTTGGGAACTCGACAGGGGTTAATGATATTCGGTTGTTTAGCGGGATATCACTCCCGTCGTAAGATTTTACTATGCGCGGGTTGACATTTTTGCCCGAAGCATCTTGAGACGTATCCATGTGAGCCAAAAAACCAATGGTTGGCGCACTGGAACCCGCAGGCAGGTTAGACGGCAAAGTCGCCGTTACGTAGCCATGCTTGTCCACATCAACTTCCGCAAGCCCTATCATGCGACATTTTTCTGCCAGCACTTTGGCAAAGTCAAGTTGCTTCGAGGTCGACGGATAAGTGGTTGACCTGCTGTCCGATTGGGTGTCGTACTTCGCCAATTCGATAAAAAGATTTGCTACATTGCTCATATTTTTCACTCCTTATAAGATTAGGGCTATCTCGCTAAACATCTTAGTGAATTACGGAATCTAGGGCGTGTTCCCACTATAAGAATATGCAGATTTGCGAGCAGATTTTTGCAGGTTTTGTGTGGTTTTTGACGCGGTGTGCTGGAGGCACACAAGGAAAAAAGCGCGCAAAAGATGCGAAATATCTGCCGTAAAGGTGCGTATTCGTTAGTGGGAACACGCCCTAGTCCGAAATAATTTTAATTATTCACTAAAACGTCTAACGAGACGCCCCGTTTGTGGTCTGTAATATCTTCACATAACTTTCGTACCGCAGGGGACTAATCCCCTGCCCTACCTGCTCCTTAACTGCGCAGTCTCGCTCTTGGTAATGTAAACAGTCTACAAAGCGGCATCCATCCGAAAATGGCGGAAACTCTCTGAAAAGCACAGGTAGTCTACTCCTGGGTATAGTCTCTGTCTCAAGCGAAGAAAACCCTGGCGTGTCTACACAGTATCCATCGGCAGCATTTTCCGACAACGCAAAAATTTCCGAATGACGTGTAGTATGCTTTCCACGCCCAAGTTTTGTACTAAGGTCTCCTGTTGCAAGGGTAAGTTTTGGCGAAAGAGCATTTATCAAACTGGATTTGCCAACACCGCTGGGCCCTGCAAAAACATTGACCTTACCTGCCATATGACGCCGCAAATCCGCTAAACCATCACTATGTAAATCAATTGCCGAAGTATAAACCAGCGGGTACCCCGCGGCGATATACGGAGAAAAACTGTCGTCCTTTTTTGCGATATCCGATTTGTTAACGCAAATAAGCACATCTATATCCTCATGCGCTACCAGCACCAGAAAACGGTCCAACAACCCTGCATTAAAAGCAGGCCGCGCTGTTGCAACTGTTATAATCACTTGGTCTATATTTGCAACAGGCGGACGACGCAACTGATTTTTGCGAGGTTTGATTGTATGAAGCGTCCCCTTTTGATTATCTTCGTCCGTGACGGAAATTATCGCATAATCACCAACCAACGGCGTTGTTTTTCTGTTGCGAAAAATCCCGCGGGCATTACAAATATACGACTTGCCTTCAGCAAAAATCGTATACGCGCCCCCTACCCCTTTTGTAATGATACCTTCTATATCTCGTGAATCTTTCGTTTTTATGATACCTTCCCTATCCACACTTAGTTACCAAAATCAACTGGCATTGAATTTACAATTGGCATACCTGTAGCACCGTTTAGTATATGGAAATGCTCCGAGCCTGTACCGCTAACCGTAAAGCTTTGCGGAAAATCGTCGGCAGAAACTTGACTGTTAAACATGAATTGATTGTCCGAAGCACGCACAATTTGCAAGTGAAGGGTTTCGCCTTCCGGTATAAGCGAACTCAAGTTAAGCGGCAGCGAGCTTGTACCTACAGCCGGCGGTGCCGGGTCGTCGGGCGGAGTTTCGTCTGCAGGCGGGGTTGTGTCTGCCGGAGGAGTAGTGTCCGCAGGCGGGGTGGTATCGGCCGGTGGCGTGGTAGGAGGTGTAACCGGCGGGGTAGTATCGGCCGGTGGTGTAGCAGGCGGCTCAGGTATAGCAGGAGGAGGTTCCGGCTCGGGGTCCGGCGCAGCAGGCGGTTCAGGTTCTTCCTCAGACGGACCGCTGCTTATATATAGGTTGACTACACTTTCATACTCGACAATTTCGCCCGGTTCCGGATATTGTCGTATTACTTGTCCCGCCGGATAGATATCGCTTTCTTGTCTCACTATTTCTCCGGGTCTGAGCATGGAATCGCTTAAAAGAGTTAAAGCTGCGGTTTCCGTGTTTTCGCGCAAGTTGGGAATTCTCACATAACCTTCCGGGACATCGTCGTCGTAATATGGCTCTTCTTCATTATATGGCTCTTCGGGATGATATGGCTCTTCTTCTTCCGGCCCAAGGCTTACAGTTACTTGAAGCACGCTGCCACGAGTTATGGTGGTAGCATCGGGACTTTGCACTTGGGCGATAATATGCCGGTATGGCACTTCGTCATCATGTGTATACTCGATTGTGTAAATTTCTAACCCTACCCGTACTGCCTGTCTCGTTGCTTCGGTAAATGATAATCCCCTTACATCCGGCACGGTAACGTATTCACTATCCCGTGTAATACGCGGGACGATAAATATCAACGCGACTGTAATAAGTGCGATAAATATCAGCCCCAAAATAACACCGCCCCAAATGGCTGCCTTATCAGAACCTGTATCCTCGTCATCTTCAAAGTCATCGTCATATCTTTTAGGCTTTCTGCCTTCGCTTAGAAATGCCGCACGAGCAGCGTCACGTTCTACTTTGGCAATGGTTGGAGCATCTATTTTACGTGTTGGTAGTGCGGGCTCTGTTTCCGATTTTACAAACATACCGCTGTCATCCATTTGCGCTTGTTTGAGGTCTACAATTAGTTCTTCCACTGTTTGATATCTCATCGAAGGAGATTTTTCCGTAGTCTTTTGTATGATTTGTATCAGGCTGTCAGACACATTCGGGTTAAAATCCCATATGTGCGGAAACGCATCGTTCAAGTGACACATAGCAATGGCAACTTCTGTTTCTCCATCAAAGGGTAGCTTGCCTGTCGCCATTTCGTACATGCACACACCCAGGGAATAAATATCCGTTTTATGGTCCAAATACCCATTGCGCGCCTGCTCGGGAGAAGAATAATGTACACTGCCCATAGAGCCTGCACCGGCGGTAAGAGTGCTAACTCTTGCAACGCGGGCAATACCAAAGTCAGCCACTTTTACAACATTTGTACGAGTGACCAAAATATTTTGCGGCTTTATATCTCTGTGAACAATTCCCCTGCGATGCGCTTCTGCAAGACCTTCCGCCATTTGAATTGTAACAGCCAAGATTATATCGTCGTCAAAAGGTGCTTTTTTGTTAATTAGCTCCTTCAAAGACGCGCCGTCTATATATTCAAGTACGATATAACAAGTATCCCCGTCCTGTCCATAATCGAATATGCTTACAATATTCGGATGATTGAGCGCGGCTGCTGCACGTGCTTCCTGCGGAAAACGGTCCGCGATATCATCGTTTGCAAGATAATCTTCCCGCAGGACTTTTAAAGTTACATTCCTGCTTAGCTTTTTATCGTAGGCTCGGTATACAACCGACATACCTCCCGACCCTATAACATCGTCTACTTCATATCTGTCGGCAACTAATGCCCCCGTCTGCAACCTCAAATCTGTCACCTCATAACGTCTATTAGTATTGCGGATATATTATCATGACCACCGCGTAAATTTGCTTCTTCCACCAGCGTTTCTATACGGCTTTCTGCAAGCCCGGGGCCATTGATAATTTCCAGTAAAATTCTATCGTCCAGCATGTTGGAAAGCCCGTCTGAACATAACAGAATAGCGGAAATGTCTTCTCTGGCAAATACAAGCCCGTCTACCTCCAGCAACCCCTGCATACCGATAACCCGCGTTATCATGTGCCGCTTAGGATGGTTTCGCGCTTCTTCCACTGTCAACTGCCCTGCTTGTACCATTTGCTCCACATAGGTGTGGTCGGCAGTCAATTGGCTTATGCCAAGTGGCGAAACAGCGTACGCACGGGAATCGCCAACATGGGCTATAAGTACCCTGTCATCTGTTATAACGCAGGCAGTAAACGTTGTTCCCATACCATGCATCTCGCTATCGTCTTCGGACATGAGGTACACAGCGGCATTTGCTTCCTGCACGGCTGTTACCAGCAAATCCAAATAATTATCGGGAAGCACAAGTTCCGCCATTTGAAAATTGCTAATGTATTCGGCAACCAAGTCTACGGCTTGGCTGCTGGCAACTTCGCCCGCATTATGTCCGCCCATGCCATCTGCCACAATAAATAAGTTGGGCAATGGGCCTACAGCTTCGGTTGAGATAAAAATTGCATCTTGATTTTGGGTTCTGGACTGTCCTACGTCTGTGCGCCCGGCTACATTCATATGTCACCTCTTTGTTTATGGAATGGTATTTTATATTATAGTACCAGTTTGCGTTTGCGACAAGTTATTTTTAATAATTTTTTAACATTTGTTTAATATTATAACAATTTGATTTTGCGTTGCCCGAAAACGAGACCGAAATGCGCGGCATTAGGCGCATTCTCGGACGAAGTTTGAGGCTATGCAAAACCAAATTGTTATTATTGGTAAAATTAATTGCCTGCATTTGTTAAAACCGCTACATAAAATCCGTCAGACAGCGGCGTTGGCAATGTTTGGGTTGCGAATTGCAGCGAGAATTGCGGATGATTTTTTAGAAAATATTGGATATTGTCCGAATTTTCTTCTTTAGTTATCGTGCATGTACAGTAGACTAACTTGCCGCCGGGTTTTACATATTTTGCGGCAATTTTCAGCATTTCCTTTTGCTTTTCGGCGAGTTCTGATATGTCTGCGGGTTTGCGGGTATATTTCACTTCCGGATGTTTTCGTATTGTGCCAAAGCCGGAGCATGGCGCGTCCAGCAAAACCGTGTCTGCTTTTGCTCTTAAAGCCGGGTCGAAAATGCAGATATCCTTTACGGCGGGGGTTACTATGGTTAGCCCAAGGCGTTTGCGGGTTTGATTTATCAATTCTACCCTGTGTGGGTGAATGTCGTAGGATAGGATTGTGCCTTGGTTTTGCATTTTACAGGCTAAAGCGAAGGACTTGCCGCCCGGTGCGGCGCATAAATCTATGACGGTTTGTCCGGGCTGCGGCTCCATGGCATTTACCGCGCGCATGGCTCCCGGGTCTATTACAAAAAAATGCCCTTCTTTGAATGAGTTAAGACGGGTTATGTCGCCGGATTTGCGCAGCACCAAAAACGGATGGAGTGAGTTTTCTATGGGAGTGGCCTCTATATCTTCGTTTTGCAGACTTTTTTCAAGCTGCGTGATAGTGGTTTTGTGGGTGTTAGTAAGAATTACCACAGGCGGAGGATGATGGCTGCTTTTGAAAAAAATTTCGGCAGCGGCATCGCCTAACCATTTTATTGTGTCCGTTACCAGCCATTTTTGATAAGAGTAGGTTAGGCTTAGGGTTTCTACGGGACTAGGGATTGTGGAACCCGTGAGTTCCTTTATGCCAAATGGTTTTCCTCTGTCGATATTGCGCAGGACGCCGTTTACAAAGCCCGATAGACTTTCGAAGCCGTAGACTTTTGCCAATGTAACAGCCTCGTTTATAGCCGCACGCGAAGGGATTTTTTCCATAAAAAGAACCTGACATGTGGATATGCGCAGGATGTTTCTTATGACGGGTTTCATTTTATTCACCGGAGTTTTGGATGAGAATTTATTTATCACGCCGTCGATTTGTATTAGATTGCGCAGGGTTTCGTTTACCATGTCCGTTACAAATGCTCGCGCACGGGAGTCAAGCTCTGATTCGGCGAGGGCTTTACGCAGGGCTATGTTCGCGTATGCGGCATTTTCTACTACTTCTGATAAGACTTGTACTGCTATGAAGCGGTCAGTTTTCTTTTGCATGGAAGAATCCTTTCATTCTTGGGATTTTGGTTAAAGCATTATCAACGCATACCCCATTATAAAAAATACGGTACATACAACCAAAAAATCACGTTCCCGTTGCGAACCCGTTACAATACGTACCACTTTAAACCGCTTTTTGGTAACAGGCCATAACCATGGTATACCCGCGGTATTAAATGTGTCAATAACCATATGACTAAACCAACCCAGCAAAAAACCTACCTGTGCAGACACAACAAGGTCTGCGCCAACAAATGTGGTACCGGTTGTAATCATAAGAATAAGCGGCGTGGCAACAACCAGCAACCCCACGAGTGTATGCGTAAACCCGCGATGCTTAGATTTTTCTATTGCGTACATGATAACGATACAAAAAATCGCAAGCACAAACGGGATGCCTCTGTCTATTTGCGCGCCGCGCCCTATCGCGCCGTCCAAGATTGCAATACCTGTCTGCGGGAGGAAGTTCATTATCATTAGAAACAACGCGCTTATGATAAGCGTATTTCGCAATAATTTTCGCATAAAACGGCCTGCTTTGCTATGTGCCATGTCCACATCCGGTGCAATGCCACCCATTACGGCGGCGGCAATGGCCATAATGGGATAAATTTCGTACCCTGCAAAATTAAATGACAATGTGCGGTCAGCTATACCATAGGCCATTATAATCCCGCCGGTATATGCGCCTACTACCATGTGTGTTGTGCCTTTCATTCAAATACCCCCTACTCTCTGGGGATATTTTATCACAAAAAGAAAGCCCCGTCATTGCCGAATTCGGAGATGACGGAGTCTTGTTTTTTAAGGGCTTTTATGTATCTAACCCCAAACTAACCATAATTGCGCGGTTTATTTTTTTCATCATGCTGTCCTCTATGCGGCAGATTTTCTCCCGCAGGCGTTTTTTGTCTATTGTACGAATTTGCTCAAGCAATATAACCGAATCCTTTACTAGAGTGGATTTTACAGATTCGATTTCTACATGTGTAGGTAGTTTTGCTTTGTTTATTTGGGAAGTTATTGCTGCGCAAATTACAGTGGGACTATATTTATTTCCCACATCGTTTTGAAGTATCAAAACAGGACGTACTCCGCCCTGTTCGGAGCCTATTACGGGGCTAAGGTCTGCATAAAATATGTCGCCGCGTCGTACTTGAACCACCACTACCACCTCTTTTTCACCGGCATACTGAAAGCCTACGGGATAGGCTCTCAATAAAATTCTTGCCAATGGTTCGCGAGTTTATACGCGAATTTATACATATATTCGCGGTACCCTTTTGCCTATTCCGCAAAGGATTTCGTAGCTTATTGTGCCCACTATTTCTGCCAAATTGTCGGCGCAAATTCCCGCTTCGCCCATCAGAATAACCGGGTCGGAAGGGTTTACATTGGGGATGTCCGTTATATCCACCATGCATTGGTCCATACAAATAGCACCCGCAATAGGGGCGAAATGACCATTAACAAGTACGCGCCCACCGCGGGAAAGTCTTCGGGGATATCCGTCCGCATAGCCGACGGGAAGTACCGCAATGGTGCTTTTGCGCGTGGTTTTGTAAATATGCCCGTAGCTTATGCCAACGCCCGCGTCAAGCTCTTTTACCATGCTGATGCGTGATATAAGACGCATTACAGGCCGTAAGTCGAGAGGTTCGCATATTTCCGCCATTTCGGCCGAAGGAGGGTAGCCGTACAGCATAATGCCTACCCGTACGGTGTCCAGATAAAAATCCCCATAGCTCTCCGACGTGCATATATGCGAAAAAGCCCCTGAGTTGGAGATATGCTTTTGCGGGATGTCAAGGCCGCGTTTATTTAATTCGCTAAGAACCCATTTAAAGCGCGACAATTGCTCGAACATAAAGCCGCTGTCCGGCTCGTCGGACGTTGCCAAATGGGTGTAAATGCCCGCAATATTAAGATTCGGGTCTGACGCAATTTCGCAGATGCTTTGCACGCTTTCGGCGTTTGGTAAAAAGCCCAGTCTGCTCATGCCCGTGTCAATTTTTATATGTACTGCCGCACGCTTACCTAAAATTGCGGCCTGCGCGGCAAGAGATTTCGCGCCGCTTTTGGAAAATATCGTTTGCGTTAGGTTAAGATGCACCACATCATGCAGCAGCGGCTCGGGTGTAAAGCCCATTACCAATATCGGAACGGTGATGCCGCTTTCCCTAAGCACAATGCCTTCTTCGCAAAGTGCCACTCCAAGCTCACCTACTCCGCCACCTATAAGCGCGTGGGCAACAGGTGCCGCACCGTGGCCGTATGCGTCCGCCTTTACAATCCCCATGAGGCGAGTATTGGGGTTTAGATTTTTTGTTATAACTTGCAGGTTGTGGGCTAGGTTGGAAAGATTAATTTCCGCCCAGGCTCTTTTGTAGGTCATATGATTCCCCCTTACAATGTAAACAACGCGTCATCCATTTCCACATTAAATTCGAAAACATGATATGTAATAACTATACGCTCTGCACCATCTTGGTCTAGCACTACCAATTTTACAGGAAGAAGCGTCTCATTGTCTACCCACAGCCTAGAAATTGCCAAGTACGGATGATTACCCGGTACCGTGGCTTCCAGAACAGTGCGCAAACCTTCGTCCATATCTGCCACACCGACGGAAATTTCCGGGCAGGACAAATAATTTCTGACAAAACTGGTGAGCAGAATTTCGCTGCGCTCCGGAGTCTCTTGTACCAACACGGACACACGCCCGCTTACCCGGCTGTTGAATTGAAAAATTTGCATGCCGTCAGACGCGGTTACACTGCCCGCAACATGGGCAGGGCCTGTTACTTCTACTCTGTATTCGCCGGAAATTTTGGCATGTTGTACGGTTTCGTACGTGTTTGTACCTTTATTGGAGTTGAATTCCACTGTTGCTATTGCGCGGAAATTTTCAAGTTCTACCATCTTGCGCTGTACTTGCTCGAACGCGCTTATTTCTGCCTCGTTTGCAGGGCCGGGGAGTCCGCTGTCGGTGCAGGCTGTGGTTAGCGTAACGGTTAAAAGTAGTGCTGCCAGAATTAATTTTTTCATTAATATCCCTCCGTGGATATGTTACCTCGTTGAGCAATATTGGGTTTCCAGAGGTAACCGATAGTTTGTTTATATATCTATACGGGAGTGCTGAGGGAATTATGAGTGCTTTTTCAAGCTCTTAGTCACACTAAGAACTTGAAATTTTTCAGTTGCCTAGTGACACTAGGCAACTGAAAAATTGCTTCTTTTTTATCTTCATGGTAAAATTCCCATATAAAGGAGGCCACGCAAATGAATGACCTCTCTCCAATGACCGCCGCCGGGCTTTATGACCGTGCCATTCATGTATATAAAAAATCTTTCGGTAAGCAACTTGCCTTCGCTGCAATTTATGGAGTTATTTCATATGTGGCTTTGTTTGTTATCAGCTTTTTATTGGTTTTTGTGCTTACTTTTATCGCGCTTATCGTATCCGACGTTATAATTACGGATACTCTGGTTGGTACTTGGCTTATTTCGACGGTGGTTTTTGTGCCGCTTCTATTACTATGGTTCTCCATTTCTTCTGCCGGTCATGCCATTCTTTCCGACCAAGCACTTTACGGGAACAAAGTAAAACTTAATGTACGGCAGCTAATGCGCATAAGTTTTCGTGTATTTCCTACATTGCTGGCGCAGTTTATAGTTTCGCTGCCTTTTGTAGGTTTGTTCTTTTTTTTGGCATGGGTAGATTTCACCAATTATTGGTTAGTCTTTGCCGTCCTCGCCACAATGTATATATCTTACTTGCTTTTTTTGAATATTTTTTCGCTGGCCGTTGTCGTTTCCGTTTTCGAACAAAAGACATTTATAAACGCGCTGATACGCTCTTGGGAATTGATTAAGGGCGAGTTTTGGCAGGTAGCCGCAATGCGGGCATTATGGGTAGTGATAATTTTGGCTATATGGAGTACCGCTTACGGCGCACTTACCTTATTCAGCGTGCTTGTAATTTTTTTATTGAGTATTGTAAATTTGGGTGCTTTGGGTGTCATTATTATAGTAGTCCTTATGATTGCAGCGGCTATTTCAATGTTTATTGTAATGTTTGCGATAATGCCAATGGACGGAGTTTTTCACGCAACCATGTACTTCAACCAGCGTATTAAAAGAGAAGGACTGGATATTGAAATTCGGCTGGAAAGGCTAAAGAATGATATTGTTATGACCGAGACAGTTAGAGACGAGAGTATTGTTACAACCGACGAAGTTAAAGACGGAGGCTCTGATATCACATGAGTTTTTACGATGCCAGGAACGAAGTCTTGCAAACTTCTCGCTACGATTTACTTATGGGGCGGCGTATAGACCCGCGAGACCGGATTTCCGAATGGTTTTCAGACATGCTAACGCGGCTGTTTTCCAATTTTAATATTAACATCAACCTCGGAGAATCTTACAATGTGGATATAATTTCAATAGCTTTCGTAATAGTTGGGGTTGTACTACTTATTGTAGCGGGCATAATACTTTTTCGCAGTTTACGCAAATCACGTACCATTCAGCAGCACGACTTATCGGATATTTTTGAAGAAATGGCAAAGAAAAACTACTCCGTATCCGAGCTTATACAGCTTAGTCAAAACGCGCCAGACAGGCGGTTTGCTATCCGCTACAGGTACATTGCGGCTCTGCTTGCCTTAAACGAGAAGCAAATTATCGAAATAAAACCGTCGGCAACCAATGCTATAATCCTTAGGCAAATACAGGCCGCGTCTCCCGCACTGTCTCCCAATTTTTCATATTTGGCAGATGTTTTTCATAGGGCGTGGTTTGGATACAAGGAAGTAACCGACGAGACTTATGTAAAGCTTACAGAATCAGTAAATATTTTACTTGCATGTAAATGTGAAAAAAGGTGAATTTCCTTTTTTCATCAATCTTTTGTGTAGCCGCAAGTGGGCTTTGCCCACGCCAGCGGCATGTATTCAGGTATGGTGATGACATTGCGTAAACTATCGAAAACAATATTCCCATTTGTAATTGTAGTGCTGGCGGCAACAATTTTATTTGTGTTCGATAGTAACGACGGCGGCGGGCCTGCATACGTTTCGTTTTCTACCGGAGAGCGTGGCGCAAGCCTTTTTTTCGATACTTTACGGCATATGGGTTACCCCGTGAGGCAAGGACGCACCCCTGTAGACAGGTTTTCAAGCACACAGGATGCGTACATTATTATTCAACCAACCAACCCGTATGTAGACAGTAACATGGCAGAAGAAATGATTACCTGGGCCACAATGGGCGGCAGGCTGATTTTTTTGCAAAATCAATTGACCTATTTTGATTTGTTGCTGCCGGGCGGCATTATTTACGGCAATTTGATGATATACGAAGTGGGTCAGGGAATTATAATTACCGGCAACGCACGAGAAATAACCAACCGCAGCTTAATAGACAATGCAGGAACGGGAGCTATGCTGCACTCAATCATTACCCGCTGGGATGTTGAAAACATTTGGTTTGCGGAATA
>Ga0123355_10000853_pt1 | contig 42039 bp, 33 predicted proteins | sample TergutEmb28metaG_3_FD_89872 | JGI IMG/M metagenome (GOLD analysis project Ga0123355, IMG submission 89872) | Embiratermes neotenicus P1 segment gut microbial communities from Petit-Saut dam, French Guiana - Emb289 P1 | ecosystem: Host-associated > Arthropoda: Insects > Digestive system > Gut ...
AAATAGGTATGGTTGCAACAATGGTAATGGTCGCACGAATAGCCACAGGTGTGATGTTCTCAAATGCTCCACCGGTTCCGGCTGCCTGCTGTGCTATAAACCCGGCCTGCTGTGCAGACATTTGCGCCATTGCAGACGCCAGTACTCTGTGTAATTCAAATTGCAGCACAGTTAGAGAGTCATTGGTTGGAGCGTAAATGAATGTAGTCCACCAGTCGTTCCAGTTACCAACGGCAATCCAAAGGCCGACTGTTGCCAGTACCGGCTTACATAAAGGCAAAACAATTTGAATAAATGTACGGAACTCCCCTGCCCCATCAATTTGTGCAGCTTCAATTAAACTATCCGGTAGCCCATGGATAAAAGCGCGTATAACAATGACGTTAAATGCACCAAACAAACCCGGAACCCAATAAACATGAAAACTATTTACAAGCCCAAGGTCGCGGAACAAGAAGAATGTTGGAATCAATCCTGCACTGACATACATGGTTATCAGGAAATAAATAGTCACAAATTTACCGAATACAAAATCCCTACGGGCGACAATATAGCCGGCCATAGCGCACACAAATACTCCGCCTACAGTAGAAATAACCGTACGAAGCACAGAGTTTCTAAAAGCGGTTATTAGTCGCGGGTTTTCAAATACCACACGGTAGTTATTGGTAGTAAAAATACGCGGCCAAAGGGTAATTCCACCCCTTAGGCTGTCTGTGGCATTATTAAAGGAAATAGCCAGTGTGTTAAGCATAGGGTACAACATGACTACAATAATGAACAACATGAATATTGTATTGCAGGTATCAAAAATACGGTCTGCCGTTTTTGTACTCATTCTTTTTCGTCTTTTCATATCATATACCCCCTTTACACTAGGCTTTCGCGGGCAATCCGTTTAGACAATTGGTTTGCCGCAGTTATCATAATGATACTTACCACAGTTCTAAACATACCGGCTGCTGTAGCAAGCGAGAAGTTGTTCCTGTTGATACCGTATCTTACAACAAAAATATCCAAAGTTTCAGCCATTGGCCTTGTCAGGTCGTTCATTAGAATAAACTGCAATTCGAATCCTGCATTTAGAATCCAGCCAACGTTCATTATTATAAGTACCAGAATAGTTGACTTGATACCCGGAAGGGTAACATGTCTCATTTTCGCAAAACGCCCTGCGCCGTCCAAATCGGCACTTTCATACAATGCCGGGTCTATGGATGTAATAGCCGCAAGGTATATGATTGTATTCCAACCTACACTTTTCCAAACATTAGACAAGCCTATAATGCCCCAAAAATTCCTAGGGTTAGCCAAGAAAATAATCGGCTGGTCGGTTACACCCAACCACATAAGAAACTGGTTTAGTATTCCGTTACCCGACAAAAAGTCGCCAATGAGTGAAGCAGCAATAACCCAAGATAAAAAGTGCGGTAAGTAAGAAATGGTTTGCACCACCCGCTTAAACCCTTGCCTGCGTATCTCATTTATAAGCAGCGCAAGCCCAATTGCAGTAACAAAACCCAGCACCAAATTAATAAAACTCATTGCCAAGGTATTGCGCATTATTTCACCAAATCGGCGGTCTGTAAATAAAAATCTAAAATGCTCAAAACCAACCCATTCTTGCGGTTGGCCGGCAGCGGCTAAGGCCGGACGGAAACGTTGAAAAGCCATCACCCATCCCCTTAAGGGCAGGTAGTTAAAAATAAAAACATAAATCATTATAGGCAACGCCATTAGGATTAACTCCCATTGGCGAAAAGCCTTTTTCATAAATGCACTGCGCCCTTGCATAGTGTTTCCTTCTTCCTAAAATAAAAAAGCGGCTGCGTCGCTTCCCGGAGGAAGCGGAACGGGGATTTATTCCCCGTGTAGCGGCGGGGCTTGGGGCAGAGCCCCATTCATAGGATAAAGGGGCTATTGCATCAATGCAACAGCCCCTTTTTAATTTTGATATCTTAGTTCGCAGCGGCTATACGAACTTGAATTTGCCGTTCAATTTCATCAAGCAAATCCCGATAGCCCGAATCTGCCATCTCTGCCTGGTATTCTGCCCACAGTGCGTCAAACTCTCCCGAAGGCGCAATAACCATGCGTGCTAAAAAGCGAGAATTAATATCTTCTATACGGTCTTGAGCTCTTTGCGCAGGCGTACCGTCATCGAAGTTCATACTCCAGAATGGATAATATACAGGCCGTGATTGTGGTGTGCCCATGAAACCGGCGTGCGTTAGGATGCCAAGCCTTTCAAATAATGCTCTGTCGTAATCACGAAGGCTTGCAAAATATTCTTCCGGTTGGTCGCCGGGAGATGTGGCATTTCCATCAGAGAGTGTACCTTGGATTTTTGGCAAATGATTACGAAGTCTTGTACCCAAGTTGTCAACGCTCCATCTGTCATCTTGCATATTTACGCGAGTTTCCGGGAAACGTTCCATGCGCCCTTCATTATTAAAATGCCAGTGTTCGCCTTCTATACCCCATGCCAGGAATCTTTGTACGTCTTCGTGTACAATCCAGTCCAGATATTGCAGGAATCTTGCAGGGTCATGATTTGAAACTGTAATACCCAAACCATTCATACCTGTCCATGTGGGGACACCCATGTAGTTTGGTGTAACGCCCGGCCATGTCAGTGCAAGCGGCAAGTATCTTCTGTCATACATACCTTCTGCGATAAGCGCATTTTGTGCTGCGTTAAAGTTCCACTTTTGGTCGAATAAACCAAGCACCGCGCCAGAAGCAATTGTCGCAATATATTGGTCATGTGTTCTTGTAAGTGTTTCCAGCAAAATTGTGCCACGATGGAATTCTTGGTTTAGAATGTAATAATAATCTCTTGCCCATGGGTGATTCCAACGGTCACGCGCTGTTTGATTTGGCCCCGGAAGCGCAGGCCCCCAGTTACCATAACCCTGCATAAACATTGGTGGGTTGTCGATACAGAAACGACGCCAACCTTCGGTTAGAACTTCAAAACCAATGGTTGGAACACCGTCTCTTGTTGGGAAAAGCTCCATGTATTCTCTAATAAAGTCGAAATATTCGAAGATATCAGCAGGAGGGCGGCCAAAATGATCCAAAACAGACATTTGCAGCCAGAAACCGGAATCCCAATTTTCAAGCGGTACGTGCTCTCCAAAATGTGTACCAAAAATGTCCATAACATAGATATTGTCCCGGCCATGGAACATACGGTTCCACCATTGGTCGTAATGTCTGCGTAGGTTTGGCGCGTAGGTTGGAATCAAGTCTTGCAATGGAATATAAGCGCCTTCATCCAAAAGACGCGTTGCTTCTTGGCCACCTACAAAAAGAGCGTCCGGATAATCGCCCGAAGCAATCATAATACCAAGCCTGGTATCCAAGTCACCAACAAGATAATCGAAGTTTAATCTTACATTGGTAATTTGCTCAACTTTTTGGATGATTGGATTGTCTGCCGCAGGAGGCGTATCCGGGTCGCGGATGAATACTGTAAATTCTACAAAAGGCATATCTTCCATGCCGGAGTGCGGTAGCCCAAGACTGTCCGCCAGTTCACGAGCGGCTGTGCCGTCTCCGCCTTGCGCTGTGCCGCCGCGGTTACAACCGGTAAGTACCATAACTGCTACAGCTAACAACACAATAAGTAGTGCGATGTTTCTTTTCTTCATACATTATCACCTTTCTTTTGACATCATGTTCATGAAATTTGGATAGTATCCCAATGCCAAGTCACATGATTTTAATTGTTTTACAAGCATTTTAGGCAATTTCACCTAGTATCCACTCGCAAAATCACATCTTAATATAATGTTTGTGAATATAACATAGATTCGTTATATGTGCAATGGAAAAATTAATGAAATGTGTGGAAAATTAAAGATGTCATTTGCTATTACGTTGTAGATGTAAGCGGGAAACAAAATTTTTCCGGCAGCTTCCAGCCACCTTTAATAAAAAATGGGTCTGTTTTCATGCCAGCGGGCTTCCACGTTGGCGAGACATCCAGCCAGTCCGGACAAAAGCCGAATTCTACTGTGTATATTCCAGAGAATGGAAGCTCTGCAATAAGTTTATCGAATGTAAGTGAATGTTCGGCAATTACATCTGCGATAAATAGCCTGCTATCTTTTTTTGTTGCGATTACAATTGTTTTGCAGCGCGGCAAATAGTAGATGTCATTTGGGTACAACATCAGCAGATGAAACATTTGAATAGACTGTGAATTTGTACAGTCCACTAGATTGGAATAGACGCTCCTGTTGTAAACAGCTTTCTGTAAAACTGTGTCATCTAAGCCGCATTTGATGGCGGTTGCAGAGTCGTTATTTATGGCTACGGAAATTTCCGGCTTGTATGTTTGAACTTGATGAAAGCCAAATTGTGGATAGAAATCAATTACACTAGCGTTGGCAAAAAGATAGGCCAATGTATCGGGATACTGCGACAGCACGTGCTCTATTAAATGTCGTGATAATCCCTTACCTCTTGCATCGCTGCGTGTGGCAACTGCACCTAACTGAATAGCGGGCGCTTTTTCTCCATTTATCAACAATTCAGATTTGAAAACACAAATATTGGATAACATGTAACCATTTTCGATGATGGAATAGCTTGTGTAATTATTGTCCCACAGCTTGCGCTCAAACCATGGGGCAAACGAGAAGCCGAACACCTCTTTAATTAAGCCATCAAACATAGACTCATATGCCGTGTCATTTTTGTTATTAACGGTAATTTTCATCTTAGCTACCCTTTCGTATCATTTGCAATTCGCTGTCTTCATATTTGGAATGAAAATTGTATTTTTCGTACAAGCCAATTGCATTTTTATTTAGCAAGTCTGTTGATAAAAAGCCTTTTACCGCACCGTTTTGTATACCGTAAATGATGGCTTGCTCTACCAACTTTTTGCCAAATCCCATACCTTGGTGTGCTGGGTCAACTGCAAGTTCTTTTATCCAAAGCGTTGTGCCTTCGTCGTAAATTGAAATACAACAAAGCCCTACAATTTTAGAGTTTTTACGCTGGATAATGATTTTGTTTTCATTTAACCAGTCGGCATACCATTCTGCGGTTCCGCCTTCAAAACCACGGGATTGAAGCCTGCATTTTTGCATAATCTTTACAGCTTCTTCGCATTCACTTTGTTGTAGATACTCTATTGTACCAGTGTCCTCCGGCGACACCGCAGTGGCTGATAAATTTCTATTCCAAAAATCTGCAAATTCAGCCCATTCTACAAAGCCAAGGCGCTCAAGCTGCGGTGCAAGCTCCCGTGGAACAAAATGTATTTTCAGTTCGCCGGGTATTTGGGCTATTGCATCAATTACTAATTGAAGATTATCCGTGGCAAAGTAAAGCATGGCTGGTATTTTGCTTTTGTCCTGCAAAAGAATTAGCTCGCTGCAATCGTGCAAAATGCAAGCATGCTTACAATCTTCAAAATCCAGGTAATTCATGGAAGAATATTTGTGTTTCCTTGCCCGTTCCGTCAATGCATTAAAATTATTTTCATTAATCATTTTTTCCTCCAAAAGGCTATTGGCCCTGTTTAATAAAAGCAATTAAAGCTTCGAAATCATCCGGTGCGGCGCGGTTTACTTTTTCTTCGCCGCATTTTTTACACCTGTGGATAATTTGATAGCCTTTTTTACTATGATGATGCACACCTATGGGCATCATTAACCCAAGACAAGGATTTGCCCTGTCTCCGGGTACGTTGTCTATGTGTATTGAATATAAACAATGCGGACAATGGTTACGGTAACTCCCGTTGCTAAGCGGTGTGACGTCCACACCGCATCGTCCACATGTAAAACCTGTATTTTCAGTTTGTCTGCTCATGTCATGGGGCTGTCACGGTAAGGGAATTTACCTTTCACTCCGAATCGATGATCCCCGCAAGAAAACCACTTGCGGTGCTAATCAATAGTCGCTACAGGTTAAATTCCCTTACCATGACAGCCCTCTCCCTCCTAATATTTGAATTTTCAAATATCAGAAGAGCCGGGTTTTGTTTGCTCTTAGTGTTTGTTTGCAAACACTTCTAGGCTTAATGAAAGAGGGGCTCCATTCTCCGCCGGGCATTATGCGCTTTGGCCGATACGAATACTTCCGCTTCCTGCTTCAAAGGGTTTTGTTATACACCACGCAATTATAGTAAATTTACTTGAAAACAGTCGAAAGCGAGGCCGCAATCTGCGGCATTAGGCGGATTGTCGGACGAAGCTTGAGACGATTTTCAAGTTAATTTATTATTCCCTTATCCGAACTGCTCCCAAGTTTCCCCTGGGCAATGTATGGCAGCTTCTAACCACCATCCAGCGGTAGGCGTCATTTCACTTCACTAGCACGTAGCTTTAGCTACTTTGGCGTCATCCCCGGTTAGTATATGAGACTGTATTAGACAAACAAATACGCTCGTCTATACGACGGACAACACTGTCCGAATACGCTGTAAAATATTTCAACCAAAACCTCCTAGCCGTGTAATTAAAACACTCGAAATCCACACCGCAGCGCAAGTATCCGCGTTCCCGCAGCAAATTCATCAGCCATGACAGTAACGCAACAGATATGCCTTTTCCACGGGTTTCCGGCAAGGCGTATGCGCCGCAGATATTTATTACCGAGGCATCGTTACTGGCGAAATTCTCGCCATCTTTTTGTATGCAGTAATACGATACAATTTTTTTATTCTCTACCGCTACAAAATATTCTATATCACCGCTTTCTATGTCTTTTGCAATGTCGTAAGCCGCGGTTAAATTCGTAAACGGCATAAACATAGGCGAGCCGCTTAAATGCCAGCCCAGCATGTTGCTCATATCCGCAAGTACTTCCGCATCATCTTGCATTGCTTGCCGGAAGGTAAGACCTCCACCAACTGGTCCGATTATCGGACCAGTTGAACGTATCGCATCTACACAACGGCTGCCAAACCCATTTTGTAAAAAGCTGAGTTTTGCGTCTTTGTCGTGTTCGTACAGCGATATGCCGTGGCTTAAAACATGCTCCGGCATCAGCTTTTCAGCCGCGGCTTGGTATAGCCTGTCGTAAATATTGGCGCAGCCCTTTTTTATGGCCCCATGTGCGTGCAGCGGAGACCACATGCCCTTACTTGTGCCAAAAAGGTTGTCTATAGGACTGCGCCAGCATAGGAATCCCACCAATTCCCCGCCGTCAATAGCCGTTACGCCAAGCTTGTTGGTTGCAAAATCGGCTAAATCCGGCAATTTTTCTACTACAGGCAGCGCAGAAACAAACTTGCGCTCTGCCTCGTAGTTTTGCATGGCTATGTGCCCAGCTTGCTCAACATGCGCAAGGGTAAAATCAACGATTTGCATTCGCCATGCCCCATTTCAAAGCATTTTCCTTCATTACCATGCAAATAGTTTCAATTACGCTTTGGTCAATGCCTTCCATTGCAAGTAATTCGCGTTCGCTTTTTGTTGTCATTATTTTAAGAGAACTTTCTTTCAGCCCTTCAAGTGCCTTCCGGGCCGGAGGAGCCAAGCGCTCAAGTAACACACTAATAGATATGGGGTTATGCAGTTCCTTTGGCGAGAATTTTTTGTCAAACGCTGATAAATCCGCTTCAGTTACGTCATCTATCTCGTCATACACAGGGTCAATATAAAAGCGGCCATGTATACTGTCTAGTGCGCCATCATAAAGCGGATACACCATAAACGGGTCGAAGTTCGCGCCGCTGGAAGTAGAGACGCCAAACTCGGCAGCCCGGCGGAAACCTACCCGCGGATAATAATCCGGGTGTCCGAAAACAAACACAGCGCGATATCCCAATTCCTTTGCAACCGTAAAAGTGTAGTGCATCAATGCCTTGCCAATACCTTTGTTTTGATACGCAGGCAATATGGATAATGGACCAAAAGTGAGCATCTCATGCGCGTTGCCGCCATCGTTAACAATTTTACCTTTTGTATAAATGATATGCCCTACCAATTTGCCATCTATTTCGGCAATAAAATTAAGTTCCGGCATATATGACGGACATTGGCGCAGCTTGTGCACGAGCAGATGCGTATTACATATACTCGGCTTCATATCCCAATTCCCGTCCCAAAACGCCTCGCGGGTTAGTTCTTCCACAGCATATTGCTCATCAGGGCTAGGACGTTCCTGGCGAATGTGGATATACTCCGGCGGTTTTTGTGTATGGGCAAGCCAGTCTTTTTTAGTAAGTTCGTAATCAATTGAAGATTGTAATTCGCCCAACTGGTCACGCCACGCATTTTCCCGCACTTGGACCATTTTGAAGCCCAATTTGTTTTCATATACATGCTGCGCCCGTTTATTTTTTACATTGGTGTCCAAGACAATTTTTTCGTAACCGTAATATGTGAACAATGCGTCAATAAACATGGAAAGCAGCGCTGTTCCCAGCCCCTTTTCTTGGTGAGATGTATCACAAATTTTTATTCCAATTTCCGCTGCTTTGTTGCCAATATTCCGGTAACTCATTTCGCCAATTGGCTTGCCGTCAAATTCTATAATATGATTGCGAAAAGTTTCATCTGTATCTGTGGCGAGGTCTTCGCGGGTTTCATCCGGCTGTTCATTCAGTCCGTTGGGAAAACCTGCATGAGCCATAATTTTTCCGTCGTTCCACCAAGTGCAAAGCTGCTCTGCGTCGCTTGGCATTGCGTTGCGGATGGTTAGGTTGTTTTTCACCAGGTTCATTTCAAGATACCACCTTTCTTAACAGCCGCCATTGCGACAAGGGCAACAACTTTATCCTTGTCTTCCTGAATAAACTTGTCTGCCCACTCTGTGCCATGATGTAACCATATTCCGTGTGTATCTTCAATATCGTAACTTGTGATTATATCTACAATCCCAGTCTTTTCCCAAAGCTTGCGCCACCAAGCGTTACTGTGGAATGTGTACATATCATCGGCCATAAACTCTCGCAAATTTTCAGGGAAGCCATTTTCAAACTCGCGTGTAAAGCCGGGAGCGACTATGCCGAATTGACCACCAGGCTTTACAAGTTTTGAGTATATGCATGGAAAATAGTATTCGTCTGCACCATAATAGTGATAGCTGTCGATAGATATTGCGACATCAAAAAAGCCTTCCGCATATGGCAGTGCATGGGCTTCCGCATGTATTGGAAACACACGATCTGCCACACCTGCTTCCTCAAAACGGCGCAAATTGTCCGTTGGGCTAATCCATAAGTCGTTAGCAAAAACCATCACACCGTATTCTTTTGCAAGAAATACAGATGTCAACCCCCTACCACAGCCCATGTCTAAAACCTTCATGCCGGGGCGCAAGTCTAAATGCTCGCACAAGTCCTCTAAAAGCCATAGCGCATTGGGTCCCATCATGTTTTCACGCACCCATTTAGGGTCGTATTTTTCTGTTCTGGGATATTTTTTCATTTTTTCGCACCTCCGTTTTTCTTCTGCTTTTTCTTTTGCTTTTCAAACTTTGCGTGCGCTTTCCATAGGGTAGCTCTTTCCCGCATAAATGCGGTTTTATCGTCCACAAATTTGGTTTCACGCTTTTGGGCAAGATACCTTTCCCATTGCTCCTGGGGCAAACTCCCGTCTGCGATAGCGGCTTTTACCGCGCAGCCCGGTTCTGTTTCGTGGCGGCAGTTGGAGAATTTGCACTGCGTGAACAGTTCCTCTACATCGGAAAACACCGCCTTAATCCCTTCTTCCGCGTCGTAAAGGCCAAGCTCACGCATACCGGGTGTGTCAATGACCATGGCCCCGCTTGGGAGCATAAACAATTGACGGTGCGTAGTCGTGTGGCTGCCCTTAGATTCATCTTCCTTACGTGTTTCCCGGACGGCCATCATATCTTCGCCCGCAAGCACATTAAGCAAGCTGGACTTGCCCACGCCAGACATGCCCAAGAATACCACGGTTTTGGCGGGTTGCAGATACGCGTCCAAAGCTTCCAGCCCAAGCCCAGTATGGCTTGAAATGGCATGAACCGGCACGTCCGGGGCGACTGCTTTTATCTCGTCTACTTGCTGCGCAAAATCATCCACCAAGTCTGCCTTTGTTAAAATAATCACGGGCTGCCCGCCTGCGCCCCTGGCTTGCGTAAGGTAGCGCATGATGCGGTTTATGCGAAAATCCCGGTTTAAAGATGTGACGATAAATACATAATCAAAATTGACCGCAACCACTTGCTCGTACAAGGTTTTAACATAACCTGCCTTATGTCCCAAAAAATCTGCGCGGGAAAATTTTGTGCGGCGCGGCAATAGTTGAGCGATGAGTGAAATGCCGGTTTCGTTGTATTGCAGCAGAACAAAATCTCCAACGCTGGGCAAGTCTTCACGAATTTGCGCATTGTGGTAGAACGAACCTTTTAGTGTGGCGGTCACTTCGCCGTGTTCTGTGATGACAGTGTACCGCTCCCGCTGAAGTTCTGTTATTCTGCCGGGAATAAGACCGGATGGTGGCGGGGTTGTTTCGGTGTAACCATAATCTTTTAAGCTTGTCATTCATTTCTCCTTCTTTTTTGAACAAAAAAAATACGACCTACGTCGTATCACACAAATTGCAGTATTTACGAAAGGTTTTGGAATCGCGGCAAAACAAAGAACACGGTTAGCATTTACGACGCTTACCATAGATTTCTCTAATTTCTTTGTATGCCCAATATGAAGCTAGGCGTCAACCACCCTTACAATTAAACTCACACGCATATACATATTCCCCTTTCGCACTAACGTGCATTTTATTTAGCCCCAAGAAAGGCTTTAGCAATTGTAGACTTATTTTTGGCAAAATGTCAACAGAAAGTTTCGTTATAATCAATCTTTATCTGTAAGGCACCGGTGAAATTTTATAGCACTCACCGCCAGCAGCAATTGCGACGGTAAATAAAACACCCAAATTAACTGAAATGCAAACGGAAATATAACAGGCATGTCAAGTTGCCGTGGCAAATTAAACAACAAAACATTGATGTCACACAATGCAAACAAAATAAGTCCTGCTAGCACTAACATTCTATTAAACTTAGGCAACAGGGCGTTTTTTTGTTTGAAAAACCAAGTATTTACCGCAATATTGGCCATAAACAACGCAGCGTAAATACCGGACAATACAAAAAGTGCTTCATTTATAAATACAAAATACACTATTACAATCAAAAACGGCACACAAACCAAAGCTATTTTTAGTCTGCGTTTTGCCGCGTTTAATGCGCGCAAAATATAGCACACATGCGCAAAGCAAAACACAGCCACACCGGGTAAATGGCTGTTATGAATAACTAAAAAATAATCTGCGCCAACAGTAAATAAAAGCCCGGCAGTAAGCCATGCCCAATCCTTTTTTGAATGACAAAAAAAATACGACAAAGCGGCAACCGCAAAACAAGCAACGATAAAAATAAATTTGAGTGTCATAATGTCAAGCATTGCCGGGTTAATCATGCTTTAAACTTTACAGTTGCCCGATAAACATAAAAAGCGGCCCCAAGCCAAGTGCGATAACCAGCAGTATCACAAGTATCCACATAAGTATGCGCTTCGTTTTTTCTGATCTTCTTCTCATTTCGTCATCCTCCAAATAATATTTTTAAAATATCCCATCCAAAAACCGCGAAGGCTCGGAAGGCTTGTCGTACCTGGATTTTATTGTTGAAATGTATAACTCTTTTTTTGCGCGGGTAATGCCTACGTAAAATAGTCGCCGCTCTTCTTCAATTTCTGCCGCAGTTTTGCTTCGGGCAGATGGTATCAAGTCCTCTATTGCACCGGCGATAAAAACACGTTCAAATTCCAGCCCCTTTGCACTGTGCATGGTGGTTAATGTGCAGCACGGGCCAGTCTGCTCCATCTCAATGGGGCGCTGCCCCAAACCCCGCCGTTCCGCAGGGAGTGAATCCCTGCTACACTTCCTGCGGGAAGCGGCATAGCCGCTTTCTTGTTTCAACTTTGATAACTCCGCTATTTCATGCGCATGGGCGATAAACGCTTCAGGCTTTGGGAATTGCTTTGCGGCTTCTTGCAATTCGTCCGCAATTTCAAACAGCCCTGACGGGCGCAATTTTCGATATTCGCAAGTATCTATGATGTGCTGGTTGTAGTTAAGGCTTTGGCGGATATAACGTATCGCATCTGATGTATCGCGCTTGGCAAGGGTTAGCAAATCCCTATGAAGTTCCTCTATATTTGCCTTTGTTGCTGTGTGTAAGCTATCGCTGTAACTGTACGCGCGGAATAAATCTTGGTCGTTCTTCTTCAGCCCTTGCAAAAATGCTTTGCTAATGAAGCGGAACGGCTTGTTGATAATTCTTGCCGCATCCGGGTCATAGCCAACTTTCTGCCGCAAACCCAATCGCCTTGCAACCCTTAAAAATGCGAACAAATCTTCCGCAATCCAGTGGTCGTAAATGGTTGGTATTTCGTCACGGGTTTTGAACGGTATGTTCATATTAAGAAATGCGTCCATAAAGGCGCGTGCCTGCATGTTTAGGCGAAAAGCCACGGCAATTTCATTTAGGTCTGCGCCTTTTTTCCACAACGCCCTAATTTTCTCCGCAATTTGTATAGCCTCGCGGTTTTGATCTGCCGCAGTAAGTATCATGGGCTTTTGCCCTTTTTGCCCCGTACCGCTAATATACTTACTATACCGCATTGTGTTGGCAATTATCAACTTGTTTGCGCATTTTATAATTGGGTCTGTGGAGCGATAATTAGTTTCAAGTGTAACTTGACTTGTTTCGGGGTAATCTTTTGGAAAGTTGAGTAAAAATTCCGGCCGTGCGCCACGGAAGCGGTAAATGCTTTGGTCGTCATCGCCAACTATAAATAGGTTGTTCTTGGGCACGGCAAGCAGCTTGACCATCTCGTATTGAACAGAATTTATATCCTGAAACTCGTCTATCATAATATGCGTGTAGATGCTGCGCCAGTAGTCCAGTTCCGCCAGGTCGCTGTTAAGCATTTCGTAGGAATGACAAAGCATATCGTCGAAATCAATTTTATTTTTTTCCAATTTGTAGGTATCGTAGGCGTCCAGTAATTCCCGAAAATGTTCAGCCCCAATGGTGGCGGAATGATAGTGGGAAATATCGTGCAACTCGTTGCGCACCAGTGACATTTCACTAATTACAGAGGATAGAAATTCGTCGTCCATATCGTAGCTCATTTTTGACAGGAACGAGCGGATTAAAGTACGCCTTTCCCCTTCGCCAAAAATTTGGTCTAGGCTATAGTTTTTCTTTCGCCTAAGCATACGGTAGAAAACGGAGTGAAATGTGCCGAAAGTTACAGGCGGTACATGGTCTTCTGTAGAAAATAGCAACTTAAACCGCTGCTCCATTTCCTGTGCGGCTGCTTTTGAATAGGTAATCACCAAAATATTCCACGCCGGTATGCCTGACGCAACCAAATGCGCCGCACGTGCGGTTATAACCGCCGTTTTACCGCTGCCCGGCCCTGCAAGCACCATCATTGGCCCGGTGATATGTTCTACAGCTGTTTGCTGGTTGCCATTCAAATTTAATTTACGCATATGTCAATTATATAACATGTGAAGGCATTACAGCAACTCCCCATATCTTCTGATGAAAACACCCTTAAACACCGTTACAAGCGCCATGTACAGGATAACCGTAAGCGCAAGCCATGGGAAGAATGCCAACGGCAGCGGAGCAAGGCCAATAGCAGTCCCCAAACCTGTAAAAGGTACTACTGTTAAAACCGCAACACCGGCGAATGTAAACAACATAAGCGGTGCAGACGCGCGGCTTTGGATGAACGGTATTTTTGGGGTGCGGAGCATGTGGATTATAAACGTTTGCGTCCACATGGACTCTACAAACCAACCCGCATGGAAAACGGCGATGAACAGTGTAACCGTTGCGGGGTCTGTAATTTGGTGAAACATAGCGCCGCCAACCGCGGCAGGGGCAATGATAAAATACAACAGTAAAAATGTCGTGATGTCAAATACCGAGCTAGTCGGGCCAATCCATAGCATGAACTTAGTGAGAGAAGAAGCGTCCCATTTCCGCGGTACGGCCAGAAATTCTTTATCAACATTGTCCCACGGGATTGCAATGCACGATATGTCGTAAATAAGGTTGAGCAAAATCAAATGTATTGGCAGCATGGGCAAAAATGGCAAGAATATACTGGCCGCCAGTACGGAAAACATGTTTCCGAAATTCGAACTCACGGTCATTTTAATATATTTGATCATGTTGGCGTATATCTTACGCCCCTCAATGATGCCCTGCTCCAGTACCATTAAGTCCTTTTCCAGCAAGATAACATCTGCAGATTCTTTTGCAATATCCACGGCTGTATCTACCGATATACCCACGTCGGAAGATTTCATTGCCGCCGCGTCGTTAATACCGTCGCCCATGTAGCCCACGCTGTGTCCGTTATTCCGCAATACTGTAATCACTCTTGCTTTTTGCTGGGGCGACAGTTTAGCAAAAACGCTTATTGTTTCGGCAACTTCTCCCAGTGCGTTATCGTCCATTATATCCAAATTCGAACCCAGCAATATACGGTCAACGGGCAGCCCCACCTGGCGGCATACGCAGCGGGTAACCTTGTCATTATCGCCCGTTAAAATTTTAATGTCTACGCCGTAACTTTTCAAAGCGGCAATCGCACCGGCAGTAGATTCTTTCGGCGGGTCAAGGAATGCCAAGTAGCCAATCAGCACCATATCCCATTCATCTGCCGCAGAAAATGCCCCAACAGGGGAAGGGTTATGTTTTTGCGCCACGGCAATCACGCGCATACCGTCGTCGTTCAGGTCATCTACCTTTTTGAGGATATACGCCCGAATGTCGTCGGTCAGCGGTTTAATTTGCCCTTCATATTCTGCAAAGCTGCAAACAGAAAGCATTTCTTCAACTGCACCCTTGGTAATCATCATGGTTTGCGCTTCGCCGTCTGTTACGACTACACTCATGCGGCGGCGCTCAAAATCAAATGGGATTTCGTCTATTTTTGTGAACTTATCTGTAAGACCGCGCAATGCTTCTTCTGTATCTTCTTCATCATGTGTCCTTTGAATAACGGCGATATCCATTAAATTTTTAAGCCCTGTTTGGTAATAGCTGTTCAGGAAAGCATGGCGCAGTACCCGCACATCTTCTTGGCCGTGGATATTCAGATGATATTGCAACACTACTTTATCCTGTGTTAACGTGCCTGTTTTGTCTGTACATAAGATATCCATCGAGCCAAGGTTTTGAATAGAATTTAAGTTTTTAATAATGGTTTTTTTGCGCGACATGACCACCGCACCTTTTGCAAGGCAGGTGGTGACGATCATCGGCAGCATTTCCGGTGTCAGCCCCACAGCCACCGACAAGGCAAACAGCGTCGCTTCAATCCAGTCGCCTTTTGAAAAACCGTTGATAAAAAGCACAATCGGCACCATAACCAACATAAAACGAATGAGTATCCACGATACAGAGTTAATACCCTTTTCAAAGCTGGTTTGCACCGGTTTGGTATTAATGCTTTCCGCCATTTCGCCAAAAATAGTGTTATTACCGGTCGCAACAACTACGCCCGTCGCACTGCCGCTAATGACATTAGACCCCATAAACGCGAGGTTAGGCATTTCTGTCAAAGCACTTTGACTGTCTTGTATGGTTTGCGGCGTTTTTTCTACCGTCACGCTTTCGCCGGTGAGCGCGGACTGGCTGACAAACAAGTCTTTCGTTTGGATAAGGCGCATATCGGCAGGTATCATATCACCGGCCGACAGGTGTACAATATCGCCCACAACCACATCTTCCAGCGGAATTTCTTGGTCACCTGCCTCCTGACGCCGGACATTAGTTGTGGTTTTTATCATTTTTAGTAAATTTTCTGCCGCATGGCCGCTTCTTGTCTCTTGAACGAAGCGTAAAACACCTGAAATCAGCACCATTGACACGATAATGATAACGGCCGTATAATCCGCCTCCCCGGCCGGTACTAAAATGATATCCACGAAAATAGACACAATAGCCAGCCCGAATAAAATCGCAGTAAAGGGATTAATAAAAGCCGCCGCCAGGCGTTTTGGCAGTGATATTTTTTTGCCGCGCGTTACGGTGTTATCGCCATATTTATCGCGAGATTCTTCTACAAAGGCCTCGGTTAAACCATCCGGTGTTGTACCCAATATGCCGAATAATTCTTCGGCTTGAGTTATGGCGGCCAGTTTTAACCTGCCGCGCATTTCGTTACGGCGGATTGTTTCTGAACGCGTGGCTTTTGTTTCCGGCAGAATGTCTTTCACGTTGTTCATAATTTCACCTCCATGGATACATCGCAGGTGGTTACGCTCAGTAACCATCTGAAAAAATTTTAGACGATGTTTAGACAAGCCAAGTGTATCATGGGATTGGTGCAAAATACATTTCATATCAATTACCATTATAGTCTTTTAAATTGAGAACGGGCTTCATGTCCGTTCTCAATTTAAAATGACTTTCCTAAATTCAGCGGTTTATACTATAGCATACAAGACGGTTTTGAATTTAAACCGCTATAACCATCAATGTAGTTACCTTGAAAAATTCAGTTGGTGATATTTTATCACCAACTGAATTTTTTATGTTTATGCGTATTCAAGGATTGCAATCTTTGTACAAAGGCTATACAATGTGGCAAAGTCTTATTAAAGGAGCGTACTTACATGAAAAATGTACCAAACGTAAAGCTGGGCATTGTTGCTGTTAGCCGGGACTGTTTCCCCATAACACTTTCAGCGTCACGCCGCACAGCCGTAGTTGAAGCTTTTAAAAAGCTTAACCTTCCCATTACCGAAATCAAAACCACCGTTGAAAACGAAAAAGACGCAATGAAAGCACTTGACGAGCTAAAAGCAGCAGACTGTAATGCACTGGTTGTGTACCTGGGCAACTTTGGCCCCGAAGGCCCAGAAACCATGCTTGCACAAAAATTCTGTGGGCCGGTAATGTTTGTCGCCGCAGCAGAAGAAACCACCGCCGGCCTTGCCAGTGACCGCGGCGACGCATACTGCGGTATGCTAAATGCATCTTATAACCTTGGGTTAAGGGGCGTGCAAGCGTATATCCCCGAGTATCCGGTGGGTACACCATGCGAAGTAGCAAAAATGATTGCGGAATTTTTCCCTATTGCAAAAATTGTTATTGGTATCAAAAAGCTGAAAATTTTCGCGTTTGGCCCACGGCCTTTCGATTTCCTTGCGTGTAACGCGCCAATCAAGCCGCTGTTTGACCTTGGCGTGGAAGTACAAGAAAACTCCGAACTCGACTTGTATGCAAACTTTAACGCAAATGCAAACGACCCCCGTATCGAAAAAGTGGTTGCAGATATGGCGGCAGAGCTTGGCACAGGCAACAAGCAACCCGGTATTTTGCATAAACTTGCGCAGCTTGAAATCACCCTTGAAGACTGGGCAGAAAAAAATATTGGCGCGTCAGAATACGTGGCGTTTGCCAATAAATGCTGGCCCGCGTTCCAAACCCAATTTGGCATGGTGCCTTGTTATGTAAACAGCCGCCTAACCGGCCGCGGCATTCCTGTTGCCTGCGAAACAGATATTTACGGCGCACTTTCCGAATATATTTTGACCTGTGCAACTCACTTGCCACCTACACTTTTAGATATCAACAACTCTGTGCCGCAAGATATGTACGAGGCAAACAAAGATCTACTCAAAGGCTACACTTTAAACGATCTTTTCATGGGCTTCCACTGCGGCAACACACCAATTTGCCACTTGGAAGGCGCGGAAATGAAGTACCAGCTTATAATGAAGCGTCTGCTGGAACCGGACAGCGACCCGGATATCACCCGCGGTACACTTGAAGGTGTGCTCAGAAGCGGAGATATTACACTATTCAGGCTGCAATCTACCGCAGATTGCGAACTGAGGTCATACGTCGCCCAAGGCGAAACCATTAAAATGGATCCAAAATCCTTTGGTGGAATTGGCGTAATTGGCATCAAGGAAATGGCGCGTTTCTATCGTCATGTGCTGATTGCAAAGCGTTACCCGCACCATGCGGCTATGGGTTATGGGCATGTAGGCAAAGCATTGTTCAGCGCACTAAAAATGCTGGGCATTAAAGATGTTGCGTACAACCAACCGGCAAGTCTGCCTTATTGTGGAGAAAATCCATTCGCGTAATAACGCGTTAAAATTACAGCAAAACCAAGGCAGTGGCTCTATTTGGGCTGCTGCTTTTTTTCATGTTTGGTGTATGATTTGAAGAAAAAGGCGCCGAATTTGCTTTACTATTTGCAAACTTTTGACATTGTGCTATGATAGTGCCAAAATGACAAAAATATAAGAAGAGGAGCAAACTCATGAAACTATTTATCGACACCGCCAATGTGGCGCACATTCGTGAAATTGAAAGCTGGGGCGTTATTTGCGGCGTAACCACCAACCCATCCCTGATTGCAAAAGAAGGGCGCGACTTTGCCGAAGTCGTACAAGAAATTACTACAATTGTGGACGGCCCAATTAGCGCGGAAGTTATTGATACAAAGCACGAAGGTATGGTGAAAGAAGCGTTAGAACTTGTAAAAATCCACAAAAATATTGTGATTAAAATTCCAATGACAGCCGAAGGCCTTAAAGCCACCAAAATCCTTACGGAAAAAGGCATTAAAACGAATGTGACGCTGGTGTTTTCCGCTGCACAGGCGCTACTTGCTGCCCGTGCAGGTGCAACCTATGTAAGCCCATTCCTTGGCCGTTTGGACGATATCGGCATGGACGGCATGAATTTGATAGAAGAAATTTGCGATATGTTTGAAATGCACGGTATCGAAACGGAAATTATAGCGGCCAGCATTCGTCATCCGATACACGTGATACAAGCGGCCCGTCTTGGTGCGCACATTGCTACCATTCCGTATTCCTGCTTCCACCAAATGCTTAACCACCCGCTAACCGACAGCGGTATCGAGCGTTTTCTCAAGGATTGGGAAGGGGTAACAAAGTAATGCATAAAATCGTTAACAACACCACGGTAAACACATTGCGCTTCCTTAGCGTAGAGGCCATTCAAAAAGCAAACAGCGGCCATCCAGGTTTACCGCTGGGCGCGGCACCTATGGCACTTGCCCTATGGGGCGGCGCGATGAAACACAACCCGAAAAACCCAAACTGGGCAAACCGCGACAGGTTTGTGCTTTCTGCGGGGCATGGCTCTGCGCTTTTATACAACCTGCTGCATGTTTTTGACTATGGCGTAACTATCGAAGACCTTAAGCAGTTCCGCCAAGCCAATTCCAAAACACCGGGACACCCGGAATATGGACATACCCCCGGTGTGGAAATTACAACAGGCCCGCTTGGACAGGGGATTGCAAACGCCGTTGGCTTTGCCTGGGCGGAAACGCATATGGCCGCTAAATTTAACAAACCCGACGCAAAGCTTGTAGACCACTACACGTACGCCCTATGCGGCGACGGCTGCTTGCAAGAAGGCGTCGCACTGGAAGCCATTTCTCTCGCCGGCACGCTTGAACTTGGCAAGCTCATTTTGCTGTACGACTCAAATAATATAACAATCGAAGGCTCCACCGATATTTCCTTTACAGAAAACGTTGCCAAAAGCTTTGAAGCAAAAAATTGGCACGTACAAAAAGTTGAAGACGGTAACGACCTTATGGCTATACTTACGGCTATAGAAAATGCAAAATCTGTTACAGACAAACCTTCTATGATAGAAGTCAAAACCGTAATCGGCTTTGGCGCACCAAAACAAGGCACAGCCGCAGTACATGGCTCGCCACTTGGTACAGACGGCATTCTATCAACCAAAGATGCTTTGGGCTGGGAATACAAAGAGGCATTTTTTGTTCCACAGGAAGTAAAAGCCGACGCTGCAAATTGGCTTTCTGACGCAAGAATGTGGGAAGATGACTGGAATGCGCTTGCAGACCAGTATAAAGCCAAATATCCGCAGGATTGGGCGCAATGGGAAATTTGGAAATCCGGTAAACTGCCAATAGACTTAGACAATTGGGACGAATTCTGGCAGTACGAAGGCAATCTTGCCACCCGCCAATCTTCAGAAGTGGTGCTGAATAAATTGTCGGCTAAAGTCCCGAATCTATTCGGCGGCTCTGCCGACCTTGCGCCTTCTACACTTTCACTCATGAAAGACAGGGGAAGCTACTCGAAAGAAACCCCGGCGGGTTCAAATTTGCATTTTGGTATTCGCGAACACGCAATGACTGCCATCGCCAACGCATTTGCAGCCTATGGCGGGCTGCGCCCATATGTGGCCGGTTTCTTCGTGTTCTGCGATTATATGAAACCAGCAATGCGCCTTGCCGCCCTTATGAATTTGCCGGTGGTGTATATCATGACCCACGATTCCATTGGCGTTGGCGAAGACGGCCCAACCCACCAGCCTGTAGAGCAATTGGCGTCTTTGCGCAGCATCCCGGGTTTCACCGTGTATCGCCCGTGCGACACAAAAGAAACCGCCGCCGCTTGGGCGTACGCGCTAAATCACACCAATGGCCCAACGGCATTGGTTCTCACCCGCCAAGCTCTGCCACTTTTGCCTGAAACAGGCAAGGGCGCATACAAGGGTGCTTATGTACTAAAAGATGACGTTAATCCCGCCACAGGGCAGCCGGATATTCTGCTTATGGCAAGCGGTTCGGAAGTAGAACTCATCTACAAAGCGCAGCCTATGCTAAAAGAGGCCGGCATCCATGCCCGCGTAATAAGCGTACCTTCCATGGAAGTTTTTGATAAGTTGGGCTGTGAAGAAAAAGAAAAAGTAATGCCAAAAGCTGTACGTACACGCCTGGCAGTTGAGGCGGCATCGTCTTTTGGCTGGCATAAGTACACCGGGCTGGATGGGGATGTTATAAGCATTGATACATTTGGCGCATCTGCTCCTGCCGCTGAACTTTTCAAAGCTTATGGGCTGACTGTTGAAGCTGTGGTTGAAAAAGCGAAGGAACTGAATAAATTACGGTAACATAAATATGTGCATTCGTTGGTGGGCGGCCCTAGATTTGCAGAGGCACTGCTCTACCCAACGCAAATGAATAAATCAAAACTTCTTTAACATTCATAGCCGTTGCGTTTGCAATGGCTTTTTTGTATATCTGCATTTGTACAGCATGGCGTTCCGGCCGGGCGTCACTCTTATAATCCACCAGTACTATCTCGCCGTTTTCTTCAAAATAACAGTCTATTATCCCGTGTACAAGCACGCTTTCATTTTGCGCCACAGGGTTATCCGGATACAATTCGATGGCAGGCATTGCAAGGATAAACGGTGTTTCACGATAGACCTTTGGCGAATTGCGAATACGTCCGGCCAGTGATGAGTTTATTAATGCGAATATTTTTTGTCTGTCTATAAACGCCGCCTCTTCAAGGGTTAGTAGATTTTTTGACGCAAGATCAATAATTAAGTTTTCTATCGCTTGTGCGTTGGCGTGTATTTTATAGTCAAGATGCTCTGCGACAACATGTAAAGCAGAACCCATTTGCATTGGCATTGGTCCGCTTTTTGCTTTGATAAAATCCGGCGGCTCGAAGGTTGGAGTGATATTCTCATTTGTGTGAATGGTACTGTCCGGTGTTATATCATACAGACGTTTTATCTCGGAAATAGATAGTTTTGATGGAAGTGCCGCGCCACCTAATGGCGAATACGGCACCAAAACACTTTTTTCCGCTTTGGTACTATCAGCAATCTTGTTGGCCCTCGATACACCGGCAAAATCCGCAACTAAAGAATGCTGTTTGTGTACACGAATCCTAAAATTAGCAGAGTGATTTAATATACCTAGTACCAGGGGTTTTTCAATTGCAGTAGTCAGCCCCGCGGCGCTGCGGTGGCGCAATAAACAAGGCATAATCCAGTCCAAGTAAGACTTTACACCACTGCGATAATAGGCCGGTAAGTTCACATTTGCTGTCCCTATATAATTCCCCCATTTTTGTATCGCCTTGCCCAAATTTTTAGACCGCGCGGTGAGTACCAGTAATTCCTTTGCGCGGGTCAATGCTACATATAAGCAGCGTAATTCTTCTGATAAATTTTCCCGTGCGGAAAGGCGGGCCAAGCTAAACCGTGCCAATGTATTGGAGCGGGTACGCATTTTCGTATCTACATAGTATGGCCCTACACCAAATTCTGAATGCAAAATCACAGGCTGTTTCATATCGTCGGTGTTAAATTGCTTACCTAAGAAAGCACATACTACCACAGGAAATTCCAGCCCCTTAGACTTGTGAATGGTCATAAGGCGCACCCGCCCCTCCGGGCTTAGTGACGGCTCGGCAATTGCCCCGCTAGACTTCACATCGGTGTCATAAAGCCGCTCAATGTAATTGATAAAATGAAATAACCCTTTAAGGCTTGTTTCCTCAAATTCTATGGCGCGTTCTAAAAGGAGCCGTAAATTGGCTTGGCGAATTGCACCGCTAGGCATCATAAGTACGTATGAAGGATATTGTGTGGTGTTATAAATATGCCCAATCAAACGGCTTATTGGTAAGTAAAGCGAGGCATCACGCCATGCGTTCAAATCCGTAAGAAATTTACGAACTTTTTCGATTAATGAGCCTGAAACTGATGTTTGAACATTTGCAAACGCCATTAAATGGTCATAAAAACATACGTGCATTTGCATTTCCCCATCGCTATTCAACGGAAAATGCCGGATTTCAAGCAAATCGTCTTCTGTTAGCCCATACGCCGGCGAATGCAATGCCGTAATAAGCGGGATATCCTGATGCGGATTGTCGGTCACTTGCAAAAATGCCAATGCTGTTTTTATTTCTACTTGCTCCAAAAAGCCTGCATCCATATCTGCAATCGCATCTATTCCGTGGTTTTTCAACTCCTCTATGACTGCACCCGCTACAGAAGCAAGCCCGCGTGTTAGAATGGCAATATCGCTTGGCTTACATGGGCGAAAGCCTTCCAGGTCACTATCCCACACTTGGCGGCTATCCAGTATCTCTAAAATACATTTTGCAACAACACGGGTTTCGGCAATTACATTATCAAGCGTTTCCTCGTCTTCTTCACTTTCCGCAAATTCGTCCGCTTCTTCGTACTGGTCAAGCAATTCCACCCACATTTGCGGTAGTGTTTCTGCCGGTAGCTCCGGATATTTTTCATGCCCGGGATGCAAGGCGGCATTATTGTCGTACGCCACCTCTCCCACTTTTTCGCACATCAGCTGGGAGAAGAAAAAGTTAACCGCATCCAGCACTTCCGGCCTGCTACGGAAATTATGAGAAAGGTCTATGCGCGTACCAAGTCCCCCATCTGCATAACACCTATACTTCTCTAAAAACAACCCCGGGTTGGCACGGCGAAAGCGATAAATACTCTGTTTAACATCGCCTACCATAAACCGCCGCCGCGCCACGGCAGATAGTATTAAGTCTTGCACCGCGTTAGAATCCTGATACTCGTCTATCAAAACCTCGTAAAAATGGTAAACTTGTGCAGGGTCCATACACTCCGATGCATTAGGATACAAAATGCGTATGGCAAAATGCTCCAAGTCACTAAAGTCCAGCAAATTTCTTGCTCGTTTTTCTGCCGCAAAAGCGTCTGAAAACTTTGTAGCAAATTCCATTAGGGCCGCCACCCTTGGCGCAAGGGCAGATAAATCTGCTTGCATTTTTCCCGGCGGCGCAAAAAAAACGCCCTCAATCAGCTTGTTCATGCGTTTTTTAACAGCTTCGTCCCGTATGTCCTGCACTTGCTTTTTTAAATCCGGGGCTACATTATCTTTTTCCGTAATGCGGGGCAGTCTGCCCCAATCTATGTATGCGAAAGCCTTGTACATATCTGCAAATGCACATTCTTCAACTGTAAATTTTTGCAAATCTTCCAGCATTTCCAATTCATCTGCCAATTTTTCTACATATTTATCAGGCCCGCCGGCCATATGGCAGATAGCTATGGCTTGACGAATTCCTTCCAATGCGCCTTCCAACCCAAGTGCCAATTCTTCACGCACCACTTTTGCCCAAGGCGTTTTTTCTAAGAAATGGGGCCCTGCCTCAAGCCCCGCCGCTACAGCGGAAATGAATCCCGCTTCTGCTTCCTTCGCTACGCTACGGGAAGCGGCGTAGCTGCTTTCAGGCTTTACATATCCGGTGCTAAAGTAATTTGCATAACGCTGTGCAGCCGCTTGCGGGAATGGGTCACTTTGCATAAAGTCATGAATTTTGCGTACCAAAACATCCAGCCGGCCGTCGAGTGTTTTCCCTCCGTACACATCAGCCAAATCTATAAAGTCCTGATTATTTTCACGCGCGTATTCTGCTTCAAAAAGTTCGTTTACTACATCGTTACGAATCTGGCCCAGTTCCGCCGTATCCCCTACTCTAAAAGCAGGGTCGATATCCACCGCTTGGAAATGTTCCTGCACCAGCTTGCGGCAAAAAGAATGTATCGTAGAAATATTTGCCATGGGCAAACGCGCAATTTGCGAAATCATACCCGCGTCTTGCAATTTTTTTCCAATACGCTCACGCATTTCTGCCGAAGCTGCCTCGGTAAAGGTAACTACTAACAAATTATCGATGTTAACTCCGCTGGAAATATGCCGCATTATACGCTCTGTAAGCACAGCGGTTTTTCCGGAACCGGCGGCGGCAGATACCAAAATATTAGTATCATCGCAATTTATAGCTTGTTGCTGCGCAGGTGTAAATTTATTACCCACAGGAAATCACCGGCCCGGGCGCATGCCGCTCTGCCACAGTCAAATTTTTAATGGCAATATTATTGCCGTCCAGTATACGCTTTACTGTATCATGGGCCAGCAACTGCGTGTTATTATCCTCGCTTAAATGAGCCAAAAACACATGTTCAAGCTCTGTCCCTGCTACTTCTGTAAGTAAAACACCCGCATCTGCATTAGATAAATGCCCGTGAGAACTGGCAACCCGCTGCTTTAAACCCTGATGATACGGCCCGTTTTTAAGCATCACAGGGTCGTGATTGCTTTCGAGCAAAATAACCTGCGCACCTTTTAAGTGCTTGCGCACAGTGTCTGTGGCACAGCCTAAGTCAGTAGCTGTAGCAACTTTTTTGCCAACGGCTTCAAAAGTATATCCGACGGGCTGTGCGGCATCATGCTTAATATCAAAAGCGGTAACCTTAACGCCGCCAACAGTTATCGGTTTTTCAGGCTCTATCACTTTTATTTGCTCTGCATTTAGTTCGCCCAAACTTCTGTTTGCAGCAAAATAACGCCACGTGAGCGGCGTTGCGTATAAGTCAATTTTGAAACGGCGTGCCATAACCCCGGCGCCAACGATATGGTCGCGGTGCTCGTGAGTAAGGAAAATGCCGCTAATATTACGTACATTCATTGTAAACAGTGCGTTTTCTATACGCTTGCCGCTAATTCCCGCATCAACCAAAAAATGTTGACCGCCAAGCCCAACACAAGCCGAATTACCGGAAGAACCACTTGCAATTGTGCAAAATTCTATTTCAGGCCTCATGCTTAATCTTTCCTAATTTCGCGTTTTACGTCGGCACCCAAGGCGCATAATTTTTTCTCAAGATTTTCGTATCCACGGTCTAAATGTTCGACTCCGCTAATCATCGTTTTGCCTTCGGCCGCAAGCCCAGCAATAACAAGGGCGGCACCGGCGCGTAAGTCTGAAGCTTCAACTGTTGCCCCGGTTAGTTTGAAATTACCGTTTATGATAAGCGAGCGCGAATCCAGCTTTAGCGTTGCACCAAGCCGCCTAAGTTCGCCAACGTAGCGATACCTATTTTCATAAATATTTTCTGTTACAACACTACCGGTGGTTCCGGTACACAAAAGTGTTGCCATTTGCGGCTGCAAATCCGTTGGAAAACCGGGATAATACGACGTTTTGATATCACAGCCTTTTAACGGAGCATTGACACACACGCGAATAGAATCTAAACCTTCTGTAATTTCGGCACCAATTTCTCTAAGTTTAGAGGTCAGTGACTCCATATGCTTTGGAATAATATTTTCAATGACTACATCCCCACCGGTTATTGCAGCGGCTATCATATATGTACCCGCTTCTATCTGGTCCGGAATAATGGTATACTCGCCGCCGGAAAGCACTTTGCTGCCCCTTATACGAATGATGTCTGTGCCTGCGCCACTTATTTTTGCACCCAGTTTGTTTAAAAAATTGGCTGTATCTACTACATGAGGCTCTCTTGCAGAATTTTCGATAGTTGTTTTGCCACTGGCAAAAACAGCGGCAATCATTATATTAATTGTGGCGCCAACACTGGGGCTATCAAGGTAAATATTTGCACCTTTTAAGCCATTTTTGGCCTCAAGGGTTACGATACCGTGTTCTTGTTTAACGCTAGCGCCAAGCGCTTCAAATCCTTTTAAGTGATAACCCATTGGGCGTGTTCCAATTTCGCACCCCCCGGGCATTGGCATTTCAGCTTTACCAAAGCGCGCCAATAAAGCCCCCATAAAATAATAAGAAGCACGGGTGCTTTTTGCATGTTTTTCATCTAAAATATGCGTATTGACATTTGACGCATCCACAACCAAAGTGTGATTATCATCACGAAATTCGCAGGCTACACCAAGCGATTCCAATGCATTTGTAAGATTAACAACATCTTCTATATATGGCACATTATCAAGTACGCAAACACTGCCGGAAACAATAGCCGCCGGAATTATGGCAACCGCCGCATTTTTTGCACCGTTAATTGCTATGTTGCCTTGCAAACGTTTTTGTCCATTTATAACGATGTACTCCATGAAGGCACACATCCCTTAATTTTATTTTCAATGGAGTTATACCCCAAAACCGGTTGCGGCGCAGCCGCTTTCTTATGAATACGAACACAAAAGTGTGAAATTACTCTAAATTGATAAACTCGTCCAGACATAGTATAACATTTACGTTACAATATTCAAGTGGTTTTTGACATTTTCATGACATTTATCAAATTTGCTAACATATTTACTGTTTGAATGCAAAGAAAATGCCACCCGGAGACGCTATTGGTAGTTTTTGGGTGGCATTATTTTGCATAAGAAAAGTGCTATTACACTAGCTCGTTAATGTTTATTAGCGTCGTAGACGCTTCTGTTAATAAAATGCTGCCATCTTCGTGACCTTGTTTTAAGCAATGCGCCAAGGCTTCGGCAGTATCCAGGCTGGTTAAACATGGTATGCCTAAGATGCAGGCTTTGCGGCGTATTTTTACTTCGTCAAGCATGGGGTCACGGCCTTTTTCTGCCGTACATATTATATAGCTAATTTGCCCGCTTTCTAATAATGTAGCGGTATTTTCTTCCGGGCAATCCTTGATTTTTTTGACTACGGATACCTCAATCCCGTGGTTTTCCAGTAATTTTGCCGTGCCGCCTGTGGCAAAAATTTTGAATCCAAGCGAATCGAACCTTTCCGCTATTTCTGCTATTTCAGGCTTGTCGGTATTGCGTACACTTATAAATACGCCGCCTGTACGGTTTAATTTGTGTTTTGCGGCAACTAATCCTTTAAACAGTGCCTCTGCAAAATCTTTGCCAATACCTAAAACTTCGCCGGTAGATTTCATTTCCGGCCCAAGGTGCGTATCAAGCCCTGTCAGTTTTTCAAAAGAAAACACCGGTACTTTTACGGCCATAAAATCCGGCCTTTTGCCTATTCCGGACTGATAACCCAAACCTCCCAGCTTTTCTCCTATGCTGATGCGTGTTGCAAGTTCGCACATTGGAATGCCCGTAACTTTACTAAGGTACGGAACTGTACGCGATGCCCTTGGGTTAACTTCAATCACGTAAATCTCGTTGTTGTACAGCACATATTGGATATTTACCAAGCCTCGAACGTCCAACGCCATACATAACTTGCGCGTCAATTTGAAAATTTTATCTTCCAGTTTAGGGCTTAAATAGTTGGCAGGGTATGCGGCAATACTATCACCGGAATGTACGCCAGTGCGTTCGACGTGTTCCATTATCCCCGGGATAAAAACATCTGTGCCATCGCAAATTGCGTCTACTTCTATTTCCAGCCCTTGTAGGTACTTATCCACCAGAACGGGGTTTTCCTGCTTGGTGCGCAGGATTATACTCATATATTCGTCCACATCTTCCGGGCCATAGGCGATGATCATATTTTGCCCGCCAAGCACATAAGACGGGCGAATAAGCACCGGGTATCCCAAGTCTCCTGCTGCTGTTACGGCCTCGTAATAGGTCGTTACACTGTGCCCCTTAGGCCGCTTGATATTTAGGCTTTCCAAAAGTGCTTCGAAACGGGCACGGTCTTCGCAAATATCGATACTATCTGCGGTTGTACCAATTATTTTTACACCGCGTTCGTGCAACTGCTTGGTTAGTTTAATGGCCGTGCCGCCGCCAAAGGCGACAATGACACCTTCCGGTTTTTCCAGGTTTATAACGCTCATTACGTCGTCGATGTACAGCGGCTCGAAATACAGGCGGTCTGCGGTATCAAAGTCTGTTGACACAGTTTCCGGATTGTTATTGATAACAATAACTTCGTAACCCATTTTGCGCAGTGTCCACACACAGTGAACACAGGCATAGTCGAATTCTATCCCCTGCCCTATTCTTATTGGGCCACTGCCAAGCACCACAATACGAGGTTTTTCGCTTTTTTCAATGAACGGCAGTGCCTCGCATTCTGTACCATTTTGGATAGCGTAAAAGTACGGGGTTTTTGCTTCAAATTCGCCGCCGCATGTGTCTACCATTTTGTACACTAGCGGGCGATTCTCTTTATTTTCCCGGGAAATACGAAGTAAACCATTCAAAAACCAGCGGTCTACTTTTGTGATTTCGTGCAATTCATCTATAGTAAACCCGCGTTTAACAGCTTCGTACAGCACAAACAACCGCTGGTCGGTTACGGTGGTAAGTTCGCTGCGAATTTCCTCATCGGTTTTAGTTAAAAGCCGCGGCAAGTCTAAAGATGTTAACCCTAACTCTGCGCCGCGTACGGCTTTTAGCAAAGCTTCTTCCACTGTATCGGCAATGGCCATTACTTCACCGGTGGCCTTCATTTGTGTGCCAAGTTCTTTTTGCGCATACACAAATTTGTCAAACGGCCATTTGGGAAGCTTAATGGCCACATAGTCCAGGGTTGGCTCGAATGCGGCATAAGTGGTGCCGGTTATGACATTAATGATTTCGTCCAAAGTATAACCAATAGCAATTTTTGTGGAAACTTTGGCAATTGGATAGCCTGTCGCCTTACTTGCCAGTGCAGACGAGCGGCTTACGCGAGGGTTAACTTCTATAACCGCGTATTCAAAACTGGTGGGATGCAATGCAAGCTGTACGTTACAGCCGCCTTCGACGCCAAGAGACTGGACAATATCCAAAGATGCGGTGCGTAACATTTGATATTCTTTAGATGAAAGGGTCACAGTTGGGGCAACGACAATGCTGTCGCCGGTATGAACGCCTACCGGGTCGAAATTTTCCATAGAGCAGATAATTACTGCATTACCGGCGCGGTCACGTATGACTTCAAACTCAATTTCCTTCCAGCCGGCGATAGATTTTTCCACCAAGATTTGTGTAATTGGCGATAATGCGAGGCCGTTAGCGGCAATCTCGCGTAAGGCGTCTTCGTTATCCGCAATGCCACCGCCACTGCCACCCATGGTAAAAGCAGGGCGAACGATGACGGGGTAGCCGATTTCTTGTGCAAATTGTAACGCAGCATAAACTTCCGTCACTACAACTGATGGGATGCACGGCTGGCCAATGGCCTGCATTGTATCTTTGAATATTTGTCTGTCTTCGGCTTTATCGATAGTATCCGGCGAAGAACCAAGCAGTTTAACGCCCATTTTGTCTAAGAAACCACCTTTAGCAAGCTGCATGCTTAGCGTTAGCCCTGTTTGGCCGCCCAAGCCAGATAGAATGCTGTCCGGACGTTCTTTTTCTATAATCCGCTTTACGGTAGTAAGGGTTAACGGTTCGATGTAAATTTTGTCGGCAATGTCTTTATCGGTCATAATTGTAGCCGGGTTAGAGTTCACCAGTACAATTTCGATGCCATTTTCCCGCAAAACACGGCAGGCTTGTGTACCGGCATAGTCAAATTCTGCGGCCTGGCCTATTACAATTGGCCCGGAGCCTATGACCATCGTTTTTTTGATGCTTTTATCTAGCGGCATACCTGTCCATCCTCTCTACAAAACAGTCGAATAAAAATTCCGTATCTTTTGGGCCTTCGCCGGGGCAGAACTGTACAGATAACGAATTGCCATAATCCAGCCCTTCGCATGTGCCATTGTTGACGTTTATATATGAAGGATTATCCGCCAGCACAGTATATCCATGGTTTTGTGCAGTAATATACACTTTTCCTGTTGATGTATCTTTCACAGGCTGGTTTGCACCCCTGTGTCCTAATTTCATTTTTTCCGTTTTGTAACCATTTGCAATGGCAAGCAGAAGATGTCCCATGCATATACCAAACATTGGCACGCCGCAATCCCTTAATTCGCGCAATGTTTCGATTATAGGGATATTTGCGGGGTCCGCAGGGTCGCCGGGGCCGCTGGATAAAAGTATCCCATGTGGGTTTATGTTTAAGATTTCCTTAGCTGTTGTGTTGTATGGGAAAGCCCATACCTGGCAACCTCTATTTATCAGTGCGTTAATCGTGCTTTTTTTTACGCCAAAGTCCATTAGCGCCACACAATATTTTCCTTCACCATACACGGCAGGCGCACTGGCAGATACAGCGGCTATTGCGTTGGTTACCTTATAGTTGCGTGCCTCCTCTTTATCTGCTTCCGTTGGCGGCTGCATGGTGATTTTCCCGCTCATTACACCATTGTCACGAATTACTTTAGCCAAAGCCCGTGTATCTATCCCTTTTAGCCCTGTTATGCCTTTAGATATAAAAAAAGTGTCAAGGGCTTCTTCACTGCGGAAATTGGAAGGCTCCTGACACAAATATTTGACAATGTAGGCTTTTGCACTAACCGTATCTTTTTGTAAATCGGCGGGAATAACGCCATAGTTCCCAATCAAAGGAAATGTTTGAAGGATAATCTGGCCATAATAGCCTGGGTCTGTTACCGTTTCCAAATAGCCTGTCATTCCGGTGGTAAATACGATGTCGCCGGTAACTTCACCTGGTTTACCAAAAAATTCACCTTCAAAGGTAGTGCCGTTTTCAAGAACTAAATAAGCGGTCATATTTTAACCTCTTTCTATATTTTCTCAAAACTCAAGAGAGTGTACAATAAAATTGTGGGGGCGTCAACTTGAAAATTCTCAAACCAATGCTTATTTATTGAATGGTTGACATCGGAAATGTCTCCATGTATTATTGTTTCGACTACAAATAGTATATAAAAATTTTAATGGAGGAGATGAACCGGTATGGACTATAATGTGCCGCAAGGACAACAGCTAAAAGAAGTACAAGCAAGACTTGACGCAATTTGCCAAAGAGCAATGCGAAGAGTCAAGGAGACGTTAGATGGATATGGAGACATTCTTTTAGGAACAGAAGTCCATGTAAAGCCACTCACTGTACAACTGGGAACAAACCCTCAAAGTAGTAAAAACGAGAACTTACCCAAAGCCTCTGACTTGGAAGCGGAAATTACTACGATTTTGCATGAAATAGGCATTCCGGCACATACTAAGGGATACCTATATGTGCGGGAAGCCATAATGATGGCGGTCAAAGATATGACCATTCTCCAAGACATGACACACAAGGTATACCACCCAATTGCCGAAAGCTATAAAAAAACCACCATGAGCGTTGTGCGTGGAATCGGGTACGCTATTGAGGCGGCAGAAAACAGAGGAAATACGAATGCTGTCGGTAAAATGTTCAAAAAAAGCAAACCAGCAAATAAAGAGTTTATTACATTTATTGCAGACCGGTTAAGATTGGGGCTGGAATTGCAAATCTAAGATATGTGCATATACATAAAAAACCTGATAACACCGAAAAGTACTTGATTTTCGCCATTATCAGGTTTTTTATTTTTGACTCCCTACATACCTCTATTAATCAGTATCTATAGTCTTTTAAATTGAGAACGGGCTTCATGTCCGTTCTCAATTTAAAATGACTTTCCTAAATTCAGCGGTTTACGCTACAGCATACAAGACGGTTTTGAATTTAAACCGCTATACTTGAATTTTTTCTTCAACTCCGCAAGATATAAATCTTCGTCCAGTGGCAACTCCACTGTCTTACCAAGCCAAGACGACAAATGCATTGCGTTAGAAATTGTCAAACCATTTATACCTTCTTCGCCACATGCAACAAGCTCGCCTTCGCCGTTTATTTTCCTTACAAATGCGCGCAAAACCTCCGGGTGCTGCGGGAAATCGCCGGGGCAGTCTATTACAATGCGTTCGGCCTTTGGCGCACCAAACATTACAGTATTGGTGCGGTTAAATTCACGTTCGGATACTTCCAGCTTATAGTGAACCAACTGGCCGTGTTCGCACACAAGCTTGCCCAAGTCACCCATCACTTCGAAGCGGTTATTACCCGGGCAGTCTGCCGTTGTGGTTACAAATATGCCTGTTGCGCCGTTTTCGTACTCTACATAGGCAGTTACGTCGTCTTCTACTTCTATATTGTGCCATTTGCCGTTGTGGGCAAAGGCGGTTACACGTTTTGGCATCCCGCAAATCCACTGCCACAGGTCTAGGTTGTGCGGGCATTGGTTAATAAGTACGCCGCCGCCTTCACCTTCCCAAGTGGCACGCCAGCCGCCGTTGTCGTAGTAAGCTTGCGGGCGGTACCAGTCGGTAATGAGCCAAGACGTACGCTTGATAGCACCCAATTCGCCGTTTTGCACCATTTCACGCATTTTACGATACATCGGGTGCGTACGCTGCTGGTACATTATGGCGAATACGACGCCTGCGGATGCGGCTTTTTCGTTCATTTCGCGCACGTTCTTTGTGTACACGCCGGCGGGTTTTTCGGTTATAACATGGATTTTTTTGTCCATGGCTTCCATTGCGATAATTGGGTGGTCGTAATGCGGGGTTGCTATAAGCACCGCATCAATTTCGCCGCTGTCGAACATGGCTGTTGCCGTGTCGAAGGTTTTTATGTTTGGATCGTTCTCTTTTGCCCACTTTAAGGCAATTGGGTCTGTATCGCACACAGCAGTGAGTACCGCACCGGGTACTTGCCCATCCCAAATACTGCGCGCATGGCCCTTACCCATGTGTCCGCAGCCGACTATTCCGAAACGTACCATTGTGATGTCTCCTTTTCTATTTTGCAAATCTCGGGCGGCAGATTGCCGCCCCTACAAAAATTCTCGTCATTCGCAATAACATGAATTTTTAGAATCCCCTGTTTTTCAAATTTTGCAAACTCGTGTGCAAGCACTCAAACGGGTCACGTCCATAGCAATCGTCTTGCTCTACCATCGCGTATTTTACCCCGGCTTCTTTTGCTGCCGCAAAGATTGCGTCCCAATTCAAGTTGCCTTCTAATACTTCACTCATGCGGCGGTCGCCGTCTACGATTACTAAATCTTTGAGATGAATAACGTCTACACGCCCGGCAAGTTTTTTTAGCCACCAGGCAGGGTCACCGCCGCCCATTTGCACCCAGTAAGTGTCGAGAGTGAAACCTGCGTCCGTAAAATTTTCTGCTAAATAGTCCATAGCGGTTTTACCGTCGAATTTCATAAACTCGAAGTCGTGGTTGTGATACATAAATTGAAAGCCCGCACTTTTGATGGCCTTTGCCGCAGGGGTAAAATCTTTTACAAAATTAACGTAGCCTTCCTTGCCATTGCCGCTACCCCATGGAAGCGCGCCTACTCCAATATACTTTGCGCCCATAAGCGCATGGTCTTGAATAACTTGCTGTGTGTCATTTTTGATGCGGTCTAATGGGGTGTGCGTAATTGCAATTTCAACGTTATTCGTCTTACAAATTTCAGCAACTTCTTGGGCAGAAATGCCTGCGCCTATGCCGGAAACCTGCACACAACTGTAGCCCATTTCTGCTACTTTTTTAACAGTACTTGCAAAATCTTGGCTTGTTTGCGTGAACTCACGCACGGTGTAAAGCTGCGCTCCGATTTTCATTTTTACGCCTCCCAGTTATGGTATACATTTTGTACATCATCTTCATCATCCAGCAAGTCTAACAATTTGTTCATACCTTTGAGTTCTTCCGGTGTGGAAAGTGTCGTGTATGTTTGCGGCAGCATCGTCACTTCCGCGGGCGCCATGGGGATATTTGCCTGTTCCAAAGCCTCCCGCACGGCGGAAAACCCTTCTACAGACGTAAGAATCTCGTATCCGCCGTCTTGGACGATAAAATCGTCCGCGCCTGCGTCGGCGGTTAGAAGCATCAAATCTTCCTCGCTCATGCCGCAGTCTGTCTCCACCATAATTTGCCCTACTTCGTTAAACATAAACGATACGCAGCCTTGTGTACCCATACTTCCGCCGCCCTTTGTAAAGGCGTTGCGTACGTTTGCGGCGGCACGATGGCGGTTATCTGTTAGTACGTTAACAATAACGGCAACGCCATTTGGGCCATAGCCCTCGTAAGTTACGGCATCGTAATTCACTTGATCCATGTCACCGGCGGCTTTTTTTATGCTGCGTTCAATGGTATCATTTGGCATGTTTTCCGCCTTGCATTTTGCAACAGCGTCACGCAGGCGCGTGTTTGATATAGGGTCGCCCCCGCCGCCATGTTTTACCGCCATGGCAAGTTCACGCCCAAGACGTGTAAAGATACGCCCTTTTGCCGCATCATTTTTTTCTTTTCTGTGCTTTATGTTTGCAAATTTAGAATGCCCCGCCATGGGTTATCCCTCCTATGATATCTACTTTTCTAATACAACGAACACGCTGACCCATGCGTTTACACTATTACATATGGGATGTACACTAAGAACCCGCCAGCCGTCTTCAAGTAATGCCTTAACATCCGGGTTTTCAGAAGTTATTTCCCACTGATTTTTCTGTAGTTGAGCCATTGGCATGTTTGTTATCTGAATAAATTTTTGCATTCTACTGATTCCTCTCCACCAATATATACAGCGCGCATTCTATGCGCTTTTTCTGCAATTCGCAACTGATTGTATCCGGTTTCAAAATATCGCCGTGGGTGTGGTGTGCGTTGGCCATGCAACCGCCGCTGCAATAATAACGCGCCCAGCAGCTTGCACATTCCGGCTTGGCAAATACATGACATTGAGAAAATTGCGCGATCATATCTTGCTTTACAACGCCTGTATCCAAGTCGCCTAAGCGAAAGTTTTCGTCACCAACAAATTGATGGCACGGATACAGTTGCCCGCTGGGGGTCACAGCCAAGTATTCAGACCCTGCACCACAGCCTGTCACACGTTTGGCAAGGCATGGCCCGCCGTCTAAGTCCATTTCAAAATGGAAGAAATGGACGCCCTTCCCTGCCTTCTCACGCTCTAGTAATGCATCTGCCAGCTTTTCGTATTCCGCAAACAAAACAGGTAAATCATCTTCCCGCAGGGAATAATCCGCTGCTTGCGGGGCAACCACCGGCTCTACGGAAATATGCTTGAAACCGGCGTCTGCAAGGTGCATAACATCTGCCGCAAAATCTTTATTATGACGTGTAAACGTGCCTCGGACATAGTATTTTTCGTGCTTGCGGGAATCCGCTAAAGCCTTAACCTTTGGGTAAATTGCATCATAGCTGCCGCCGCCGTTATGCTTTATGCGCATTCGGTCGTGTATCTCCGGCCGCCCGTCCAGGCTTAGCACAACATTGTCGAAGTGTTCGTTTATGTATTGATTGGCTTCGTCGGTTAAAAGTGCGCCATTGGTTGTTAATGTAAAGCGGAACTTTTTCCCCGCTTCTTTCTCCCGTTTGCGCCCGTAGGCAACAAGTGCCTTGACTGTTTCGAAGTTGAGCATCGGCTCACCGCCAAAAAAATCTACTTCTAAATTGCGGCGCGCGCCGGAATTGGCAATTAAAAAATCAAGGGCTTTTTTGCCGACTTCTATCGACATCAATCCCCTGTCTATATCATTGACATTGTACGTACCATCGCCAGCAAAACAGTATTTGCACCGCAGGTTACAATCATGCGCCATATGCAAGCAAAGTGCCTTGACTACGGGCTTTCGCGCTTGCATGTGCGCATCAACCGCCTGTGAATTATCCGGCGTAAATAGCTGTTTAACATCTATCAAACTGCGTATTTCTGCTTCAACTTCCGTAAGCGCATCAAGCGGGGCATTTTGTATAGAAGCCAAAGCCTGCGGGCTGTCTTGCAATTCCCTTAAGATACGAAGGGCCGCATCATCTACTTGGTGAAGTGAGCCGCTGCCCACGTCCAAAACTAGATTACGCGACCCAATAGTAAACGTGTGAATCACGCTTTTTGCTCACAAGCTTGATTTGCTACGGTACAAGATGTTTTGCAAGCAGATTGGCAAGATGTTTGACATTCGCCGCAACCCATCGCTTCATTTTTTGCGTTTTCGTTTTTTTGGACCAAATTTCCTACAACAAGTGTTTTGATATGTGACATTTCAGTCAGCCTCCTATATTTAAATACACTCCAATAATACCGCCGATTTCCGCGTGTGTCTAGTATAAAATTTCGTTTATCACATCATAATCGTAGTAATTAAGTTGAAAATCGTCTCAAGCTTCACCGGAGAATGCGCCTACTGCCGCGCATTTCCTTCTCGCTTTCGACTGTTTTCAACTAGAATTACTAATAGGAGGCGATATCGTGAAAGAAAAAAAGCCCAAAATACTATCTGCAAATGATATAATGAAATACGAAATTGCAGAAGAACTAGGCCTGACCGAAAAAGTGAATGCAACGGGCTGGAAAAGCCTTACAGCAAAAGAAAGCGGGCGCATTGGCGGGTTGCTTGCCAAACGGAAAAAAGCGAACTTGAAAGAGGTAGAGTAGGTATGGATTCTTATATAGGTTTTGCGCGGTTGTACGATGAATTAATGACGAATGTTCCCTACGAAAAGTGGGGCAACTACATAAATGGTGCACTAAAAAAGCGGCTAAGCGAAATAGAAAATCCGATAGTTGTAGACCTTGCCTGCGGAACAGGAACTATGACTTTAATACTTGCAGACAAGGGCTTTGATATGATTGGCGTAGATATGTCTATGGATATGCTGGCAGAGGCACAGCAAAAATCCTATGAAACGGGCCATAACATATTATTTTTGGCACAAGATATGCGAAAATTAGACCTGTTTGGCACAGTTGACGCGGCGGTTAGCGTATGCGATGGGATAAATTATATCCTAACGCCGGAAGACCTTAGCACGGTATTTAAACGCGTTCGGCTATTCCTAAACCCCGGTGGCGTTTTTATTTTTGACATGAATACCGAGTACAAATTCAAGGAACTTTTGGGCCGGAAAAGCTTCGAAGTTAAAACCGAAAGCGGAGCCGCATACGAATTGGATAACTACTATGACGAAAAGACAAAGATTAATGAATATCGCGTGCTGTTTTATGACCAAAATAATTTGGGAGAAAGCGAACCTTTCACAGAACTTCACAGACAACGCGCATATGATACCAATGATGTGATAAAAATGCTGAAAAATGCAGGGTTTAGCAAAATTTTCGCATATCATAATTATACAGATGAGCCTGTAAAGATTGATTCGCCAAGGGTCACTTATATTGCAGAGACAGAAGGGTAGAAATCGTCTTATACCTGCTAGCAGGTATAAGACGATTTAAAAAAACGCCTGCATGTAGGCGTGAAAAATACATGACATCATGTATTCTTACAATCTTTAAGCACATACCTTATTTGCACCAACGGTACGTCTCCATACTTGCTAACCACCCTTTTCGTCCCATCAAAACTAAAATTATTTTTCTCATATAACCGCCTTGCTCTATTGTTATCTTCAAAAACCCAAAGCGCTATCTCATTATGCTCCGCCCGTTTCAACTCATTTATTGCAAAATGCAACATTTCCTTGCCATATCCTTTACCCCAAAATGCTTCCAATAAATAAACGGCCCATATTTCTGCGGTACCAAGGTTTATAACGATAAATCCTATCATTTTGCCTGATAACATGACGCAATAATATTCACAATCGCCGGGATTCTTAAAAATGTTTATGTATTTTTCAACCAGTGGCTCAACTTGTGCTGACAAATTGTTCAAATATTCCTCCGGTACAATTCCTTTGTATGCCGATTGCCAAATGGAGATGTGGCAGTTCGTATAATCGCGTGCATCTTCGGGCAAGGCTTTACGAATCATAATTCCCATAATGCGCTCCTTTGCATATAATTAAGAAAATTATAGCATATGTACGCACAAAAGGGTACAAATTTGTACCCTTTTGCATAAACACTTATGAATCTATTCTTCGATTAGAACGGCTCCCCTACCTTTTGGAATGCTCTCGCTTATACCGGAAATAAATTCCTTACGCTGTGGCGGCGCAAAAATATCCATTGGGAAATCCAAGTCCTCGAAGTATTCGCAAGGGTTTATGTCGCCTTGGTCTTGACATTCGTCCGGAATGCAGAAACCCTTGGACTGAACGTTCAAATGCACCAAGCGGAACAATTTCAAGATGCTGAACAGGCCAATGGTAACATGAACTTCGCAGTGGCCGTGGCGATGGTGCAGCTTTGCGTCTAGCCCAACCGCCTTGGCCTCTGCCCAAATAAACGGCGCGGCGGCAAATGTTTCTCCGGAACCTTTGTAAAGATCTGTGCCAATGACTAAATCTGCGCCAACAGAGCCAAACAAGGTCGATTTCATATTGAATAAGCTTGTGGCATCTACACACTTAATTACACACCCGCCGGCTTCACGAAATATTAGGCGGTATTCAAATACAAACTTGATGTCTATATCCCAAAAACCTGCACGGAATGGGCTTGGCTGTTTGTCAACCACTTGAATCCGCTTGATTTTCACCTTATCCATAGTTACGGAAGCAGCTCCGCTTGGCGGCTTAATTACATCGCCCTCGTTGTGCGTGGTTTCGCCTAATTCGCATACTCCCGCGGCTCTTGCAGGGCCAAGTTCCCTTGGTGTAAGGCAGTTTTGCCTGCGGCAGCTGTCATACACTTTGTACGCTACAATGCATTCGTCTTTTACTTTTCTGCGGTCTTCTGCTACGGCTGGTACGTTTAGTTTTTCAGCTGGTCTTTCAACCGGTCTTTCTGCCAAGACCGGAGTATCTTGCAATTCAAATGCTCCCACTGTCGATACCTCCTGTTTGTACTCGGGCGTGTTCGCACTAACGAAAACGTCCTAATTCCTTGGTACAGTATATGTACAACTTCTTTTTGTGTGATAGTTTGCAAATTGGTGACATTCGGCGTATACAGTGGTATGATTAGTGTCGCAAAGGAGAGATTATTGGCATGGGAAGCTCCGACTACTTAGAAAGATGCACCAGCATTGCCGTTTTGGGCGGTACCTTTGACCCTATTCACAACGGACATTTGGCTATTGCGGAAAATGTGCTGCACCAATTCAAGCCACAGCGTGTACTTTTTATCCCTGCTGGAAGCCCTCCGCACAAGCCGGACAAGCCTATTACAGCGGCCAAACACCGTTATCAAATGGTGCTCCGTTCTATAAGCCAAACGCCGGGGTTTGACATATCCCGAATAGAAATAAACCGCTCAGGCCCAAGCTATACTATTGATACCATAACTGCTTTAAAGGATATTATGCCGAAAGATGCTACTATTTATCTCGTCATTGGGCAAGATGCATTGGAAGATTTAGAATCTTGGAAACATATCAACCATTTGACAAAACTGTGCCAATTTATTGCGGTACCGCGCCCCGGATACGACCCCGAATATTTTAATGCCAGGTTTGATTACCTGCAAAAAAAATACGGCGCGAAAATTCACAAATTGGATAATTACAAGCTGGACATTTCCAGCACGCATATCCGACGATGCTTTAACCATGGCAGCCCTGTCGGTGCGCTAATGCCGTGGGAAGCAGAGGATTACGCGCGTAAACACGGGCTGTATAACACCGTGCTGCCGGACCTTTCGGAAGCGCATTTCAATTGGGCAAAATCGTGCTTGGAGAACCGTCTTACACCAAAGCGTTTCAAGCACACTTTGGGTGTGGTCATAGAAGCCGAAAAACTCGCCAAGCATTATGGTGCCGATACTCACAAAGCCCGCTGGGCAGCATTATTACACGATTGCGCAAAAGAATACGGCGCGGATAAAAAACGTATCCTATGTGAACAATGGAACATTGCAATCGACCCCATCGTGGAAGCACACATCGACCTGGCCCACGGCTTGCTGGGCGCAGAATGTGCACGCCGCCATTTTTATGTAACAGATGAGGAAATATTGCAGGCCATCCGCTTTCATATTTCCGGCCACAAAGAAATAAACCTGCTGGATAAAATAATTAACCTGGCAGATTTTATAGAGCCATACCGTGAAGATTACTACCCTTTAAAAGAAATGCGCGCGCTTGCGTATGCCGACATTAATAAAGCGCTGGCACTTGGGTTAACCGCCATGCGGGATATGGACATTGCAAGAGGAAAGACTATACACTACTGGTCGCAAGATGCAATAAAAGCACTGGGATTAGAAAGCGGCTATGCCGCTTTCCACTAGCCACGAGGAATACACTTTTTAACAGGAGGACAGGAATGAAAGAGAACAAAGACGCAGTATTAGCACTTTACAAAGCAGTTGACGCAAAATTTGGGCAAAATATCATTTTAATGGATTTGGAAGGCGTCACTTCGCTTGCGGATTACTTTTTAATTGTAACAGGCAACAGCGCGCCGCAGCTTGACGCGTTGTCGGATACCGTTGAAGATACCTTGGCAGAGTACGGCATAAAAATCCGCCACAGGGAAGGCGTACGTTCCGGAAACTGGACGCTTTTAGACTTTGAAGACATTGTTGTGCATTTGTTTGATAAAGAGTCGCGGGCATATTACAACCTAGAGCGCACATGGGGCGACGCGAAAATTATTACGCCTTAATAATGAAGTAAACGCAAGTATAAATTTTCCTATATTTGTCAACCCTTTGCATATACAAATTTATACGCAAAGGGGACATTCCTATGACAAAACGTGACCACTACGCAATGATTGCCATTGCTGTTTGCTTCTCGCTTTTAGGCATCTTAATTGGTTACCTACTTTTTGGATCCATTCACACGGCAAGGGCCGGGGTTACCGGGCTTGAAGCACAAACAGGATATGTACAAAATGATATGTCTATCGCAGGTTTTGGCGATGAATTTTTGCCAATGTCAATTCCGGAAGAAGTTACGTATGAACCGGAGCCGGAGTCAATCCCCTCACCTTCCCACCGGTATGTTGTAACATCTCAAGATGGGTATATTGTTGTGCATTATGCAAATAGTAAAAGCGGGGAGCAAATTCATAGAATGACCGGCACTTCTGTAAGTTCTTTGCCGCCGGAGGAGCAAAAGCGGCTTACGGAGGGAATATATATTGACAATGAAGATGCGTTGTTTCGTATTTTAGAGGATTATGGGAGTTGAAAAATTGATACAATTATAAAAGCCCCGAAATCACTGATATTTGGGGCTTTTTACATATTGAAAACCGTTTGAGAAAATATATCAATGCTTATACTAAAGTGGCATTCTGAAGAAAATGCTTATACTGTGCTTTTCCGAGCCACAATCGACAAGCACTGCGGAAGCGCATACATTGGATTGGTTTTACTGTCATAAAACCTTGCTAATTCGTCTTTTGGCATATCATCAGCCTTATCCTCGTCAACCCAAAATGTGCCGTATGCGGCTTTCATTTCTTCCATATGAACGAAGTTTAAACCCGCAGAAACCATAGAGTTAAGAAAATCTTGCAAACGCCAGTTGTACACTTCCATATCACCAAAAGGCCCGACAGCATCATAATCTTTCTTAAATACAAGTTTTTTAGTGTTGTCAAATTCAAAGGGCGGCATAAATGGGTGCATATCATACATCATATAAATGCCATCATCTTTTAACACACGCCTAATGCTTGCGTACATGGCTTGCAAGTCATTTATCCAAAACAT
>Ga0123355_10000854_pt1 | contig 42029 bp, 41 predicted proteins | sample TergutEmb28metaG_3_FD_89872 | JGI IMG/M metagenome (GOLD analysis project Ga0123355, IMG submission 89872) | Embiratermes neotenicus P1 segment gut microbial communities from Petit-Saut dam, French Guiana - Emb289 P1 | ecosystem: Host-associated > Arthropoda: Insects > Digestive system > Gut ...
ATGAAACGCTGTCGGGAGTTTATAGATTTGGCAGGTCTTAAATTGGGTTTCTAAAAAATAGTATTATAACGCTGAATACTGCTAATCCAAAACCTTTTCGTCCTGTAATTGCGGTTGAAGTCGATGACATGATAAAAACCGAAAGGGCGTTACATATTCTATACAGCAAAAGCAATGAAGGTGGTGAGTTTTATAAATTTGAGCCGGAATTGATTATCCCATTGCTTGGTTTGATGGGCAAGGATATTACCAATAGTTTTGAGCAGGTGGTAGAAGAAGAATTGACGCCTATACAACGCTCAGCCGAGGCAACAGAGGCTAGGGTAGAGGCAAATAAATATGCGGCATTAGAAGGTGCAGTTTTTCATCTTCGTAATTTAGAAGTGCAAATGATTATTAAAGACGGCAAGTTTATAGTTAAAAAAGATTCCTTTGCAAAGCTAGAAAGTGCAGAGTGCCTACAATATGGCACATATAAAAGGATTTTTGACAAGCGCAACGCACTAGTTGCAGAGGGCAAATTTTTACTAGAAGTCGATAAACATAGAATCACAGAAGACATAATTTTTGACAACCCCTCATTTGCTGTTTCCGTAATATTAGGCAGTTCAGTAAGCCGTGACGCTTGGCTGAGTAGTGATAACAAGAGTTTTAATGAGGTGCTAAAGGGTTTGAGAGGTTAATATTAAACAATCGTTATTAAGTTTCAGGCGATTTTATCGGCATAAAATCATTTCAAAATTATACCGAATGAGACGCCTGATGCTATAGCTGATATTTGCGAGCAATACAACAAGGCAATCGGTAACGAATTTGTCTCCCCGCTTATTCTGATACCCCATTGTCATACACGATTTTCTATGCGTTCACCCATTCAATGACGGCAACGGCAGAATGAGTAGGTTGCTAACTTTGCTGTTACTGTATAAAAGCGGCTTTGTGGTGGGCAAGTATATCTCGATAGAGCGGATTATATTAGAGACAAAAGACGGTTCCAATGGATATTACCACTCGCTAGAATTAAGCTGCGATGGTTGGCATGAAGGCAAAGACAACCCCTTACATTTTATCAAGTATATGTTGCAAGTGTTGCTTAGGCGTATCGTGATTTTGACGAAAGGGTGGTAAGTGTAGCAAAAGATAAGGCAAATAAGCAAGGCCAAGTTAAAAGAGTAATTGATGTCCGAATAGGCAAGATAACCAAAAAAGAAATTATGGCAGAATTGACATTCGTTTCTGAGCCAACTATAAAACTAACCCTAAACGAGTGAAAGAAGGCTATATAAAAGTGTAACAGGGACAAGGGTTCTACAAACTGCAACAATTAGAAACGACAGTACAAATGTAACTGTAAGAAATTATTTGCCGTAAAATCATTTTTATCAAAATTAGATTTTTAGTTTATAAAAATGCTTGCTAAAGTTTTTTTTGAGATGTATAATATTAGTTGCTAGTGTGCAAAATCTGCTATAGAGTGGCATAATTTTGTTGTATCGCTTTTGTAGCATTTGCAATTCACTAATTCCTTAAAGGTATACACATTAAGAAAATGAAAAAGAAAATTATTACAATTTTAATTAGCATAGTGCTAGTTTTGGCTGCGACTGTAACGCTTACAGGTTGCAGTATGTTTAGTACTGATGACATTGCTAATATGCGTCAAGTTGTAGCGACTGTTAGCTATGGCGATAATTTGGAAAATACTCGCAACATTTATAAATTTGAATTAAACGAAGCAGTTTGGCAGGCAAGTAATCAAGGACAAATTCCTGTAACAGAAAGATTAGTTAATCACGCGTTGCAGTCTTTAATCGATAACGAGTTTGTTCAGATTGAAATTGAACGCAAGTTTAGAGACGGCGACCTTGTTTGGCGAGGTGGCGGGCAAACGGGCGATGATGAGGTGGATTATGCCGATACAAACGAATTCAGACGCACGCTTTTTGACTCTATTGATAACGAGTTAAGAGCAGAACAGCGCCGTATTTATGCCGAAAGAGATATTGATGTGCCTGACGACCAACCTCCTCCGCCAGCACCAGCACCAGAATTTCCTATAAGGGAGCCGGATGTTGATAATGCTCATATTGTAGAACCTACTTTATTTGTGCCGATGAGCGGAAGGTTTCCGGGGGCTGGTGGTAGTGCGGATAGAATCTCTATCGAAACAACAGCGTTCAGAAGATTTGTGAACCGAATTATAGATAATGTAGAGAATGCAGTTAGAGAGCATGACGAAGATTTATTGCAAGCAGATCGTGATTTTTTTAATCAAAAATTTGCTGCAGGTGATTTTGCGAGTGCTTATCAAGCTCTAGTTCCTGTTAATCCTTTAGCGGGTAGCCCTGCGTATTTAGGTGCAGACGGCGCGCCTGTTGCAATAGCAGCGGGTTCATATGCTTTAATGTTTTTGGCGGGCAACAGTGTTAGAGATCAAATTAAAGAAACTATTTTAGACAGAAGTCTTGCTTATGATGTGGTTGTAGAAGCATCGGAAGTTGCTAGGCGTTTTAACCAAGAAAGAGATGCGCAAATTGCACAATTTAGGGCAAATCCTGCTGCATACTCAAGTGCAGTTAGCGGCAATCAGCGAATTTTCTATCGTCCTAATAATAACTACTTTTATGTAAAACATGTATTGTTGCCTTTTACTGACGCTCAAACGGACAGGTTATCTGCGTTTAGAGAAAGACAAGGTGTTACAATTGCCGACATTACAAACTTTAGAGATGTTCAACTTGTAAATGAAATTAGAGTTTTTGCAAGAATGGAAGACGGTTTTAATGACTATTCAAGAACATTCACAGCACATGAAGTATTTAACCTAATAAGAGGTGAAGTTGCTGCTGCAAGCGGTTCTATGAGAACAGCACATCGTAGATTTGACGACTTTATTTATATGTTTAATACAGACCCTGGTGCGTTTACTCATCATTTTGGTTATGCCCAAAATCGTAACCGTGCGGCGGGTACAGGCTTCATGGCAGAATTTGCCGAGGCTGCTTGGACTCTTAATGAGCAATTTGAACCAGGCGATGTGTTTCCCGAAATGGCAATAACCGACTTTGGTGTACACATTATGTTTTTTGCAGGCAGAACAACTGCTGGTTGGACTGCTCAGTTAGATAGTTTTGAAACACCAAGCGAGTACCAAACATGGTTCGATGTTTTTTATGAAGAACTTAGAACTCATCGCGAAAGAGAGCAAATCAATCGTTGGGCGGGCGGTATCATAAGGGCTGCTAGAGGCAACAGTGATAGCTACACGATTTTCCATCGTAGATTTAGAGACTTATGGAACTAGAGTAAAGTAGAGTAGTTATATGGTAAACAAATTTATTAAAACCCTAAAGCCTTATGTTGCTGGCGAGCAATTAGGGATAAGTGGCTTGATTAAGTTAAACACTAACGAAAACGCATATCCACCGTCTAATGCGGTGGATATTGTTTTTAATGGTTTTGATAAAGAGTTATTAAGAAAATATCCAGATCCAGAAAGTACAGGGCTTAAAAAAGCCATTGCCGAGTTTGAAGGAGTTTCCGAAAAAAATATTTTTGTAGGTAACGGTAGCGACGAAGTTTTAGGCTTTGCTTTTAAGGCACTATTTAATAAGTCTGTGGCTTATAACAATATTACATATAGTTTTTATCCGGTTTATGCCGATTTATTTGAACTTAAAAAAACGGAAATAAAATTAAAAGATGATTTTAAGGTAGATTTTGGCGAGTTTAATAAGATAAGTAGAAAAATAGGGGGAATAGTTTTTTGTAATCCTAATGCTCCTACAAGTATATCAGAAAGTGCAGACGACATTTTAGCTGTAGTAAAAAATGTAAGCTGTAGTGTAATTTGCGACGAGGCATACATAGATTTTTCTACAAAAAGTAAAAGCCTAGCAAGTGAGGCAGTAAAGCTGCAAAACCTGCTTGTTGTAAAAACATTCTCTAAAAGTTATTCTCTTGCTGGCATGCGTTGCGGTTATGCAGTGGGCGGCGAGATGTTAATAAACGCATTAAGCACGGTAAAGAACTGTTTTAATAGTTACCCAATAGACGCAGTTTGCGAGAGGATAACAATAGCTGCACTTAAAGACAGAAAATATTTTGATACTATTACAAATAAAATTATTGCCACAAGAGAGCGAGTTATAGGTGAGCTAAAACTAAAAGGACATACAGTTTTAGATTCTGATGCAAATTTTATTTTTGTTAAACATAAAAGTTTAGGCGGCGAGGTAGTTTATAAAAACCTAAAACAGCAAAATATTTTAGTTAGACATTTTGCAAAGAATGTTTTGACTGCCCCCTTTGTAAGAGTTACCATTGGCACAGATAAAGACATGGATAAGTTTTTAGAAGCGTTTGCTTAAGAACTGTTTGACAAAGTAAAGTAGAATAAATAAAACTCAAGCACATTCCGTATACTACAAATGTGCTTGTTGTTTTTCTAAAAGTAGCAATTTTATTTATTAGTTTATTGCTGGTTATGCGAATTATGGGTAAAAGGCAAATTGGCGAGATGCAGCCGTTCGAGCTTGTTATTATGCTTGTAATTGCAGAGGTTGCTAGTTTGCCTATGAACGACCCTTATATTCCACTGTATTATGGTATCATACCGATTTTGACGCTATGCTTTTTGCATTTGTTGATAAGTCTTATAACTCGTAAAAGCATAAAAGCACGAAATATAATTTCTGGTAAAAGTGTTATTGCAATCGACAAAAATGGTATTAGATACGATAATCTAAAAAAAATGAACATAAATACGATTGATTTATTAGAGAGCGTAAGAGCGGCGGGGCAGCCAGATTTTAATTCGATAGCTTATGCAATTTTTGAAACTAACGGTAAGTTGTGTGTTATTCCAAAAGAAGAAGAGTCTAAAGGTGAAAGACAAGCACAGTTGCCAATAACGCTTTTGATTGACGGAAACTGGAATAAAACTAATCTAGCAATGGCGGGAACAACTGAAGAGAGCCTAGAAGCTGTTTTTAAGAAAAACGGTTATAGTAGATTAAAAGATATTTTGTATGCTGACATTAGACAAGATGGATTAGTATTTGTGAACCCTAAAGAAGGCAAATTTTTTATTGAAAATTTAGCAATAACAGGGGGCGAGAATTGGTAGTGCTTTTTTTCTTGGAAACTTTTTTGTATAAAAGTTTCCAAACCTTTCTAGAAAACTTTTATACTTTTGCATTGCGCTTAAACATTGCAGCTAATATTTAGCGCACCAAACCAATACTTGAAAGTTTTGAAGGGGGTTTGGGGGAAAATTTTTCAAAATTTTCCCCCAAAGGCTACAGTAAACAAAACCTTATGAAAAAAATTATCACAATGTGCGTTATAGTTGTCCTAATTGCAGGGTTCGCAACGATAGACTTAGTGTTTACAACTAGGTTTTATTCTAACACGCTAGATAATCTGCAAGTTGCTGCGTTGAGTATTGCAGATAATCAAAAAAATCTAACTAATGCTGATACGATAGCAAAAATTTATAAAGCAAATGACGAGTGGGAAAAAGGTAAAAATAGATTAACGATGTTAGTTAATCATAATGTAGTTAGACAAATGGACGAAAAATTTGTGTCTTTAATTGCACAAATTGAAACTAACAATTATTTAGATGCAATGATTACTGTTAAGGCACTAATAAGTCAAGTTAAAGATTTGCGAGAAGAAAATTATCCGCTGTTAAGAAATATTTTATAGGCTAATTGGGGAAAAAGTTTTGTAAAAGTTTTTCCCCAAGCCCCTTTTCAAAACTTTTAAGCTAGCTTATTTTTGAATAACTCACTCAACTTGCGATTGTGTTTTAGAATAATTGATTGCATTATAATGCTAGCAATAAACAATCCCAAAGAAATACATATGGTTATAATGAAGCCAAATAACATGACATCGTTTGCTCTTAAAGGTGAATGGAGGCTAAAAAATATTGACACATTTGTTACAATCATGATAATTGTGCAGATATTTAGAATGATAAGTGCTATGTTAAAGCCTTTTGATTTTTTTGAAGGGGTTTTGCTAGCAAATATAATTGCAAAAAAAGTGATAACAAACGGGGATGCAGGTAAAAGAACAAAAAGAAGTGCTAAACAAAACATGCATCCATCAGTACTCATAAATACAACAAACAAAACAAACGAAATAAAAAACATAGCACTAGCTGCAAGTCCTAAAAATGATGTAGCTAATCGTTTGTTTTTATATGTGTTCGCAAATTCTAAAATATGCGAAGGCAGTGGGGTTGTTTTCATAAATATATTATAAAAATATAAATTGTGCTAGTCAATCTATATTTTTGCTAGCTATAAAATATTGGTTTGTGGTATACTAAATATAAGCGGATAATTTGCAAAAAAATTGCGAAAAGAGAGCGGCTCAAACAAACTACCCCATCTTACGCAGTAGGACATTAAAAATAGAAAAAAGATTAAAATGAAAAACAAGATTTTCAAAAATTTAATAATATTAGCTGTTATATTATCGTTAGCACTTACAACAATTGTTTCTTTTGCTGGCTGTAATCAAGAGGGCGACAACGATAATCCAAATATACAGCTAACTACTCCTACAAATGTTAGAGTAGACGGACTTATTGCGTCGTGGGATAATTCTAGTGGCAGCATTTCCTATACTGTTAGGATTGGCACAAGGGAGTTTTTAAGTGATGCGAATGAGTTTGATTTGTCAGGGCTAAATTTAGCTTTTCATGTTAGCCATGATATACGGGTTAGAGCAAATGCGGCTAATAGTGCCTATAATTCGCCTTTTAGCACCACAGTTCCGTTTATTATTGGTTTGCCGCCACATTATATGTTGAATGATAGCGAGTGGTATGAGGTCAGAAATTCTACAATTGAGGGGTTAAGTTTTCATAACCAAATTCAAGAGAATTTAGTGTCGGGCACAATAGCTGTCGGTTTGCCTACCAGTCAAGAGCTTATTAGAATACTTGATGCTGCAAGAAATGCTGGACTTGTAGATGTAGATACTTATACTTTTTTGCGTGTGTTTTTGATGCTTGTTGATACAACGCAGTTATTTCCTAGTGCAGGATTTGAGTTGCAAACTTATAACAGCATATCAAAAGTTTCAAGTTTTACAGATTTTCCTAATCAAGACAGGGAAGATGTTACTCATTTTTATTTTTCATTAGAATGCGATAGCAGCAATGGTAACGCAAAGTATCTTTTTGCTTATGCCCCAACTGAGTACGCAAATTATGATTATGGCAAACTAAATACAGGGTTACCTGCTGTAGACGGAATTTTTTCTAGCCTTGGGGTGTTGTCTTACCATGGTTTTGATGCAGTGGCGGACGACCTAGATTTACCACAAGGAATAGAGGCAATAGATTTTATACAAGTAACCAATCAGTTTGCTGAATTTTTGTTAGCCTCAGAACTAGATGGGTTTTCTCAGAATGGTAGCCCTAATACGCTGTATCTAAACGAAACACGCGACATGAATTATCATGTTAAAAACATTTTAGAGATGGCAGGTATTATTGGTGGCGGCGACGATGACGACTTGTTTTCGGTAGTTAGCTCTATTGATAATGTAGAAGTGTCAGAGTTTACGATTAGGCATGATAGGCAAAACATTAGAGAGCTTAACATCGTTTCAGGTGCATATATAGCGTTTGGCGACATTGCAAATGTAATGTTTGGCAATATTGATAATGTTGATTTGACTTCACTTGATAATGTGTTGATTCCCATAACTTTATTTCTTAATTTAGAATTTGACTTTAATTCTGGCAGCGTGCAGTTGCCAGCAAATTATTTTCTAAGGTTATCAACTATAGTTTGACATGAATTACGATTTGATTTATACTATGTATAGATAGAGGTAGCTATAAAGAGAGTAGGAATAAAAAAAATGAAAAACATACAGAAAAATGAATCCGCAAAAGTTGCGGTGGTTATGGGCAGCGATAGTGATATGCCCGTCATGAAAGATGCAGTCGACCTACTAAAGAAATTTGGGGTTGATTGTTTTGTTGATATTGTGTCGGCGCATCGTACTCCTAAAAAACTTTTTGATTTTTCTGAGACGGCGATTAAAAAAGGTATTAAGATTATTATAGCGGGTGCGGGCGGCGCCGCACATTTGCCAGGTATGATAGCATCTATTACGACACTACCTGTTATTGGCGTGCCTGTTAAAAGTAATGCTTTAAGTGGCGTGGATTCGTTGCATTCAATTGTGCAAATGCCTCCTGGCGTGCCAGTTAATACTATGGCAATAAACGGCGCCAAAAACGCAGGTATTGCTGCGATACAAATTTTGGCCTTAGGTGATAGCGTATTAGCTAAAAAATTAGTAGACTATAAAAAAGAACTTGTTGAACTTGTTGATAAAATGTCGTATAGTATTAAGTAAATTTTCTAGGAAATTTTTTGGGGAAAAACTTTTATAAAAGTTTTTCCCCAAACCCCTTTTCAAAATTTTTATTGTATTAGCAGCTCTAAATCAATACTCAAAAGTTTTGAAGAGGCGAGTTTGAAAAAAAAATTTCAAAACGGGTTTAACAACGGACTAACTAAAAACAGTGTCAGAAAAATAAAAGAGAGCGGGAATTAACAAACAATATTATATCGCTATCGTCGGACATTAAAAAAAGAAAAAAATAAATGATAAATAATATTAAAACAATAGGTATCGTAGGTGGCGGTCAACTTGGCCGCATGATGATTCCTTATATAAAAAAACTTGGGCTAAAAGTAGCTGTTCTTGATCCAAGCCACGATTGTCCATGTGCTAAACTTTGTGATGTGCTTATAAATTCTAGTTTTACGGACGAAAAAGGTTACGCAAAACTAGCCGAGGTAAGTGATGTTATTACATACGAATTTGAGCATATAGACACAAACCTACTTAAAAAACTAGAAAAAAATGGTAGTGTGATTTATCCTAGCGTTGAGAGCTTGCACACTATTCAAGATAAATTTACACAAAAAACGGCATTAAAAAATGCAGGAATTGCTGTGCCAGATTTTTATAAAATTGATAGTTTGGATGCGCTAAAAGAATTATACTCTAGGTTAGGCAACAAGTCTTTAATGCTAAAAAGCAGAAAAGGTGGTTACGATGGCAAGGGTAATGCTGTTATAAAAACGGCTAGCGATATAGAGCCTTGCTTTAATTTATTGGTTAAAACTAACGGTGGACTGATGGCAGAACCTATGCTTGAATTTGAGTGTGAGGTTAGCGTTATTGCAGCTAGAGGCATTGGCGGTGAGATGGAAGTTTTTCCTATAGCCGAAAATTTACATAAAGATAGTATTTTAGATATTACAAGTGTGCCAAGCGCTATAAGCAAAAAAGCAACAGCAAGGGCGACTGAATGTGCAAAAGCTGTACTAGAGTGCTTTAAGGGAGTAGGGACTTTTTGTGCAGAATTATTTATTCTAAAAAACGGTGAAGTGCAAGTTAATGAAGTTGCACCACGCGTACATAATTCGGGACACTATACAATAGAGGCTTGTGCGACGAGTCAGTTCGAAAATCACATTAGGACAATTGTAGGCTTAAAGCCAGCATCAACAGCAATGCTTTATAAAGAGGCAAGAATGAAAAATATTATTGCAACTACTAGTGGTGAGGCAGTATATAACGGACTAGATAAAGTTATAAATCTACCTAACATTCATGTTCACATTTATGGCAAAACCACAATGGCAAAAGGTCGTAAAATGGGACACATAACAATTGTAGGTAATGACAAAAAACAAGTTGCCCAGAGCCTAAGAATTGTTGACAAAGTTTTTAACAGATAAAACCCAACCCCTTAAAAATGTATGCAAAAACTGTTGACGGGGCAAAATTATAAATGCTATAATAATAAAGCTATAAACTTTTATGCTTAAGGGTTGATAGTTATAATAAAAATTCAAATTATTAAGCACGCTTAAAAAAGGAGCTAAACTTTATATGAGAGTAAGAATAACTCTAGCTTGCACAGAGTGCCAGCAACGAAACTACGACAACTACAAAAATAAAAAGAACGATCCAGAAAGAATCGAACTTAGCAAATATTGCCGTTTTTGCAGGAAACATACAAAACATAAAGAAACAAAATAATTAGGTAGGAGATTTCAATTCATGGCTACAGAAAGCGGAAAAAAAGAGAAAAGACCTAATGTTTTTAGGAGAATAGGTGGCTGGTTTAAGCTAGCGGCTTTAGAACTTAAAAAAGTTACTTGGCCTACTTTTGGTGAAGTTATGAAAAAACTGGGCGTCGTTTTAGGCGTTGTTGCGTTTTTCTTTATAGCACTATTTATTATGGATATTATATTAGGCATTGGATTTAGAGCATTGATTGGTGCTGATTATTGGTGGAATTTCTGGGAGGCTAATCCTGGTAGTGGCGGTGCTGCTGGTCAAGCTACAAGAGCAATTCTTTCATTTGGTTAGATAAAAATTAAATATATAAAAAAACTGTTAGCGATTAGTTGCTGGCAGTTTTTTTGTTGCGTTTGAACTTTAGAGGTAGCCTCTATATTTTTCTACCAACCAAATAATCCAAATCTTCTTCAAAATAGTTTGCTATTTTAATTAGATTTTCTAGTTTAATCTCGCGCTGACAAAGCAAATATCTTGATATTGTTGCTTGTGGAACACCTATATTCTTAGCTACGCTTGTAATACTTTTATCACCAATCAAGTCTTTTAGATTTTCTGCGAATTGTTTCTTGTAATCAATTGTGCTCATACAAAAATTTTATACCAAACGGCATAAAACAGTTGCAGTTATACCGATAGGTATGATATACTTATTTTGTGCTTAATTTTTTCCCTCCTTTAAGCATAAAATATCTCCCAAAACTCTCTTGTTAAATTATGCAGGGGAGTTTTTTATATAATTTTGTGGATAACTTGCTTTCAAAAAAATGTACGAAAATCAAAAAAGTAGCAAAAAATGGCAAAAATCAGTAGACAGTAAGCAGCAGCAGCAGCAGTTATACTATATTTATCCACATTTGTTTAGGAATAATTCGTTAGAATTTGCAAAGTGCAAAAATAGGCGATGTGGATAACTTTTATGTTTGGTTATTTTTTGCTGAAAAGCGAATGACAAAAATTTATAAAGGAGGAAAACAAAAATGAAAAAGAAAATTTTATTAGCATTATTAGCTATGTCTATGATGTTTACAATCGGTTTTGCTTTAACTGGTTGTGGCGGCAATGTAGATTTATCTCGTGAAGCGGTTGATCAAATTCAAATTGCTATGACAAGAGATCAAGTACAAAATATTGTTGGTCGTGCAACTGACACAAGTGCGTTTACAAATGTAATGGGCATTGGTTCTGGCCAATTAGTTTGGACACATGAAGGCGCAACTCTAAGATTAGAGTTCTTCGCTAGTGGAGTTATTGGCGGTACTTTCACATATTCAGGTGGAACTAGAACGCTTTCTGTTTTAGGTTGGGCTTAAGTGATAACTTAAATTAACAAAAAAACGCTTAAAAGTAAAAACTTTTAAGCGTTTTTTTGTTGTCATAATCTTTTGCTTTTAATCATAGAATGTAGTTATGAGACAGATTAAAAAGATATCAAACGATAGAATAAATTCTCTTGGGCTTATGGGACAAGCAAGTGTGCAAGACAAAATTGGCAAATTTTTTAGTAACATAAAATATAACCCGATTGATAAAAGATTTAAGAGTGTTGTAGGCGCTGTGGCTACGGAACAAGCCTTTAGTATTTACCTAGAAGTTGAAGGAGCTGTTAGGGGTGTGTTTTTTAATTTGGTTAAAGAAGGCGAATCAATAGTTAGATATAAAATGACAGAGATTGAGAGGATTGAGGGTAATATAAATAGGTATTGTATAAATTTGAGAATGGACGAGGTGGGTTTATATTTTTATTCTTTTCAAATTGCAAAGATTGACGGTGATGTGATTAGAGTATGTTGTGGCAGTGACTTATCACCAGATATACAAGCTACTAATTGGTGGCAGTTAACGGTTTATAATAATTCTGTGGGAACGACTGACGGCTTGCAAAATTCATTAGGACAAACTGCCTATTATCAAATAATGGTAGATAGATTTTGCATTGGCGGCGATAGATTGAAGACTAAAGATAACGGCAGTATTTATAGAGATGATTGGGGCGGTGTGCCAGAGTTTAGGTCAAATAAAGACGGACAAATTCTTAACAATGACTTTTTTGGCGGAAACTTAAAAGGGGTTATAAAAAAGTTACATTACATAAAAAAACTAGGAGTTAGTTGCATTTATTTGTGTCCTATATTCGAGGCAAGAAGTAACCATAAATACGACACAGGGCATTATAGAAAAGTCGACAGCGATTTTGGTACAGTTGACGACCTAAAAAGACTTATAGCAAGAGCCGAAAAGAAAGGCATAAAAATTATGCTCGACGGAGTTTTTTCGCACACGGGCGACGATAGTATTTACTTTAATAAATACGGGCGATACGACAGTAAAGGTGCTTTTAATGGTAAAGATAGCCCGTATTATGATTGGTACAATTTTAATGAATGCACAGGGACATACGATAGCTGGTGGGGAATCGACACGCTGCCAAATGTAAACGAGAATAACGATAGCTATATAGAGTACATGACGGGCGAGGATGGTATTATAAAGTATTGGACGGAACTAGGTATAGGTGGTTGGCGCTTCGATGTGGTTGACGAGTTGCCTGATAAATTTTTGAGAGCTGTAAATATTGCGGTTAAGTCTGTTAATAAAGACTGTTTGACAATTGGCGAGGTTTGGGAAGATGCTAGTCTTAAAGTGGCATATGGGCAACGACGGAAGTATTTATTGGGTGGGCAATTAGACAGTGTTATGAACTATCCTTTTAAGGATGCAATTTTGGGATATATAAAAAGTGGTGAATCGTTAGGGCTTAGTAATGTTGTTGCGAACATTATAAATAATTATCCTAAATCAGCAGTTGACAACTTGATGAATTTATTGGGCACTCATGACACTGTTAGAATTGCTACTACTTTAGGTGATTGCGGGCAGAATGACAATTTAAGAAGCAGAGAAAAAAGAGCTGTTGCTGTTGATATAGATAGAGTGGCAACAATAGAAAAAATTAAAGCGGCGGCGGTACTGCAGTTTTGTTTGCCAGGAACTCCTAGTATTTATTATGGCGACGAAATTGGTATGCAAGGTTTTGAAGATCCGTTTAATCGTGGGTGTTATCCGTGGGGCAATGTAGATAAGTTAGGTAAAAAGTTGCTTACTTTTTATAAGTTGCTTGCAAGGATAAGACAAGAAAATTTTGCCGTTTTTGGCGGCGGTGCGTATAGCCTTATAGAAAGTAAAGATGGTGTTTTTGCTTTTAGTAGAAAGGAAGTGGGTGATAGTAAAAAAGAAATTATTGTGATTGTCAACATGGGAGATAGTGATTTTGAGTTTGAAAAAGGTTGTGATAAATGTTCCGTTGATTTATTGACTAATAAAGACTTTTGTGGTATAGTTAAAAAGGGTGGTTTTATGGTGCTGTGCGAAGCTGAATATTTAATTGATAATTCCATAACCTAAATTATGGAGGCAAAACAAATTGAAAATCACAGAACAAAATCAAACTCAAGAAACTAGCGAAACGGCTTTCGAGCTATTCAAAAAAACAGGAAACATTGGAGCATACTTGCTTCATAAGCAAATATTAGAAGAAAACTAATTTGATAAAAGCAAAGATTGTTAAATTTAGCGACAAGTGGGCGGTCAACTTGACCGCCCCTACAAGTTACAATAAAGTTACAACAAAATGGCATGAAATGCCCCGTAGGGGCGGATGTTCCCCATCCGCCTGAAAGCAACAACATATAAATTTATACGAACTACTACCTCCACCATACATAACAAAATACTTGAAAAACCTAAACATCAAAGCAATTGTCCTTAAATCAATTGATTATAAAGAACACGATAAATTATTAAAACTACTTACAGAAACAGGCGAAGTGATATCAGTTTTAATAAGGGGCATAAAAAAACCTGCTGCAAAATTAAAATTTGCGGGGCAGGTTTTTGCGTTTTGCGATTATTCGCTTGTTGTAAAAAAAGAATTTTATTCAGTTACCGGTGCAAAACAAATAGAGAGTTTATTTAGTCTAGCTTACGACCCTGAGAGTTTTGTGGCAAGTTCGGTTTGCTTAGAAGCGGCGGCAAGTTTATCTAAAGCAAGGGTAGGCGAAAAACTTTTTACAGACATCTTAAAAACATTCAGTTGCATATTATATAACGAAAAATGCCCGTTTGCCGCCGCAACTTTATTTATATACAGAATGTTATCGTTAGGCGGTTACATAGAAATGCCGCCTGCAATTAAAAATTTTACATACGAAACTCTGCCTCTAAAAAACCAATCCCGAACATCACTAAAAGCACTGCAGCACGCAATAGGAATTTTGGAAGAAAAACTAGGAGTGATAGTTTATTCAAAAATTAGTTTGTATGATTAGCAACAGGAAAGCTGTGGAAAATTTTTTCAAAAATTTTCCACAGACTCGCCCTTGCAAAACTTTTATGCTTTTGAGGGGATAATAATTTGCTATCCGAATGAGTAACAATTTAGCGCCCCAACAGTTTAGTGTTTCTTGCGTATATGCAAAAAGTAGATTAGAGCGAATGCTAATCTACTTTTTTATTGGTGACCCCACGGGGGTTCGAACCCCGGATACCGCCGTGAAAGGGCGGTGTCTTAACCACTTGACCATGGGGCCAAATAAAAAAACCATTTAAGGCTTTTTCATTGGTGGGAGTAGACGGGCTCGAACCGCCGACCCGCTGCTTGTAAGGCAGCTGCTCTCCCAACTGAGCTATACTCCCGTGTGTGTATTTTTTTGGTATTAAATTTTTGGTAGCGGCGGCAGGATTCGAACCAGCGACCAATCGGGTATGAACCGAGTACTCTAGCCAACTGAGCTACGCCGCCACGATGGTGTAGAATGTGCGTGATGCGTGCGAAATTCGATTTTTCTGCTAGTCGGGAACACAAGTCCACTCCTACAACAGAAAAATCGAATTTTCGCCGCCTGACACACATCCTACACCATCGTGGCGACAGCGTCTAATATGCGTTTCTTCTCTAGCACATTTTTTTACAATTGTTAGCCCAAAATTGTCAATTATCAATTGCTATTTTAGTCAACCTAATAATGATATCAAATATAAAAAAAGGTTGCAACTTTTTTCATGTAGTTTATAAAATTTTTTTTTAATTACATATAAAAAATACTTTTGCTACATTAGTTTCCTCTAGACTTCGTTTTCTTAATAAGAACGATTTTGGCGACTTAATGAAAAAAAGTCAATATTGCACCTAATATCCTGTAGATAAATTGCCGATTATAAATGGCGCAAGAATTATAATCAATCGCCACATTCTTTAGGGTAGTTGGGTATCAATAAAAATCAAATATTTTTTTATTTTTCCATTAAAATCGTTGACGGCAAAATATCTTATATGTTATCATAGATAAGTTGCGCTTTGATTTAGGCGTGGATTGCTGTATATGTAAAAATGGCACACCCGACACAGTTGTAGCAACATTATCAATCTAAGAAGGTAAAACAAAAAAACATGGCAAGTCAAAAAATAAGAATAAAACTAAAAGCATACGACCACGACATTTTAGATACTTCAGCTGCAAGGATTGTAGAAGTTGTAAAAAAGACTGGCACGAAAGTTACAGGTCCTATTCCATTACCAACGGATAGAGAAGTAATTACGATTTTGCGTGCTGTGCATAAATATAAAGATAGCCGTGAGCAATTTGAAATGAAAACTCACAAAAGGCTAATTGATATTTATAGCCCGTCTGCTAAAACTGTTGATAGTCTTATGAAATTAGACTTACCAGCGGGTGTTGACATCCAAATAAAACTATAAACCAAAACTAAACTGCTATAGATATAGTAAGTGGTTAAACAAATGAAGCAAACTAGTTTCATTAAAAAATAAAACAGGAAGTGCTATATAAAAAAACTATATAACAGCAACGATCATGGAAAAAGCAATATTAGGAAAAAAATTGGGCATGACCCAAATATTCGACGACAAGGGCATTATGATTCCCGTAACAGTTGTCGAGGCGGGCCCTATGACAGTGGTTCGTAAAAAGACGGTAGAAAGAGATGGCTATTCTGCTACGGTTGTAGCGTACGGCGATATTAAAGCCGAGAAACCTCTTGATAAACTGAATAAGCCAGAAGCGGGCGTATTCAAAAAAGCTAAAGTAGAAGCTAAAAAACATCTTAAAGAATTTAAGTATTCTAATGTGGATGTTTTGGAAATTGGTGCTACTATTAAATGCGATGTGTTTGCTAACGGCGACTTCGTTGATGTTAGTGGCGTATCTAAAGGTCATGGTTTTAGCGGAACAATCAAAAGGTGGAATCATTCAAGACTAAAAGAAACTCATGGTACTGGGCCAGTTGTAAGGCAGAGAGGTTCTTGCGGTATGAGGTCAGATCCATCAAGAGTTATGAAAGGTTTACATATGGCAGGTCAATTTGGGCACGACAATGTAACTGTTCAGAACTTGAAAATTGTAAAAGTTGACACAAGCAGAAATGTGCTTTTAATAAAAGGTGCAATTCCAGGACCAAACGGTGGTCTAGTAACAGTAAAACAGGCGGTGAAAAAGTCTTGATGAAAACTTCGGTAAAGAATTTGGAATCTTGATTGTATCAAGATTAAATTTGAGCGAATAAAATCTGGGAGATAAAAATTATGGCAACACTAAATATATTCAAGCAAACGGGCGAAAAAAAGGGCTCGGTAAAAGTAGAAGATAGCGTGTTTGGCGTAGAGTTTAACGAGGCGCTTGTTCATCAAGTAATTGTGGCTCAACAAAACAACGCAAGACAGGGTACAAAATGTACTCTTACAAGAGCAGAGGTGCGAGGTGGTGGTAAAAAACCATGGCGTCAAAAAGGAACAGGTCGAGCCAGACAAGGTTCTATCCGCTCTCCGCAATGGAATAAAGGTGGTGTGGTGTTTGCACCTAAACCGCGTGATTATTCTCAAAAAGTTAATAAACAAGCTAAAAGATTAGCTATTACTTGTGCTTTAAGTAATAAGGTTACAAAAGACGAATTTGTTATTCTTGACGAACTAAAACTTCAAGGTTCTAAAACTAAAGAAATGAGCCATATTCTTAAAGGCTTTAAGCTAGATAAGAAGTTTCACGAAGCTATCGATGCTAAAGGCAAAAAGGTGCAAAAACAATCTAAGGCTCTTCCTAAAATTTTACTTATCGTAGGCGAAAAAGACGAGGCTATTATAAGGGCAACTGCTAACATTCCGTATGTTAAAATTATCCCAGCTAACCAAGTTAATGTATACGACCTAATGGTAAGTGATAAGTGTATTACAACACTAGACCAAATCAAAAAAATTGAGGAGGCTTACAAAGCATAATGGACGCATATCAAATTATAAAAAAGCCTCTTTTGTCAGAGAAGGCATATGCAGGTATTCCTGTTAAAAAATATACATTTATTGTTGATGTAAGGGCTACTAAAACTCAAATCAAATCAGCAGTAGAAGAATTGTTTAGTGTTAAAGTTGACCGCGTTAATACAGTAAATGTTGCGGGCAAATATAAACGCCAAGGCAGAAATGAAGGTTATACTTCAAAACGCAAAAAGGCATTCGTAACTCTAAAAGACGGCGAAAAACCAATCGCATTCTTTGAGGGGCTTGTATAGTAAAGCGGTGCTATATTATACAATAAGCAATTTGCAATTGCAAATTTTAAAAAAACGGGGCGAGCTTGGGTAATGTGCCCAACGGTCTAATGTCCCAAAACTTACAAACTAAAAAAGGAAAACAAAGACAATGGCAGTTAAAAGATATAAGCCAATTACGCCTGGTACTAGGTTTAAGACAAGTGCAGACTTTTCTTCTCTTAGCAAGGTAGAACCGGAAAAATCACTAACGGTTAGCATTAGCCGTAAGGGTGGCAGAAATAACACTGGTAGAATTACGGTAAGACATATCGGTGGCGGCAATCGTATTAAATACCGCATTATCGACTTTAAGCGCAACAAAGATAATATTCCTGCTAAAGTTGCAACACTAGAGTATGACCCAAATCGTAGTGCATATATTGCATTATTAAATTACGCAGACGGCGAAAAACGCTACATACTAGCACCGGTTGGTCTAGTTGTTGGCGACAAAGTTTTAAGTGGCGAAACAGCGGATATTAAGGTAGGCAACAGTTTGCCTTTTGAAAATATTCCTGTTGGTACAGTTGTTCATAACATCGAAATGCGCCCAGGTCGTGGCGGTCAAATGGCTAAAAGTGCGGGCACTAGTGCACAACTTATGGCTAAAGAAGGCAAATACGCAACTCTTAAATTGCCGTCAGGTGAAATGAGGATGGTGCCTATCAAGTGCCGTGCGACAATCGGTCAAGTTGGCAATGTTGAACACGAACTTATCTCTATCGGTAAAGCGGGTAGAAAAAGACATATGGGTATCAAGCCTACCGTGCGTGGTGTTGTTATGAATCCATGCGACCATCCACACGGTGGTGGTGAAGGTAAATCTCCTATCGGTAAAGCAGGACCTGTTACGCCGTGGGGTAAACCGACATTAGGTTACAAAACTAGAAAGAAACGCAAAACAAGCAGCAAATTTATAGTTAAGAGAATTAACTAAAAGGAGGGAAAGTTTGAAAACAACTTAAAGAAAAGTGTTTTCGGATGAACAAAAAAACATGAGTAGAAGTATTAAAAAAGGGCCTTTTTGTGAAGAGCGTCTATTAAAAAGATGCGAAGCAATGAGTAAGGCCAGCGACAAAAAAGTTATTAAAACTTGGTCAAGAGCATCAACGATTTTCCCAGAATTTGTGGGGTTAACAATTGCTGTTCATGACGGTAAAAAACATGTTCCCGTTTATTGTAGCGAGGAAATGGTTGGACACAAATTAGGCGAATTCGCCCCAACTCGTACATTCAAAGGCCATGCGGCTGACAAAACTACAAAGGGGAAAAAGAGATAGTTTTCTTAAAGTATTGAATCATGGCAACAAGAGTAAAAACAAGAGCTGCCGCTAGGGCAGAAAATAGGGACACTCGTCCTAAAGCTGTTGCAAGACACATCAGAATGTCGCCTTACAAGGTGCGTACGGTGCTTGCGCTAGTTAGAGGTAAATCGGTAAATGAGGCGCTTGCTATTTTAGAGCATACTCCTAAAATTTCTCGTGAACCTATCGAAAAAGTTATCAAGAGTGCTGCTGCAAATGCAGAGCATAACGGCGGTCATGCAAGATCAGAGCTTTTTATAGCAGAAGTTTTTGCAGACCAAGGGCCAACTCTTAAAAGAATGCAGCCTGTATCAAAAGGTAGAGGTCATAGCATATTAAAACGCACAAGCCACATTACAGTAATCCTTGACGCTATAGGAGGCAAAGAATAAATAGATGGGACAAAAAGTACATCCACACGGCCTTAGAGTAGGCGTTATAGAAGGTTGGAAAGCAACATGGTTTGCAGGTAAAAAAGACTTTGGTGTTTTTCTTAAAGAAGACCACACTATAAGAACTTTTCTTAAAAACAAATATTATGCTTATGGCATATCTAAAATCAACATCGAGCGCCCTCAAGGTAAAGTTGTAGTTAATATCTTTACTATCAAACCGGGTATGATTATTGGTCAAAAAGGTGCTGGCGTAGAAGTGTTAAAAAAGGAAGTGCAAAAATTGGTTGGCACAAAAACTCTTCATGTAAATATCATGGAAGTTAAACGCCCTGATTTAGATTCTGTTATTGTTGCAGAATCAATCGCAGTACAGTTAGAAAAAAGAGCTAGCTTTAGACGCACTATGAAACAAGCGATGAGCCGTGTTATGCGTAGTGGTGCTAAAGGTGTAAAGGTAATGGTATCTGGTAGACTAGATGGTGCAGAAATTGCAAGAGCGGAACACTACCACGAAGGTTCTATTCCACTACAAACGCTTCGTGCAAATATTGACTACGGTGTAGCTACAGCAAGAACCACTTTTGGTGCGATTGGTGTAAAAGTGTGGATTTATAAAGGTGAAGTTTTAGACAGAGCCGCTAAAAAAGCACAAGACCTAGCAGAGCAACAAGCACCAAGAGAAGACAGAAAACCTTTTGCGAAAGCAGGAGACGACAAAAAAGCGTAGGAGATTTCCAATTGACAATTTCCAATTGACAATTGATAAAAAACAATGTTAATACCAAAAAGAGTAAAACGCCGCAGACAACATCGTGGCAGAATGGCAGGTATTGCCACAAAAGGTAATGAGGTTTCATACGGCGAGTATGGTTTGGTTACTACAGAATGTGCTTGGATTAGGTCAAACCAAATCGAGAGTGCTCGTATTGCTATGACTAGATACATCAAAAGGGGTGGTAAAGTTTGGATTAAAATTTTCCCTCACAAACCTGTTACAAGGAAACCAGCCGAAACTCGTATGGGTAGCGGTAAAGGTAGTCCTGATTATTGGGTAGCGGTAGTAAAACCGGGCAGAGTAATGTTTGAGATGAGTGGTGTAGCCGAAGAGGTTGCAAGAGAAGCATTTAGACTTGCTATGCACAAACTGCCAGTTAAATGTAAATTTGTTAAAAAAGGCGAGGTGATCTCTGCCGATGCACCGCAAGAGCAACCTAAAGCGGCTAAAGAAACTAAAGCGGAGGTGGCAAAGTAACCCAATAAGTAAAACGATGGTACATTATTCAAGACTTTGTTTAATCAGGGCAAGAATTTATATCAAGACAAGTTTGGTTATTAAAAAATTATGGCAAAAAACGCAGTTAAATTTCATGAAATGAAAAATGACGAATTAGATTTAGAGCTTAAAGAGCTTAAAGAAAAACTATTCCGTCTTAGATTTTCACACGCAACAGGACAATTAAGCAATCCGCAAGAAATGGTTCTTTGCAAAAAAGATATAGCAAGAGTAAAAACAATTATCAACGAGCGAGTGCTTAAAGCTGCTGCTAAAGGTGAAAAACTAGTAATTATTACTAAAACACCTCTTAAAAAACCAGTGGCTGACAAAAAAGCAACTGTAGCAAAAGTAGATAAAAAAGTAGAAAAAGCTGTTAAAAAACCGGCACCAATCAAAGAAGGTGCAGTAGCAGCCGAAGAGGTTTAAGAGGAGATAAAATAAAATTATGGCAGAAAAAGCTAAAACAGCCTCTAAACCAAAAGCGGAGGCAACAAAAAAAGTAGCTGCTCCAAAAGCAGCGCCAGCGGCAGCAAAGCCTGCGGCAAAACCAGCAGCACCAGTAAAAGCAGTGGCAAAACCTGTTCCTGTTAAAAAAGTAAAAGTACCTGTGGTTAAAGACCCGTCAGAACGAAACCACAGAAAAGAAAGAGAAGGTATGGTTGTCAGCGACAAAATGACTAAAACAATCATTGTTGAAATCAGAGACAAAGCAAAGCACCCTCTTTATAAAAAAACAATAAATAAAACTAAACGCATCAAAGCCCACGACGAAAATAACGAGTGTGGCATTGGCGATACTGTTTTAATTACAGAAACTAGACCATTATCTAAAGATAAACATTGGAGACTAGTTCGCATTATCGAAAAAGCAAAATAACAAACTAATATTCATTTTGCGAAAGCATTTGAGTATCAGTTCGGAGAAATAAAATGATTCAACCTCAAAGTTACTTAAAAGTAGCCGATAACAGCGGCGCTAAAGAAATCATGTGTATTCGTGTGCTGGGCGGTTCTTTCCGTCGTACAGGAAACATTGGTGATGTAATTGTTGCCAGTGTAAAGAGTGCACAAGTTGGTGGCACTGTTAAAAAAGGCGAAGTGGTTAAAGCGGTTATCGTCCGCACCCACAAGGGCATTAACCGCCCAGACGGCAGTCATATTAAATTTGACGATAACGCAGCCGTAATTATAGACAACAACCGTCAGCCTAAAGGTACTCGTATATTTGGGCCGATTGCTAGAGAGTTAAGAGAAAAAGATTATATGAAGATTATTTCTCTTGCCCCCGAAGTTATGTAGAGACTGTAAAATGACTAAATTGCAATGTTTTACGATTCTTTCTCATAAATGTGTGTTGCGACATCGTCATTGCGAGCGTAAGCGAAGCAATCCAGAAGATTAAAGAGATTTATTCCCGAAAACAAAAGGATTATCCAGTCAATATTCTGGATTGCTTCGCTTACGCTCGCAATGACAGCTTGTGCATTTACGCAAATTAAAAAAGGAGCGTCAAACACTGCGATTTAATCATTTTACAGTCTCCTACTAATTCCAAATGTGTTCTTTTGTAAAGAAATTACTGGGAATTGTTCGACACCTATATATATAAAATAGGGAGACTATATTAAAATGACTAAACTACATGTAAGAAAAGGCGACAATGTAAAAATTATCGCTGGTAAAGATAAAGGCAAAACTGGCAAGATTATTGCAGTTAACCAAGATAATGGTAGAGTTGTTGTAGACGGCGCTAACATTTTGGTCAAACACAATAAATCTAAAGATTCTAATACCCCAAGCTCTATTCAAAAAGTGCCGGGTAGTATTGATAGTTCTAATGTGCAAATTATTTGTCCATCTTGCTCTAAAACAACAAGAGTTGCTAAAAAAATGGCAGACGCCAAAAGCGTTGTTGCTACTATTAGAGTATGCAAAAAATGCAGTGCAAGTCTTGATGCAAAATTAGAAAAGAAAGCTAAAAAAGATGCAGCAGCTAAAAAATCTAAAAAAGATGACGAAGCAGCAGTAGCAGACGAAAAAGCAACAACAAAAGCTAAAACAGCTACAAAAGCTAAAGGCAAAAAAGACGCCCCAGAAACCATAGACGGCGGCGACGGCATAAACAAAAAGAATGCCGACGGTGCAATTGTGTAAATTTATAATAACAAAAAGCTTAGCTTATAAAAAGCCGACTGCCTAGATTTGAAATTTATACAGTCGGCTTTTTGCGTGAAAAATTATTTCATATTTAGAATTTGCAGTGCCATAGCTTTTCTATCAAAAGTTGCATTTTTTAGAAGTTCTATAATCTCTCTATCCTGTTTATAATCTGCAATTGAATAATAAAAAAACTCTGCAGGTGTACTGTTACACGCATCAATAATTTCAAAAAGATTTTCTAATGGCGGAATTTTCTTTTTGCTTTCAATTCCATTAATATAGCTTTCGTTTCTGCCGATGCTTTCAGATAGCTTTCTAGCAGATAATTTTGCGTTGCTTCTTATCTGCCCAATTCGTAGTAATACATCGTTTATATCCATACAATAAGTATGTCATTTTATTGCCTCAAACCCCCTTTCCAAAAAACTGCAAAAACAGCAAAATAGATATTTTTTACTGCCTGTTAGACTATATTGCTTTACAAGTATAGTCCAATAGACTATACTTTAAGTGTTGCACGATTAAATGGTGCTTATATAACAGTAAAAGAGGTAAAAATGGCTAATACATCCCTACAAAATTCAAAGGCACAAAAAAATGACGAGTTTTATACTTTTATGAATGACATTGAAAATGAACTTTCTCAATATGACTTTTCTCACTTTAAGGACAAGATAGTTTATTGCAATTGCGATGACCCGACATGGAGCAATTTTTTTAAATTTTTTATAAAGTGGGGTAAAAAGTTAGGAATTAAAGAAGCCTGGTTTACAAATTTCGCAAATGGCAAGCGACAGTTTAGGAAAGCAACTTTATTTGAGAACGACGATTTGTTAGAGAGTATAGAGAGCGATAAAAAAGGTACAGCACATTATTGGGTTTATAATCCGATGACTAATAAAACCACTAAAAAAGAGCTTAAGGGCAACGGCGACTTTAGAAGTGAAGAAAGCATAGAGCTACTAAAGCAAGCTGACATTGTTGTTACAAATCCACCTTTTTCGCTTTTCCGAGAGTATGTTGCGCAGTTAGTTATGTATGGTAAAAAGTTTGCGATTATAGGTGATATAAACGCAAGAACTAATAGAGATTTTTTTCCGCTCATAAAAAATGATAGAGTTTGGATTGGTTATTCGCAACCTAAAAAATTTATGACTGACGAAAATAAAGAGAGTGCATTTGGCAATAAATGTTGGTATACAAATTTAGACATATTAAAAAGACACACTTCATTGGTTCTACATAATCATGATTTAGCGAATTATAGAAAATATGACAATTACAATGCTTTGGAAGTTTCGCAAGTTAAAATGATACCTGATAATTATTTTGGCATTATGGGGGTGCCAATAACATTTTTAGAAAAATATTGCCCCAAACAATTTGAAATTGTTTGGCAAGCAAGTGGTAATACACGAGCATCTGCCCCTAAGCAAATACTTGAGGTGTTGGGATATATCCAGCACTCAGAGGATAGAGGTGGTTGTGGTGTGTTAAATGGTCAAAGATTATATAGTCGCATTCTAATCAAACGCAAAGGAGAAACAAAATGAAATATCAAGTAGAAATACGCACAATAGAAGATTTTTTAGATGATAAAAAATATCTTACCAATATAAATATTCAACGCAAATACATATACAATCATGCTCAAGCAAAGCATTTACTTGACAGTATTCAAAAGAAAATCCCGATACCTGCAATTTATTTGTGGTGTAATTCAGATGGCACTTACGATGTGTTAGACGGCAAACAACGCATAACGGTTATGCGGTTATACAAAAATGCTAATTATCTAGTAGGCTCTACTCACAACTTTTTTATCGACTTTATGGATGATAAAGATTTTGACGATTATCAAATTCCAGTGCTTGTATGCGGTGGTACCGAGCAGGAAAAGGTTGAAACTTTTAAGCGAATAAACACAACAGCAATTCCGCTAAAAGAGTTTGAAAGAATGAACGCAATGTATCAGGGCATATTTGTAGAAGAGTTTGGTAATTGGGGCATGGGTGTGTCGCCAAAGGAAGAAAAAGTTTTTGGTAAAAGTATGCGTGGCGAAAATTGCATTGCAGCATTATCACTGTTTACTAATGAGATAGAGGGTTATTTTAAGCACAATAAAGATGTGTCTTTTGTAAACGAACTTAAGAAGCAAATAGACAATTTGCTAGCAGACATCTTTATTATATTTGATGGCTATGATACAAAAGATTGGTTTATATTATCTAAAATTATTTTAGAGCATAGCAGCGACAAAACTAAAATTGCTAGTCTAAAATTAAACAGTAAAAAAATTGTAGAATTATTTGATGAATATAAAGCAAATGGCGAATTATCAAATGCACCTAGCAAGGAGAGTTTTTATAAGGAGCTATTGGGTTGCTATAATATTACAGGACTAGATAGCAAAAGATTTTTCACAAAAGACGACAAAAAGATTTTGTACGAAAGGCTAGCTGCAAGCGTTGGGCGGGGTAAAAAATTATGTGGCGATTGCAATAAAGAATACACATTTGATGATTTTGAAGTCGACCATAAATTAGCATGGAGTAAAGGCGGCAAAACTAGTTTAGATAACGCAGAGTTGCTTTGCAAAAAGTGTAATACAAAAAAGGGTAATAGGTAAAAGATGAAGGAGTGCTGAAATTGTGAATATCATTTTTTACGCTGCTAATTTTAAGTAGTTGCTCCGGGCGGCAAAATGCCGCCCCTACCTACAGACGAATTTTTATATTTAGCTGCTAGGTGTTTTAGCATTCTTGTAGGGGCGGCATTCTGCCGCCCGAGCTAATTGAAAAAGTTGCTAATAATCTAATGTCCATAAATTCAGCACTCCCAAAGATAGTAAGCTTAATATGCAATAAAACAAAAACGCCCCTTATGTCGATTGTTTGTCGGTGTGGGGGGCGTTTTCTGTTTCTTAAATTAAGAAGGGTAATAATCTACTCTGCTAGCATCGTGCTAAACTCTACTACATCAAAGACTTGTTGTGTTTTTTTTCTGCGGTAGTGGCGGAGTCGTTGGTCGCCGTGTTGGGTAAGCTCTAGTTTATCTAACACGATAAAAATGTTGGATTCTTCAACTTCAAATGCAATTTGGCCGCCGTTTTGTAATATTGCTATAAGCATATTTTCAAAATGGGCGGACTGTTCTACAGCTTTAGAAAAAGATATTTTTTTGTTGTCTAATATTCCTTTTTGCTTATATTTACCAAAAGCCTCGTTGTAATATTCTTCTTTTGTTATAGCGTTATTTTTAGCGTCCCTTATGCGTTTGGGGGCATAGTCAAATTTGGTGTCCTCTAAACCTAGTTCGCAAACAATGTCCCGTAATTTTACCACATTTGCACTTGTATTAGGTGCGTTTCTGCCAAGACATAAGTTGTTAGTTATTTGAGTGTTAGCCGAGTACGGTGTCGAAGTAAAGCCGTAATTCTTTTTAGTAAGACAATCCAATAAGACGGATAAGTCTTGTTTGCCTACCATATGAGGCTCTAGGTTGTAAAGCTCATTCGGGGCAAGCATATTAGCACCGTAAATAAAAGGTAGGTTAGAGCGGTATAGTTTTATTTTCTGCTCGTCGTCTTTTGGTTCTAGTCCGCCTCTATAGATTAGGTTGTTCTGCAGGCGACTAGGTTCGATATCATAAACTTGTAAAAAGCCAAGCAACTCGCCACCGGTGATATTTTTTGCAACTGCCATTGTAGCACGGGCATCCTCTAGTGGGTCATGGGCATTAAATTCTATCCCGTAAAGCTCTGCAACCTTGCTTAAAGACCGCTCTCCCGTTTCGTTAGTTAGGGCATTATACAAAACATTAGTGTCGATGTAGTCAAACTGCGGACAAGGAACATTATACTTAGCACACGCATCAATTATCATTCTGGCATCGTTGTCAAACGCATGACCTAAAACCAAAGTGTCAGGGGTGAGGTAACTTAGTAGTCTATCTGCCACTTCGCCAAAAGATTTTTCTTTTGCAATTTCGTCAGAAGTGAAAGGAAAACTCAAATCTTTACCGCAAAACTTTCGTTTGATTGCAGGATTGATGCGAATATCAAACGAGGTGATAGGGTCAAAGTTTAGCGTTGTTGCACAAACACCCGCCCAGCAAATACTCCAGTAAAACATAGAGTTAAATAATTCAAAGTCAAGCGATACGACTTTACTATATTTTTTAAGTTGATTTTTGATAGTAAATTTTCCGATAAATATGTTGCTATATTTTTGTACACAACTTTTCTATTATATCACAATCATATTTTAATTGCAAGTCTATCTTTGGGGGAAAATTTTTCAAAATTTTCCCCCAAACTCGCCCTTATAAAACTTTTAAGTTTTGCTTTAGTCAATGCTTGATATAAATAGTTAAAGTTTTTTGGAAAGTTTGAAAACCTTTTTTGAAAAAAAAGGTTTTCAAGAAAAAATTAAATTGAGCCCTTCAAATGTTGCAGATAATAAAAAATATATTGTTGTGCTATCCCTGCAAATTGGTGAGTTGTTAAAATTTGTTTGTCGCAATCGGGCAAAGTGGCAATCGCTTTTTTAATCCATGTATCAATTGGCACCTCGTGCAAAATATTAAAGCAAAACAAAATTATGCAAGAGGCAACTTTTTGCCCGACTCCCGATAATGATAGCAACTTTTTATTTAGTTCAAATCGTGATAGTGCTTTAAGAATTTCAAAATCATATTCGGGTTTAGATAACTCTTTAATTGTTTTGACCAAATAAGGAGCCCTATAACCACAGCCTAAATTCTTAAAATCGTCGATTGTAATCGTCAATAACTCATTCATTGTAGGAAAAAAATTATTAGTACCAAACTTTTCGCACATAACATTTATTGTTTTAGTAAATCGTTTTATATTGTTGTTAGCAGATATTATAAAAGAAATTACCGTCTCTAAAAAATCGCCTTTTAGTATCCTAATCCCGCCTGTTTCGGGAGAAACAGTCAATATATTTTTAATAGCATCAAATTTAGATAACTTGTTTTTGATAAAATTATAGTCAGTCGACAAATCAAAATAATTGTAAAAGTAATTTGCACTGTCGCACTCACAAATTATTAAATTATCTTTTTTATAAAGACTAGCTTTATGGCTACCAGAATACAAAGTATAGCCACCAGTTTTCTCATTTTCAAAATACCTAAAAACCTGTCCGCTGTGCATAATGGCGGATAAATTAAATTGAGATAAGTCATAAATCTCTATAAGATTCTGGTTTACGATATGGGCAAGCATTTTTTATTAAGCTATTGTGTTAAGATATTGTGCAAAAATGAGATTTACATTGTTCGTCATTGCGAGCCCTTTAGGGCGAAGCAATCTAGAAGATTAGTTTGTTAGTCCTTAAATTTAGCGGAGGCTAATTTGCCTATATTCTGGATTGCTTCGCCAAAATCTTACGATTTTTCCTTGCAATGAGGTTCAAAAAAATAATCAACATCATTTTGATGTTCACAGTAACATTAGGCACATCCAATCAAAATCAACACATATAAAATTATACTCGGGAAAATCCTTAATGTCAAGACAATGCAAAAAATTTCCTCTATAATATTTATATGGATATATCCAAAGGAGAAAATCACATAGAATCACAAAAAGATAAAATAAACCCCATCGCTTTAAGCAAAGACAAATTAACTGATCTAATCCGAGAAATAGAACATAACAACCTGCGCATTAAAAGCGTCTTTAATATTTTGGATAATTTACTTTATGGATTTGACGGTTCAGAGAAAAACAAAAAAACTATAGAGAGAGATTGTCGGACATGGATGAAAAAATGTCGTTGCTGTCATCTCATGTTATATTGGCAGGGTAGCTTAAATTTACAAAAGCCCACTCGCTAGATAAGCAAATGGACTTAGGGGGATGGTCGAGGTGACAGGATTCGAACCTGCGGCATCCTGGTCCCAAACCAGGCGCGCTACCGGGCTGCGCTACACCTCGAAAAAGTTGCAAATTTTTAAGCAACTTTATAATTATATAATAGTAAAAGATAAGTGTCAAACGGAAAATACAAAAATATCAACTATTGAGGGAAAATTTTGAAAAATTTTCCCTCAAACTTCCTTCAAAATTTTTAAGTATAATTGTCTAGGTCAACACTTAGTATAAAAGTTTTTTGGAAAGTTTGAAAACCTTTTTCTCAAAAAAGGTTTTCAAGAAAAAACAAAAAAATTAAAATAATCTAAGTTGACATAATAGCTGCCATTTTATAAAGGTCTTTATTAAATTTCTTTTTAATAGACAATCCTTGTACAATATCAACATCAAAAATTCTTTCGTTTTTAATTCCAACAATACGACTAGATTTGCCTTGCGATAATAACCTAACAGCGTGTATACCCATGCTGGTACCCAAGTATCTATCTCGGCTGCTAGGACTACCACCTCGCTGCATATGACCCAAAACAGTAGAGCGGACACTCATTTTAGTTTTTGCTTCTATTTCTTTAGCAAATTCGTCTGCACAACCAACACCTTCTGCTAGCACTACAATACCGCTTAATTTACCTTTCTCTTTATTTTGTTTTAGTTTCTTAAAAACAGAATTCATATTAAGTGGCATTTCGGGTACAAGAATAATTTCGGCTCCGCCACCTAATCCTGCATGAAGGGCAATGTCGCCACAGTGTCGTCCCATAACTTCGACTATAACAACTCTGTCGTGGCTTTCCATTGTATCCCTTAATTTATTTATAGCCTCAAGTACAGTATTACAAGCTGTGTCAAATCCTAAAGTGTAATCCGTGTATGCGATGTCGTTGTCTATAGTTCCGGGAATTCCAATAGCAGGGAAGCCATGACCACTAAGTGCTTTAGCACCCATAAAAGAACCATCGCCGCCAATAACAATAAGACCGTCGATGTTATGCTCTTTAAGTTTTTCGATAGCAGCAAGCTGTACAGTTTTTTTTACAAACTCTGGGCATCTAGCAGACTTTAGTATGGTACCGCCTCGCTGCAAAATATTAGAAACGCTTCTTGCTTTAAGCTCTTTGAAGTTACCCTCAACAAGCCCTGTATAGCCTCTTTCTACGCCGTAAACTTTCATGTCTAAATTTAGTGCGTATCTTACAACAGCTCTAATAGCTGCATTCATTCCGGGCGCATCTCCGCCACTTGTTAAAACTGCAATGTTTTTCATGTGTTTTGTATATTAGGCTTGTCAATAGGTTATTGAACAAGTTATTGAGATTTCAATAAAGAAACCTCTTATTTACTCCGTGTAAAATTTTTTTTGTGAACCTTTTGTATATATATAGTATAACCATATCAAAAGATTTTTGCAAATCAAAATAGCGTTTTGTTAAACAAAATTTTGTCAAGTACTTTAGGGCTTGACAAGGTGTGATAACTGTGATATAATTGCTTTTGTACGCATTTTTTCAGGTGAAAAATGTACCTACTTAAGAGTTAACAAATTGATAAGACAAGATGATTTCATTGATACTTTATTAGCCAAAATAGACATAGTTCAACTAATTGGTGAATATGCAACGCTTACACATAAGGGCGGGGCAGTTTGGGCGTGTTGTCCTTTCCATAACGAAAAGACACCTAGCTTTAGGATAGACCCCCGCAAACAGTTTTATTATTGTTTTGGCAGTTGCAGAGAAGGCGGTAACGCAATAACTTTTATTAAAAAGATAGAGAGTTTAGACGGTGCGGATGCAGTAAAGTTTTTGGCTAAAAAGTATGGAATAGAAATTCCTGACAATAAAAATTTTAAGCCAAAATCAGAAGAAGACATTGCTAAAAAAACAAGACTTTATGCTCTAATGAAAGAGGCGGCAAAACGGTATCATCAAAACTTGATAGGTGATAAAGGTAGGGTTGCAAGAGAGTATTTAGCCAAACGAAATATCAACGAAACGCTTATAAAAAAGTTTGGCTTAGGTTATAGTGTCAATCGTAATGATTTGTTAAATCATGCAAAAGAGTTAGGATATACTAAAGACGAGTTAAAGGATTGCAATTTAGCTGTTATAAATGAGAAAGGGGTATATGACCCGTTTTTTGAAAGGTTGATAATTCCTATTGTTAATCAAATGAATGAGGTATGTGCGTTTGGTGGCAGAACAATGATAGTTAATCCTGAATTTGCAAAATACCGTAATTCGTCTAATACGATACTATTCGAAAAAAACAGAATAGTTTTTGCTATCAACTTATTAAAGAAACTTAAAAAGGACGGCGGCAAAATTGATTACATAATTTTGTGCGAAGGTTACATGGATGTTATTGCCCTCCACTCTGCAGGTTTTAATACAGCCGTTGCGTGTATGGGCACGGCACTAACCATAAATCAAGCAAAGCAACTAAAAAACTTTACCGACACAGTATATATAAGTTTTGATGGCGACAGTGCAGGACAAAAAAATACAATGATTGGGCTTGATGTGCTGTCTGGCGTGGGTCTTAATGTAAAGGTTATTAAACTGCCAGACGGTAAAGACCCAGATGATGTTATTAAAACAGGCGGTGCTGCCAGCTACGACAAACTGATTGTAAACGCATTAACGCTTACAGCGTTTAAGCTAAATACAATTGCCAAAAATTATAATTTAAGAGACCTGCAACAAAAATCTAAATTTACGCAAGAGGCTATAGGTGTTATCAAACGGATTGAAAGTCCAGTTGAGCAGGCGGAGTACTTTAAGAAGTTGAGTAAGCTAACAGGATATGGTATAGATATATTGTATCGACAAGCTGATAAAACTCCTATTACTGTTACAAACTATGAAGAGTTTGTTCCTCGTACAATAGTTAGTAATACAGCTACTAATAAAGAGGAAAATAAATATACACGAGCCGAAAAATTTATTTTAGCAAGCCTAGCTAATGATAAACCATATGCAAATTATAAAGAAAAGTTTTCAGAATTATTTGTAGATAAATTTGCCATAACTGTTGCTAATTTTTTTGTAGATAACAAGAAAGGCGAAAATCAGAATGTGGCTAGATTATACAATATGGTTGACGCGAGCTGTAAATCAGAGCTAGATGAGATTCTTAACAATTATCTGTTTGGTAAAAACGACAACAAAGCCTACTATGATAATTGTGTTACGCTACTAAAAGACAAGAAGTTTGACGAGAATATTGCAAGTTTAGAGAAAAAAGCAAAAGAGGCATTAGCCGCTAAAGACATGGCTACTATGCAAAAATACTTAAAACAAATACAAGAATTAAGGCAAGAAAAAAAGGAACAAAAGGAAAATAAATAGGATGTAAATAGGATGCAAATAGGATGCAAACCAGATACAAAATCCCACAAAATCCTCTACCAGTAAATCATGAAAAAAGAAACTAAAAAAGAAAATACAAAAATAGTTAAAGAAGAAAAAGCGACTAAAGTTGCAGCAAAAGTAGAAACTCCTAAAAAAGTTGCCGCCAAGGCTAAAGTTACACCAGTAGCACAAAAAGAACCAGCGACTAAAAAGTCGGTTGCGGTTAAAGTTGCTAAAGCAGAAAAGTCAGCGGAGGTAGCAGTGGGAAAGGCAGGCAAAGCTACAGTTACAAAAGTAACCGCTCCTAAAAAGGTGGTAGCAAAATCTACTAAGCCTATAAAAGAAACGATTACGCCAGAATCTAAAAAGCCAAAAACAATTTTAGAGCTTTTTGACGCGGCAGTTAAAGCTATTGCGGCATTAAAGAAACCTACAGTTTCGTATGACGAGATTGCGGGATTTATTCCTATAGAACTAACAACTTCTAGCGATAAAATTGAGGAAATTTTTAAGAGGTTAGAGGCTGTCAATATTACCGTTATAAAAGCAGTAGAGCCTCCGCCAGAGCCAGTTGATAAAGTAACTAGAGAAATTCAAAAACTTGTTTCTTTAGGCAAAGCTAAAGGCAAAGTTTCTAGCGAGGAAGTTGGTAGACGACTAGCGGTAGAATGTGATGCAACAGCCGAGCAAATCAAAGAGGCTTATAAAATTCTTAAAGAAAATAATATCGAAGTTGTAGAAACGCAAATCGAGATTGTTAAAAATTTAGAGTCTTTAATCGACGGCGACCTTAGCATTGACGACCCTGTAAAAATGTATCTTAGAGATATTGGTAGAGAGGCACTACTTACATCAGAAGAAGAAATGGCGCTAGCTAAGCAAGCGGTAGAGGGTGATAAATTTGCGGGCGAAAAACTATTTGTAGCTAACCTTAGACTTGTTGTGTCTATTGCAAAGCGATACATGGGCAGAGGCATGGCTTTTATGGATTTGATTCAAGAGGGCAACATGGGGCTTATGAAGGCAGTAGAGAAATTTGATTACACTAAAGGTTTTAGATTTTCTACTTATGCGACTTGGTGGGTAAGGCAAGCTATCACGCGTTCTATTGCAGACCAAGCAAGAACCATTCGTATTCCTGTGCACATGGTAGAAACGATAAATAAAGTTGTAAGAACAACAAGGGCGCTTGTTCAAGATTTAGGTAGAGACCCAGAGGTAGAGGAAATTGCGGCGGCACTTAGTATGTCTCCAGAAAAAGTTAAAGAAATTCAACGAATATCTCAAGACCCTGTTAGCTTAGAAACTCCGATTGGCGAGGAAGAAGATAGTGTACTTGTCGACTTTATCGAGGATGCTAAAGCACCCGCTCCGCACGACTCAACAGTTATGCAGCTATTAAAAGAACAGTTATTTAATTGTCTTTATACCCTTAATCCAAGAGAAGAAATGGTATTACGATTGCGATATGGGCTTGATGATGGTCATCCTCGTACGCTAGAGGAAGTTGGTAGAGAGTTTGAAGTAACCCGTGAGAGAATTCGTCAGATTGAAGCTAAAGCACTAAGAAAACTTCGTCATCCAAATCGTAGCCGAAAATTAAAAGATTATATCGAGGGTAGTAGCCCTGCAATTCTTGCAGCTAGTGCTACTGCAGAGAATAACTTTAATGACGCCGAGGCTCCTAAATTTAGTTTTATGGAAAGAACTTCGACAGGTTCTACAATACCAGGTCCTGTTATGCCTAAAATGCCAAAACTAAAAGGCGAGTTACCTGCGGATAGCACTAGTAAAGAAAAGTTGGATTAGTGTTGTTTTTTCAAGTTTACCATTTTTTAATTATATAGCTAAAGGCTTTAATGTACAATTGCTCGCTTGCAGGGAACATATTTATAACAGCCAGACGCTTTTGGTTTTTTGCAGCGGCGACAGTTAGCTTGCTTAGTCTTTCTGCGACTGTGCCGTCAATGTCTTTTACATTCTGCATATCAAGCACAACTTCATCATTTCGCATGAAAATTTGCGTGGCTTTTTCGATAACTTTATTTATGTTTACAAAGAACAAGCTACCCGACAAATAGATTGTTTGGGATTTAACAGGCACATCTTCCGAAATGGGTTTGGCATTCCTTAACGACTCTAAATCTGGATTATCACTAGTTAGTAAAACATCAGTCGTAGAAAAAGTGCTTTGAATAAACGCTTTAATGTCGTTGTCTAAAGCGATTTTTTTGTCAAATTGTGCATTTCTAAAATGTTTTGTAATAGTGGTAACAGGGGTTTCCTTTATAGGCGCCGTTTTCATTTCCAGCTTGTTTTTGAATCGCTTTGCGTTTATGGCATAAGCGAAAGCTATACCTACAATAACACCAAAGTGTACGCCAAATATAATTGTAATAAGCCCAGTAACAATTAGGATAGAACTGTCTCTTTTGCTAAACCTTAACATTCGTACAACTAGTGGATAAAAACTTGTAGCGATTGCAACCTTTACTAAAGGCGATACAAGAGCCGCTACTGGAATAAACCGCATAACGGGCATTAGTGCTACATAAAAAACTAGCAAGAATAAGGCTTGAAAAATCCCGGCAAAATTTGATTTTGCACCGTTTTCATAATTTAGATTTGTTCTTGCCATAGCCGCAGTAATAGGAAGACCACCTGCTAGTCCCGAGCCTAAATTTGCAACGCCATGCCCGAAAAGTTCGGTGTTTGGATTAAACTTTATCCCGCTAATTTTCTCGACAGCACTAGAACTCATCATGCCCTCAAGCGATGCTATCATAGCAATTGCTATTGCAAAAAGATAAATGAACGGCGAGCTAAAGTTAATTCTTCCAAAGTTTATAAAATGATAATTAAAGGCATTGTCGATTGTGTCGCCTCCATTTATTAAGTTAGGACGAAGTAGATCTGTGTTGCTGTTTGTTAGCCCCATCAAAAACCCAACACCCGTTGCAACCGCAATTGCAACGATAATAGCAGGGATTTTTTTATGGATTTTAGGCAACATATAAACCAGTACTGCTGCGGTTAGACCTACTACAAAATTGTATAAACTAAACTGTGGTATACCCATTACGGTTCTAGTTAACCTAGATAAAAACGGCGACACTAAATCCATTGATTCGGTAAGAGGAGTGTGGGTAGCGAGTGTCAGTCCCATATCGGACAAGAGGTTAAAGAGTAGGGCAACGCCAATCCCCAAACATATTCCCATAAATACAGGGTGTGCGACATATTTTAGTAGCTTGCCTGCTTTTAATAAAGATGCTATAATAAGTAGTACACCAGCGATAGCTGTGGCAAAAAACACATTGTGCATGCTTTGGCCAGCTGTTCCTATTAGCACAACTATTATGGTTATAAACGGGGCAGTAGGGCCACCTATCGAGAATCTTGTTCCGCCAAAAATAGACAACAACAAGCCACCAACTATTGCCGACCATAAACCTATCTGAATAGCATAACTGAATCCGTCATAAGACTGTCTGTGTCCCATGGCTAAATTTAGCGGCAATGCAACAAGTGCCACCATAAGCCCTGCAAACGCATCCTTAAAGATAGACTTGGGTTTGTAACCCTTCTTCATGCAGTTTATAAGCTCTGGCTTTATATGAAATTGTTCTCTTGATTTTGCTTTCATTAGAGTGGTTTGTGTAAGTTCACAAAAACAATTATATCATATTCTAATGAAAAAGTCAAACACTTTATTTGTGCAAAAATTAAGAAATTGGGACAACTCCTCGTAGATAGTTTTATCCCGTTTATGAAAGGGTATTGAAATTATCCTGTTTATGTAATATACTTATAATGTATGAAAGTATTTGCGGAAGTACTAAAAGAGCTAAGAGAGGAGTCCAACTTGTCAATGGAGGCACTAGCAGAAAAAATTGGTGTTGGCAGTTCTTCTATTTGGCGGTGGGAAAATGGTTCAAGCGATATAAAAGGAGAAAGTCTTATTTTGCTTTCAAAATTCTTCAAAGTTACAACAGATTACTTGTTAGGGCTAGACACCTAATAGACGAAAAAATAAAATGAGCACAAAAGACACAAAAACGCTATTATATTACTGGCTAAGTTTGGCAAGAATTACGCCACTTAGAATGTTTAAGCTACTAGAGATTTATTCTATAGAAGAGCTTTTTGATAGACTTAAAAAAGATAAAAAAATTGAAGATTTGCTTGGCAAAAGCTGTTTTGCTAAATTAGTGGAATTTGCTAATTTAGAAATGTTAGAAAAACGATTTGACAGTCTAAAAGAATTGGGCGTCGATTTTTTGCCCTTTTGTAGTGAAAAGTTTCCTGAAAAATTAGCACAAAGCAATGTCCTGCCGCCACCAGGGTTGTATTATAGAGGGGATATAAGTTTGCTTTCCCCTAAACTAAACAGCGTTGCCATTGTGGGTACAAGACGATGCAGCCATTACGGTAAAGAAGCAACTTATAAATTTAGTGGTGAGTTAGTTGATTATGGGTTTGTTGTAATTAGTGGATTAGCAACTGGAATTGATGCTTATGCTCATGATGCATGTCTAAAAGCAAATGGTAAAACTGTAGCTGTGCTTGGCATGGGGCATAACAAATTTTATCCGCTTGATAACCTAAAGCTGTATCAGCAAATTTGCAAAGAGGGTTTAGTAATATCTGAATATCCGCCCGAGTCTGAGGCTGCAAGATATACATTCCCAGAGCGAAACCGAATTGTATCAGCTTTAAGTGATGCTGTGGTTGTAATTGAAGCTAGCGGTAAAAGTGGTGCTTTAATAACTGCTAGCCGTGCTATTGAGCAAAACAAAGATATCTTTGCACTGCCAGGTAATATTACAAGTCCTAAATCACTTGGCACAAACGAACTAATAAAAAGTAGTGGTGCGCATTTATTAAGTTGTACTCAAGACATCTTAAAAATATTCGACATTAAAAATGCAAAAAATACTAAAAATATTGTTGCAATTCAACTAGACATATACGAGCAGAGTGTATATAATCAACTTGTAGTGCATGGTGAATTGCCATTTGATAAATTGTTTGAGCTAACTAAATTATCGTCTGGAGAACTTAACAGCGTGCTTGTTTCGTTGCAAATGAAAGATGCTGTAATCAGCTTGCCGAATAATACATACAGAGCTGCTGTAATTAGCAATTGACAATTACTAATCTAAAACGAATTTAACGACGGACTAACTAAAAACCGTGTTAGATGGAAAGAAGAGAGCGGGAATTTGCAAACAAATTAAAGCATTGCCTCGTCGGACATTAAAAAGAAAAAGAAGAAAAAAATGAAACTCGTAATCATAGAAGGTGCTGGTAAAAAAGAGACCATAGAAAAATATCTTGGCAGTGGCTATAAGGTATTTGCGACTAAGGGGCATATTAGAGATTTGCCGCCTAGTCCCATTTCTGTTAATGTAAAGAATAATTTTGAGCCTACATATAAAGTTATGGAGGACAAAATAGAGATTGCTAGCAAGCTAAAAGAGGCTGCACAAAAAGCCTCTAGTGTTTTGCTTGCTACTGACCCGGACAGAGAGGGCGAAGCGATTAGTTGGCATGTGGCACATATGATAGATGCCGACCTAAAAGCCCCAATAAGAATTGTTTTTAATGAAATTTCTAAAAAAGCGATTCAGGCGGCTTTAGAAAATCCTAGACCTATCGACCAAAATCTAGTTGATGCACAGCAAGCAAGAAGGGTGTTAGATAGGTTAGTGGGTTATAAAGTTTCGCCTGTTTTGTGTCGTAAAATTCAAAACAAATTATCTGCGGGTAGAGTACAGTCTGTTACTCTAAAGTTAGTAGTTGATAGAGAGAGAGAAATTCGTGCATTTATTCCAGAAGAATATTGGCCTTTTTTTAGTATGCTTAAAAAGGGCACTAATCCTCTAAAAGCAGCGCTTGAGAAAAAGGATGGTAAAAAGTTTAAGCTAACTTGCAAAGAAGAAGTGGACGATGCGGTTAGCCACCTAAATGGCAAAGAGTACAAAGTTACTAGCGTCAAAAAGAGCGTAACTAAATCCAAGCCTCTGCCGCCATTTATTACCTCTAGCTTGCAACAGGATGCCATGAACAAATTGGGATTAAGTCTAAAGCAGACGAGTGCAACAGCACAAACTCTATATGAGGGTGTTGAATTAGGTAATGAGGGTAAAGTAGCTTTAGTTACATATATCAGAACGGACTCCACAAGGGTGGCACCAGAGGTTATTGCAGGTGCGCGAAAATTTATAGAGAATAAATTTGGCGCAGATTACATTCCTGAAAAACCAAACTTTTATGCATCAAAAAAAGGTGCACAAGATGCCCATGAGGCGATAAGACCTATTAGTATTGAAAGGACTCCAGAGAGCCTAAAGGGCATGCTGCAGCCAGCACAGCTAAAATTGTACACTCTTATTTACAATAGATTTTTGGCTAGTCAAATGTCTGAGGCTACTTTTAATTCTATGGCGGTTGAGATTGGTTGCGGAGATTATGGTTTTAAGGTTAATGGTAAGACTCCGCTTTTTGCAGGGCATACGATTGTATATAACGCTGCGGATAAAAAAGATTCTGGCGACGAAGACGACGCAGAAAAAGATGACGCTAATACAAAATTGCCTGATTTATCAGAGGGCGATATTTTAGATTTTATCGAATATAAATTCGAACAAAAGTTTACTAAGCCGCCAGCGAGATATACTGACGCTAGTTTGGTAAAAGCTATGGAAGAAAAAGGTATTGGTAGACCTGCAACTTATGTTCCTACAATTAGTATTTTAACAGCAAGAGCATATTGCGAAAAGGAAGGTAAATATCTAAAGCCTACAGAGCTTGGCGAGAAAGTAACCGATATGCTGGTAAAATATTTTGTTGACATTATGGACATTAAATTTACTGCACGGATGGAGGACGACCTAGATAAAATCGAGGACGGCGGTGTTGTTTGGCAGAGTGTTATTGCAGATTTTTATGCAGGGTTTGAGGATAAAATAAAGGCCGCTATGGGAGATGAATATACTCTTAAAGAGCCTCCTATTCCTACCGATGTAGAGTGTGATAAGTGTGGCACAATGATGGTTATTCGTACGGGCAGATTTGGGCAATTCTTAGCGTGTCCAGCTTTTCCTAAATGCCGCAACATAAAACAAATGGCACAAAGTGCTAATCCAGTTGCAAACGGCGGTGCTTTTGATGATGGTTCGTTTAGTTTGGCAGAACTTTCAAAAAATCAAGAGAAACAGCAAGGTGCTAGCAAATCACCACTTGCGCCAATATCTGTGCAAGTAGTTGACGACAAGGGCGAGCCATGCGAAAAGTGTGGAAAGGTAATGCTGTTAAAGCAAGGTAAGTTTGGTCCTTTCTATGCTTGTCCAGGTTACCCTGATTGTAAAAACATAAAAACAGTAGAAAAAGAAGGCGAACAAAAAGATTCAGTGCCAGCAGGTACTTGTCCGAAATGTTCTAAATCCATGAAAAAAATTAACTTTAGAGGCAAAGTTTTTTATGGTTGCAGTGACTACCCAACTTGCAAATTTTCGGTAAACAATCCAGTTTTAGACGGCAAATGTCCAACCTGCGATAGTTATTTGCTTCGTAAAGAACTAAAAGACGGGGTTTATGCTGCTTGCGGTGAAAAGGCTTGCAAATATAAAGATAAGATAGCGGATAATTAATCAAGCTAAAGCATAAAAAACGAAAAGTTAAGCAGTTTATATTACGGGTTTTGGGAGACTTATTGACACATAAAATTTTGTATGGTAATATTTGATTAGTGGAGTTGCAATTGGCAATTTAAATCAACCTCTTTTCTAATTTTCAGATATCAGTTCAAAAGACAACAGTTTTGGCGAGTTTAACTCAAAGAATCAAGCAAAAATTTTCAAAATTAAGCTTAAATTAGTCTATGGACTAAATTGAGCAAATAAGGAGCAATATAAAATGACAAAACTTAAAAAAATAGGTTTAGTGATTGTAGCAAGTATTTTTGTGTTTGCAGCTTTTGCAGTGGGGGGGTGTACTCGCTGGGAAACGGATTATGAGTGGAGTGAGAACTCGTTTTACTTTAGTGCTGTTGCCAATAAAACCGATGTGCAAGTTGGGGACACTGTAGAAATAACAGCGACTTTCAAAAATTTGAGTGGCAGAAATTTGCAGGTTACAGTGCCAGCGTGGGAATGGTATAATGATGATCCAGCTAATTTAGAGCAATTAATTTTGTTTGGAACCATAACTATGCCATGGAGATCACCCCGTACGCTACGAATTCCTAACAATGCAGTAGTAGAAACCACAATGAGTTTTGAGGTCTGGGGCTGTTATTGCGAATATGGTTTTTGTTGCGACTGGTATTATTACTTTGATTGCTGTTTATATAGATGTAATTTATATATCTACGGTTACGATGAATTTGGAATTAGTCCTTGGATAATATTTTATATCGGACGATTAAAGGGTAGAGATAGGCGCTATTTTAGATGGGATTCTTTACTTGAACGAGTAACTTTAGGAACAGTCATAACTTTTAATAGAAAAATTGGAGGCCTAGCACAATGAAAAAAGTAAAAAATAAAGCTAAAAACATATTTATAATGATGGTGTTGTTTATGGTAATAGCACTGTCTTTGATAGTTTTGCTTTATGCACACAATGTAAATTTTTTTAGTGTATATGGTGAAGCGAATGAAAATAATAATTTAGTATATCTTGTTTCGACAAGTGGAGGTACAGATGATGTTGAAAAAGAAAATAGAAACAATTATACATATGTTAATCCCGTTAGCATGGATGCCTCTAGGAGAGTTTATAGCGGAGATTTGCTTACAGCAAGAAGAGGCGGCAGAGGCACTTTGGGTGCTAATGTTATTTGTAATGAGACAGGTTTAAGAGGTATACTCACAAATGATCATGTGTCAGTTGCATTTGATCATCGTTTTTATTGTAGAAATGGCAGGTTTATAGGCACGAGGATAAGAGGGCGAGATAACTCTAGTATGGATGCAGCATTTGTAGAGTTTGAAGATCAAAATGCTTGGATGTCTACTCCGTATATTCGAAATTATCTGACGGGACAAATTGTAGGGAGGGTTAGATTATTAGAATCAAATAATAGTAGTGTTGTAAAATATGGTTCGACAACGGGGTTAACAGAAGGAAGAGTAATATCTTTTAACTGGAGCAGTGATGGTCGTTTTGGTATAAGGCGTACAAGTCAGTGGCATACGAATTTGTATTCACGACAAGGCGATAGTGGAAGCGGTGTATTTGCTAGAGGAAACACGATAAATGGAAACATGCATAATTACTATTTAGGAGCATTATTGTTTGCGGCAACTGCTTCTTATGGGAATAGTGGCTCTGCTGCAACTCCAATTCGTACTGTTACTGGCGGTCTCAATCTCACCATCTACTGCATAGATGTTCACAACTTAGATTTTGAAATTGCTAACGGACAAGCTACTGTTACGGGCATAACGGCAGGCAGGCAAAATGTAACAAATATTCAAATACCAATGTATTATAGGGGTGTGCGGGTTACTCGTATTGCAGACGGTGCTTTTGCGGGATGCTCTTATTTGACTCGTGTTGTTTTACCAGGAACCATAACTCACATAGGTAATCATGCATTCAGTGGCACAGGCATTACAAATATAGACATTCCTAATTCGGTTACCTACATTGGCAACTCTGCATTTGCTAATACTGGCATCACAAGCATCACTATTCCCGCAGGCGTAACTTCTTTGGGTGCCTCTGCCTTTCAAAACGCTTCCAGCCTTCGTACAGTTACTTTCGCCCCCAACAGCCAGTTGCAGACCATTGGCGAGAGGGCGTTTTATGGAACAAATTTGAGTGCCACTATTGGCAGTCCAAACTTCATCCAAATCCCCGACAGCACCCACACCATAGGCGCTAACGCATTCG
>Ga0123355_10000855_pt1 | contig 42029 bp, 34 predicted proteins | sample TergutEmb28metaG_3_FD_89872 | JGI IMG/M metagenome (GOLD analysis project Ga0123355, IMG submission 89872) | Embiratermes neotenicus P1 segment gut microbial communities from Petit-Saut dam, French Guiana - Emb289 P1 | ecosystem: Host-associated > Arthropoda: Insects > Digestive system > Gut ...
ATCTGAAAACACAGGTTGGGCCTACCGGGGCATAAACGATTGCCCCGCCGCCGAGCGGAACAGCGCACTGGCGTGCTTGTTTAGGCGCGCTTTGCGCACAGCCAAGGCACGTCTACTCATACTCAATTTGTATCATATCCAAAGATTGTGTGCTCAGTGACTGTAGCCATTGCGAGTTTTAAGATACCCACTGAACTGTAAGTGCCATTACCGCACAGTGTAGTTTTATATTGTAATGAAACATAGTGTTTGATATAATGATTCCTGCGTGTGCAAGGAAAAGGGAGGATATCGCATTGAACAAGAAGCTGCCCAGACTGCTCAGACCGAATGTGAGGCTATATATGATACTCCTTATAGCCTTTGCCTTGACGACCTTTTTCCTCGGAGGAGATAATGACCATCGCTTGGTTGCAGGGGTACAGGTGCTTGTGGTTATTGCACTGGCCATTTACACACGCATTGTATCCGGCAAGAGGACGGAAAAACTGCTCAACTATCTCGAATCAATATCAGACAGTATGGATTTGACGGTCAGAGACACGCCATTGCCTGCGGTGATACTCAATACAGAGACTGGCGAGATCTTGTGGTCGAACGACCGCTTCATAGCGATATCGGATCTTAAAGAGCCGTTCTTTGAACTCAACATCACCGATGTTGTTCCTGAATTCACTTGGGACTGGCTGTTGGATGGGAAAAGTGAATGTCAAGCACCAATCCCGATCGGGGGAAAGCGCTACTGGGTGTATGGGAGTTTGGTGCGCTCGGAGCGTGACTATGTCGCCATGACCTATTGGGTGGATGTCACCGAGTATCATCGGGTGGCTGATGAGTATCTTGATTCGCGGCTTGTTTTTGCAATCATCATGCTTGATAACTATGACGAACTGCTCAAAGGGATGCGGGAAAAGGAGAAGACCATCATTCTTTCTGATATTGATGATAAAATCACGGCGTGGACCGGAGATTTTGGCGGATATTTATGTAGGTATGAAAGAGACAGGTATTTTTTCCTTTTTGAAGATAGGCATTTGGAGCGTTTTGTCAAGGATAAATTTTCGATATTAGAAGAGGTGCATGCCAATACCGGTGCAGATGGGGTGCATGCGACATTGAGTATCGGTCTGGGGAAAGATGGCGATTCGCCGGTGGAAAATTACCGCAATGCGTCCTTGGCGATAGAAATGGCGCTTACACGCGGCGGGGATCAGGCGGTCATTAAGAACAGATATGGTTTTGAATTTTATGGAGGGCATTCGCCCAAGTTAGAAAAGCGCAGAAAAGTAAAGTCAAGAGTATTGGCCAGCGCATTCGGGGAGATGCTTTCAGATGCGTCAAAGGTGTTCGTCATGGGGCACAAAGCAGGTGATTTTGACTCTGTGGGTGCGGCGGTCGGTGTGTGTTGTTTGGCAAGGGCAAAGAAAAAGCAGGCGCACATAGTCATTGATATACCAACCAATAATGCTCAAGATGCGATTGCATTGGTATCTTCTCTTCCTGAATATGAGGGTGTTTTTATAACCGAAGAGGAGGCGTTGTTAGATGCGGATAGTAAGACCTTGTTGGTTGTGGTCGATACCAGCAGACCGGAGCAGGTGGAGTCGGAGTCGCTTTTGATGTCGTGTACTCGCATTGCGGTTGTGGATCACCATAGGAGGGCTGCAACCTACATAGAAAATGCAGTGTTCAACTTCCATGAGCCTCATGCATCGTCAACCTCTGAGTTGGTGACAGAGATGATACAGTATCTCTTAGACCCTGATGATATTCTGCGCATAGAAGCTGAGCTTCTACTTGCGGGTATTGTGCTGGATACCAAGGGATTTGCAATCAATACCGGGAGCGGGACTTTTGATGCTGCGTCATTTTTACAAAGAGCCGGAGCGGATGCGGCGGCGGTCAAGCGGTTGCTCCAATCGGATATCGAAACAGCCACTGCGCGTTATGCGCTGATACGTGAGGCATCAATATACAGAGAGGGTATTGCCATTGCGTTTTGTGATGAGAATCAAAATAGGATCAGCATTGCTCAAGCTTCTGATGAACTCTTAAATGTCAGAGGGGTGCATACTTCCTTTGTGGTTGCACGTGATGGGGCGGTTGTGTATGCGTCCGGTCGGAGTATCGGTAAAGTGAATGTGCAATTGATTCTGGAAAAACTCGGCGGGGGCGGCAGTCAGTCCACTGCCGGACTGCAAGTTAAGGATACGACAGTTGCGCAAGTCGTTGAAAATCTCAAGCGTGCAATTGACGATTATTTAGACAGAGGATAGGTATAAATTAGGTTATACGAAAGGAATGGTGATAGATATGAAAGTAATTTTGCAAGCAGATGTTAAGGGACATGGGAAAAAAGGTGAACTTGTCAATGTTTCAGACGGATATGCGAGGAATTTTTTGCTGCCCAGAAAGCTTGTGGTCGAGGCTACAAACGAGAACATTGCAGAAATGAAGCGGCAAGATAAGTTAAAGCAAAAGAAGCTTGAGGAAGATAAAGCGGCGGCGAGAGCGGTTGCCAAAAAGCTTGAGGGTATCCAAGTGCACATTACTGCAAAAGCAGGTGAAGCAGGTGGAAAGCTTTTTGGATCGGTCACTTCAAAAGAGATTTCCGAAGCGCTTCTTGCGCAGCATGATATTGCCATAGAGAAGAATAAAATCGTACAAGATGATCCCATAAAGTCATTTGGTCCTTATGAGATCAAATGTAAATTAGGTTTTGAAATTGTAGGCGTGATTAATGTGTTGGTTGTTGAAGCGTAAAATAAGCACATGGGTTTTGAATCGTTAATCACCGGAGGTTAAGTAGGGAGTGTAGTCATGGATGATCTGCTTCATAGACAAATACCGCACAGCATAGAAGCGGAACAGGCGGTTCTAGGGTCAATGCTCATTGATTCGCGCTGTATTTCTGATGTTATTGGTGCGCTCAAAGCAGGCGACTTCTATCTGTCGAGTAATAAAGATATATTTGAAACGATATATTCGATGTTTAATTTCTCTAAAGCCATCGATCCTGTGACTGTTTTGGATAAGATGAAAGAGGATGGGGTCTATAATGACGACTCTCCCGGATATATACGCGATCTGATGCTGATCACACCAACTTCATCGAATGTGATGGAGTATGCGGCCATTGTCAAGGATAAGGCGCTCTTGCGTTCTATCGTGGATGCCGGTGGAGATATTACTGAAATGGCTATTTCCGGCGAAGGTGGAGCGATCAATATCCTTGAAGCTGCCGAAAAGCGGATTTATGGGTTAAGGCAGGATAGAGACAAGGATGGACTTGAGCCGGTTTCGAAGGTGCTCGTTGAAGTTTATGAGGAAATCCGCAATGTAGCCAGAAGCGGCAAAGCGATTCCGGGTATGGCGACCGGATTGCACGATTTGGATAAGGCGATCATGGGACTCAATAAGGGTGATCTGATATTGATTGCTTCCCGGCCGGGAATGGGCAAAACCAGTATTGCGCTCAACATCGCATTACACGCGGCGAAGTCTTCGGGCAAGTCGGTTGCGATTTTTTCGCTTGAAATGTCTTCTGAACAGCTTGCGCTCAGGCTTTTGGCATCGGAGAGTTTTATTGATAGCAAGAAGCTTCAGACCGGACGGATAAAGCCGGATGAGTGGCGTAAGCTTTTGGGGGCAGCGTCTTCAATCAGTCAGGCGGATTTGCTCATCAATGACAATGCATCGCTGAGTGTTGCAGATATGAATGCGCAATGCAGACGGATACCGAATTTAGGTCTCGTGGTTGTGGACTATCTTCAACTCATGCAATCGGCCTCAGGTGCAAGGGGCGGTCAAAGTGAAAATAGGGTGCAGGTTGTCTCTGAAATTAGCCGAATGATGAAGATTATGGCAAAGGAACTCAATGTACCGCTGATTTGCCTTTCGCAGCTATCCAGAGCCAATGAGTCACGGCAAAATAAGCGTCCTTTGCTTTCTGACTTAAGAGAGTCGGGTGCCATTGAGCAGGATGCGGACATTGTTCTGGCGCTCTACAGGGATGATTATTACAATCAGGAGTCGGAGGCGCACAATATAGCGGAATGTATCATTTTGAAAAATCGCCGCGGTGAGACAGGGATGATTGAGTTGCAGTGGCTGCCGGAGTTTACAAATTTCTCATCGCTCGAACGACACCACGATGAATATTAAAATAAATTCCAATTCTGGCTCCCTCGCGAGGGAGCTGTCAGCGAAGACCTCGTAGGGCGCGGCATCCTTGACGCGCCGCATATTGTCAGCAAAGCTGACATCAGGGCGCTTTACAGCAATGGGAGACTTAAGTGATAGAAAAAATCCTTAAATTTGCAGATGAATATGAAATGCTCCCTGCGTCGGCAACAATCATCGTCTGTGTATCGGGTGGGGCAGATTCAATGTGCCTGCTCAAAGCGCTCATGCAGATTTCAGATGAGCGGGATCTGAAATTAGCTGTCGCCCACTTTAACCACAACCTGCGCGGTGCAGAATCGGACGCAGACGAAACATTCGTTCGGAAATTTTGTCTGAGCAACGATATTGCTTATCACTGCGGTGCAGGTGATGTAAGGCTGTATGCCAAACAAAACGGACTCAGTATTGAAGTAGCTGCGCGTGACTTGCGGTATGCCTTTTTTTATGAACTGGCGAAAACTATAGATGCTGAGCAAATTGCAACGGCACACACTGCCGATGACAATGCAGAAACGATAATCATCAATTTAACCCGCGGCGCCGGAGGGAGCGGTCTTTCCGGAATTCCACCTGTAAGAGGCAAGGTCATAAGGCCCATGCTTAAGATGACCAGAGACGAGGTGATACAGTTTCTGGCTGAACATGCTGTTGCATTTGTGGAAGATTCGACCAATTTGACAGATGTGTATACGAGAAACAAAATAAGGCATCTCGTGATACCCATCTTAAGAGAAATAAACCCCAGATTCAATGAAGCGCTGATGACAACGGCGAAACTCATGCGTGCAGACGAAGAAGTGCTTTTACAGCGTGCGGATGAATTTATCACAAAAGATAAACACGCGCATAAGATGTGCAACATAAAATCAGATATTGAGGATAAGCAAAGCGGAATTTTAAAAAATGTCGGCACAGGGCGTTCAGTAAATTGTGCGGAATTATTAAAATTACCATTTGCAGTTTCAAGCAGAGTCATTCGGAGGCTCTATGGCGGAAATCTTGCTTTTCGCCATGTACAGGCGTGTTTGGCGCTGTGTCAAAACAAAAACCCGTCAGCCAAGTTGTCTCTGAAAGCAATGACGGTATACCGCGCATATGATCGTATTGTTTTTGAGCCGGCATCATGCTCCGGAGCACAAGGGTTTACCCCGATTTTTCCTACTGATGGATGTAGTGCGCTTATTTCTGAGGCAGGACTTAAAATATCCGGGGCTACAGTCACCTACAATGAAGAAAGCGCCAATATTAATAAAACGTTTACGTCTTTCCTATTCAAAACTATTGACATATATGGTAAAATAACTGTCAGGCCGCGCCGTGAAGGAGATAAGATAAGGCTCACGGGTCAAGACGGTACAAAAACACTAAAAAAGTTGTTTATCGAGCGCCGTATTCCCGCCGGAAAAAGAGCCTCCATACCGGTCATTGCTGATGACAAAGGAGTTCTGGCGGTGTATGGGCTGGGGATGGGTGACAGAGCAGTGCCCATGTCAGGCGACACGGCGTTGCAAATTGACTTTGAGAAACTTTAAAGAGAGAAAAGCGGCATGAGCATGAAAGCGCATATAGAAAGTATCCTTTTTTCGGAAGAAGAAATCAGTCAGCGTGTTAGGGAACTTGGAATACAAATAACGCAAGATTACGCAGGCAAAAAGCTCTTGCTCATCGGAGTGCTCAAAGGTTGCTATGTGTTTTTGGCAGATATTGCCCGAAATATAGACCTTGATTGCGAAGTGAGATTTATTACGGCATCGTCCTACGGCGTCTCTACCATTTCGTCCGGTGATGTAAAGATCGGAATGGATTTTGACTTTGAGATTGAGGGTCGGGACGTGCTGATCATTGAAGACATACTGGATAGCGGCGTGACCATTTCAGCGCTGAAAAGATTTATTGAAGCGCGCGAACCTGCATCGCTCAAAGTGTGTACATTGCTGGATAAACCGGCAAGGCGCAAGGCTTCGATTGTATCGGATTATGTGGGATTTGCATGCCCGGATGAATTTGTGGTAGGATATGGACTGGACTATGCAGAGCATTACCGCAACTTACCATTTGTAGCCATACTTAAGGCTTATGCGTAACATCGATATTACAAGATTTAGGAGATAATATAGTTGAAGCAAAAAAACAGAAGTCCGCGTGAAGTAGGGTTCTACTTCCTCATATTAGTTATTATACTGTCCGCCTTGTTCCTCGTCACCAATACAGGGGATGCACCTTCAATGCAAATAGACTATTCTGAAATGTATCGTCTATTTATGGAAGGTGAGGTTCTGTCGTTTAATATCAACAACAACAACAGAGTCACTATGGAGCTGAGAGATAATTTTGGTGACACCGGCAGCCGTTTTGTCAGACATGAGTTGCTTGATGTACACATTTTTCATAGTGACATGAGACCATACATCAGTGAAAGTATGCGGAGAGATTCAAACTTTTCGTACAACTTTGATCCGGGTATGCGTATTCCATGGTGGGTCTCATTGTTGCCATACCTCATTTTGATTGCCGCATTTTTCTTTATCTGGAATGCGATGATGAATCGTTCAGGTGTTGGCGGGGATAAGGGTGCAATGAAATTCGGGAAAGCCAGAACACGGCTTGCGACCGAGGATGCAAAAAAAGTGACATTTGACGATGTTGCAGGTGCTGAAGAAGAAAAAGAAGAGCTTCGTGAAATTGTTGACTTCTTGAAAGGGCCTAAGAAATATATTGATTTGGGCGCGCGTATTCCGAAAGGCGTACTCTTAGTGGGGCCTCCCGGTACAGGTAAGACACTCATAGCCAAAGCAGTTGCAGGTGAGGCAGGGGTTCAGTTTCTGTCCATATCCGGATCGGATTTCGTTGAGCTGTATGTCGGTGTCGGTGCTTCGCGTGTGCGTGACTTATTTGATCAAGCGAAAAAACTTGCCCCCGCCATTATTTTCATTGATGAAATTGATGCGGTGGGTCGTCAGCGCGGTGCAGGTTTGGGTGGCGGTCATGACGAGCGTGAACAAACACTCAACCAATTGTTGGTTGAAATGGATGGATTTAATGCAAATGACGGTGTGATTATTATTGCGGCGACGAATAGATCAGATATACTGGACAATGCGCTCTTGCGTCCCGGTCGTTTTGACCGTCAAGTCTATGTAGGGTTACCGGATATCAGAGGGCGTGAAGAGATACTGAGAGTTCATGCGCGCGGCAAGCTGCTCGGAGAAGATGTCGATCTGGCCAGTATTGCAAAGGGTACGATCGGCTTTACCGGTGCTGATCTTGAGAACCTACTCAATGAAGCTGCGCTTCTGGCGGCGCGTGAGAATAAGCGATTTATCACCATGATAGATATTGAAAATGCGACATTAAAGGTCATCGCAGGGCCAGAGAAAAAAAGCCGTGTAGTGACTCCGAAGAGTCGGAAGATTACCGCGTACCATGAAGCGGGTCATGCTGTAGTTGCATTTTTCCTCAAAAAAGTTGATCCGGTACATTTTGTCACCATCATCCCACGTGGAATGGCCGGAGGTATGACGGTGTTTCGTCCGCAAGAAGACAAAGATTACACATCGAAAAGCGAGATGTTTGAGCGGATCGTTTCCATGTTGGGGGGGCGTGTCGCGGAGCAGTTGTTCCTTGATGATATTTCAACCGGAGCATCCAATGACATCCAGAATGCGACAGCCATTGCACGTTCGATGGTCACCAAGTATGGCATGAGTGATAAAATAGGGCCTATATCGTTTGATGAGAGCAGCCGTTCTGTTTTTATCGGACGTGACTTTTCACAGACGAAGAGTTATTCAGAAAAGACTGCTGCAATCATAGATGATGAGGTCAGGCGGATATTTGACGAAGCCAGTGATCAGTGTGAGAAATTGCTGAGTGAAAATAGAAAGTTAGTCATTGGTACTGCGGAATATTTGCTTGAAAATGAAACTATGGATGGCGAAGACTTCAGATATTTTTGTGCACATGGCGGGCAGTTGCCTCCAGCGGGAAGCAAAGATAAAAAGAAGACGCATCTAGATGATGACGATTTTCCGATGGGCGACGACTTCTCTGTTGATTGTAGTGATTTTACTATAAGCAGCGATGAGTTTTCCGGGGATGATGATTTTCCCGAACTGCCGCGAGTTTAATGATTTTCCACCTTGACGCGAGATTTAAGTATAAGTATCAATGAAAAAGATATTATCAATTGTTTTACTGAGTTTACTGACTGTGTTTTTTGCCGGATGTAGAGATGCACCACCTAATGTAGTGCATTCGCTGGATGATGTGTCCGGTCGAACCATTGGTGCCCTTTTGGGGACTCCGTCTGAGCGTATGGCCAATGAATTGGGCTTTGCATGGGCGGTAGGCAGTACTGATGAGCTTATGTTTCATTTGCTCAGCGGGGCGTTGGATTGCGTGATTATAGAGTCCACCGTGGCTGCCGAATTGGTCGCAGAAACGGCGGGGGTCAGGATGCTTCCTGAGCCTCTGCTTGTCTATGATTTGCGTTTTGCAATAGCGGTAGAAAATGCCGGGCTGCTCAGGGCGGTAGATGCGGCGCTTGCTACTTTGCGTCAAAATGGTACGCTGAGAGGATTGAGTGATATGTACTTTGCGGGGCGAAGGTTTACCTATGTTCCGCCTGAGGATGTTGAACGTCGTCCCGGATATCTATCGCTTGCGGTTTCAGGAGATTCGCCGCCTTTTTCATTTCGTGATGAGTTTGGAGAGTTTCACGGATTGGACATTGATGTCGCACGTGCTGTCAGCGACATTATTGGTGTTGAGCTGATAATCATAGAGTATGATTCTTGGGAGCTGATCAGAGCGGTAAGATATGGCAGGGCAGATCTTGCGCTGGGGTGGCTTCCCAGTGAAGGTGATGAGCAGCTGATCAATATATCTGAGCCTTATGCAGTGGCAGAGCATGTGGTCATTGTCAGAAGATAGAGTGTCTGATATTGTGTTACATGCACTGGCTGAAAACACAGGTTTGCCCAATCGTGGCTGCGGCTCAAAGCTCCCTCGCGGAGCTTTAATTTTTGCTTTTCGGAGGTATCCATGAAAACAAAAACAATATTTTTTTGCACGGAGTGCGGGAATGAAACGCCAAAATGGGCGGGGCAGTGCTCGGCCTGCGGAAGGTGGAATACTCTTGCAGAACAGCCATCGTACACGAAGTCTAAGTCCACAGTTGCGCCGAGTGCAAGGAAAGTCGGTAAGAGTGCGCTACAGGAACTCAAAGTGCTCAATAGCACTGAAGAGATGCGTACGCAAACGGGATTTCGAGAGCTTGACCGGGTGTTGGGCGGTGGAATGGTCACAGGGTCGTTGGTCTTGGTTGGTGGTTCGCCCGGCATTGGCAAATCAACGCTTCTGCTACAATTGTGCGGTCTTGTAGGGCAATCGAAGAAAATACTCTATGTATCGGGAGAAGAATCTGAGCGTCAGCTCAAAATGCGTGCAACGCGCCTGGGGATCCAAGGTGATGGGATATTCATATTGGCAGAGACGGAAGTGCCGGAGATTCTCACTGTTGCAGAAGAGCTGCAGCCGGATATTTTGATCGTGGATTCCATTCAGACGCTGTATAATCCGGAGCAAAATGCTTCACCTGGAAGCATCGGTCAGGTCAAAGATTGCACAATGTCTCTGATGCGTCTGTCCAAGGATACCGGAATTACAGTGTTCTTAGTTGGGCATGTCAATAAGGAAGGTGCAATTGCCGGACCTAAAGTACTGGAACATATGGTGGATTGTGTGCTTTATTTTGAAGGGGAGCGGTCACTCAATTACCGAATCCTGAGAGCAGCCAAGAATCGTTATGGATCAACCAATGAAATAGGGGTCTTTGAGATGCTTGATACCGGACTGAGTGAGGTGGAAAATCCCTCCGAAATGCTCATTTCCGGTCGCCCGGAAATGACTCCCGGCACATGTGTCACCTGTGTTATAGAGGGGACAAGGCCGATTCTTGCGGAAGTTCAAGCATTGGTTACGCCGAGCAGTGCAAATATGCCGCGCCGCAATGCCAATGGAATAGAATATAATCGAGCAATGATGCTTCTTGCGGTAATCGCACAGCGCGGCGGCCTGCGCGTCAGCGGATGTGATGCTTATATCAATGTCATCGGAGGACTCAATATTGATGATACCGGTGCGGATCTTGCGACAGTTTTGGCACTTGCGTCTGCTTATAGGGACAAGCCTATAAGGGGTGACGTGGCAGTTTTTGGTGAAGTCGGACTTACCGGAGAGTTGCGTCAAGTATCGCAAATAAATCCACGCCTGAATGAGATTGCACGCATGGGATTTAAAGCGTGTATACTTCCTATATTTGCAAAAGGAACGCTTAAGCCGCCTGGAGGCCTTGCGCTGATACAAGTCAGGAACATATCAGAGGCTATTAATGAAGCGATTACATAGACCAAAGGGCCGAAGAGATGGAGAGAAAACCGTGAAATGAGATCGGAAGAACTCGAAAAGAGGGCGAGGGATTAAATCTCTTTTTTATGAATTTGTGTAGAAAAAAGTAACATAAAAGCAATGCATACTTCTAATAAATGATCATTTGCTCACATTACATAAGAAATACAAAGATTACACTAGCGAGATGAAGACATTTATGATATCATTGTTGTTGAAAATGCTACAGATCACTGTGTTTTCAGATACCCAGTGAAGTGTAGCTTGAAAATAAACGATGGGAAAAGTGAGCGTGCGAGAGAAAAAACATAAAATATTAATAACAATGCTTGCACTTGTAGCGTCTTTGTTTCTGTCCGGATGCCTCTTGCGCATATCAGCGGACGACCTGTATCGCTTGCCTGAATTGTCAGAGGATTATTTGAGGATTCAGGGGCATATAAACACCATACTCAATGCAGGTGCCGAATTTTCTCCTCCCATAAGCGGGCCGAACAGACAATCTGTACAACTCATGGATATCAGCGGCGACGGTACAAATGAAGTCATAGCGTTTTTTAGAGTTCCCGATGAAAGCAGACTCAAGATATATATATTCGAAATGCGTGATGGCGACTATTCAGTAGCGGCGATAATCGAAGGTGCCGGGACTGCAATTGAGAGTATTCGCTATGTTGATATGAATGGCGATGGCGTAATGGAGATTATCGTCGGTTGGCAGTTGGGTGATGCATTTAAGCATATGGAAATATATTCTGTTGCAGACTGGAATGCGGTGCTGCTTGCGAGTGCGGAATATGAGGGTATAACAGTTTTTGACTTAGACGGCGACGGCAACGATGATATTATCGTATTGCGGTTGCCTACCTTGGAGAGCGGAGCGGTTGCTCAGAGCTTTAGATTGACTGAGGATAGAGACATGCTCACATCTCAGGTGGCGCTTTCTGCCGGTGTTGAAGCATTTTCACGAGTGATGCGCGGTACGCTTTTAGACGGTGTGGCGGCCATTTTCGTTGAAGGTGAAGGGGTATTTGAAGAGGGCAGTTTTGTGACGGATATACTTGCGTTCCGGCATGGTGTCTTTTTGAATGTATCCATGCGAGAATCCAGTGGGGTCAGTGATGAAACGGTCAGACAACGCCGAATCCTCAGCTCAGATGTAAGTGGGGATGGACAGATAAAAGTACCGATTCCCAGAAGGCTTCGCGCACAGACCGATACGGCTTATTATGCGATGGACTGGTATTTATTTGACAGCCGCGGACACAGCCGATTGGCGTTTTCTACTTTCCACAATCCTACGGACGAGTGGTTTTTGATTCTTCCGATCGACTGGAGAGGCAGAGTTTCTGTGCGCAGAGATGATGCCGTTTCCGGTGAGAGAACAGTCATTTTTTCCTATATTGTCGGAGATGACGGCGGCCCATTTGAAGATTTTTTGAAAGTGTATCGGCTCACAGGAGATGCCCGAGAGGAGCGCGCAGGACTTCCCGGAAGAGTGCGGCTGACATCCGAAGGTACATCTGTATATGCATTTGAGCTGCTTACAGAAGACAATCGTTTTGGTTTGACATTCAATGAGACAGTCATTGTTGAAAATTTCAGACTCATTTTTTCAGATTGGCTTGCGGGGACGTTTTAGCTTTATAGTCTAAGGCAAGAAAGGATGTGTTTTGATTATGAAGAAAATTCTTGTACTTGAAGATGAGATCAGTATCCGCAGTTTTGTTGTGATCAATCTCAATAGAGCAGGGTATGAAGTTATTGAAGCAGGCACAGGCGCTGAGGCGTTTGAACAATTGCGGATTCACCCGGATATTAAAGTGGCGATACTTGACATCATGCTGCCGGATACAGATGGGTTTGAGGTGTGCAGAAAAATCAGAGTGGCAGATCCACATATTGGCATAGTCATGCTCACGGCCAGAACGCAAGAAATGGATAAAGTGACCGGCCTGATGACCGGTGCGGATGATTATATAACCAAACCTTTTTCACCAGCTGAACTTACAGCGCGGATTGATGCGCTTTTTAGACGAACCGGTGCTTCAAGCCCTGTGGAAACCGGAGAAATCATACAAGGTCCCTTTAGGCTCAATACGAGAAATCGGACACTTGAAAAAGATGGCGTCCGTATTAAATTGACACAGGTGGAATATTCCATAATGAAAATGTTTATGGATAATCCGGGCAAGGCGCTTTCACGTGAGGATATTCTCAATACAGTGTGGGGACGCGACTATTTTGGAGAGCTTAAAATAGCGGATGTGAATATCAGACGGTTGCGTATCAAGATTGAGGATGATCCGACGAACCCCATTTATATTACTACGGTTTGGGGATATGGATATAAGTGGGGACTGTAAAGCAAAGGAGTAAATGGATTTTGACAGGCATTTTCTCAAATTTTATGACGGGACTCAGACACCGTTGGCTCAGAGGTACATTTTTTATTGCTTTGCTGGTTGTCGCTGTGGCTGTTGCGCTGTTTTCTGTGATCATATACAATTACTATCATGCGACAGTGAGAACCGGGCTTGAAGCAAAAGCCAGAACTGCGACAGACTTTTTTTCTAACTATGTTGCCAGATCATATAGTGAGTTTTTTAATGCTGCATCTAGATATACAGAGACATTTCGGGAAGCCGATCGGATAGAACTGCAATTTCTGGATGCAAATGGCAGTATACTGATATCCACACTGACCATAACGTCAGGAACTTCGCCGAACACACCTGATATTGCAGCGGCGATAGAAACCCAACAGATATCCTCATGGGTAGGCAGACGTACAGCGACCGGTGAGCGAATCATTGCAGCATCAGCACCAATGGTTTTTGCCGATGGTGAAGTGATCGGAGTGATGCGATATGTCTCCAGTCTCAGGTTGGTAGACCGGCAGGTGTTTTTAAATGTGCTGGCGGCCATAGGCATAGGTTGTGTTTTGCTGCTTATGATTTTTCTGGTCAATATTGTATTTATCCGATCGGTCATTACACCGGTTAGTGAGATCACAAAGGTCTCTAAGCGGATTGCAGAGGGCAGTTACGGTATTCAGATGAGTAACAATTATCACGATGAGATTGGCGAGATGGTTGAGTCTATCAATGAAATGTCGTTTAAAATTGCTCAGACAGAGAAGATTCAGACAGAGTTTATATCTTCCATTTCGCACGAGCTACGCACACCGCTTACTGCAATTACCGGTTGGGGTGAAACGCTGGCATACAACGAGCAGCTTGATGAAGAGTCAAAGCGAGGGATCGCCATAATGCTCAAAGAAGCTCGGCGGCTTACAAAAATGGTTGAAGAGCTGCTGGAGTTTACACGTATGGAAGATGGTCGATTTACGTTGAATGTTGAACAGATAGATATTGCGGCTGAACTCGAAGATGCAATTTTTGCATTCAGAGAGCTTTTGCATCAGGATGAGCTTGAATTTGTCTATGACTGTGAAATCGACGAAATGACGATGATTTCCGGAGATCCGAATAGGCTCAAACAGGTTTTTTTAAACTTATTTGATAATGCAGCAAAGTATGGACGTGAAGGGAAAAGGATAGATGTATCGATCGTACAGGTTGGCGAATATGTCTGTATTATCATCAGAGACTATGGACCCGGAGCGTTGGAAGATGAGCTTGGGCATATAAAAATGAAGTTCTATAAGGGCAGTAACTCAAAAGAGCGAGGCAGCGGTATAGGGCTTGCGGTGTGTGAAGAGATTATAAAATACCATGGTGGAACATTGGAGCTGAGTAATGCTGAGGGCGGAGGTTTTCAAGTGACGATATGCCTGCCGATCAACAGCGGGGCGGCGGCATTGCCCATCTTGCCGCTTGCTCAATTGTCAAGCGACTCCACCTCCGCGGTGATTGGGCAATAGATAAGCATACGATCCGAATGCGTTAAAATGCAAATCGAAAGGGAATATAGAGCTGATGAGCAAAAAAAAGGGAAGCGGAGAAAGTAAGGAATTCAGGACGTCTATAGGCGGCCAAGCCTTGATTGAAGGCGTAATGATGAGAGGACCTACCAAAGAAGCGATTGTTGTCCGGACAAAAGATGGACTTGTGTCAAAGGTAGAGGAACCTAAGCTGCTCAAAGATAGGTATCCGATAGTTGGCTGGCCATTTGTCCGTGGGGTAGTCAATTTTATAAACTCTATGATTATTGGGACACGTGCACTCATGTTTTCTGCGGATCATATGCCGGAAGAAGAGCAAGAAGAGCCCAGCAAGTTTGACCTGTGGGTTGAAAAAAAGTTTGGCACCGAAAGGGCTGAAAAGATGATCATCGTTTTTTCTGCATTTTTAGGTATTGCATTTTCTGTTGGACTGTTTATGCTCTTACCTACATTTCTTGCAGGATTATTATCGGGGGTTATTGAGACCGGGATTTTACGCAATCTGTCGGAAGGTGTCTTGCGCATACTCATATTTGTTACGTATTTATGGCTTACAACGCATTTGGGGCAGATCAAGCGCGTGTGGGCATACCACGGCGCAGAGCATAAAGCGATAACTTGCTATGAAAAAGGGCTGCCATTTACTGTAGAAAACGTAATGGCGCAATCCAAGCAACATCCGCGTTGCGGCACGAGTTTTTTGTTTATTGTCATGATCGTCAGTATTTTGGTGTTTTCATTTACCAGTTGGGATAGTCTCTGGGTCAGAATTGCGCTCAGATTATTGCTGCTTCCGGTTGTAGTTTCCATAAGCTATGAGATCATAAGGCTGGCAGGACGGTATGATAATTTCGTAACGCGGATGATCTCAGCGCCGGGCAAAGCATTGCAACGCCTTACAACACGTGAGCCGGATGAGGAGATGGTTGAGACAGCCATGGAGGCGCTCAGATTGGTTATGCCGGAAGATGCGCAAGAAGCAAAGTGGTAATTGAAATGGATGCGGTGCAGTAATATAAAATTTGATGTTGAAGGTGTTTATGAAGACATACAGTGATATTTATTTAAATGCGCGACGCAAATTGCGTGCAGCAGGTATTGAAGCGCATGATCTTGAGGCGCGGCTGATCGTTTGCTTTGCGTCCGGTAAGACCAGAGAGGATTATGTTGCTTCCAATAGATTTTATGTGACTGATGCAGAAGTTGAGCGCTCAGTGGACAGCTTGATTGAACGTCGGTTAAAAGGAGAGCCTGTTGCATACTTAGTTAAAGAGTGGGAGTTCTACGGACTGTCTATAATGGTCGACGAATCCGTTTTGATTCCGAGAATAGATTCTGAACTTGCCGCAGAGATTTCGATCAAACTGCTCAAGCGCAAAGGTTGGCAGACAAGACTGCTGGACCTATGTGCAGGCAGCGGTTGTATAGGACTTGCGATTTCTGCACATGTTCCTACGTGCAGAGTGGTTTTGGCGGATATATCGGAGCAGGCGCTTGCGATATGCAGAAGAAATATGATAAAGAACGGATTGAGCCGTCACGTGACGGCGATAGAGGTTGATGCGACCGAGCGTCCGCCTGCGCTTCTGGGAAGATTCGATGTAATTGTGAGCAATCCACCATATATTCCAACACAGGACATACAAAAACTAGACCCATCTGTGCGCGATTATGAACCGCACTCCGCATTGGATGGCGGTCTTGATGGGTTTGACTTTATCCGTGCGATTGCCGATTATTGGAAGCCTGTGCTCAAGCCTGAGGGGAATTTGGTGCTCGAATGCGGCATTGGGCAAGTGGATGAGGTCTGTGAGATTATGTATGATGCAGGCTATAAAGATGTTAAGATGCACACCGACACTGGGGGTGTAGAGCGTGTAGTTGTAGGGACTCTGAAATAATTACTGGAGGAAAAATTGGAGGAAAACTAAAATGGCTGAAAAGAAGAAGTATATTCCCGCTGTTCCGGCGGACGATAAAAAGAAGGCGCTGGAAACTGCGCTTTCACAGATTGAGAAAAATCATGGCAAGGGATCGATTATGCGCCTTGGAGACAGGCAGGCGGTCAATGTAGACTCGATTTCAACCGGCTCGATTTCGCTGGATTTTGCGCTCGGAATCGGTGGTGTGCCTAAGGGGCGAATTATAGAGATATATGGGCCTGAATCGTCAGGTAAGACAACACTTGCATTACATATCATTGCACAGGCACAAAAAGCAGGTGGTGAAGCGGCATTTATAGATGCTGAACATGCGTTGGAACCGGCATATGCACGTGCGTTGGGGGTTGATATTGAGAATTTACTCATATCTCAACCTGATATGGGTGATGATGCACTTGCGATCACTGAGGTTTTGGTACGTTCGGGTGCCGTGGATGTCGTGGTTGTTGACTCTGTGGCAGCGCTTGTGCCGAGGTCTGAGGTAGAGGGTGAAATAGGTGATGCGAGTGTGGGCGTTGTGGCCAGATTGATGTCACAAGCGCTTCGGAAGCTTGCCGGGTCGATTTCCAAAACGAATTGCATTGTTATTTTTATCAATCAGTTGCGTGAAAAGATCGGCGTAACATATGGCAATCCTGAGACAACTCCCGGTGGACGAGCGCTAAAGTATTTTTCGAGCGTTCGGATAGATGTCAGGCGGTCTGAATATATCAAGACCGGTTCGGAGCATATTGGTAACAGGACCAGAGCGAAGATCGTGAAAAACAAAGTAGCTCCACCCTTTCGTGAAGCCGAATTTGATATCATGTTCGGTGAAGGTATATCCAGATATGGAGAGCTTATTGACCTTGGAGTTCGGCTTGGTCTGATTGAAAAAGGCGGCTCATGGTACACTCTGGGTGAATTGCGGTTTCAGGGGCGCGATAATGTAAAAGAACATCTTAAGGCCAATCAGGAAATTGCCGACGAGCTGGAAGCGAACATTCGCAAAGACTCACAAAAGCTGATGTCCCCTCAAGAAAAGATAGCGGCAAAAGCCGCCGGTCGTGCAGTCGATATTGATGCTGAAGATTTTGAAGGATAACAGAAACTATGATGGAATCAATGTCAGAGACAAAAACTGAATTATTTGAAACAATGGATTCTTCAACGGCCGAGGATCAGTCGCTGGAATCTACGAAGAAAAGAGCGCTAAAGATTCTGGGCAGTCGGCAAATGTCTGCCGGGGACATGGAGCGGCGGCTGATTGCAAAAGGTGAGACAAAAGAAAATGCCCAAGCAGCAGTCTGTTGGCTTAAAAAAATAGGGGTAATAGATGAGGCTCAGTATGCTGAGATGATTTGTAAGCATTATTCGGGGAAGGGTTATGGTCCTGCCCGAATAAAAGATGAGCTGTTTAAGCGCGGTATACCCAAGCACTTGTGGGAAGATGCTCAAGCCACGGTTGAAGCATCCGATATGGATGATGCCGCAGTAGCCCTTCTGCAAAAGAAACTCAAGGGTCGTGTTGAGGAAAAGGATACGCACCGAGCGATTAATGCGTTATGCAGGCGAGGATATCATTTTGATGTAGCGCACTTGGCAGTGAAGCGATATGTTGAAAGTGTTGAAGCCGAATTGCAGTGAGAGATGCGCACAAACCTTGCGACGCAAGCAGAGCCTTTGTGGTGGGGTTGAGACCGTATCACGCAGAGCGTTGACCATGAAACGTGGAGGAATGAACATGACGATCGGAATTGTGTCACTGGGGTGTGCAAAGAACCTCGTAAACACAGAACAAATGATGTATCTTCTGACTCAAGCAGGATACACTGTGTTGGGTGAAACTGAAAATGTTGATGCAGTTATAGTCAATACCTGCGGGTTTATTGATAGTGCTAAGATGGAAGCTATAGATACAATTATTGAACTGGGAAAAGCAAGAGATCGCGGCGATTTCAAAAAACTCATAGTTACAGGGTGCTTATCTGAGCGATACAAAACAGAGATGCTTGATGAAATGCCGGAAGTTGATGCCGTTGTTGGGGTAGGGAGCTTTGAAGATATCGTAGAGACGGTAGAGGCGGTCTTGGCCGGTGCAGATAGAGTCGCTAAATTTGGTGATATCAATACTCCGGTTAGTGAGACCAAGAGAATCATCACCACGTCTCATGCGTGGGCATATATAAAAGTGGCCGAAGGCTGCGATAATCGGTGTGCCTTTTGTATTATTCCTCAGCTTCGGGGTAAATTTAGAAGCCGACCGATAGAAGCTATTGTTGAGGAAGCAAAAGCGCTTGCCGCTCATGGGATCAAGGAACTGATTCTTGTGGCTCAAGATACCACCCGATATGGGCTTGACCTATATGGTAGGCATAGGCTTTCTGAATTGCTCAATGCGCTGTGTGCAATCGAGGAATTCAAGTGGATTCGACTACATTATTTATATCCTGATGCAATTAGCGATGAACTCATTGATACGATTGCCTCAAATGATAAAATCTTAAACTATGTGGACATGCCCATCCAACACATCAGTGATGATGTGCTGGTTAAAATGAACCGAAGAGGAAATGGTGCAGAGGTCCGGGCGCTTATAAAGAAGCTCAGGGATCGGATTGCCGGAGTGGTGATCAGAACGAGCATCATCGCAGGATTGCCGGGTGAGGGTGAAACAGAATTTGAGGAACTGTGCCAGTTTTTGAGGTCAACAAAAATCGAGCGTGCAGGTGTATTTAAATATTCGCCGGAAGAAGGTACAGCCGCGGCGCTTATGGAGCGTCCGGATTCGGATATTGCGCAAGACAGGGCGGATTATTTGAGGGATATTCAGTCGCAGGTCATTGATGCGTTTAATGATGACCGGATCGGTACTGTAACGACGGTACTTATCGAAGGCGTGCAGCAAGGTCGATATTATGGGAGAAGTTATGCTGAGTCTCCGGATGTAGATGGTTATATCACCGTCTTAGGTGAAAAAATGAAGACCAATGAATTTTATGATGTACGCATCATTGATATTATTGATGGTGAACCGGTAGGAGAAATCGTTTGAAAGCATTCAAACGATTTCAAGGTATGTGCGATTCGCGCCCCTCACGAGAACCGCGAATGATGCACGAAATGACCATTCCTTTTCATGGTTGTTTTGTGCCTGAAGAAATGCGAAAGGGATGGTCATTAATATGAACACCGCAAATAAGCTCACGATGATCAGAGTGATATTGATACCGACATTCTTGGCGGTGCTATATATTGGCTTTCTTGGAAGTCTCTATGTGGCCATGGTGATATTTGTGGCTGCCGGGATTACTGATATTGCCGATGGATATATTGCAAGGCGGCGCAATCAGGTTACGGATTTTGGGAAGCTTATGGATCCGCTTGCGGATAAGGTGCTTGTATTGTCGGCAATGCTTTGGTTTCTTGCAGAGGGGATCATGCCGGTCTGGGCTGTTTTGATTGTGGTGATCCGTGAGTTTACGGTTACGGCGCTGCGGATGGTTGCGGTGGATAATGGCAGAGTTATTGCTGCGGCGGTTTCGGGTAAAATAAAAACAGGCGTGACGATGTTCTGCCTGACGATCATGTTTCTTGATTTACCTTTGTGGATGGTGCATACTTGTGTTGCGTTAATCACCATTACAACGCTTATATCCGGAATCGAATATTTTATTAAAAATAAAGATATATTCAATTGGAAGAAGATATAAAAAGAAATAACCGCCCACCATAGCGGTAAGCGGCGTTTCTTACAAGTTTGTCAACTGTACTTGTCAAGAAAATCAAAACAATGACAACTGACTGGAATCAGGCAAGCCTCTGAGTGCACTGAGCGCCTTGAGCTGGTCAAGATTGGTAGTAGACACCTTTGCACAAGAAGCAGAAATTTCATCAATGGATATAAATTCCTGACCTGCTCTGCTTCGAGCAATGTCAAGAGCCGCCTCTTCACCGAGCCCGCTTATGGCGATAAATGGCGGGCGCAGTTTCTGATTATCTACAACCAGAAACTCAATAGGATCAGAATCATAGATATCAATCCCAATAAACTCAAACCCGCGCAAATAAAATTCATAACAAGCCTCCAAGGTGGTCAGCAAATCCAAGTCCTTTTGCTTTGCATCTTGGTTATTGTGTATTTCTTTAATTTTCCGGCGGACGATATCAATACCCTTAGTCATGAACTCAGCGTCGAATCCCCCCTTTTGGCTTCGGCGAAAGAAATATGCGCTATAAAACTCAAGCGGCCTGTGCACCTTAAACCACGCAATTCTAAATGCCATAATCACGTATGCCACAGCATGAGCTTTGGGGAAAAGATAAGTCATTTTCTTACATGATTCAATATACCAACCCGGAATATTGTGCTTATTCATCTCATCTTCGGCACCATCAGGCAGACCATTACCCTTACGAATACTTTCAGAAATTTTAAAGGCATATCGGTCATCCATGCCCTGAGAAATCAAAAAGAGCATGATATCATCACGGCAACCGATGGTTTCTTTGACTGATGCCTTGCCTGATAAAATCAAATCCTTGGCATTACCCAGCCAAACATCTGTACCATGCGAAAAGCCGGACAATCTCACCAATGTATCAAAGTCACCCGGTTTGGTATCGCAGAGCATTTGCCGAACAAAGCTCGTACCAAATTCAGGAATGCCTATTGAACCTGTGGCTCCGATGATCTCATCGTCCTCAGGCAATCCAAGCGCCTCAGGAGACTTGAAAATCGCTAATGTGTCCGGATCGTCAAGCCGTATCTCTCTGGCATTTACACCGGTCATATCCTCCAGCATTTTGATCATTGTGGGATCATCGTGACCCAGTTCATCGAGTTTTATGAGATTATCCTCCATATACTTATATTCAAAATGCGTGGTGACAATACCTTTGTCCTTATCGTCTGAGGGATGTTGCGCAGGACAAAAATCTGTCACATCCATGCCTTGAGGGATGATCACCAGACCACCGGGATGTTGCCCGGTGGTGCGTTTTACACCGACACAGCCGCGAGAGAGCCTGTTTTCCTCTGCCTTGGTCACCGTCCTGCCGAGAGATTCCAAATATTTTTTGACAAAGCCATAGGCAGTTCTTTCCGCAATCGTTCCGATGGTTCCCGCGCGAAAAACATTGGCCGAGCCAAAAAGCTCCGTGGTATATTTATGCGCTTGCGCCTGATATTTACCGGAGAAATTCAGGTCGATATCCGGGACTTTATCGCCATCGAATCCAAGAAAGGTCTCAAATGGTATATTAAAACCATCTTTTACAAATGCGGTACCGCAATCACAAATGGTGTCCGGCATATCTGCGCCGCAACCAAAATCTTTACCTGAGTCAAAATCGGTATGCTTACACTTCGGACATCTGTAATGAGCGGGTAGGGCATTGACTTCGGTAATACCGGCCAGAAATGCAACGACCGATGACCCGACACTGCCGCGAGAACCAACCAGATAACCATTGCGCAGTGAGTCTTGGACGAGCTTTTGTGCGGACATATATATCACATCATAGCGGCGATTGAGGATATCATCCATTTCAGTCTTGACCCGCTTGGTGATCAGTTCGGGCGGATGCGTACCATAAAGTTCCGTAAGCTGACCGTATACCAGCGCTTTGAGCTCCTGTTCACTGCCATCAAGCATGGGAGAAAAAAGCTGCTTTCTTGGGGGCAAGGGGCTTACGACTTCACACATGTCGGCAATCAGATTCGTATTGCGCACGACGACATCTAAAGCGACATCCTCGCCCAGATATTTAAATTCCTCAAGCATTTCATCGGTTGTCTTAAAATAAAGCGGCAAGTCATTGTTTGCGTTGTCAAAATTCTTTGATGATAAAAGGATACGCCTAAAAATTTCGTCTTCAGGATCAAGAAAATGTACATCACTGGTCGCCACAACAGGCTTGCCCAGCGCTCGGCCTATCTCTACGACCTTGCGATTGAAATCACGCAGTTCATCTTCACTTTTTGCAAGTGCCTTATCTCCATAGAGCATAAACATATTATTGCAGATCGGCATGATCTCCAAGTAATCATAATACTGCGCAAGGGATTTGATTTCTTCATCATCCTTGCGGTACGAGACCGCATCAAAAACCTCACCGGCCTCACAAGCGGAGCCTACAATAAGTCCCTCTCGATGCGCATCAAGTGCAGATTTTCTGATGACCGGCCTTGCGTGAAAGTCTTCGAGATGACTCTTGGTAATGAGCTTATACAGATTGCGCAGACCGGTTTGATTCTTGATCAGCAAAGTGATATGTCTTAAATTTAACCGGCCTCTTTTCTGGAGGGGTTCATCTGTACTTCCATCAGCCGCTGCATCAGGATAGAAATATCCCTCGACCCCATAGATCACTTTGATTTTCTCTCCGAGTCCGCTTGCGGCATAGTGTGCATCGGGAAAAGAGTGCACCACACCATGGTCGGTGATCGCAATGGCTCTATGCCCCCATTCGGCAGCGCGCCTGATGACCTCCGCAGTATCGGTCAGCGCATCAAGTGCCGACATTTTAGTATGCAAGTGCAGCTCGACACGCTTCTCTTCCGCCGTGTCACGTCTGGGCTCATGTTTGGTAGTGACAATATTCGTTGGCTCCATGACCAGATCGGCATCATACCTGCTGATGCTCAAAGCACCTGAAATGGTGAGCCAAATATTCTTTTTTATTTTACTGACGATCTTTTTTGCCCCCTCGTCCGGTAAAAATTTAGAGACACGTATTGTGCCTGTATAATCAGTCAAATCAAAACTCAGAAGCCAAGCCTTGCGTTTTTCAATGAACTTGCTGGAAACATCGCAGACACTGCCCCGCACCGTGGCTTTACCGAGATCCAGTGACAGTGTGCCTATGGGTATGATCTTTGCAGAATCACCAATGCGTCTGCCCATAATGATGACACCGGGTGCGGCATCTGATGCGCCGGAACCGCTTATGCCCGGCAATTTTCTGCTGTGCTGATCTGATGGACGCGCATAGACTGCCGTCACGGAGACATAGGAGAGTCCGTACTCTGCGGCGATCATATCCTCAAGTGCAGTTATTTCCAAAGGGGGAGCGGGCTCTGTAAGCGCAATTCTGACTTTCATGTTCGTACGCAATCGATCGATTGTAGCCGAAAGGACTCGCGCACCGCTATAGTCGGCTACGAGCCTATGATCACCCCTGCAAAAAGGAAAAATATCGTACAATAAAACAATATCTTGTGCGCTCAAGTTTCGTTTTCCTCGCTCTCGCAAATTTATGGTTGGGCATTTTTAGGATTTACAGACCATTAGATACTGTCAGAAGCGCGTATCAGCTCAAATAATTCTTGTACCAAATCGGTCATGGAAACCTTCTTAAGTATCTTTCCTCCGGCAAATATAATGCCCTCATTAACGCCGCCGGCGATGCCAAAATCTGCTCTGGACGCTTCGCCCGGCCCATTGACAACACAGCCCATCACGGCTACAGAAATATCTTTTTGCGGCTGAGCTTGGCCTACGCGATACATTTGTTCCAGTCTGTGCTCCACTGCTTCGGCAATTGGAATCAAATCAATACCGCACCTTCCGCATGTCGGACAGGAGATAAGCTCATAGCCTCTGCGCAGTCCCAGTGCTTTGAGTATCTCTATCGCCGCTTTGACTTCACACTCAGGCGGAGCGGTAAGTGAAACACGGATCGTATTGCCAATCCCCTCTAGGAGCAGTGCGCCAATGCCCATTGAAGACTTAATAATACCGGCATATTCAGTACCCGCTTCTGTGACTCCGATGTGCAGTGGATAGTTTGTGCGCTCATAAAGCAGTCTATATGATGCGACCGTCAGCGGCACTGAAGATGCTTTGACGGAGACGCAAATATCATCGAAGTCAAACCGGTTTAACAGCATGATATGCCCCATAGCGCTCTCCAGCATGGCCTCCGGTGTGACACCGTTATATTTTTGAAGAATTTCGCTAGAGAGGCTTCCGCCATTTACGCCGATTCTAATGGGGAGACCCTTTTTTTTGCAAATTTCGGCGACCTGACGTGCATGCTCAGCGCCACCGATATTGCCGGGATTGATCCTTATCTTATCAGCGCCTGCCTCAGCGGCTCGGATGGCGAGTTTGTGATCAAAGTGGATGTCCGCAACGAGTGGTATATGGATGTGCGCTTTTATTTCGCCTATGGCATCGGCAGACTCCATATCGGGTACAGCAACACGGATGATGTCACAGCCTAAATCCTCAAGTCTATGGATCTGAGCGATAGTTTCTGTTACATTGCAAGTTTGCGTATTGGTCATGGATTGTACAGAGATAGGGGCATCGCCGCCGACTGCTACACCGCCCACGATTATTTGTTTGCGCATATCAGCCCCCCTCCCCATTTTCCAATAATGATTCACACCCATGAAGCATGAGCGGATTTACGCTCGGCCAATCAGTTGAATGATGTCATTAAAGAAGAGTACAACCATAAGCCCTAACAACAATACCATAGCGCCATTGTGTATGTAACCCTCATATTTAGGATCAAGCGGCTTTCTGATGAGTTTTTCGATGATCCAAGAGATGATTATAAATAAGATTCTGCCGCCGTCCAGTGCGGGAATGGGCAGCAGATTCATCACCGCAAGATTGACGCCGATAAAAGCAATGAAAAAAGCAATATTTCCAATGGCCGCCCACACATCAGGCGATTGCTGCCCGATATCGTTAATGGCCACGACAATGCCAACCATACCGGACATATCTCCGAGACCGGCATAACCGCGAAATAACTGAGCCAAGCTCACACGTATCATTCTTACAAAATTCATGGTGCTATATATGGAATACCGCATCTGTTGCGCAAATGTAGCCTCGATCACATTAAAAGTAATGCCGAAACGATACTGCATCTCGCCATCAATCATGAATTGACGGCGTGCAAGCGGAAAATTGTTCAGAGTAATGTTTTCACCGTCTCTGCGGATGACCAGATCCACCTCGCCTTGTCTGGCCAGCTGCATGAACATTGAAAAATCATTAGAATAAAATAGCCGCTCTCCATTTATAGAGACAATGGTGTCACCAACCATCAGTCCGTGTGCACCCTCATTTGGAAAACCGTCTGCCAAATCGGTTATGGTGGTACCGACAAATCCGGCGGCACCGGCGGTGAGGATCACAACGATGATAAAAGCTGTAAGCACATTCATGAGGCTGCCGGAGAGTAAGATAACTATGCGGCGCCAGCGCTTCTGTGCAGTAAATGCTCTTGGATCATCCATGGCTTCATCTTGCCCTTCCATAGCGCAGAAGCCGCCGAGAGGAAGTGCACGCAAGGTGTAGAGTGTCTCTTTTCCTTGGATTTTGATAATTTTAGGGCCCATGCCGATGGCGAATTCGAGCACCTTGACACCGAGCGCTTTTGCAGCGAAGAAATGTCCGAGTTCGTGAACGGCAATGAGTATGCCAAATGCGAGTATTGCGAAAAATATATACATAGAATAATGATCTCCCTATAGGTATTGACGATAAGCTGTGACGTGTTTACTTTACGAGTATACACAAGAGATGTTTCTAAATTGAAAATAAACTGTAGCGTTTTAGATAATTGCCCAATTATTTTAATAATTCTAAAGATCCATGTGCACATGCGCTAAGTAATGGAATGCCATAATACGATTATTTCTGACAGATATTTCGAACCCATTGCATTGCAGATGTTCCTGCCTCGATGATGTCCTCAAGTGCAGGGCTTTTAACATGAGGGATGTTTTCCAGCGCAGACTGAACGCAGTCATGGATGCCATAGAAGCTGAGCTTGCCTTGCAAAAACAGATCCACTGCGGCCTCGTTTGCCCCATTGAGAATGGCACAAGCCGTTCCTTTCATATGTGCAGCTTTGAATGCGAGACTCAGGCAAGGAAATGCCGCATGATCAGGAGGCTGAAAAGTCAGTGATGTGAGCGCGGAAAAATCCAGTGGGCGTGTCATACCCGCAGTACGTGATGGATAAGTTATGGCATACTGAATAGGTAGCCGCATATCCGGATGAGATAATTGCGCAATAATAGAGTGATCGCAATACTCCACCATAGAGTGAATGATGCTCTCAGGATGGATCACTACCTCAACTTGATCCGGCGGGATGTCAAAAAGATGCACGGCCTCAATTATTTCGAGTCCTTTATTCATCAGTGTGGAAGAGTCTATAGTGATTTTTTTGCCCATGACCCAATTGGGATGCTTGAGTGCCATTTCAGGAGTGACATTTTCAAGATGAACTCTATCCATACCACGGAAAGGACCGCCTGAGGCGGTTAAGATAAGGCGCTTTACCGTGTGCATATTTTCGCCGCGAAGACACTGGAATAGTGCTGAGTGCTCAGAATCGACAGGGATAATTTCAGCATTATGTTCACGTGCGCTGCGCATGACCAGCGCACCGGCACAAACGAGTGTTTCTTTGTTTGCCAGTGCAATACGGCGACCTAATTTGATCGCAGAGAGTGTCGGGAGCAGGCCAATCGTGCCGACTACTGCGGTGACTACAGTTTGTGCGCCGGAGACGCATGCGACCTCTATCAGTCCATCCATCCCGGAAACCACCCGAACGTCCAAATCGCGTACACGTATTTTAAACTCCCGGGCAGATGTGTCATTATATACTGCAACGATAGATGGCCGGAACTTGCGCGTCTGCTCTTCGAGCAGGTCAATACTGGTATCTGCACTCAATGCACATACTTTCAGATTTAATTGCTCAGCAACATCTAGGGTTTGTCTGCCGATTGATCCGGTTGCGCCCAATAGCGAAATTGAGTTTTGGAAATCATGTGTCATGGTGTCCTCTAAGATATGTGTTGTTGTGCCTAAGCCGCCGTCAGGTGATGGGGTTCGATGATGTCCCGACTAAACAACAATTGCCGGGATGAGCGTCACCAGTAAATAGATTGCCGGGGCGGTAAATATCATACTATCAAATCGATCCAACATCCCGCCGTGACCGGGTATGAGTTTGCCATAATCTTTGATTTCAAACTCACGCTTGACCAGAGAAAATGCCAAATCTCCCAACTGGGACAGTGCAGAACCGATAATGCCGTACAGGAGCATCGCCCAGAAGATCACCTGATGCTCAGTGGCGTGCGCTATGACCGCGCCAAAAGCAAGCATAGACAATGTGCCTACAACCAGTCCGCCAATGCAACCGGCCACGGTTTTTTTGGGACTGACGAGGGGAAATGCCTTTTTCCGACCCATGGTCAAGCCGGTAAAGTATGCGCCCGCATCAGTAAGAAATGCGCAGATGATCGGAAGTAGCACGAAGAAGCGGCCTTCTTCCATAAGCTTTAGATCAAGTAGGCTGATCATCATCAGCGGGATGAGCGCTCCGGCAAACAGAATAATTAATACTTGTGAAAATGCAATGCTGCGATGGGTTTGAAATGCCATAATAGCTTCGAAAAACGAAAGACTCATCAGCAGCAAGAAAAACGCCGGGAATATTATTTCAGTAAGTCCGAAATATGCTCCGATTGGAATAATTACAGCGGATGATATTGCATAAATAAGAATTCTCAAACTCTGTTTTCCGCTGATGGCTTTGAGCAGCTCATATGCGGATATGGCGCAAATCACCGAAATGACACCGGCAAGTACATATGGCGGCAAAAAGAATAACACGATAAAAATAAGCGGAACTAAAATAACCGCGGCGAGCACTCTGGTCTTCACTTTTTGATACCTCCGTATCGCCTGTCTCGTTCTTGAAATGAGATGATGGCACGATCAAGCTCTCTTTCGTTAAAGTCCGGCCACAAAACATCAGTGAAATATAACTCAGCATATGCTGATTGCCATAAGAGAAAGTTAGAAAGCCTGACTTCACCGCTAGGTCTGATAATCATATCAGGATCAGGTATGCCTGCGGAAAACATATAATTTGAAAAAATCTCCTCAGTGAGCTTGTCTGCGCTTAAGCGGCCTGCGATCATGTCTTCGGCATAATGCTCAGCAGCGCGCATGATTTCATCACGGCTTCCATAATTGAGACAAATATTCACTTGAACGCCGTCAAATTTGTCGGAAAGCTCTTGTGTTTCGGCAATCAGCGCACGCAGTCCGGGAGATAGGAGTGTGGTATCGCCCAGAAACTTCATCTTTACTTTGTCGCGCTCCATTTTAGCAATGGCTTCGTGCAAATATTTTTCGAGCAGCTCCATAATTTTGCTGACTTCACCATCAGGGCGTTTCCAGTTTTCGGTTGAAAAAGCATAGATGGTCAGATATTCGATGCCGATATCCTTGCAATATGTGGCGATGCGCCTGAATGTTTCTGCACCGGCGGCATGACCGGCAGTGCGCGGCAAGGCACGTTTGGCAGCCCAGCGGCCATTGCCGTCCATGATGATCGCTATATGACGCGGGAGCCTATCTGGCTCCCACGTATGTTTTTTTTTTCTGAAAAGACTGAGCATGCAAGCGCCTCATGAATTCTAAATTTCTTTTATTTCCGCTTCTTTTTTGGATGCGACTTTGTCAATTTCTTTGGTATAGGTATCTGTGAGTTTTTGCAAATCCTTTTCGGTATCGGTCAAATCATCTTCGGTGATTTCGCCTGTTTTCTTTTGTGCCTTAAAAGTCTCAACGGCATCACGGCGGATGTTGCGTATGGCAATTTTGGCTTCCTCAGCATACTTACTGACCTGCTTGATCAGCTCTTTGCGGCGCTCTTCAGTGGGTTGTGGAAATGCCAAACGCAAGACACGTCCGTCATTGGCCGGATTAATCCCCAAATCAGATGCTGCAATGGCTTTTTCTATGGGCTTTAAGCTAGAAGCGTCCCAAGGCTGAATCATCAATGTCCTGGGATCAGGATTCGATACGGAGGCAATTTGGTTTATCGGTGTCGGTGTGCCATAATAATCGACCTTTAATTGGTCAAGCACAGAAGCGTTTGCGCGCCCAGCTCTGATTGAAGCGTAGCTGTTTTCCAGAACTTCAATCGTTTTTTTCATCTTACTTTCATATTCATCGTACATAATCATTCATTCCTTTCGCATCTGTAATAATACCATAATAATACGATTTTAAGCTATTTCATTAGCCAACACGTGTGCCTATATTCTCGCCGGTGACTACACGCACGATATTTTCAGGATCTTCAAGTGCGAACAGCAAGACGGGAATTTCGTTTTCCATGGATAGGGAGGTTGCGGTAGAGTCCATCACCGCAAGACGCTGAGAGAGCATATCTTGATACGATATGGCATCGATCTTTCTTGCCGTAGGGTCTAACTTGGGGTCTGCGGTATACACACCGTCAATGTTTTTTGCAAGCAAAATGACATCGGCGCCGATTTCAGCAGCACGCAGTACGGCAGCGGTGTCTGTAGAGAAGTAGGGGTGTCCGGTGCCCATACCGAAGATAACTACACGCCCCAGTTTAAGATGCCTGTCGGCTCTGAGTCTGATATATGGCTCGGCTATTGCAGCGATCTCAAGAGCGGTCTGAACACGTACAGGAACATTGAGTTGTTCGAGCATATCAGCAACTGCCAGACAATTCATGACCGTTGCCATCATGCCCATATGATCGGCACGAGAACGTTCGATTTTACCTTCTCCATCCTTGACTCCGCGCCAGAAATTACCGCCGCCAACGACCAGTCCAACCTCAACGCCCATATCCACACAGGTCTTAATGGCTTCGCAGACGCTACGAATGATATTAAAGTCGAGTCCGGTTTTTTTGTCACCGGCAAGAGCCTCACCGCTTACTTTAAGCAGCACTCTCTTGAATATTGGTTTTCGCTCAGTAATGCCCCTCACCTCCAGATTCTATGTTGTATATGACATATCTCGGATTAGTATAATATAATTTAGCGCAAATGGGAAGCAGAAATTTGAGATGATTGACAGCCAAAGCAGTAATGCTATATATTTAACAGAATTAAGCTTGGAGGTGGTGCATCGTGCGTATTAAATCGGAACTGTTGACATTGTTTGAAAAAAGCGAGGGAAGTTTTGTTTCCGGAAGTATGCTGGCTCAAAAACTATCGGTCAGCCGAAACGCCGTGTGGAAAGCCATAGAATCTTTGCGCGCCGATGGCTATAAAATAAATGCGGTCACAAACAAAGGGTATCAGCTTGAAAATAGCGGAGACATGCTCACCGGCGCAGGTATACTCAGATATTTGAAGACACATGATGTTTTTAAAGTCGAGGTCTTAAAGTCGGTGACTTCGACCAATACGCTCTTGCGTGAAAAAGCGGCGCACGGCGCTTCGGAAGGTTATGTGCTTGCCGCCGAGGAACAACTTGCCGGAAAGGGCAGACAGGGGAGAAGCTTTCACTCACCGGCAAAGCATGGTGTTTATTTTAGCCTGCTGCTGAAACCCGGCTCAAAAACCAATGAAGCTCAACTCATTACATCAGCGGCTGCGGTTGCCGCAGCTCGGGCGATTGAAGAAGTCATCGGTGTCAGCGTGGGCATCAAGTGGGTCAATGATCTTTTTGTAAATGAGAAAAAAGTCTGCGGGATTTTAACAGAAGCCGTATTTGATATGGAAAGCGGATTGATTGACCATGCCATTGTAGGCATCGGAATCAACATCACCAGACCGGAATCAGGATATCCCGAAGAAATTGCCGACATCGTGACTGCGCTGGCCGACCAAAGTGCAGATATAGGTAATCGGCGCAACAGACTGATTGCAGCGACACTCGATCAGTTTTGGGCATTTTATCAAAACTTAGATCAGCGTGAATTTTTGCCGGAGTACAGAGTGCGGTCAATTATTTTGGGTAAGGAAATCCGTGTAATCGCCCCGAATGGAGTCCGATCAGCCAGAGCGCTTGAGATTGATAATGACTGCAGACTCGTGGTGCGTTATGATGATGGCCAGGCAGAGGCGTTAGGCTCTGGAGAAATAAGTATAAGGTTTTAAAACATGAACAGTGAAACGTTAGATACCAGCATCAGATATCTCAAAGGTGTCGGTGCAGCGCGGGAAAAAATGTTTGCGAAACTAGGTATTACCACGCTACGCGATCTTATAGGATATTTTCCGCGTGCCTATGAAGACAGGACATTATTTAAGCGAACAAACGATCTCGTTATTGGCGAGACGGTTTGTGTCGTTGCGATGGCAGCCACTGCGCCCCAACTTTCGCATATTCGCAAGGGCTTGGATATTGTAAAGCTCAAGGCGGTAGACGAGGTTGGCACACTGGAACTTACATTTTTTAACCAGCCATTTATTAAAGATGCGATAAAACCGGGTGAGATGTATGTCTTTTATGGCAAAATTGAAGGTACGTTAATCCGACCGGCCATGGTCAATCCATTATTTGAAAAACAACATGTGCATGACCGCGCACAAGATCATGATGTAGCTTCAAATAAAATAACCGGCAGGATTATGCCGATCTATGCGTTGACTGCAGGACTTTCACAGAAGAGCATTCAAAGCGCAGCACTTGCAGCCTTGGAAAAATGCGAAGAGGACTTGCCGGATATTTTACCCGAAAATATAGTGAAAAAGCATGAACTGTGCAGAGCCGGATATGCACTGAAGAATATACACTTTCCGGAGGACATGAAAGCGCTGGAGCTTTCACGGAAGAGACTCATTTTTGAAGAATTCTTTGTACTGGCATCGGCAATGAAGCTGCTCAAAGACGGACGCAAAGAAAAGATAGGCAGGGCGCTGAAATTGCCGCAATGGGATCAGTTTTACGATGCACTTTCGTTTAAGCCAACTCAGGCGCAAATGCGCGCGATTGAAGAAGCGGCAAAGGATATGGGTGCACCTCAAGCGATGAATAGACTGATTCAGGGTGATGTAGGTTCAGGAAAAACGCTGATAGCGGCAGCTTGCTGTTACATGACATGGAAATCTGGCTGCCAATCTGCATTTATGGCACCTACAGAAATACTTGCAAAGCAGCATTTTCAATCACTTTCCGCGTTGCTTGAGCCTATGGGGATGCACGTTGGGCTTCTGGTAGGAAGCATGACAGCCAAACAAAAAAAAGATATTTATGCAAGATTAAGTCTGGGTGAAATTGATTTGATCATCGGTACCCATGCGCTGGTTTCGCAAGGTGTCAGCTTTAGAGAGCTTGCGCTGGTCATTACAGATGAGCAGCATCGATTCGGTGTCGGCCAGCGCTCTATGCTGACTGAAAAGGGAGATAGTCCCCATGTGTTGATCATGTCTGCCACTCCGATCCCGCGTACGTTGGCGCTGATCATATATGGTGATCTGGATGTTTCGATCATTGATGAAATGCCGTCAGGGCGGACGGCAATCGAAACATATGTAGTCTCCGAGCGGCATAGAAAACGTGTGTATCAGTTTATCAACAAACTGGCGCTTGAAGGTCGTCAGATATATATCATCTGCCCGATGGTGGAGGAGCTTGCTAAATCAGACGATGGTGCTCCGGAGTCCGGGATCGACCCAGAGGCGATGCCGGTACATGGACGCAAGAGCGCAGAGCAAGCGGATACAGCGTCTTCTGATATACCACTCAAGTCGGCAGTTGAATATCATAAAGTGCTCCAAGATGAGATATTCCCGAACTTGCGCATTGAACTGGTGCATGGGAAGATGGCATCGAAGAAAAAGGATGCAGCCATGGAAGCCTTTGCCCGAGGAGAAGCAGATATTTTGGTTGCAACAACTGTGGTTGAAGTCGGCGTAGATGTGCCGAATGCCGCACTGATTATTGTGGAAAATGCAGATCGATTTGGCTTATCACAGTTACATCAGTTGCGTGGCAGGGTCGGTAGGGGTGTACATGAGTCGTTTTGCATATTATTTAGCGGGGCGGCAGGCGACCAATCCAGAGCACGGCTTGACGTCATGCGTGCGACCGGTGATGGATTTAAAATTGCGGAGGAGGATTTGAAGATTCGTGGACCGGGTGACTTTTTTGGTTCACGTCAGCATGGTTTGCCTGAAATGAAAATTGCCAATCTGGCCACCGATATGCTGATCTTAAATCAAGCGCAAGATGCGGCGCATGAAAACCTGCGATCTGATCCCGAGTTAAAGTCGCCGGAAAACCGGAAGCTTAGGGCACAGATTGCGCAGTTGTTTGAAATCAATGCGGACCGCTTGAACTGACACATAAAGAAGGCGGAAGACCACGAAAGAGGGGTGCGAAAACCTGAAAAGAGTTCGTGCGATTCAAGATGGAGAATAAATAGTAAAATCCAAACATCGGGTGCAATAGTGCTATACTATAGCATGAATAATATGCTACCATGATCTGGATTAATATTAATTAAGGGAGGGAACTATGAAATTTAAGCAATTAAGGAATCTCAGCGCAATAGTATTGATTGTGGTTATGCTGATCGCACCAATGACAACGGTATGGGCAGCGCAAGCAGACGCAATCGGAAGCACACAGGCGGTAGAAACGCCGATAACCAGAGGCGAGTTTGCGATGTTGGTCAGCACGGCATTTAGTTTGTCTGCGGAGTCAGGTTTGGACAATTTTTCAGACGTACCGGCAGATCACCCCTTTGCAGATGGCATATTGGCCGTCAAGTCAAATGGGTATATGGTCGGCAACAGCACAGGCAATTTCTTTCCCAATGCCATGATTTCGGGAGCAGAGGCCACAGTGCTGCTCAACAATGTCATTGGCTTTGATGGAGCGAGAGTCACTCAGGTACAAGGCTTGGCTATCCCGGCGTGGGCAGTACCGGCAGCATCTGTGATCCTAGACTTAACCATGGTTGATAGAGCGCTTATCGAACAATCGCAGCTTACCATGCATGATGCAATGGAATTTATTTATGCGCTGCTTCTGGCGACGCTTATCCCGCAAGGAACTCCGTATGCGTTGCAACAGGCGGAACTGCGTGATAACTTCTTTGCATATATAAACAGGCAGTTTCTGGCAACAGGTGCATTTACACCCGGCTCAATTATGGCCTCGACATTCAATGATGTCAGCTACACTGTGATGCAGCAGCAAGAACAAATTTTAACGGAAATTCTATCAAATCCAAATCATACCCCCGGTTCGGCGCAATGGAATATCCGTGAGCTGTTTTATATGTTTATGGACAATGAGGCGAGAACTGCATCTATAAGCAGGCTCGACCGATACTTTGATGCAATCAGAGGTGCGGATTCGATTGAAGAATTATTGGCGGTTGCCGAAAGATATTCAACATACTTTGCAATAATGCCGTACTATGGACTCTCATTTGTCGGTGATGCAAGAGTTGATGCCACACAGTGGGCGGCCATCGTGTCTGCAAGCCCTATGGATTTGGGTTCCGCAGAGTTTTATGTCGATGATCCGGCGCTCCATGCAATCCATGCGGCGTACATAGAATATGTGGTCATGCTCTTAGCATATATTGGTGAGACTGAAGATCTGGAAGCCAGAGCTGAGGCAGTGTTCGAAATAGAGCAGGCGCGTGCCGCAAAATTGCCTCCGGCAGAGGCAGCGGTCGATCCTCAAGAGCTATTTGCCGAGACCACTTGGGAAAGGCTGATTGAGGCGACCAGTGTCACCCGGAGCTTGACATTTAACGCAGAGCTATTTGAGCTTGCACTCGAAATGAATGTATACAGCAATGTGCTTGAGTATATTGAGTTTATAGAGAGCCTCTATGTTGAAGAGAATCTTCAAGTGCTCAGAGATGTTGCGCTTTTGAATGTGCTGATGTCATTTTCTTCTGTGCTCGGTGATGATTTCGCTGCAATGGGTGCAGGGCTTCATACGGCGATATTTGGTGAAGTGGGCGGCGCAGGACTCACGCTTGAGCAGCGTGCGCAGTCATTTGTAACATCACAAATGTGGCGTACATTCTCTCGTTTGTATTATCAGAGATTCAGTTCCGAGGCAATAAAGCGTGATGTAACTGAAATGACTGAAGATATCAGAGCCACCATGCGAGATATGATCGGTGAACTGACTTGGATGAGCGAGGAAACTCAGGTTACTGCGATAGAGAAACTAGACTCAGTAAGGGCATTTATCGCATTCCCGGATGAGCCGCTCGAAGAGTTGAATATCACTGTGCGTGCTCAGGCTGATGGTGGATGTTTGATTGACTTTCGCCTACAGTTATCAAGTCTGGGCATGGAATCTGCAATCGAAATGATCCAAGGTTCTGCCGAATCAAACGTTTGGGAGATGGTACCCACGTCTATAGTCAATGCGTTTTATGCGCCTATGGACAATGCCATCATCATACCGGCGGGCATATTGCAGTATCCATTTTATAGCCCTGATGCCACAAGGGAACAGAATTTGGGTGGAATCGGTGCAGTCATTGCGCACGAATTTACACATGCATTTGATCCATATGGTTCTCAATTTGACAAAGTGGGTACACTGAATAATTGGTGGACTGAGGCGGATTATGCAGCATTTAACGCATTTACAGACAGAGTGGCCGGGATCCTAGATCAGATCGTTTTCGTCGGTGATATCCATCTCAATGGTGCATTTAGCGCAGGTGAGACGATTGCAGATCTCGGTGCGATGGAGGCTGTACTTACCGTAGCGGCGCAGATGCCGGATGCTGACCTGTCGTTGGTGATGGAGTCGTGGGCGAGAATCTGGGCGGCGCGTATAACCCCCGAAGTGGCGCAGTTTTTGATTTTCAACTCTCCGCATTTGCCAATGAAGATGAGGGTCAACTTTATACTCGCTCAGCTCGATGAGTTTCATGAGGTGTTTGGCACAACTCCGGGTGACGGTATGCATGTTCCCGAAGAAGAACGTCTGAGCTTCTGGTGGTAGATTTAAGAGATATAGCTTGAAAGCGAGGCTGGTGGTCCAAATGATCACCAGCCTCATTTTTTCAAAATGCATGGAACAATTGATTTGTTTTTTCGTCTAAAACTTGATAAGAAGTGTTTGCTTTTACCGTATAAAACAGTGTATTATAATAAGATGAATTGAAGCAAACATGCACACTTTACAGAGCATTTTAAGATGTGAACTAAAAAGGGGGAGCAATCCATGTATACATACTCGCGACCCGTTTATTACTATGAAACTGATAAAATGGGTGTAGTACACCATTCAAATTATGTGCGCTGGTTGGAAGAAGCCAGAACATTTTACTTTGATGACCATGATCTAGCATATGTTGAAACAGAACGCCTCGGTGTCATGAGTCCGATTATTGATATTGACTTAAAATATAAATATCCCGCCAAATATGGGGATGATTTCGTTGTTCAAATAAACATGATCAAGTACACAGGGGTGCGCTTTTGTATGGCGTATACGGTCATGAATCAAAATGGCAGAATTCTCCTTGAAGGTGAGTCCGGTCATGCTTTTGTAGATGCTGACCTTAAGCCCATTTCACTCTCAAGAGCACTTCCTGAGCGTCACGACAGAATGAAAGCATTGCTAGAGGGAACAGATGATTAAAATATTTATAGTAGAAGATGAAAAACCCATATCAGATTTATTGCGCATGAGTCTGACAAAGGCAGGATATGAATGCAAATGTGCCTTTGATGGACTGGCAGCGGCAGATATTCTCGAAACCGAGAGATTCGATTTGATTTTGCTTGATGTCATGTTGCCCGGTGCAGACGGATTTGAGCTGATGGAATATATCCGCCATTTAGACATGCCTGTCATATTTATTACCGCAAAAAATATGGTCGAAGACAGGGTGCGCGGGCTCAAGATGGGGGCAGATGACTATATTGCCAAGCCTTTTGAGATCATTGAGCTTTTAGCGCGTATCGAGACCGTATTGAGGCGATATAATAAACTCGGACGCATTATAGATATTGCCGGACTGAGCATTGATACACGTTCTATGACCGTAAGGCGAGATGGGGAAGAGATTTCGCTGACCCGGAAAGAGTATGAGCTGATTTTGCTTTTTGCGAGAAATCCCGATACGGCACTTTATCGTGAGACTATTTACGAGCGCGTGTGGGGAAGTGATTACTTCGGAGATAGCCGCACCATTGACTTACATGTTCAGCGTGTTCGGAAAAAGGCCGGGTGGGAGGATAAACTTCAATCGGTTTACAAAGTGGGTTATCGGCTTGAAGTTTAGGTACCCTTGTAAGCAGTGAACACTCCCCAAAAACAAAACTCAACGAAATAGAGGCGAAAACGTTGCGATTTGGAACAAAAATGATGATAGCATTTACTGTCATGCTGGCCATAGCGTTCGGCATTGGCGGTAGCGTGCTCATAGAGTCATCGACCGGCAGCTCCCTGAGCCACCTCCAAGAATCGGCAGCAAGCTCGCACCGGCTCATACTGTTCACTCTCTCTGCGGTGAGCGAAGCAACTCAAATGGGACAATTGGGTAGCGGCGGAGAGGAACTGATTGATGCGCTCACAAGACTGGATTCCCAAGGCGGACACAACTGGATATCTTTGCGGCTATCAGATAGCGATGGTGTGATTTTTGTAAGCCGTGAGGCCGGTGTATTTGCAGGTAATGTACCGATGCTCTCTGACCAGTATCAAACGGTATTTAGGGACGATTTGATTGAAAATGTCGGTATTGACAGTTTTGCCATGATTCAATTTCGTACCGAAACCGATGCATACCTGCTTCAACTTGCAGGACAATTTGAATTCGGTGGGCGAATGCTCTTCTTAGAAAGCGTATACGACCTGAGTCCGGTTTTTGCAGGCAGGCAAGAACAGCAACTAATATACCGGAGACTCTTTATTGTGCTCATTGCGCTGGGTGCGGCGCTATCGTGGTTGCTGTCATTTTGGATGACCACGCCGCTTCGGAGACTCTCCAGAGTGACCCGGACGATTGCATCCGGAGACTTATCATGCAGAGCCACTTCCGGTGGACAAGATGAAATAGGTGTACTGGCCGGAGACTTTAACAACATGACAGACCGGCTGGAACAGAATATAAACGAAATGAAAGATACGGTGCGGCGGCAAGAGGAATTTATGGGGGGATTTGCCCATGAATTAAAGACACCACTGACGTCCATAATTGGATATGCGGATTTGCTCAGAGGACATATGCTATCAGAAAGTGACAAAAGGGAGGCGGCGAACTATATCTTCATGGAAGGGCGAAGATTGGAAGTGCTGTCGCTAAAGTTACTCGATCTGATTGTTTTGAAAAAAAGAGACTTTACCTTCTTGCCGATACGTATGTCACAGATGGTTGAAGATGCTGCGCGTTTGTGCAAACCAGTGCTGGAAAAGCGAGGGGTTTCACTGGTATGTCAGTGCGATGACAGTACCTGTATGATTGAGCCTGATCTTTTTATGTCACTTATTTTAAATCTGATTGATAATGCGCGAAAAGCCATTGATGGATCGGGGCAAATCTCAATAAAAGCGCTTACGGTAGGGGATTTTTGTGAGTTGAGAATCTCTGACAATGGTAAAGGCATTCCCGAAGATGAGTTGTATAAGATAAAAGATGCATTTTATAGAGTAGATAAATCAAGAGCGAGATCACAAGGCGGGGTTGGATTGGGGCTTAGGCTCTGTGATGAAATAGCCAATCTCCACGGTGGAGAGATTGCTTTTGAAAGTGAGTTGGGCAAGGGTACAACGGTGATCATAAAGCTCGAAAAAGCATCCAAGTAGCTGATGGGAAATAATATATAGGGAACGGTCATTATCATGAAACTAAGACATTATCTATCACTAGGTCTTGCTGCGCTGATACTTATCGGTAGCTTTTTTCTGCCAAATGCTGTTGCGAATATTTCGGATTCGAGGCAATTTGACCATCTCATGCTTGCCGATTCGCAACGGATAAGTTTTGATATGCCGCCTGATTTGACACTGCTTGAGCGCATAGCGCTTGCAGGCAGTTCCAATACAGAAACGCTGCCGTTGAGTACAGGCAATGAAATGGACAATGAGACTGCAGCTCAAGTGGCAATGAGAGAGGCGATACGATTTTTCAGCGGAGGGGCCTTTGAATTTGTGTATGATGAGCTTACGGTAAGTGAAGGTTTGGCATCACTGATTATAGATATACTGACACCGGCCAGATATATGATCGTATGGCAGTTTGATGTGGTGGATTCATTGGGCAATTCAGTGACGGTGGTCATCGATGAAGAGACAGAAATGATTGTCAGGCTGATCTATAGGATGAATAATAGATATGGAATGCTGCTGAACTTAGCGGCTGATACCTCTGTGGATGAAAGTTTTTCGCCGATTGAATTGCGCAGAACGGCGGTATCCCCTGATGAGCTATTTTTTTCAGCGACATCAAGGCTGAGTGAGATGATGACAGAATATTTTGGATATAATGTAATACTTGCAGATTATCAATTTAGTGGCAGCCTTTCATATTATAGGGCAGATATTTCTTATGGCGGACGCATTGTTTCTATGTATGGCGTTGTGCGGCAAGCCAGCTTTTCGTTAAATGAAAGGGTGTAATTGCCCGGAGGCCAAACAAGCCGCAAGTGCAATAGAATAGTATCGGTCAGAAGCCTCGGCGCTGCGGGAGACGAGTATCGCAGGGACTTTTGCCCCCAAGATGCACCCGGCTGTCTGTGCTCTGGCCAATGAAGTCATACATTTGACCAACAGATTGCCTGAGGTGATATCGGGAACAATGAGCAAATCGGCATCGCCTGCGACCGGGCTTTCATACCCCTTGATTTCGGCGGCATCTACGCTCAGCGCCAAGTCGAGTGATATAGGCCCCTCGATCACGCAATCCGCTATCTCGCCGCTTTGATTCATGCGCATTAGTGCATCGGCATCTATTGTATCAGGCATTTTGGGATTTAACTTCTCTATGGATGTGAGAATGGCGACCTTTGGTTTTTTATACCCCAGTGTTCTTAGCATAGTTACTGCATTTTTGACAATGGCTTTTTTGTTGTCCAGATCGGGACATGTATTGAGGGCAGGATCGCTTACCGCCAGAAGCTTATGATAGTTGGGTAAGGAGAATAGACCGGTGACAGAAAGCTTGCTGTCTTTATCCAGAATTTTATTTTCTTTTTTTACAATAGCGCGCAAATAGTTGGCAGATTCAAGTTTGCCCTTCATCAGGACATCTGCATCTCCGGAACTGATCATTTTAACAGTAACATCAAGGGACTCTTCCACGCTGCTTGTCGGTATGATCATAAAGTCGGCAGCGCTTGCGCCGAGCTCTGCCAACAGAGATATGATTTGCGCTTCGTTTCCGATGAGTTTAGGGGTGATGATACCTGTTTTTGCCGCTTTAGTGATGGCCTCAAGTGTGCGCAGATCATGTGCCTCAACTACAGCAATATTAGGTCTCTTTGCGCTCTTTTTTGCGCGTGTCACTAAATCGTCCAAACACTTAATATTCATATTACTATTGTCCTCCCATTTGTTCAGAACCTATCTTTTCTATATCATACGGTGTTGATTGATACACATAATAGTTGAGCCAATTTGAATACATCAGTTGCGCATGAGCACGCCAGCATACCAGAGGGGTGGCGGTAGGGTCATCTTCGGGGAAATAGTTTTTAGGGATATCGACAGATAATCCCTTTTCTAAATCTCGAAAATATTCGAGCGCCAATGTATCTCCGTCATATTCAGGGTGACCGGTAATGAACATACGGCGGTTATCTTGTGACTTTAAGGCAAATACACCGGCCTCATTCGAGACAGATAAAAGCTCCAATTCAGGCACTTTGAGGATGTCGTTTTCCAAAACTTCCGTGTAACGCGAGTGCGGCATATAAAATTCGTCGTCAAAGCCACGGAAAAAAGGTGAACGTGGTTTTAAGACTGTATGCTTAAACAGGCCGGAGCATTTTGATGCAAGCTGATGCTTAGCAATACCATAGTGATAGTACAGCCCCGCCTGTGCACCCCAACATATATGCAATGTGGAATGCACATTAGTGGAAGTCCATTGCATAATTTCGCACAGTTCGTTCCAGTAGACCACATCTTCAAATTCCATGTTTTCTACCGGTGCGCCTGTGATGATCATCCCGTCATAGTGATTTTCGCGGATGTCATCGAATGTGGTATAAAAAGACTCCAAATGTTCCGGGTCAACATTTTTAGATGTATAGCTGAGCATTTGCAAAAATTCGATTTCAACTTGAAGCGGAGAATTGGAAAGTTTTCTCAGCAACTGCGTCTCAGTGACTATTTTTGTGGGCATGAGATTTAGTATAAGCAGGCGAAGTGGACGTATATCCTGATGCATTGCCCTGTATTTCGTCATAACGAAAATGTTCTCGTTTTCAAGGACATGTATCGATGGTAGCTGATCAGGTATTTTTACAGGCATATCAAGTCTCCTCCTTATGTAGCCATAAGTTGATAAATGTTCCGGAAGTCACAATTACAATAATTTCTGGCTTATCCTATTGTAAAGACACACTCGGTGGCGTGTCAACAAAAATAAAAAAATATCGAAAAAATGAAAAAAAGGTGTTGACAACGGAAGAATGAGATGTTAGTTTAATCGAGCGCAATTCTTACGGTCAAGACAAAAGTCACACTGACTTGAAAAAAGTTTTGAAAAAAACAAAAAAAGTTATTGACAAGGCGAAAATAGCATGCTAATATAAACGTCCGCACAAAAACAAAAACAGACTTGCCTGGTGGTGAGTGTGGAGCGTGAAAGTGTCGGGCATTGCACCTTGTAAATTA
>Ga0123355_10000856_pt1 | contig 42007 bp, 35 predicted proteins | sample TergutEmb28metaG_3_FD_89872 | JGI IMG/M metagenome (GOLD analysis project Ga0123355, IMG submission 89872) | Embiratermes neotenicus P1 segment gut microbial communities from Petit-Saut dam, French Guiana - Emb289 P1 | ecosystem: Host-associated > Arthropoda: Insects > Digestive system > Gut ...
CAGTTTTTTGTTAGTTCCGCTTCTTCCCCTCAAAACGGCCCGCTGTTCCCCGTTGGGGCCGGGGAGAAACTCTCGGGCCCATCGCTCGGTTTCAGCTTGTCGGCCATTACGAGTCGCCGGGCGACTCGGCGACTGATGCCGGAATTCTCAAGATCCGGGTGGTCGCCATGCGTTTTTCCTTGCTAAGTGAGCCGCCCGCGTTGTTCGAGCAGCCAGCGGGTGCAGTCGTTGGCCAGGGCTTCGATCTCGCCGTGGTCGGAGTGTTTGTCGGGGTGGACAAGCAACAGCAGATGCCGCCAACGCTGCTCCGTGAGCTCTATACCAGGCGGCACAGGCTGCTCATACCGCGTTCGGCGACAGTGGCCGAAGTGGGATTCGGTGAACATGGCGCAGGCAGCGAAGGGTTGGAGAGGGATGGCTTTTCCTCTCTGCGTCGTCGCCCACATGATGGGCGCATCACAGTAGCGGCACATGCCCGAGCCGGTCACTTCGCACTGAAAAGAGTACGCGCCAGATTTCACCTTGATCGTGTTCGGCACAAGAAAACCTCCAGCTTTCTAGGCGCGCGTGTGGGATTCTGCGTGGTAAGCTGGAGGTGCCGCTCCTGCTTTAACAGCGATTCCCGTACGCCGCAGATCGTGAAGTTAAAGGCCCCTCAAATCAGCGAGGGGCTTGCTCATTTATGATGACGGTGTTTCGAGTGCCTGCTGTCGTAACTTATTGATTGACAGCTTGCGGCGGCCCGTTTCGCCGCTCGGACGGACGATCCTCTGAGCGCCGACCGAAGCGCGCCGGCAGTAACGCCTACTTTGCCGTTTTGGATTCGGGACCGCCGGGAGTCGCCTTGGGTTGTTCCACAACGCCAGACGGTGGACAGTCTGAGCAGTTCAAGGGGTCTGATTCAGCTTCGATAAGGTCCCTTTCTGCTTGTTCGTTAATCTCTTCCCAACGTTCAGACCCTGCGACGTCGAGGTACACAATCCGACCTGCGCCTTTGTAACGCATTTCCAGAAGCTTCATTGCTTCTCGTTCGAAAGCGGTCCGCGTCGTTGGAGCCTCTCCCCGTTCCCGACACCACTGTTGATAGTCGCAATATAGGGTCTTAGCCTCGCATTCCTCACACGCGATGCGCCTGCTCTGGATGAACAGATACGCAAGATTTTGAGCCTTGCGGTAGTCTCTCAGTGCTTCGATCAGACAGCTGAGAATGTCAAGCACTTCCGATTCAAGAGTGTTGAATGTGCCAATTCGGTGAGACATACATTTCCTCCTAACGGAAATTGAAAGTTGATCCTGCGCGACCATTTCACTGACTCCTGACGCTGTTTCGGCCCGTTCTGCCGCTCCCCGGGGAATCCCAACCAGTCGGATTCAGCGGTTGTTTGGCTCACTGTGACCTCCGTTGCCCTCGCGGAGATGCCGTACTCTTCGACGAAGAGAGATGCTCCGCCAGGAAGGATTCGAGATCGCGAACTCTATAACCGACACATCCCTCCATCCGTACGAACGGCGGACCACGTTTCTCACGTCTCCAGCGGCGCAGCGCAGCAACGCTAATGCCCAACATGACCGCAGCTTTTGGTTCGCGAACAACCAAGGTTTGCGCTTCCATCGTTTTTCCTCCAGCAGCCTCATGAGCCTCAGACTCAAGCCGCAAATTACAACGGGAGGAGTGTTCAGAGTGGCAATACAGGGCGCTACGGAAAGAGTTTGTTTGCGAAAGAGGTGTAAGGCGTTGCTGAACAGCGCCTTGCGGGAAACGTGGAAAATCGAACTGCTAAGTAACTGCTAAGTCTTTACGGGCAGATGCCAACCTTCCTTAGATCCTTTCGCACCGTGCTGATGGTTACTTCAACACGGTTCTGCGTTCGCGAGTCGCGATATGCCTGTACGAAACTCCGGTCGGCCGGCTGGGGCTTCCAGTTTTTCGGCAAAGGCACGCTACCGTCTGCGTCCAGGGTGCGACATACCTCCAGGTCTGTAGCCGTCGGATTCTTCAATAGGGCTAGTTCTATGGCCCGCTTTACATGCGAACGATAGTGCGGTGACGGGGGAACGGCGCCGCCTGATTGTGGGGCAGGTATTGCAGCCGACAAGGTCTCTTTCAGCGCTCTGTTCGCCAGATTTAAGGCTGTTCGGTCTAGCGCGGGATCGCCCGCATCGTATCTCCGCTGGATTTCCGCCCGAACCGCTTCCAGTTTCGACTGGGATTTTGGCGGGCGCTGCCAAGCCTCTGCGACGATTTGGTCGAATTCGGGATCCAAGAGATGCACGCCCCTTTCTAGAGCTGCTCGGTTCGCGTCAGACCTCGCCCGATTTCTCTCGGCCACACACGCCCGGTCAAACCGTGTTTGTTCGGCCAGAAGTTGCGTTGGCGTGAGTTGCCTTAAGGTGCGCTTTGGAAGCGGGGTCGTCCTCGCCATGCCACCTCCCGCGTGGTATCCCGTCTGGTAAGGATCGGCAGGGGGCCGGGATGCGCCCCCGTTCGGTGATCAGCCTAGCCGACTCACGCATAAGTCTAGCGCAGTACCGTTGGCCAGAAAACCTAAACAGTCGTTGACAGACTAACCTAAACACCTTAGGTTATTGGCATGACCAAAACACAGTTACAGCAGTTCACGAGCTGGCTCGGGCGGCGTTCTTATAAGTCGCGGCTGGAGCGGCTTGGGCTTAAGAAGATCCAGCAGATTGCTCGCCAGAACGGCAAGCTGGGTGGGCGTCCGCCGAAAGGTGCCGGCAGCAAAAAATCCAAGGGAGGCGAACAGTGATCTACAAGCGCGGTAAGAAATACTGGGTGAAGTTCCAGCACGAAGGGAAAATGCTCTACAGGCCCACGGGGCAGACGAGTAGCACCAAGGCAAGGCAGGTAGAGGCCCGGCTGCGGTCAGAGCTGGCGCTGGGCAACTACGGCATTCTGGCCCGCAAGGCAGTGCCCACCCTGAGTGAGTTTTGCGAGGACCGCGTTGAGCCGTGGGTCAAATCGACGTTTGAGCAAGGATCGCCCAAGACTTTCCTGTGGTATCGATTCGGCATCGAGGCGCTGAAGAAATCGGCTGCGCTGGCCAAGCTCAGGCTCGATGAGATCGGCCCTGAACAAATAGCCCAGTACTCTTCGGAGCGGCAGCGGGATGGCCTCGAAATCAGCTCCGTCAACAGTTGCCTGCGCTGCCTGCGCCGAGTCTTGCGGTTGGCCGAGGAGTGGGGCGTTCTGACCAAGGCTCCCAGGGTCAAGTTCCTCGCCGGTGAACACTGCCGCGACAGAGTCTTGACTCCGGAAGAGGAAGCACTCTACCTGAACGCGGCCGTGCCGCTCCTGCACGATGTCTCAACCGTGCTCTTCGACAGCGGCGCCCGCCCGGAGGAATGCCATCGTATGAGATGGGAAGATGTCACGTGGGTCAATGGCCGTCACGGGACGCTTCGCATTGCGCATGGAAAGAGCAAGGCGGCCCGTCGGACGCTGCCGATAACTCCCAGGGTCAGGCAGATTCTAGAATCGCGCTGGCAGGCGGCTCAGAAGCCCGAGGAGGGCTGGGTCTGGCCCGCGCCTACCAAGAGCGGCCACATCAACCATGACAGTCTGAAGCTCCAGCACAAGAAGGCTCTGAGGCTATCGAAGGTACGGCCCTTCGAAGTCTATTCGATCAGGCACACGGTTGCGACGCGGCTTGCTCCCCACGTTGATGCCTGGACGCTGATGCGCATTATGGGCTGGAGCACCATCACGATTGCCATGCGCTATGTGCACATGTCCGACGAGCGCGTGCTGGGAGCGCTGGCCTCGATTCCGGCTGTTTTGAGTGAGACTGGTGACAAAACTGGTGACAGTGCCGAAATCGCACTTCCGCCAGCCGAGCTCAAGGCCCTCGCAACCAATTGATAATGTTACGGTTAAGTGGTGAGCGCGGAAGGAATCGAACCTTCAACCTACTGATTAAGAGTCAGTTGCTCTGCCAATTGAGCTACGCGCCCACGATGGGGACTGGCTAGGAAGGACAAACAAAAATTATAACATCGGCGTACGAATTCCGCAGAATTGCGATGATCTAAATGTTTGGACCCAGCTATATCAGTGCTCGCGAATGCGTCCAGCCAAGAATTTCGTGTACACCTTTCCGCTCGTGGGCGAGGTATGAGAGCGCGAGCACATCTTCACGCCGCGCATCGATTGTTAAGATCATCAAAGGAAGTCACACGGCGTTCCCTGTTATCGGTTGTGAGCAGGGAGCTATTACGCAGCGAGTGGCAGCACGCCGCAGCCGGGCAACGGCGCGCTGGGCGCTGACAACAAGCAGACCAAGCCTCCATCAAGCCAGTGTTCCCCGTGGGACGCGGTAGCATCCTTCATGGAGGTCGGAGAGCGCGGTTTCGCCGACGCGCATTTTTAATTGTGCGTGCGAGCCGTGCCCGGCCCGCCGCCCGTGCGCCGCTACGATTGTTGGCGAACTTCCGCGGCCAGCGGAGTCGAATCACTCGCGACCCGACGCCGCGCAGGCAATGTCTGCGCCCTGCTCGCCGGCCGACGCTCGATCGTGCCAATCACCGGGGCTTCATCCATGCCATCCGCATACGCGAACGACGCAAAGGTCTGCTCGCTGCACAGGCGGTCGATCATACGCCGTTGCCGCTTGCTGAGTACGGCGTGAGGAAGAATGGGAAAGTTGCGGAACATCCACAACAAATAAATCCGCTGTAGAAAAGAGGGCATTACAAAACGCGGACCGATCGGAGTCTGCACTTGCACCACACCGGCCGCCAGTTTTTCGATCAACATACTACGCCCACCCCGGGACCTGAATTTAGCCAGACCAATTCTCGACGGGGCGCCATTATTGCACCGCGGAAGGTGCATTGGGAACCCCTTTTTTCAAGATTGCCGATATCTTACGCGAAATCCCCGCTCGTTCAAGGCGATCACAAACTTCTTGTGGAAGTCAGCCCGGGAACGGGTTCCAGGATAAGACAGCTTGTGGGCGGATTCGCGCCCCTTTTAGGCTGTAACTCCGGGGGGATGTTCCATTCTGGGGATCTGAGCGGCCACTCCGAAGTTCGATCCGCTCTCCTCGAAGCGTACGATTGTGGCTTGGCAGCAGACTCAGCACTTCTCGCCCAAGGAGTTGGGGAGGGAGGATCAGGGCCAACTCGACTTCGGTTCCTTCCTCCATCTTGGAGTTGGCGTAGAGGAAGAAGCCGTTGGCGCTTACGTCACGGGTTCCGGCGCTAAGGTCGGAAACGCGCGCGACAAGTCGGCTTCCGGCTCGACGCTCGGTGTCGACGGTCATGTGGGGGCCTTATTTAGCCGACCGCCTCCTAGTACTAAAAGTACTACGAGAACAGCTGAATTTTAATGGACCTTATTACTCGAGTCGAGCGCGTCAGCGCCCGTGCCGACTACTACTGGTAGGAGCAGTTTGCCCTCTGATCGGTGGGGATTTGGTTTAACGTCCCGTCTGGCTGGAAATCGCCTTCGGTCTCATTTCGGTTTCGGGCGCTGGCTAAACGTGCTGCCTTGCTCGCCGGCGGACCCAGTGACGGACGAGTTCGTATTGGGGGACGGCTGTGGGACGGGTCTTGATGACTTTTATTAGCCCGCGTCGCTTCAATACCCGAACGGCGTTTTGGACAGCGGATTTCGACAGGCCGGTCCGTTCGGACAATTCTTGCAGGCTCAGCGCAACACATCTTTGCTCCTCGCGATAGAGCGCCGTCCAAAGGATGATGTAAACCAGGAAAGCGGTAGGGGCACGATCGTGTCCTGTCAGATCTGGAAGAAGCACGTCCATCACGTATTCGTCAATCGGAATATGCTGCACCGAACTGTAGCGTAGCACACCATAGCTCTCTTGCCGCGTGGCGTAGTCGCTTCGATAATTACCTCGAGGTACCATGAAAATGATTCGAGGAATGAAGTTCGCAACGATTCCGGTAATCGATCAGGACCGGGCGCTGGCTTTCTATACCGAGAAGCTGGGATTTCGAGTCCTGACCGATCAGCCGTTTGACAAAAAGCAGCGCTGGATTGAGCTCGCTATTTCGGGAACAGAAACCCGCATCGTACTTTTTGCCTTCGATGATGGGCTCCAGCCTGGGACAAAGATGAACATCACTTTTTGGAGCGACGACGTCGAGAGCACGGTTCGCGAACTCGAGAGCAAAGGTGTGGAGTTCGTGATGAAACCGCAGAAAGCGGACTGGGGCACAGCCGCCGTTTTCAAAGACATCGACGGCAACAGTTTCGTCCTCAGCTCGAGATGAATCTGAGAAAGAGGTTGCTCAAATGCGAGCTTTTCTGGCGGTGGTTGCAGGCTATCTGATCTTCGCCGTCTCCGCAGTTCTGCTGTTTCGACTCACCAGAGTCGATCCCCACTTGCCGGCTGCTGTCGGCTTTGAGGCGTTCACCATCGTCTATGGCCTGATCTTTGCCTCGCTCGGCGGATTTGTGGCGGGAAAAATTGCCCGGCGGAGGGATCTCAATTGTGGAATCGCGCTGGGGCTCGTAATCGCCTTAGGCGCGACTATTTCCATGATTACCCGCCCCGGTGCGGGCGCGTTGTGGACCCAGACTGCCGCTTTGCTCCTGTTCGCTCCGGCATCGCTTGCAGGCGATTGGATCCGCAGAAGGAAGCCAGGAGCGATCTGACGGACCCATCTCTGAATAGAGATGTTTCGCCAATGTTGGGCCGCTGAGCGTTTACTCAGTTTGTGCCTTCCGCTACAATCCTTGCGCACTCGCGAAGCTCGGGGGAGAGCGTGAAAGGATGATGGATCCGCGATCGAATCGCAGAGACATCCTAAAGGGATTGGCTGCGATGTCAGCCGCAATCGTGCCCGGGCCGAAATGGGCAGAGATCGGCAGAGCGATTGCGGATCGCTCAACAATCGACATCCAGATCACTCCGGTGAGTGAACACGCCCTGCGGCTCAGTCTTCTCTCGACTGGCCGCGAATCGCAGAGCTCCATCCCTAGCGACGGATCCCTCGTGCCGGAATCCTGGGGCAGGTCAATGGTCAAGCTCTCTGGGGACGCTGGCAAGGACGTTTCTGCCGGTAATTTCCGAATATCGTTTTCACGCGACCCATGCAGCATTACGGTCGCCGATAACCAGGGCGCGATGATTCAGGACTTCGGATGGAACGCGAATTCCGGTGTGCTGTCCTTTCTCACGGGGACGACACCACTGTTGGGATTAGGCGAAGGGGGGCCGCAATTCGATCGACGCGGCTCGAGTGATTCCATGCGGAGTGGGCAAGGGGGCTACCAACTCGCAACTCACGGCGGCCGCGTTCCAATTCCATGGGTGATCGGAACATCGGGATGGGCAATCTTCTTTCACTATCCGTTCGGGACATTCGATTTCACTGAAGAGCGAGGAAGGTTCGCACCAGCGAGTCGCGATTCAGCGCTGCCACTGGATCTGTTTTTGGTCGCCTCATCCGATCCGGTGACGATCATGGCTGAATACGCACACCTCACGGGGTTGCCGGAGTTGCCTCCGCTGTGGAGTCTCGGGTATCAACAGTCGCATCGAACCCTGGCAACTCGTGAAGAAGTGATCGCCGAAGCCAAAATGTTTCGCAACAGGAAATTGCCCTGCGATGCGATGATCTATTTGGGGACTGGCTTTTGTCCCTCCGGTTGGAATGCTGAGAATGGAAGTTTCACCTGGAACGGGCGAGTATTTCCTGATCCCAAAGAAGTGCTGGACGAGTTGCACAGACAGCACTTTCGCGCCGTCGTGCATGTTGTGATTCTCTCCGACCAACTCCGCGGCACTGTTTACGATGGATGTGATCTCTCGCGCTTCGACGAAGCCGCGGCCAGCTGCTACTGGGACGCACACCGAAGAGACTTTGCCATGGGCATCGATGGCTGGTGGCCGGACGAGGGTGACCCACTCGACATCGCATCCCGGCTTGCGAGAAATCGCATGTACTGGGAAGGCCCGCAGCTCGATCGCCCGAACGAGCGGCCCTACGCTCTGCACCGCAACGGCTATGCCGGAATGCAGAGATATGCCTCATTCTTGTGGTCGGGCGACGTCTACTCTACCTGGGAAACGCTGAAGACGCATATCCCCGTCGCTCTCAACACAGCCCTGAGCGGCATTCCGTATTGGGGCACCGACATTGGAGGCTTCGTCCCGACTCGCGAGTTTACGGCAGAGCTGTACGTTCGGTGGTTCCAGTTCGGAGCATTCTGTCCCCTGTTTCGCTGCCACGGCCGCACCTGGAAACTCAGGCTGCCCTGGGGATGGAATACAGGAGACCCTGGCCCGGTGGAGATCAACAACTACAACGGCGCCGCTATCCCTGATTCCACCCAGCTTCACGACGCTCGCGTCGAACCTATTTGCCGAAAGTATCTGGAGCTGCGTTACCGCCTGTTGCCCTATCTCTACAGCGTGGTGCACGAATGCACGAAGACCGGCATTCCGATCATGCGATCTTTATGGCTACATTTTCCCCGCGATCCGAAGTCGGTCGAGTGCGGAGATCAATATCTGTGGGGACCGAACGTGCTGGTTGCGCCAGTCGTCGAAAAAGGGGCAACTTCGCGTCGCGTCTACCTTCCACCGTCGAGTTGGTTCGATTTCTGGACGGGCGAGCGGTTGGAAGGCGGGCGCGAAATCGACCGGGCGGTTGATCTTGAGACGCTTCCGCTTTACGTGCGAGCCGGATCGATTTTGCCCTTTGGCCCGGTGAAGCAACACGTCGACGAAAAAGTGGATGGCCCGCTTACTATTTCCATCTATCCGGGAGCGGACGCTTCTTTCTTGCTGTATGAAGACGATGGAGTGTCATTCAACTATCGCAAAGGCGAATGGACGGGGATCGATGTAAAGTGGAAAGATGAGCGAAGCACGATGGAAATCATGCTGGCTCCGGGCTCACGCATGCTGACATCCGAGCCGCGAGAGATTGACGTGAAGTTGTCCGGACTCACAAAAAGTGTGAGCTTCACTGGAAAGCCGGTCTCGCTTTCTTTCGCAAGTCGGTAGAAGGTCCGATTCGGAGTCGAACTTGCTCTGTTTGCACCACAGAAACGCTCGGCAGAGAGAGGGTGCTTCTGAGGTAATTCATTGTCGGCGTAATATCCTCATATACCGTTGGCGTCGCCCCGCCTGGGCACCCCTCGAGGCTTGTGTCTACAAGACCGGGAGACCAATGACCAGGATTCGGAAGCGACTTTACCTCGGCAGTCTCAACGATGCAGGGCAACTGGCGCGTTCCAATCCGCGGCGAATTGCCGTGGCGAGTGCGTCAACTACATCCACATCCCAGTCCGGACTCACCCCTGATCTCCGCACAAAAATTCGAGGACATTAGGTTCGCAATCGCCGTAGGCATACGACGAGGCAATCGGCCGGTGCATTGTCTCGAAGGCATGAGCCGTTCGCCGATCGCCGTGGCTGCATGCATGGATCGTTGTGGTTATGCGGGAATCGACAAAGCATTATCGGAAATTGCCAAGCAAAGGGACCTCGCACCGGCCCGCACATTGCTCACCTGCGTGCAGGGCCTGGTGCGCAAGCGAAAAGGCAGCATTTCGAAACGCCCTGACGTACGATCCTGTCATCTTTATGGAATCACTGCGCTTATGAACCCAGAGCCAGGAATCCTCCCGATTGCAACCGAACGTCGGGCAACCCTGTCGTATAGAGTGAGGTGAGAGATAGATGAGCTACACAGTCGGCGATGGTACGGTTACGTTCGCGTTGGTGGCGGGCATTATTGGGTATCTTTATGTGAAGCACCTGGGTCGGCAAAAGAAGCTCGAGATCATTCACCAGGAGCGGATGGCCGCGATGGAAAAGGGGATCCCTCTGCCGGAGTTTCCGTTGGAGCCGGAGCGCGTGCCCCGTCCCGACCCGCCTGTCCTTCCGGTTTTGGGGATATTTCTGCTTACTCTTTCGGTTGGAACGATGATCGTGCTCTATGTGGTCCTCCCGGCGGAGTCCCACCTGTTTTGGATCACTCCCCTCCCTTTCACCTTCTTGGGTGTGGGCCTCATTACGTTCCCTTTCCTGAAGGCCAACCCTTGGCGCTAACGCTGGAGGAGAGCGATGCCCAACTCGTAACTGGCGCGCAAAGCGGCGACGAGCATGCATTCGCGGAACTGGTTCGCCGGCATAGTGCTCTCGTGTTTCGCCTGGCGGTCTCGATTTTGGGCCGCGAGTTCATTCCGGAAGCAGAAGATGTGACGCAAGAAGTTTTTCTCAAGGTTCATCACGGGATCCAGACGTTTCGCGGCGAGTCCGAGTTTCGGTCGTGGATCTACCGAATCACCTTCAACCAGGCAGTAAACTTGAAAGCGCGGGTTCGCTTCCGAAGTCCACACGCGGACGATACGGTTCTGCAAGACCTGGCGGCTTCGGAGCCTGGTGCGGACCGCCAGGTGGAAACGGCCGAGCGAGATCGAGCCCTTGCGGAGTGCATTCAAGCGCTCCCGGAGGTCTACCAATCGGCTTTGCGTCTTTACTATTGGCTGGGCGCTGGAGTCGGCGAAGTCGCTGAGTCGCTTGGCGTTCCCGAGAACACGGCGAAGTCGTATCTGCATCGTGCGCGTCAGCTTCTGCACCGCATGTTGAAAGAGAGAGGATATTCCTGTGACTGAGATGGTTGGCCCTGAAATGGACCCTCGCCAGAAGGAACCTAACCAAGAACGAATCGATCGCCTGCTCCGGCGGTCCTTTGCCGCGCCCATTCCAAGCCTGCCGGTTGATTTCGACCAGCGCGTGATGGGCGCGCTGCGCCGAAGGTCCCGGCCACTCGACCGCTACCATTGGATTCTGGTCACGGGCTACGGTCTGTTGTCGGTTGTCGTGTCCGCAGTGGTCATGCGTGGTCAAGGGCTCGACTGGGGGGTTGTATCGGGGACGATCTTTGCGCCACTCCTCCTGATCGCGGTCGCAGGCTCGGCACAGCGCGCAGCTCGTACAAACCGTGTGCCATAGTGCCAACCAGACCAGGCGAGCTAATTAAGACAACGCGCGAGTCTTCGTTTGCCGCACGGCGCCACGGAAGCTCTGCTAAAGTGATGTTGACGCGCGCAGGGCGCGTCCTGTCCGCGGAAAGGGCCGCGCCCCACCTGCACCCTGGCGGTTCACCTCTTACGAACCTCTTTCGCCTGTCTTGCGGACCAGGCATACGAAGGAGGCAATCCGTGAATTTGGAACAACAGAAGAAGCAGGCTCGCGAATTGTTGCGGGCTCTGCGCGCAGGAAACCAAGATTCACTGGCCCGGCTGCGAAGCCGGCATCTTCGCTGGGCTCATGTGGATGATGCAGGCGTGCGGCAGGATGTGGCGTTGCATGATGCCCAGTTCGTCATCGCACGCGAGCAGGGATTCTCGAGTTGGACAAAACTCAAAGCCTACGCAGAGCCCTCTCCGCACACTCGTAACACGCGGCTCTTTGTTGCCGACGTCGAGTGGATCAGGGAGCGGGTTCATGGACTTGTGCGGACGCGACAGTCGGCGGGTCCTGCGGCCCTGGAACAGATCCGCACCTGGCATCCGCGTTTCGATGGCTGCTCGGACGAGGAGATTCGCCAGGCCCGATTCACCGAGGCAGACGCCCAACTGGTATATGCGAAGGAGCATGGGTTTGACACGTGGGAGGACCTCATCCAGCGGGTGAACCTGGTCGCATCCTGCTCGAACCCGGAAACTACGGAACCCTTTCTTGCCGCCTTTCGAGCGTTGGTAGCAAGAGATGTCGCGACTCTGGGCTCGTTGCTGCGACGGCAGCCACAACTCGCGAAGGAAAGGGGCACCAACGGCAATACGCTCTTAAACCTCGCCGTCAGTATCGGCGCGAAATCAAAGGGCGACGTGGGCGTGTCTATGGTCGATACCTTGCTGGCGGCGGGGGCAGATGTAAATGACGGCAACGACCGTGGCTGGACGCCGTTGCATCAGGCGGGTTACTCCAACCATTGCGAGATTGCCGACGCCTTGATCAAAGGGGGAGCAGAGACTGACATGGATGCCCATGGTTCGGGTGGTACTCCACTGATCATGGCGTTGTTCTGGGGACATCGCGAAGTCGCGGATGTGCTGGCCCGTTATTCCCTGGCACCCGGAAATCTACGCGCCGCTGCCGGGCTGGGGAACCAGGATCTTTTGGAGCAGTGCTTCAGCGGAGTGAGGGGGCTCACTTCTGACGCATTTTCTGCGCGGGGATTTTACCGACCACACAGCGGATTCCCGGATTGGCGACCGTCAGGGGATCCGCAGGAGGTTCTGGATGAAGCCCTGGTATGGGCGTGCAAGAGTGGCCGCGTCGAAGTGCTGCCGCGCCTCATCCAAGCTGGGGCGCGAATGGATGCCGATCCTTACCGCGGAACACCGTTGATTTGGGCGGCGGCTTGCAATCGCACGGAAACAGCTGAGTGGCTCATCGATCATGGGGCAACCGTCGACCTCAAAGCTACATTCGGTGGCCTCACGCACGGCAAAGGCGTAACGGCTCTGCACATCGCTTCGCAGGGTGGTCACCTTGCCATGGTGCGGTTGCTCATAAACAGAGGAGCGGATCCGAAGATAAAGGATGATCTGTATCAGGGTGACGCTGAGGGAGCAGCCAACTACTTTGGGCAGATTGCCGTTCGGGATTACTTGCGCTCCCTCAGAAGTTGACTTTGCTCTCGGTGACGGCTGGTTGCCGAGACCGGGCGGGCGCGTTTATTCTAACGCTCTGCCTCCTACCGATTGTCAAGAGGAGGAAAGAAATCCACCGATTGGCAGGAGGGCCAGATCAATTCGTCAATGGAAGACTGGCAAAAGAAAAAGGCCCCCGCCGAAGCGGGGGCTGGGATTGAGACCCCAAAGTGGTTTAGAACCTGAAGACCGCCGAGAGCTGAATGCCGCGCGGGCCACCGCCGCCGATGAATGGGTTGCCGATGCCCACGTCGCCGGTTGCGCTGATGATCGGAGCTCCCTGTCCGGGAGCGACCGTCTGTCCAACCTCCCGGTTGCCCTGAATCTGGAAGCCATGCAGGCCGGGATCGGCGATGAACGCCGGCAGCAGCGGGTTGGCGAAGTTCGGGTGATTGAGGATGTTGAAGAAGTCCACGCCCAGCCTCAGGTTCACGCGCTCGGTGATATTGGTTCTCTTGTAGACGGAGAAATTCCACTCCCTGAACGTCGGCCCGCTGAGGGAATTGCGGCCCATGTTGCCGAAGTGCCGGTTGTAGAGGCCTGATGACGGAAGGGCGCAGTCGGAGGCCAGACCTGATGCGGTGGTGACGTTCACCGTGCAGGGGATGGCAAACGAGCTCAGATCCACGTAATTGAATGGATCGCTCTTGTGATAGACGATTGGGCCAACCACGTCTGGGCGGTCGAAGGCGTTGCCGCTGCCGCTGAAATCGTCATAAAAGTTGTAGTTAAAGTGGAAGGGCTGTCCGCTCTGCATGGTGAGGACGCTGTTCAATCCCCAGCCGCTTTTCAGTCTGCTCCCGCGGAGCGTGGGAAAATCGTAGGCGAAGTTCCAGGTCAACCGGTTCGGGAGGTTGAAGCTTGAGGGCCCATACTCCAACTGCGGACGCGTGCTGTCGTTGGGCTGGGCATCGTTGGGCTCGAAGTCTTCGCCGTCGCTAGAGTTGTCGAGAGACTTTGACCAGACGTAGTTCAGGATTGAATTCACCCCATGCCACTGGGTCACGCGGAAGCTGGCCTGCAGCGCGTTGTAGTTCGATTTGCCGGTCGAGTTCTCCTCGAGAACATAGAAAGCGCCGTAAGGGTTGCCGTTCAGGGGACGCGCTGCACCGCTGAAATCGGTGATGCAGTCGCAAGCCGTATCGGCCGCGTTGATCTGCGCCGTGCTCGGCTGGCTGATATCGAAGAAGCGCCACAGGCGATGGCCCTGCGATCCCACGTAGCTGACCTGGAGCACTGCCTTGGTTGAAATTTGTTGCTGGATGTTGAGGTTGTAGTTCTCCATGTACGGCGTCCTGATATTGCGATCGAAGGCGAACGCGTCGCATTCAAAGCAGGGCGAAGTCGCAGCATAGAGTGGGCTCCCCGCCGTAATTTGAAGCGGCCCGCTCGGGGCAGTAGGGGAATTCAGGCCCGCATAAAGGATCGGATCGGGGCCGATGTTGTTGTAGGCCGGGCCTGGGTCAAAGAAAGGCGCGTAGGGCAAGTGGCCGAGCACCATGTCTTGGGAGAACGCGTCATAGAACATACCCCAACCGGCACGGAGCACAGTCTTCCCCTTGCCGCTTACATCCCACGCTGCGCTCACGCGCGGAGCAAAGTCCTTGTGGTCCGGGTTGTAGAGGCTGCTCAGACCGGGCTGTCCGACCTCAGTTAAAGTGAACGTGCCGGTTCCCGGAGCTGGCGCGATGCTGGTGATGTTGCTCAGAAGATTGTTCTTTTCCTGTGCCACGCCGAAGTAATCCCAGCGCAGGCCGTAATTGAAAGTGAGACGTGAGGTCACGCGAAAGCTGTCCTGCACATAGAAGCCGAAGTTGTTCTCGTAGGTATGGCGGGCCGAGTTGCCAAAGTACTGGAAGCCGCTGTCGATGGTGCCCGCCAGGAAATCCGCAAGGCTTGACCTCAACCGTCCGCGGAAATATTTGTCGAAGTACTGCTCGACCGAGGTGCGGTGGAAATCCACACCAAACTTCAGGTCGTGCTGGTTGAGCTTCCATGAGAAGTTATCGATGATCTGGTTGTTGGTATCGACGCGGTGACGCGGCACGCTGCTGGTGGCTCCCAGCTGGGCCACTCCACCGACCTGAATGATGGGCAGTCCAGAATCAAACGCTCCACCTCCGCTGCACAGTGCCGTGCTGGTCGCGGCGCACAAGCCGATCGAACTGGGATGGAAGCCCTGGTCCTGGGGGAAGAATCCTTCGGCGAAGCGGTTCCATCCGTAGCGCAGTTCGTTCACCTTATTCGCGCCAAACGTGTGCGTGTAGGAGATCGAAACCAGCTGCACCCGGGTGGGGGTGGAGGTGTTAAATCCGGGCAATTGACCGCCGCTCGCGGTCAGTGCAAGCGGGAACGATTGAATGCTGTCGCCGAAGAAATACCGTCCGGTGAGAATGTTGTTGGGACTAAAGTTCTGATCGATCTTGGCGATGAAGCTGGTCAGATTGTTATAGGAAGGAGAAACAACTGAAGCCACACCGCCGTTGGAGACGCCTCCAGGACTGGAGAGATTCGGCGCCGGCCAGGGGTGACGCGCGATCAGCTTCTGGATCACGCCCGAAGGATCCGTCGCGTCGCTGGGGCTCAACGATCCATCGGAGGCGCTGCCGGTCGGCACGGCGGCCAGCGTCACGACCCCGACGGGCTCGCGCTGGCCTTCGTAGTCGGCGTAGAAGAACGTCTTGTCTCTCACAACCGGGCCGCCGAGCGAGGCTCCGAACTGGCTATTGTGGAATGGCGCTTTGGGCTCGCTGGCGATGTTGAAGTAGTTGCGGGCGTCGAGCACATTATTGCGGAAATATTCGGCGGCGCTGCCGTGGAGCTGGTTGGTTCCGCTCTTAGTCACGATGTTGACCACGGCACCGGCGTTGCGCCCATATTCCGGCTGGAAGTTGGAGAGCACGTTCACTTCAGCGACGGCGTCGATCGGCAGAATGGTCGACGGGGTTCCGAAGACGCCAGCCTGGTTGATGGCTGGGTCGTTACGGTAACCGTCGTTCATGTCGGTGCCGTCGAGCAGATAGTTGTTCGAACGGCCGCGGGCACCGTTCATCGAGAACTCGCCGAACGACCCGGGCGAATCGGAAATCTGGTCGGGCGATCCCGAGACACCCGGATTCAGGTAAATCAACTTGGTGTAGTCGCGGCCATTTACGGGCATATCCTGGACCGTCTGGGCGGTCAGCACCCCGCCGAGAGTGTTGGTTGTGGTTTCAACCAGAGGCAGCTGGTCGGCGGAGACTTCAACCCGGGTATCGATCTGGCCGGTCTGGAGGGAGGCGTCGATGCGGCGCTCGGTGGCCACGTCGACGGTAACGCCGGTGGCGACGAAGGTCTGGAAACCGCTCTCGGTGATGGTGACGTTATAGGTGCCGATGGGCAGCTCGGGCAGCGAGTAGCTGCCGTCGCCGCTGGTTTCGGTGGTGCGCTCCAGGCCGGTGGCGGTGTTTCTGACGCTGACTTTGGCGCCGGAAACAACGGCGCCGGTGGGATCGGTGACTGTCCCTAGAATTGTGCCGCGGAAGGTCTGTGCCGACGACAGACTCGGTGCGGCCAATAACAGAAACACCAAGAAGCAACGGGCTCTCATTCGGGTCTCCTTGAACCTCCCATCAAGTTGTAAGGGGAAATGGGTCGGTGCGCAGGCAGGCTCGCTGACTTCAGACTCTAGGAGCTTGCAATTCCTTGCATACTAACAAGATGCCCGCCCCACGCCGCTACTGAAACATACTCAAAGCGCGCGACCAGAGTCAACCAAAGAGTGGGGAAGTCGCGCCATCAGTTATCGATCCCAACGATTGGTTTGGCGAATGGGGGAGGGCAGAAGCCCCGGTTCAGAAGGTGAATGCCAGCCCGCCGCGTATGGAGCGGGCGGAGTCGACGAGGTAAATCGTCTGACCGTCCTGGCCTAAGACGGGAACATATCCTTGGGCGAGGAGGTTGCGGACATCGACGAGGGCTTCGATGTGGCCGCCCATGGCCGGGATCGGTTGGCGGATGAAAACGTTGAGGTAAGGATCGCTCTGTCCGGCCGAAGCATTAAACATATCTACCGGAGTAAGAGCCGTGCCGTTGATCCAGCGATAGGAAGCGATCCAGCGGGTGTGAGTGCCGGGCATGGTGCCGCTCAGTTTCGCGGTGAGGGCGTGACGACGCGAAGTCGTCATCGCCTGCTGCACCTGCTGGATCGGTATATCGGGATGCGCGAGATCGAGTACTCCGCCGAGAGCGTAGTCGACGGTCGCTGTGAGATCGGACACCAGCTTGCGTTGCAGCACGACGCGCAGGCCGCGGGTATCGAGCGATTGACCGGTGTAGGTGAACGTGCCGGAGGAGATGTCGGGCAGCAGGAAGCCGCCGGCGGCCGTGACTTCGCCGACGCCGGTAAGCGCCGGATCAGCGAGGCGGTCGGAGAACATAGCGACCTGCACATTGTTCTTGCCGAAACGCCGGGAGAGGCTGATTTCCTGGTGATGCGCGCTCTCGATCTGCGGCGCAAAACCGAGCAAGCTGACGCGCGGATTCGATTCGCTCATATCGCCCGGGGCGGACTCGAATCCCTTCTCGGTACGCATGTCGGGGCGGGAAGTGGAGTACGCGTATTCGACCAAGGTGTTGGGAGAAAGATGAAAGTCAGCAGAGCCGTACGGGCGGAAAGCGGTGATATGACCGAGGAACTGAATGGTCTGGACTTCGCTGCCGAACTTGAGCTCGACCACGTCTCCGAGCGCCAGATTGTCGCTGGCTGCCAGCGCGCCCGCCTGCAGCGCGGCGTTGTGCAGGTTGGGGTCGGAAGGAGCGAAGCGCGTGACTGTGAAGGCTACGGTGGGCTGTGAGCCGTTGGGCAGTTTGTGCGAGTATTTGGCGCGAAGCACGGCGCCGGGCTGAGTTTCACCGTAAGCGACGTTCCCGCTAAGAGCGAGGTGGCCGTCGGAGAAAATCGAACGCTCCACGGTGAAGCGGGTGCACATGTCGGAACCCATGCCGTAACCGGCGTTGGCGGATCCGGCCACGAAGGAGAGCGTGCCGGTCAGATCGTGATTTGGTTTTTCCGGCGCCGTCGTCGGATCGTCCAAGGCACGCAGGATCGGGCGATTCGCGACCGAGCGTAGGGTCCATTTCCAGTCATCGTCGTCGGGGGCGGTGCGGGCCGGGCCAAGCTGCATGAAACCGAGCAGCGTACTGAGCGTGATGTTCACATTCAGGGTGGCGCCGGGGTCGAGATCGAGTTTTTCACGCAGGGCCGGAAGGAAAGAAGGAGCCGTCACTTTTACTGAATAGAGTCCGGGCAACAGGCCGCTGGCGGTGAAATGGCCGGCGTCGTCGGTGAAAACAGTGAGCGTGTTGTCAGCCGCACCAAGAATCTCGACCACCGCGCCCATTTGCGGGTGGCCCGACGCATTGCGCACATATCCGGAGATCGCTCCTGGCCGATCAGCGGCCCACGCGGGAAGCGATAGCCCCAACACGACAGCCCAAGTTGCAAGCCTGCTCAGCTTCAACTTCGCCCCACCCCCTGGGGGAACAAGGGAGTTACTCTACTGCAAACACAGCAGACGGATCAACGGTCTGCTTGGAAACATTATCGTTCACTTTGATCTGGATCTTGTAGATGCCAGGCTGCAGATTGGCAGATGCAATCGACTTCTCCAGCGTCACCTGGTCGCCCACATTGCCCATGGTGTCGGTGGATTCTACCTTCTGCACCACCGATTTATTGGTGGCGACGTTCGTGATGTCGTACTCAAACGTGGCGGATGCTTTGTGAGTCTTTTCATCCACACCGAGATTATAGACCTGCATCCAGAAATTGAGCTTCTGATCTTTGTCGCGGCGGAACAGCGCGGGCTTGCCGTCGGCTGGCGCCACGCGCGGGCGAACCTTCATGGTGCCGATCACGAAGCTGCCGCTGCCGATCGCCTTGGTCGGAACCGGCTCCATCTGATCGGCGACGATCAGGCTGGACGTCGCCAGCTTGTCTTCGGAGTATTCCGGAACCATGATGCTGCGGCTCCAGATTCCCTTGCGGTCGCCATTGACGTCTTTCACCGCGACGTAGAGTTTGTAGTGCCCGGGACGCAGCGGAAGCGCCTTCCAGTAAACCGACGCATTCTCGGCGGTGTGCGGCAACAGCTCCGCCGGCACGTCGACCTGCACGGTGTCCTCAAAGGTCTGCACAATCTTGCCGGTCAACGTCGAGAGCTTGCCGTAGATGTTCACCGTTCCGCGCTGCACGCCGTCTTTGTTGACGAACGTGATGTCCCGATTCTTCATCTGAATCGTAACCGGTACCAGCACAGTGTCGTTGGTGACCTTGACGTAATCGGAGCGCACATCGAAGGGCATGGGATTGAGAATGATCTTCGAGTTCACTTCTTCGGTGAGGTCGGTAAACTTGATGGGAGGCGCCTGCTGCAGCTTGGTGAACTGCTCGAGGCGGTCGAACTCTTTACTCGCCAGCATGCTGCTTTCCGGACCGAGGCCGAGGCGTTCCAGGCCGCCGTTGAAGCGCTGCGCTTTGTTCGCCATGCCCATCTGCTCCCACAGCGTCAGGCCGGCGTTGGGAGTGTAGAGCAGCGCATCCTTCTCGGAGCGGTCGAGCGTCATGTGATATTCGCCGCACATGCAGGTGTCGACGAACTCGATGATGACTTCCTGCCCAATGCCCTCAATGTAGCGGTAGCGCCAGTCTTCAAACGGGAACGTCGAAGTTTCGCCACCGCCTTCATCCATGGGGCGTTCGTAGGTTCCACCTGAGGGATGGGACTCGATTTCATCCGCCGGGCCAAACACGATGTACATGCGGCCGCGGTCGGTTTTCCATCCGGGAACGCCGGCAGCGAAGTGCTCATTGGCGTATGCGATGCGCCGATAGTGTTCTTCCTTATATTCGTTTTCTTCAGTGTCGGGCGTGGGGTCGCGGCGCTGCCAGAAAGCTTCGATGAAGTTGTCGCGTTCTTCGTCGTTGGAGAGCTGCTTGAAGGCTTCCCGCTCTTCCGGGGTGATAATGTAGACCACGTCTTCGTTCAACCACTTCTGGTAGGTCGGATTGACTTCACGCTTGAAGTCCTTCATCTGCTGCTTTCGGCGCTTCGCGTCCGGAGTCCGCTTCAAGGGGTCAACCGTGTCGGCGGGCTGTGCAGAAGCAGCGGGGGGGTCTTTCGGAGCTGCCTGCTGGCCTTGGGCTTCGTCCTTGGGCTGATCCTTCGCGGCAGCTGCGTCCTGGGCCAGGGCAGAGGAACCCACCAAGCCCAGAGAAATCACCAGCAAACCGTGGAAAAGCGTGCGATAAGAAACCCGGAACATGAGAGGGACTCCTGCTAAGACAAACCGTCGTTGGTTTATTTTAGGCCCTTAGTTCGGTGAACGCAAGGTTAAGTCGTGCCCCGAGAATGAATTAAATCTTACCTTCTGCTATGAAGCGGGGGTGGGCTACGGAGTTGCCTGGTAGGAAGGTTTTGTAGCGCCGCCAGTTTCGCTGCCGGTGGCAGCCGGCGTTCCCCCTCCGCTGCCGGGCGACAGGCATGCGACCGCCGCAGGCTGCCGCTAGAAAATGGGAGCTGCAAACCGTTTCGGGGGAAGGCTATAATACGGAGTTCCGGGGGCGGTAGGGTCACATCTCCAGCGTAACGGGTCTCGGCCAATCCTCCACTTTGATCGGAACTTTCTCGGCGACCGGCACGTAACAGAGGGTGTGTGCCCGTCAGCCCGATCCAGGCCGGAGGGGTTTTCGTCGCTAGATGAACGATTTGGCGGTGTTCTCCGGCGAGGAGAGTGAGCAGCTCGGAAGTGACGGGAATTATGAAACCTTGGAAAAAAGTCGCAATCGGAGTTGCGGTTTTGGTTCTACTGGCATTGCTGGTCGGCTTCACGGTCGTGCAGAGCAGCAAGAACGTTGTGACTGTGCAGACCGCCAAGGCGCAGCGTGCGGACCTGTCAACTGTGGTAAGCGCTTCGGGGGAAATCAGGCCGAAGACTTACGTCAACATCGGCGCCAATGCTTTCGGAAAGATAACCCACCTTTATGTGAAGGAGGGGGATCGGGTGAAGCAGGGACAATTGCTGGCGCAGATCGAGAACGTGCAGCCGGGGGCCGACGTGGACGCGAATGCGGCATCACTCGAGGCGGCGCAGACCGACGCGCTCGCGGCCGATGCAGGCCTGAAAACGTCGCAGGCGGATCTGCTGCGGGCGCAGGCGGACTACGACCGCAACAAGCTCGATTGGGATCGTGCGCAGAGCCTGTTCAAGGATGGCCTGATTTCGAAGTCGGATTTCGACAGCCGAAAGGATGCGTGGGCCACCGCGGACGCGGGCCTGACCCAGGCGCAGGCGCGTGTGGCGCAGGCCAAAGCACAGAAGGATTCATCGGAAAGGCACGTGGCACAGGCGCAGGCCACACTGACACACTATGCGGACCTGCTTAAGAAAACGACGAATCTGGCGCCGTTTGATGGTGTCATCACCAATCTTCCGGTGCGGGAAGGCGAGACGGTCGTCGTCGGAATTCAGAACGCACAAGGCAGCACGCTGATGACGATTGCCGACATGTCGGTCATCACCGCGGAAGTGAAAGTCGATGAGACCGACATCGTGAATGTGCAAATGGGACAAACGGCGGAAGTCACGATCGACGCGATTCCGAAGAAGATTTTCCACGGAAAGGTTTCCGAGATTGGCGACAACGCCATCGTGCGGTCGAGCGGCGTTTCCACTTCGCAGCAGACTTCGGCGAGCGAGGAGGCAAAGGATTTCAAGGTTGTGGTGACGCTGACAGATGCGCCCGATGATCTGCGGCCGGGGCTCTCGACCACCGCCAAGATCACGACGGCGACGCGCAGCAACGCGCTGTCGATTCCGATTCAGGCGTTGACGTTGCGCACCAAAGGGCAGATGGAGGCGCAGAATAATGCACCGGGATCGGTACACGCCGCACCACCCGCCGCCAAGGATGTTGCATCCAAGTCGAAAAAGGACGACGAATTGCAGGGCGTGTTCGTGATCCGGAACAGGAAGGCAATGTTCGTCCCCGTGTCCACAGGGGTTACCGGAACCACTGACATCGAAGTGCTCGATGGGTTGAAGGAAGGCGACGAGGTGATTACAGGCAGTTATAAGGTTCTCAGGACTTTGCGGCCGGGAAGCAGCGTGAAGATCGACAATTCGGCGCCGAAGAAAGAAGAAGAAGCGTCATAACCGAAAGCAGGTTGGTACGTCCAAACAAAGATCGGGGTCCAGGGGCCGGGTATAAGCAACAAAGAGGGTCTTAATTTTTAGAATTGAGCCCGGTGTTCTCACCCCTCGCCTCTTGTTCCGAGCCCCCAACACGAAAGATCGGAGAGGTCGAGTCGGACCGCGCGACGAAATGGAAGCCGAGGAGAAAAACATGGCAACCGCAGAAGTCATCAGTATGGCGAATAACCCTGCTCTCGCGCCGCCAGAATCGTGCATGATTGCGGCCGAAGATCTTTGGAAGACCTATGATATGGGCTCGGAGCAGCAGGTGCACGCGCTGCGCGGCGTCAATCTGCGGATTCAGCGCAACGAGTATGTGGCGATCATGGGGCCGTCGGGATCGGGCAAGTCGACGCTGATGAACCTGATCGGATGTCTCGATACGCCTTCGCAGGGAAAGTACTGGCTGAACAGCCAACTGGTCAGCGAACTCGACGACGATGAACTGGCGCGCATCCGCAACAAGGAAATTGGATTCGTCTTTCAGACGTTCAATCTGCTGGCGCGCGCTACCGCGCTGCACAATGTGGAACTGCCCCTGATCTATGCTGGTGTTCCGACTGAGGCGCGGATTGAACGCGCCAAAAGCGCGCTGGAAGCAGTGGGCATGGGAGCGCGCATGAGCCACAAACCCAATGAGCTCTCCGGCGGCCAGCGGCAGCGTGTGGCCATTGCCCGGGCGCTGGTTAACAACCCGTCGATCATTCTGGCCGACGAGCCGACTGGAAACCTCGACTCGCAGACTGGTATTGAAATCATGGCGCTGTTCGACCGGCTGCAGTCCGAAGGCAACACAATCATTCTGGTTACGCACGAAGGTGACATCGCCGAATATGCGCATCGCGTGATTCACATCAAGGACGGCATAATCGCCAGCGACGAGCGCAGCAAGAATCACCCGAACTGATCCCGCGATTTACGGGAAGGATCCAACTGCCCAGCGCAAGAGCTGGGCGTCTTCTTTTTGCCAGCAGTTCGTCCTCTTCTCAATTCTTCTGCCCTGACCTCCGCTACATCACTGCACGGCTAGAGGCGGAGAACCTGCCATTCGTACACCTTGCCTTGGGAGGTCATGTGGCACGTAACCGATTGGAAGATATGGGGCGTAGGCCATCCCAAAGAAAATCCTTGACAAGTTATATAGTGTTATAGTTAAGTATAACACTATTGGTGAGCTGAAAGTGAACGCGTGCACTTGCAGCTAGACCACGAAGAGCAAACCGTCAAGGAGAATTTGCACAATGAAATCGCTTCGCATAACGCGCATATTTGTGCTTCTGTTGTTGTCTGCAGTCGGGTTCGGGCAATCCGGCGCGCATAAATCCTTCGACCAATTGAAAGCTCTGGCAGGCGAATGGGAGGGCGCCGTAACGGCTGATCCCCCGCAACCGGAAATGCCCGATGGCACGCGGGTGCACATTACGATGCGCATCACCTCACGCGGAAACGCGCTTGTCCATGAAATGCAGGCGCCCGGGACGCCCCTGGATCCGACAAAGTACGACCATCCTGTAACCATGATTTTCCTCAACAACGATCAACTAAACTTGGTCCACTATTGCGATGCCGGCAACCGGCCGCATATGGTGGCTCGGTCCTCGGCAGACGGAAAGAAGGTGGAGTTCGATTTCGTGGATCTTTCCGGCGGCAATGAGTACGGGCACATGTACCATGCCGTGTTCACTTTCGTCGACGCTAACCACCATGTCGAGGACTGGACTTTCCTGATGCCCGGAGATAAACCGATGCACGCGCACATGGATCTGCAGCGGGCGAAAGACTGAGGGAGGACACTTCACTGGAAACAAGATTGGAACACCACGATGGACCGTGAGTGGAGTGACAGCCAGCCGATTTACCGCCAGCTTCGCGATCGCGTCGTCGCGATGATTCTGGATGGCGTGCTGAAGGAAGGGGATTCCCTGCCCTCGGTGCGCAGCGTGGCGGCTGAATATCGGGTCAATCCGCTTACGGTTCTGAAGGGATATCAGCAACTGGTGGATGAGGGACTGGTGGAGACCAGGCGGGGGCGCGGGATGTTTATTAATACGGGAGCACGCAATTTGTTGCTGGAGGGCGAGCGGCAGAAGTTTCTGGGCGAAGAGTGGCCGCGGATTCATGCGACGATTCAGCGGCTGGGGCTAAAGGCGGAGGAGTTGTTGAAGTCTGTGAACGGCTCCTCGGGCGACGCAGGCAGGGCGGGCGTCAAGGCGAAGGACACCGAGGAGGAGCGGTGAGCGGCGCAGTTCAGCGGGTAAAGCGGCGGCGCATTTTGTCGGCTTTATCCGAGCCCCGGAAGCGCCTGCGCCATCCCAAAGCGCGATTCGCGGCGGGAAGCCGCTTCGCTGCAAAGCGCCGAGACACGCAAGTCCCTTCGCTTCACTCGCAGAACAGAAACCCCGCACTATCGCCTTTCAAAGCGAATGCGGGTTCGGGATTTTCCCGGGGGTGCTGAAACCATGGCATGCATAGAGGCACACGGTCTGCGGAAAGCGTTCGGGTCGACGATTGCGCTGGAGGGGATTGATTTGCGTGTGGAAGAGGGGCGGATTCTGGGGATCGTTGGCCCCAATGGCGCGGGCAAGACCACCGCGCTGAACGCCATTCTGGGGCTTACTCCGTACGAGGGGGAATTGCGGGTGCTGGGGCGTGATCCGTGGACGGAACGGGAACGGCTGATGTGCGATGTGTCGTTTATGGCCGATGTTGCGGTATTGCCGCGCTGGATGCGGGTTTGGCAGGCGCTCGATTTCGTGGCGGGGGTGCATCCGAGATTCGATCGCGCCAAGGCGGAAGGCTTTCTGGCGAAGACGACGATCCAGCGCACCCGCAAAGTGCGCGAGCTCTCGAAGGGTATGGTCACGCAACTCCATCTCGCTCTGGTGATGGCGATTGATGCACGGCTGCTCGTGCTCGACGAGCCCACGTTGGGGCTCGACATTCTGTATCGCAAGCAGTTTTACGATTCGCTGCTCAATGACTACTTCGACCGGACGCGGACGATTGTGGTGACAACGCACCAGGTCGATGAGATTCAGGATGTGCTAACCGATCTGATGTTCATCAACAGCGGGCGGATCGTCTTCAACTGCGGCATGGATGAGTTCGAGACTCGGTTTGTGGAAGTGATGGTGAAGCCGGAGTGCGTCGCCGCAGCGCGGGCTCTCAAACCGATGCATGAACGGCAGGCGCTCGGGCGGAACATCTTCCTGTTCGATCACGTAGACCGCCAGCGGCTTGTTGCCCTGGGCGATGTGCGCACCCCGAGCATCGCGGATTTGTTCGTTGCGGTGATGGGCAATGCAGCAGGGCTGGCATCAGGAGGCGCGCGATGAACTCGCAGGCGAACGCGATGAACGGAACTGCGCTCGGAGCCCAGGGAGTGGCTCCCGCGATCGTGGCGGCGATGCGGCCGTTGTACTGGTCGTTGCGGCGCGAGTTTTGGGAGAACCGCTGGATCTACCTTGCTCCGCTAGCTTCGGCCGCAGTTTTTCTGATCGGGTTTGTGATTTCCGCCGGTCACATCCCGGCCAAGATGCGCGGGCTGACGGGACTCAGTGCGATTGAGCAGCGCGACGCCATCGCCCAGCCCTACGACATGGCCGCGGGCTTTCTGATGGCGATCGGCATGTTGGTCGCCGGGTTCTATTCCCTTAGCGCGCTGCAGGGCGAGCGGCGCGATCGCAGCATTCTGTTCTGGAAGTCGATGCCGCTTTCCGACCGCACGGTGGTGCTGGCGAAGGCGGTGATCCCGATCTTTCTTGTGCAGTTGATCACCGTCGCGGTCACGGTGGTGTTGCAGTGCCTCATGCTGCTCGTCAATAGCGCCGTGCTGGCAGGGAGCGGGCAAAGTGTCGCGATGCTGTGGAGGGTGATGGTGCCGTTCCAGATGTGGCTAATGCTGTTCTATCACCTGATGACAGTGCATTCGCTGTGGCATGCACCGTTTTATGGCTGGATGCTGCTGGTCTCGAGCTGGGCGCGGCGAGCAGCGTTTCTGTGGGCGGCGCTGCCGGTGGTGGCCATTTTCGCGCTCGAGAAGTTGCTGTTTCACACCACGCACTTCATCGATTTTCTGGGCTATCACCTCTCCGGCGACCCTGGGGTTGTGTTCGTCCGGGACTTCCCCACCGATCCGATGACGCAACTCTCGCCCTTACATTTCTTGATCAGCCCGGAGCTGTGGATCGGGCTTGCATTCACAGCGCTGTGCGTGGCAGGCGCGGTTCGGCTGCGGCGACAGCAAGGCCCATTGTGAGGCAGGTGCGTCGTTCGGTGACCACCTCGGAGAAGGAGTAAAGGATATGAGTACCGTTGAAATCGCCAAACCCATGGCGCAAGGCTCACCGCGATCGAGGACCAGCTTAGTTCTCGCCCACTACTTGCTGTCCATTCTGACGGGCATGATCTTTTTCTTCATTCACGGCAGGCTCGCCTTTCAGGCGGACCTACTCGCGGCAGTTTTCTATCTCGCGGCCACGGCTCTGTTCTATGGCCTGTCTGCGGGGACCAGCAGACATAGGAGCCGCCCGCCAGCTCCGCCAGATTCGTGACCCATTCGGGATCGCTGACCAACAGGTTTCGTTTGAGGCTCGAAAAGGGCGCGGGATAGGTGTGCCCACAGGGGTCGTGTGACTTTCCACGGGATCTTGTTCGATTCGTTCAATGAAAGGAGTCGATTATGAGTACCGCTGTTTTGGCAAAAATCGAGGCTGGACGTTGGGAACTGGGTTCGGTTGCCGACACTGCCCTCAAGGCTTCTGCGCGGTTCTGGTTTGGGGTCACGCTCATCGGACAGCTGGCATTTGGGTTCGCGGTTACGTCGTTCTATGGGCTGACCGCGCTGCGTGGCGACTATCACGGATGGACTCTTACCCATGGTTATGTCCCGGGCGTGACCAAGGGAAATTTCGCGGTCGCGGCGCATTTGATTTCGGCGGCGGTCATCATGCTGGCGGGAGCGATTCAACTGGTTCCGCAGGTGCGCAACCGCTTCCCTCACTGGCATCGCTGGAATGGGCGCCTTTACCTGCTGACCGCAGGAACGCTCAGCCTGGCTGGGCTCTACATGCATTGGATCCGGGGGAGCGTTGGGGATCTTCCGCAGCACATTGGCGGCACGGTGAATGCGGGGTTGATCTGGATCTGCGGCGGGATGGCACTGCGCTACGCTCTGGCGCGCGATTTCAAAACTCACCGGCGGTGGGCGCTGCGGCTGTTTCTGGTGGTAAGCGCGTCATGGTTCATCCGTATCATGATGTTTTTGTGGTTCATGATTTTTCGCGCGCCAGTCGGACTTGATCCAACCACGTTTACCGGGCCGCTGCCGACTACTCTTTCGTACGCGCAATACCTCATTCCGCTGGCGGTGCTGGAAATCTACTTTCGCGCGCAGGATCGGCCCGGGGCGCTCGGCCGGATGGCCACCGCCGGCATGCTTTTCCTACTCACCCTGGTGATGGCCGCGGGACTTTTTGCGGTCGCGATGGCCATGTGGGTACCGCAAGTGAAAGCGGCGTTTGATTTTCGCAAGTCCATCGCGGAAACACTCTCGGCCACGATCAACTCGAGCGGGATCGATCACGCTGTCGCGCAGTACCGCGACCTGAAGGCGTCGAAGGAAACCACCTACAACTTCGACGAAGAGCAACTCAACGGGCTCGGTTACCGTCTGCTTAGCGCGCAGAAATTCAGCGAAGCGATCCAAATTTTCCAGCTCAACGCCGAAGTCTATCCGCAATCGGGCAATGTCTATGACAGCCTTGCGGAGGGCTACATGCGGGCTGGCGACAAATCGCAAGCCATCGTCAACTATCAGAAATCGCTCGAACTGAAACCGAACAACCCCAATGCCAAGGTGATGCTCGCGAAGCTCGGCCGGCCTTGAAAGGAAATGGACCATGCACACCATGCACTCGGCAATATTGGATCTCCATATCATTTCCGGCACGCTGGGAATGTTGTCTGGATTTGTGGCCGTGTTTCTGCGCAAGGGGTCGCACCGGCATGGCATCGCGGGAAACATCTTTGTCATAACCATGATGTCCTTGTCGTTGACCGGCGTGTACCTGGCGTTGATGAAGCTCTCTGCGCCAGGCCAGCCGCCCAACGTGATCGGCGGCACGCTGACGGCCGCCAAACGACAGGCGGCCAAGCCGGGCATTTTTGATTGGGGTGGGCTTCTGGTCGTGTTGTCCCTTGCGGCCGTCGAAGTGGACCTGGGGAGTGGAAGCGGCGATGAGTCCGACGAGATTGAAATATGACTATCCCCCGGGACCGTACTTCTTCATGGGCTTGGTCGCGCTACTGGCGGCCACGGGCGATGTTCGGATGATCGTACTCCGCGGTATCGCGGGCACCCAGCGGATTGCGCGGCATCTGTGGCGGATGTGCTTTGCGCTTTTCATCGCGTCGGCGTCGATCTTTCTGGCGCGCCAACATCTCTTTCCGGCTTTCATGCGCAGGACGGGAATGCTGATGCTGCTGAGCTTTCTGCCGCTCGGGTTGTTGATCTACTGGATGATTCGGGTGCGCGTCGGTAAGGCGCGCAGGAGCAACGGGTGGACGGCTGCCGGCTCGCAGCCATCGGGGGTGGCGCGTTCGACAAATCTAAGGAGGACGCTATGGTTCGCGAGCGGCCGCTGAAAATTTGTTTTGGAGATGGTTACCGCGTGGCCAACGTTCTGGCAACGTGGGTGACCACGCGACCAGATCGGCAAGGTTTACGGATTTCTTGGTAGGAGAGAACAACCATTCGGATCGGCGGGGGATTTTCGGATGTAGTTAAGATGAAGAAATCTGAAGAGACGCGAGTGGGGTCGCGTCTCTTCGGAAGATGGAGATGACTTACGGGTTCGTGCTCACCGGGTTGGCCGAGGCGGCAGGCGACGGCAGGCCGTGAGTGGCGACGAAGAAGTTATGGTCGTACAGGTTGCGGTACATACGGCCCGCGATCTCGGCGGCCTTGGGACCGAACGTTGGACGTCCTCCCTGGAGAAAGATCACGACGACCACGCGTCCCACGCTGGTGTTGGCGTAAGAGGCGAACCAGCCGAAGCGGGTTCCTCCGTGCGAGCAGGTTCCGGTCTTGCCCAGGATTTCTTCGTCGTTGAAATTGAGGCGGAGGCTACGCGCGGTGCCGTATTGGACTGCGCCGGCCATGCCGTCAGAAAGTTCGGGAATGATGGGAGCGATGTCGAGCTGGCGCTTCACGCGCGGCTGGAAGTCAGCCACCTGCTCCGACGTTGTTGGATGCTGCAGATAGTAGAGCGTGCCGCCGTTGGCGATGGCCGAGACCATCGCACCGAGTTGCAGCGGAGTCATCGAAACGCCTTCCCCGAAGGAGCACATCTTGCCGACGCCACCGAGGCTCGCGGGGATCGGCTCGTTCGGATATTCTCCGAGCTGCTCGCCTGCGATGTCGTAGCCGGCGAGCTCGCCCAGTCCGTACTGGTGCGCGTAGTAGGCAACTTTTTCGAAACCGAGCTTGCGTCCGACAGCCTCGAAGTAGGCGTTGTTCGAGTGCGCCAGAGCGGTGGTCAAATTCATGCGATAACTGCCGCCGAGGGAAACCGGAGAGTCTTTCGAAATCAGACCTTCGCTTAGAGCTGCTAGCGCGACCGACAGCTTGATGGTGGAGCAGGGCTGCGCGCCGCTCGACAGAGCCAGCCTCTGATTGACCATCGCGAGAATGCGGCCACTGGTGGGCTCGATCGCGACCACGGTACCGTTCATGTTGCCGAGCGCGTCGATGGCGGCCCGGCGCACGACGGGATCTTCACCGGCGATGACGTCGCCGGCGGTGAGGTCGTCGGCGAACGAGCTCAGGTGAAAGCGCTCGTAATAGTGGTGGCTCCGCGTCATTGTGGCGGAAACGCGGGTGACCGACCTGCCGCGGCTGTGCGCCAGATGGCGATAGCGGCGGCGTGTGTGTGTAGTCTCGCTAACCTTTTGGGATGACTTGGACTTAGCGGGCGTATGCGTGGCGATATGCGCGCCCCAGCTCACGCCGGCGAGGGGCAAGCATCCACCAACTGCAAGGACAAGACGAAGTAGGCTCTTTATGCTGAACATCTTTCTTGACTTTTGCTCCCAGGGTCTGGATGCTTCGGTGCACGCAACGGGCCAGCGGAGGGTAACCCACACCCATTGGTGCGACTGCGCTGATAATACGAGACTTAGCACTTTTTCACAACCTTAAAGTTTGGATCGAAAAAATTTTGTTTCAGATCTAAGTTACTCTGATTCAGCGACATAGCCGTGACTTACCTCGGGGCAGACCCTTTTGGTAACGGCTCACTGTATTCCTTAACAGGTGCCGATTATGTGAAAAAGTTTGCGTGCACGAGGTTCAAAGTGACGAACCTCCACGCGGGCGCTTTGACTCTTCGAACTTTTCCGTTCACATGACGTCGTTGCGCTTGCGCAGGAAGGCCGGGACGTCGAGGTCATCCTGCTGGTAGTTGGCGGCCATGTTGGTGAGGACTCTGCCGCGCATGGAGTCGAGCGAGATTGGTTCGGGGGCGGCTTGCGCCATCGCGGCTGTCGCGGGTTCGTCCATGCGGGGACGATCGTCGAAGAAATGATCGTCCGCGGTCCCGTTCGACAGCAAAGGTTCGGACATGATGTGCTTGGGCGGTTCGGGCATGGGATCATGCCCGGAGATGTCGTCAGGAAAATCCATCGGCTTCTCGAGCGCTGCGGCGTGGGCAGCCGAAAACGAGACGCGTGTCTCGATCTGGCGCGGGCGGGCAGTAGGGGCTTCGCGGAATCCAGTCGCGATCACGGTGATTTTGACCGCGTCCTTCATCTTCTCGTCCAGGACGGCTCCGAAGATGATGTTGGCGTCTTCGTGCGCGGCGCCTTGAATGATGCTGCAGGCCTGCTGTACTTCGGCAAGTTTCAAAGATGACGAGCCGGTGATGTTGATGAGGATGCCGCGGGCGCCGTCGATGGCTCCCGCTTCGAGCAGCGGTGAGGCTATGGCGCGCTGGGCGGCGTCCATGGTGCGCTTCGCGCCGCAGGCGGAAGCGGTACCCATGACGGCGTATCCCATGCGTGCCATGATGGTTTTCACATCGGCGAAGTCGCGATTGATAATGCCCGGGATTGTGATGATGTCCGAGATGCCTTGCACGCCCTGGCGGAGAATGTCGTCGGCGACGCGGAAGGACTCGAAGAAGCCGGCGTCTTGGGCAACGGCGAGCAATTTTTCGTTGGGGATGACGATGGTGGTATCGACGGACTCCATCAGTTCGGAGATGCCGCGCTCGGCTTGCTGCATGCGGCGTTTGCCTTCAAACGAGAAGGGCTTGGTCACGACGGCGACGGTGAGCGCTCCCATTTCGCTGGCCAGCGACGCGATGATGGGGGCGGAGCCGGTGCCGGTGCCTCCGCCGAGTCCGGTGGTGACGAAGACCATGTCGGCGCCTTCGAGTGCTTCGATGATCTTGTCGGAGTCCTCGAGCGCGGCTTTGCGCCCGACATCGGGATTCGCACCCGCACCGAGGCCGTTGGTGAGCTTGACCCCGAGTTGCAGCTTCACGGGAGCGTGCGACATGCGCAGCGCCTGCAGGTCAGTGTTGGCGGCGATGAATTCGATGCCTTCAACGCCGGCATCGATCATGCGGTTGACGGCGTTGCCGCCGCCTCCACCTACGCCGATGACTTTGATTTTGGCATCGTTGCGGGCTTCCTCGTTGAAGCTGATGCGGATGTCGCTGGTCATTTGTTTCTCCTGGTCGGATTCTCTTGCTGCTTTGCTTGCGTGCCCGGCTTCAGAACCGGCTCGGGGTCAGGTGCTAGGGGGCCAATCAAACACTCGCTCTGCTGACCTCGATCCCGGTTTCTAGGCTCCTTTTCCTACCAACATCGCTTTCAATTTTGTGCCCCAGCGGTCTTCCTGGAGGCCGCGGGCCACGCGGGCGCGGCGGCCATAATTCACCATGCCGAGCACCGTGGCGAATTCCGGTTCCGAGAGCGTCGACGGCATCTTTGGTAACGGCGCGGGCCAGGACAATCGCACCGAGCGGCGCAGGACTGATTCCGCTACGTCGAAGATTCCCGGCAGGCGCGAAGCGCCTCCGGTCAGGACGATGCCGGCGATGCAGACGTCGTACATCCCGCTTTGGCGCAGCGCGTCGCGCATCATTTCGAACAGTTCGCGGGCGCGTGGCTCGAGAATTTCGGCGACCAGACGCTGGGGCATCAGGCGCGAAGGGCGATCTCCGACGGAGGGGACTTCGACTTCGTTGCCTTCGGGGATAAGGGTGACCACCGCACTGCCATACACCCTCTTGATCTTTTCGGCTTCGGCGAGCGGGGTGCATAAACCGACGGAGAGATCGCTGGTGAAGTGGTCTCCGCCTACGGGGATGACGCCCGTCCAGGCCACCGCGCCCTGCTGGAAGACGATGAGTTCGGTCGAACCCGCGCCGATGTCGGCCAGGCCGACGCCCAGTTCCCGCTCGTCGCATCTCAGAACGGAGTCGGCCGCGGCGAGCGGTTCGTAGACGGTGTCGTCGACGTGGACTCCGGCTTTGTTGACGGCGGTGATGACGTTCTGCGTGGCGCTTGTCGCCGCGGTCACCATGTGAACGCGGACTTCCAAGCGAGCGGCCATCATGCCGAGAGGATCGTGGACGCCAGATTGATCGTCGAGGATGAATTCCTGCGGCAGCAGATGGAGAATCTCGCGGTCGGCGGGTAATGGGATCGCGCGGGCGCGTTCGACGGCCTGCTTGATTTCGTCGCGTCCAATGTCGCGCGGGCGGGTGCCCAGGCTGATACCGCCGTGCGTGTTGACACCGCGGACGTGGGCTCCGCCGATGCTGATGATGGCGTTCTCGACCGGGGCTCCGGCGACGTCTTCGGCGGACTCTACGGCTTTTTGAATGGCGGCAACAGCTTTGTCGAGTTCGACGATCACGCCTTTGCGCGAGCCGCGGGACTCGGCCACACCGTGTCCGCGATAACGCAGACCGGACTCGGTGAGTTCCGCCATCAGCGCGCAAGTCTTGGCGCTGCCTACGTCGATTGCAGTAATGAAACTTCCCTGCTGGTTTCCCATCGTTATGAGCTCGACCTCGATAAATTCTGCGTATTAGTCTCCTGGATCTGGCTGCCTGGCGATGGCTGCGCTTGGCTTCGGCGTGCTCGTTGCCGGCGGCAGGGTGCTTGCCCCCGGGCCGCGCGTGGCTGGAGGGGCGGCGGGCGCGGACGCCCGCCGGACAGCCCCCGAGGCAGTGCCTGGCTTTCTGGTTGCGCCTGTTGCGGCTTTTGGCCTCGGCCGGGCGCCCGGCTTCTTCCTGGTCCCGGCTTTCGCACTCAGGGTTTTGTCGCTCAGCGGGAAGGCTGGTTTCGGGACGGTGCGAGCGTGCGGACTCGGACGGGTGGTGAGCGCTGCTGGCTTGACACCAGCGGCAGCCGCGGCCCTCGCGGCGGCCGCGCTGATCGCGGGCTGCTTGGGCTTGCCTTCCATGTCGGGATTGACGATGACCTGGTTGTCGTACCGCAGATTCACCGACTCGAGCTTCTGGAATTGCTGGCGCCACTCTTTCACGTGGCTCACGTAGGTTGTGTAGCGCTTGAGGTAGTTGGAGGAACCCAACTCGACCAGAACGTCCCCGGCCGGGTCGTTGGCGCGGACCTTTAGATTTTCGAGGTCGGAGAGGTCGACCTCGCTCAGATCCTCGGAGTAGTGCGCGCCGCTGGAGTCGAGTTCATTGACGAGCTCGTTGTAGGCCTTCATGCGCGGGATGCGTGTGGAGAGCGGCTCGCCGGGATTCATTCCGAGAATGACCGGGAAGGAATATCGGTGCTTCGGCGGCAGCTCCATGAGCGTGCCCTGGGCATCGATCAGGGAAATGCGCGGGCCGACACGGGCAAAGGCGACCGGAGTACGCTCGTGGATCTCGACTTTCAGGCGATTGGGGACGAAGCGCATCACGCTGGCCGACTCAACCCAGGGAATCTGTTCGAGCTGCGATTTCTGTTGGCTGAGCGGAATGAAGAAAATGTTGCGGCCGATGTCGGCACCCATCACTTCCATGATTTGTGCCTTGGTCACGTTCTCGATGCCCGTGACTTCGATGTTGTCGCTCGATTCGATGCGGAAGCGCCAGGAGTGCTCGCCGAAATGGTAGAGGGTCACGGCACCGAGCGCGCCGACACTGAGCGCGGCCACGGCAATTCCGACCCACAGCAGGTGGTTCACAGTCTTTTTCGGGAGCGAACTGCGCCGGGCGGAGACGCGCTTTTGCCCGCGCAGGAAGGGAGATTCCTCGGCGACCTCGAGATCGACGAGACGCGCGTCGTCGAGTTCGGCACGCGGCTGCTCGTCGCGCGGACGCTCGGCGCCGGCGGGAAACAACTCCTCCTCCGAGATGGTCGGACTCACTTTCCGCGCCATCAGTTCAGATCGTTGTCGCCTGGAATCGCTGAGCCTTTTCAATATAGCTGCATTTCAAGGATTGAGATAGATGAAAAGATGGCGGATTTGCACAGGGGGGAAACGGGTTGGATACTGTGGGGAAAGACAGGGGCCACAGGGCAGGGGACCAGTTTTTGCCACGGATTTATACGCATTGCCACGGATAGAACGAATTGCCGATAAAGTCGCAACCAGCTATCCGCGGAAAGGGCGTGATCCTCCGTTTTTGGTTTACCCTCGGGGAGGACACTTTCAGAGTCCTCTAGCGGAGCTTTTTGTCCGGTGCTCCGTACTTTTGCCTAGGAACGGGATTCGCTTGTGCCTGACTCGACTGTACTGTGAAAGGTTTCGGGATGAGAAGAATCGCCATGCTGGCTTGGCTTTGTTGTGTCATCTCGGGGACATTTTTGTCGGCTCAGGATGCCGGCCGCACTTGGATCAGCGATGTCACCGTCATTTCTCCTGAGAATCTCGCTCACATCTCGAGTGGGAGCGTGCTGATCGAGGGCGGGAAGATTGTCCGCGTGGAACGGAAAGCTGGGGCTAAGGCTCCGGAGCATGCGACTCTGGTTTCTGGGAAAGGACAATTTCTGATTCCGGGGCTGATTGATTCGCATGTGCATCTGGTCTCGGTACCGGGGATCAACTTCGATCAGGTCGCGGGCAAGCAGGAGATGCTCAACAAGTATTTCGAGCAACTGCCGCGATCGTATCTCTACTACGGGTACACCACCCTGATCGATCTGTCGGTGGTCAAGCCGGAGGCGTTGAAGAAGTTTCGGGAGGCGCCGGTGCATCCGGACTTATATGACTGCGGCGGCTCGCTGCCCTTTGCCAACGGCTATCCGATGTCGTTTCTGCCAGGCGAGGTGCGGTTCAAGTATTTTCCGAATTTCATCTACGATCCAGCGCAGGCGGCCAGCATCCCGGCCCAGTACAAGCCGGAGGAGCACACGCCCGCTGCGGATGTGGCGCGGGTCAAGGCTTCCGGCGGGATCTGCGTCAAGATTTACTTCGAGCGCGGGTTTGGAAAGGACAGGAATCTTCCGGTGATGAGTCCGGAGGTGCTGGCGGAGGTTCGCAAGGCGGCCACCGAAAACGGACTGGTGCTGATGATGCACGCCAATGCATTCGAGGCACAGAAATTCGGGAATGACGGGAACGTCGACGTGCTGGCTCACGGGATGTGGAATTGGGGGAAGCTCGATAACGCAACCGGCCTGCCGGAAGAGATCAGGAAAGTGCTCGATCAGATCGTCGAGAAGAGGATCGGGTATCAGGCTACGATCCAAGTGCTTTCCGGCCTAAGTGCGTATTTCGATCCCGACTATTTGAAGATGGCGGCGATTCGAAAGGTTGTGCCTGCCGAGTGCTCGAGTGGTTCAACACGCCTGATGGAAAGTGGTTCAAGAAGGAGCTCGATGATGGCAGCACTCCCGATGCCGCCATGCTCCAAGGTCTCGAGCGTGGGCCTTTTCATCACGTCCAGCTCGTTGTAGGATACCTCGCGAGCAAGGACGCGAATTTTCTGTTGGGCACCGACACGCCTTCGGCTCCGACCTATGGGAATCTGCCGGGGCTGAATGGGTATCTGGAGGTTCAACAACTGCACAAGGCCGGCATGTCGCTGGCGCAGATTTTCAAGGCCGCTACCATCAACAACGCGCGGGAGTTCAAACTCGATTCGCAGCTGGGGACGATCGAGCCCGGGAAGGTTGCAAATCTGGTGCTGCTGCGGAAATCACCGCTGGAGAGTTTGGACGCGTACGACAGCATTACTACCGTTTGGGTTCACGGTGTGAGCGTGGCCCGCGCGACTTTGGCGGCGCATTGAGGAGCCAAAGAGCCTTCCCCACGAAGGGCTTTCCACCCGATCCGCAGATTTCGTGGAGCTGAATTTGGACGTCACTCGCGGCGTCGTATCTGGTTTTCCGCTTTCCCCACGGCTTTACTCAACGGGCTCTGATCTTGCGCCGCTTTGCGGCTTCGCCATTTCCCTTACGCGTCAGGCTTTGCGCCCAGGGCATCGTTCCCGGAGACAAAAAACAGGGCGCGGCTGTTTTTCCGCGCCCACTTTTTTCCAAGGAGGATCGGACGAAAAAATCTGGTTACAACGTGCCTGGGTCCGGAACATCAATGTGAATGACTGGCGTAGCAGGAAGCTTGATGCTCGGAATCCGCGGAACATTCACGCGGATGCGGGGGCAAACCTCGATCTTCGATGTTCGGACCGCGACCGGGGGCATTGCCACGGCCGGGATGCGAATCTTCGCGATTTGGGCTTCCATGCGGGCGCGACGCGCCTCGATACGAGCAGCTTGCCCTTCTTCCCGGGCCATAATGTCGTCGAAGCGGGCGAAGCGGGCCTGGGAACGGGCAAGTCTCCTTTGAACCCGAGCCATCGCCGCATGGAAGGGGCAGGAGGACGTTTCGGCTTGCGCTTTCGCCACCTGCGTTTCGGCGAGGAATCGATCGGCATGTCCTGTCGCTAGAGCTACCACTGCTTGCGTGTTATGTGTGACGCTGTCGGCGATATGGTGCGCCCACCGCATGCCTCCCTGGTGGTAGTTTGCGTTCAGTCCCGCGGCCACAACCGCGGCGGCCAGCCATCCCATTGCTTGTGTTTTCATGGCCTTAACCCCTTATGCCAGATAGACGAGGGCTCCAACAATCCGTTAGCAAGGGAATGTACGGAAAAGTCGCGAAAAAAGTTCCGGGCACTATCTCATGAAAGCGGGCTTCCGGTGTGGGGAACCAAGACCACCTGGCTCAGTGATGCGAAATCATAGGGCGCACGGCGACGGCTGTCGACCGCCATACACACAAGATAGAGGGCCGCGAGTACCCAAGTTGTGGCCAGGAAATCGTTCGCGATGTGGAGTTGAGCTGCGTTCCCGGCACCGAGGGCAAATCGCCAGACGGCGGCGTGTCCAAACTCCCAGGGAGCGAACTTGAGGGCGGTGCGAATGAGAGAGGCAGGAAGCGTAAGCCGCTGGCCCGTCCAGGACTGAACTCGAATTCCCATCCATCGCTTACCGAAGGTTGCCTGGGCACTGGACGCCTCAGACAACATGAAATAAAGGGAGACTGGCAGGGTCACAAGGAAAAACGACGCCCAATGCGCGGTCGACAGGCGGCGAAACCATGGGTTCATTTGCGGCACCAGGAAGCTCGCCAGCACGAGAACGCCCAGGTACGAAAGGATCAGTAGGTAATCGAGCGCGAAGGCCGCGATGCGGCGGATGACCAGCGCGGGCGCCGGGGGAGACGCTTGATCCGGGTGTCGAGACGTCCTCTCGGCGATCGTCATCTGGGTTATGTTGCCTCGCGCTTATTCGGGTTGTCGAGTATCGCGTGAAGTCGGAGTTGCCATCGCCTCTTCTATCTTTGAGGCTCTGAAAATACGGTATAGTAGGCGCATCGAGGAGGGTGGGATGTTTTTACCTCCGCGGGCGCCGCGCTTGCCGGTTTTCCTCCTGGCTGTGGCATTGTTCCCTTCAGTCCAGTCCGCACGCGCCCAGTCTTCGACGCCTCCTGAGCTTCAGCTGAAAGTGATCAGCGTGAGGTACCTTCCCGATAAAAAGAAAATCGAATACAAACTCGAGAATGACGGGTCCAGTGCGGTGACGGCCTACCTCGTTGAAGTCTCGGCCGTGATTCGCGGCCTCTACGACACCTGGTTTGGAGGACCCACTTCAGAACGGCGGGACCTCCTAACCTTGGAGCTGGCCCAACAATGCCAGAATGCGCCGATAAATCTGGACGACGACGATGACAACCCGCAGTCAGATGTGAATATCCCTCCAGGCATCATCCAGCCTGGGAAGCTGCGGTCGGGATCGACGCCTACTTTCGACTTGATCCCCGATTACCTACTCCAGGGTTCCACTCCTGAGGTGAGCGTCCGCGTAACCGGATTGATCTGGGCCGATGGGCGTATCGAGGGAACGACGGGCACCCCAGAAATGCAGCGGATCCGAGACGACTGGCTGGAGACGGCTCGTGAGGAGCGCGACCTCCTCGCGGTTTTAAAGGCGCATCAGGAAGATGGGGACGATCAGCATCGGATCAACGCAATCATCGAGGATCTGCAATCGTTGATGGAGCGCTATCCGCGTCAAGTGCCCGTTCCCCAGGATGAGCCGCCGCCCCGAACCATGTACGTTTGGGAGCCGGGACTGCTCAGCGCTACGATTCGAGAGCTTGACTACGCCGCCTACCGTCCGGACCCCATTGCGAGGATTACGTTCTATCAGGAGTTAGAGAAGTGCGCACACGAGCGTCGCGCTGAGCTCCAGGTGCCGGCTATGGCTGCGGCGCGGCGGTAGATTCGCCGGGGCCAACTTGAGCGAGTGACCGATACTGCGCAAGGCGATGCGCGTCACTCATTCTTAACCCGGGTTCTTTTCACCCGGTTATCAAGAATCGGTTTTTGCGGAGTGGAATTCATATGCCTGCGACCCTGCCGCTGATCTTCTTGTTACTGACACCCCAGACCGGGTCAACCGACGCGTTGGCGCTGTTGAATGAAGTGGGCCAGAAGTATGCCGACGCTAAGACCTATCACATTGAGGCTGTCGAAGAACAAACCTTCAGCAACGAGTTGAGCCGCAGTTGGCAGAAAACGCTGATGACGGCAATCGCTGCACCGGGGGGTAAGTATCACTACGAAGGCCGATCGGGGCACGGTTCGGCGATTCTCGTCTCCGACGGGACGACCGAGTGGGACTACCACCTCGACGAGCACCTCTACACGCAAACGGTGGCCGCCCAGGACGATTCTCGGAAAAAGCGAATCCCGATGGAGGAGATGCCGCTGATGACGGTGAAGATTCTGGCAACAAAGATCGCGCATCAGTCGGATTCGCTCAAGTCTGCCAGCTTCCTGCCGGACGAGACGATAGCGGTCGGGGGCAGGAATGTCGACTGCTACGTCGTGCATTATTCCGATGCCGACTACCGCACGACCCCGAAACACAAGCTGGAGTGGACTCTCTGGATCGACAAGTCGAACAAGACCGTGGTGAAAACCGCGAGTCGAGAACAAAGCGAAGAGATGCCGTACAACATTCCTATCCTGATTGAGAGAACAATGGCGTTTTCCGTTGTCGAACTCAATCAACCAGAGCCCGCCGAGTGGTTCCGATTCACACCGCCGGGAGACGCCAGGCTGGTCGCCGAATTTCCCGATCCATTCCCGCGAGCGGCCAGTTCCGAGGCGGCCAGTCTTGTAGGAGTGCCAGCGCCGGAACTCGAGCTCAAATCTGCCGACGGAAAGGTCACGATGTTGAGCAGTTTCCACGGCAGGCCTGTGTTTCTCGACTTCTGGGCGACATGGTGCGGGCCTTGCGTCGTTCTGCTGAAAGACCTGAAAGATCTGTATGGAGAAACCGAGGGCAAAGGATTGGTTTGGATTGGCATTGACAGCGACAAAGAGTTGTCAACCGTGGCGGCTTTTCTAGCGCGCGAACGACTAGCCTGGCCGGACTATCACGATCAGGACGGTTCGCTGGGCAAGGCGTTCCACCGACAGGGCATTCCGCTCGGCGTTCTGATTGACGCCAAGGGAAACGTCGTCTTCTATAAGTCTGGGTATGACGCCGCAGAATTGCGGGCGGCGATTGCCAGGCTGGGGCCGGAGTTTCGTTCGGTAGAGAAGCCGGCGGAATCGAGTTCATCGAATCCCGTCAAAACGTCGCAGTGAACCAGAGCAATTCCCCCGCCAATGGGAAGTTTCGATCTCCGCAGTGAAAGCCGGCACTAACATCGCCTCCACTTACGGCACCGCTTTGAAGCCGCGCTTTCAGAGCAATTGCAAAGCTCGGATGGACTCACGGACCTCGCTCTTTCAGCTTTTCGAGGATCATTGGGCCGAGCTGCGAGACGCTGCCTGCGCCGAGAGTCAGGATCATGTCGCCCTCCTGGGCGGCTTGGGCGGCGGAGGTTGCGGCATCGGCAAAATTTGCCGCGTATTGCACATTCTTTCCCCTTTTCTCCCGGATCCTTTCTGCCAGAGCTGCTCCGGTGATACCCTCGATCGGCTTTTCGCTGGCGGCGTAGATATCGAGCACGATCAGCGAGTCAGCGTCGGCGAAGGCGGTGGTGAATTCCTCCATGAGGTCGCGGGTGCGGGTGTAGCGGTGCGGCTGGAAGAGGACGTGAATGTTGCGGAATCCGCACTGGCGCGCGGCAGCGAGCGTGGCTTTGATTTCGGTAGGATGGTGCCCGTAGTCGTCGATGACGCTGACTCCGGCGGCGCGGCCGCGGAGCTGGAAGCGGCGGTCGACGCCGCGGAACTGATCGAGGGCGATGCGAATGTAGTCGACGGGAATGTCGAGCCCAATGCCGACAGCGATGGCGGCGGTGGCGTTCAACACGTTGTGCGCACCGGGTACGTGCAGCGTGAATTCGCCGAGACTCTTGTTCTCGAATGTCACCCGGAAACGGCTGAGCGGACGCGCGTCTCCGGCCGGGATTTCGGCGCTTCGAAGAAGCTTGATCAGAAAGTCGGACCCCCGTTTGCTCCCATAGGTCACAACCCGGCGTTTTGCCTCTGGCAGCAAACGGCCGAGCAGAGGATCGTCATTGCAGGCGACGACCATCCCGTAGAACGGCACGCGGTCCATGAAGTCGAGGAACGTTTTCTTCACGTCGCGCATGTTGCGGTAGGTGTCCATGTGCTCGCGGTCGATGTTGGTGACGACCGAGAGGATTGGGGTCAGTTTCAAGAAAGAGCGGTCACTCTCGTCCGCTTCGGCGACGAGGTATTGCGACTTGCCGAGGCGGGCGTTCGAGCCCATGGCGTCGACGCGGCCTCCGACGACCACAGTGGGATCAAGGCCCCCGGCCGCGAGAACGGCGGCAACCATCGAGGTGGTGGTGGTTTTGCCGTGCATGCCAGCAATGGCGATGCCGTATTTCAGGCGCATCAACTCTGCCAGCATTTCGGCACGCTGGATCACCGGGATGTGAAGTCTGTGGGCTTCTGTGACTTCGGGATTGTCCGTGGCGATGGCGGAACTGGTGACGACGACCTCGGCTCCGGCGATGTTCTCGGCGCGATGACCTTCGAAGGTTGTCGCCCCCAGCGAGGCGAGACGCTGGGTCACGGGTGAAGTTTTCAGGTCAGAGCCGGAAACCTTGTAGCCGAGGTTGAGCAGCACCTCGGCGACGCCGCTCATGCCGATGCCGCCGATGCCCACGAAATGAATGCGTTGAATTTTGGCGAACATAAAATCGGGGGGCAGGGGCTAGAACGTCCAACTCACGGTTGAAGGAGTGGCGAGTTAGGCAGTGGTCGGTAGAATCTGACCCGGCTCACGGGCGAGTTGTCATTGGCCACTGACCTGTTGCGCACTAGACCCTGGTCCCTATTCCCTGCTCTTCTATTCCTGCCACACTTGCGGCCATCGCTGAAATGTCGCGCGCCGCATTTGGGTGCGACAGTTCCCTTGCTGCATGGCTCATCTGGTCGAGGCGCCGCGGATCTTGCAACAATGCGGCGATGGTTTCAGCCAGCCAGACTCCTTCCAGCTTCGACTCTTCGACCACAACCGCCGCTCCGTGCTTTGCCAGCGCCTCGGCGTTGACGCGCTGGTGATCGTCGGCTGCGCGCGGGAAGGGGACAAAAACTGCCGGCTTTCCTGCGGCCGCAATCTCGGCGACGGTGCTGGCGCCTGAGC